>Ga0126378_10000031_pt1 | contig 104130 bp, 89 predicted proteins | sample PanSoiMetPlot_23_FD_92587 | JGI IMG/M metagenome (GOLD analysis project Ga0126378, IMG submission 92587) | Tropical forest soil microbial communities from Panama - MetaG Plot_23 | ecosystem: Environmental > Terrestrial > Soil > Tropical forest > Bulk soil | place: Panama | collected 2016-02-17 | reverse complement strand
TGTGGAGCGCGTCTACGCGCTGTTTCCGCGCCTGCGCGAGCGCCGCAGCCAGCGCGCCAGAACGCTCTCCGGCGGCGAACAACAGATGCTCGCGATCGGACGCGGGCTCATGACCAACCCGGACTGTCTGATCATGGACGAGCCTTCGGAGGGACTGGCCCCCATCATCATCCAGGGGCTGTGGAAAGCGATCGCACAATTGAAGGAGCAAGGCCATTCCATTCTGCTCGTCGAGCAGAACGCCGTGCTGGCGCTCCAACTGGTCGATTACGTGCACGTCATGAGCAAAGGCCAGGTGGTGTATTCGGCGCGTCCGCAAGAGCTGCGCGAGAATGAGGAGATCAAATCCAAGTATCTCGGCATCTGATCGCGTGTGAAAGTGGGATCGGTCTCAACAGCATCTGTAATCCTTACAGGAAATTAATCAGCTCGCGCCGCGCGACGAAGTTGATGCCGATATTGTAAAGATGATATTCGGCCTGATCGTAAACGATGGAACAAGTCGAATATCCGCGCCCCGCGGGAGAGCGACTTGAGCCCTAAGAAAGAGTCGGGAGAGAGAAACGCCATGACCGTCACTCGCCGCACCATGATCAAAGGAGCGCTTGTCACAGGCGCCGCCGTACTCAAGATACCCGCAGCACCGGCGCAGGCGGCGCCGCTGCGCGTCGGATTTTTGACCATCAAGACGGGTCCGCTGGCCTCGGGCGGGCTGCAGATGGAGCAGGGCCTCACCGTCTTTTTCAAAGAGCGCAACAACACGCTCGCCGGCCGCCCGATCGAACTGCACACCGCGGACACCGCCGGCAATCCCGCCCAGGCCCGCACCAAGACGCAGGAGTTGGTCGAGCGACTCAATGTCCCGGTGCTGATCGGGCCCCTCGCCGCCTTCGAGGCCTTGGCGATCGACGATTATGTCCGCTCCTCTCGCACGCCGATCCTCTCCGTCGCCGGCGCGGAAGACATGACGCAGCGAAAGCCCAACCCGTGGTTCGTACGGCCGAGCTCCACCTCGGCGCAGCCGAGCCATCCGCTCGGCGAATATGCGGCCAAAGAACTCAAGTACAAGCGCGTCGCCGTGACCGCCGACGATTTCGCCTTCGGGCATGAGAACGTGGCCGGCTTTCAGCGCGTGTTCGAGGACAACGGCGGCAAAGTCGTGCAGAAGCTTTGGACCCCGCTCAACGCGCCCGACTACGGCACTTACATTTCGCAGCTCAAGCCCGATCTCGACGCGGTCTATACCGGGCACGCCGGCTCCAACGGCTTCAAGTTCATTCGCCAACTGCGCGAATACGGAAACAAAGTGCAAATCCTCGGCGGCTTCACCCCCGTCGACGAATCGCTGCTGCAGCAGATGGGCGAGGACGCGCTCGGCGCCATCACCGGCAACTGGTATTCGGCCGAGCTCGATTTCCCGATCAACAAAAGATTCGTAGAAGCGATCCGCCGCGACTACAAGGTCGATCCCGGCGTCTATGCCGCGGAGACCTATCTTTGCGGCGAAGTGCTCGATCACGCCCTTAAGACCATCGGCGGGAAAGCCGAGGACAAGGACGCCTTCATCAAGGCCCTCAGGGAAGCAAAAGTGCCGAACACCTTGCGGGGCCCGGTTCGCTTCGACGAGTTCGGCAACGTGGTTGGCAACATTTATATCCGCAAAGTCGAGAAGAAGGACGGCCGCTACGTCAACGCGGTGATCAAGACCTATCCCGACGTGAGCCAGTTCTGGACCTACAAGCAGGACGAGTTCCTCAAGAATCCGGTCTATTCGCGCGACTATCCTCCGGCGAAGAACCTAGAGCCGTAGCGTTCGCATCCGTCCGCGCAGCCCCGCGTCACCCCCGGGCTTGACCCGGGGGTCCATCTTTGTCGAAGAAGGATCAATTGCCGGGTCAAGCCTGATCGCCACAGCCCTCGCTGCGCTCGCCTAAGCGGAAGCCGAAAATGCAGTTCTGGATCATCCAGACGCTCAACAGCGTGGCGTTCGGCGGCCTGCTGTTTCTGCTGTCGTCGGGTTTCTCGTTGATTTTCGGCTTGATGCGAATACCGAATCTGGCACACGGCGCCTTTTTCATGCTCGGCGCTTATTTCGGCTACACGCTGCTGCAGCTCAAGTTGCATTTCTGGCTGGCGGCCCTCGTAGGGGGGATCGGCGTTGGACTCATCGGGATCGTTATGGAGCGCGTGGTTCTGCGCCGGCTCGCCGGCAACGAGCAGGGCCAAGTGTTGGTCACGCTCGGGGTCTCCTTCATCATCGCCGATATCTGTCTGTTGGTATGGACCGGCGATCCAATGCCGCTTGCAGCACCGTCCTCGCTGCGCCCGCCGCTACGCCTTGGCGGCTTCGCCTTTCCCACTTACCGACTGGTCGTGCTGGCGATTGCGCTTGCCGCGGCGTTGGCCCTCTACCTCCTGATGGAGCGCACGCGGCTCGGCGCCATGATCCGCGCCGGCGTCGACGATATGGAGATGGCGCGCGGCGTCGGCATCCCGGTATCGCGTCTGTTCACCACCGTCTTCCTGCTCGGCGCGACGCTTGCCGGCGTGGGCGGCGTGCTGGGCGGGCCGATCCTCAACGCTTATCCGGGCCTGGACACCGACATGCTGCCGCTCGCGCTGATCGTTGTTATTCTGGGTGGCGCGGGAAGCCTGCTCGGCGCGTTCGTGGGTAGCTTCGTTGTCGGCTTCATCTACAATTTCGGCATCGCGCTGGTGCCTGATCTCGCCTATTTCGTGCTCTTCCTGCCGATGGTGCTGGTGCTGGTATTCCTGCCGCAGGGGCTGTTCGGGCGGGTGCAGATATGACGCGCGGCGGCCTCGTCGCGCTCGCGTTCTGCGCGCTCGTCCTGCTCGCCGTGCCGTGGATCATCGGCAATGAGTTCTACGTCAACATGGCGAGCCAGGTGCTCATCTACGCGCTGTTTGCGCTCTCCATCAACATGATGCTCGGCTACGGCGGCATGGTCTCGCTCGGCCACGCCGGCTATCTCGGCATCGCCGGATATGCGTGCATCCTCGCCACCGTCGCCGGCTATGACCAAGTCACGGCGGCGATTTTTGCGATCGCGCTGTCGACCATGGCGGCGGCCTTCTTCGGCGTCCTGTCGCTGCGCGCGCCGGGCCTCGGCTTCATCATGATCACGCTCGCGCTCGGGCAGATCGTCTGGGGTGTGGCTTATCGCGCCAACGATCTCACCGGCGGCGACAATGGCATCCGCCATCCGGCCCGACCGATGCCGTTCGGCTTCGACATCCGCGATGCGCCCAGCTTCTATTATTTCACGCTGGTCGTGTTCGTCGTCGCGCTGTTCTTCATCTGGCGCTTTTCGCGCTCTGCCTTCGGAGTGAGCCTCATGGGCGCGCGCGACCAGCCGCGCCGCATGCGCATGCTCGGCCACAATGTGTGGCTCATCCGCTGGATCACGTTCGTCATGGCCGGCTTCTGGGCCTCGGTCGCCGGTGTGCTCTACGTCTACTACAACCTGTTTCTCAGCCCACACGCAATCTCGCTGCAGCAATCGGCCGAGATCCTGCTGATGGCGATCCTCGGCGGTTCCAGCACGCTCGCCGGCCCGATCGTCGGCGCGGCCATCATCACGCTCGTCAAGAACGTGGTCTCGACCTATGTCGAGCGCTGGAACACGCTGCTCGGCTTGATCTTCGTCGTGGTGATCATGTTCATGCCCTACGGTCTCGTGCCCGGTTGCACGCAGGCGTGGCGGCGCTTGCGCAACCGCGTCAAGACCGGCAAAGCCGCGGGCAGCGCGGCCTCGGAGCTCGCGCAATGACGAAGCTCGCGCTTGAAGTCGCGCATTTGAGCAAGCGCTTCGGCGGCCTTCCGGCAACCAAGGACGTATCGATCTCTGTCATGCCCGGCGAGCGACGGCTGATCATCGGCCCGAACGGCGCGGGCAAGACCACGCTGTTTAACCTCATTACCGGGGACCTCAGCGCCGATGCCGGCTCGGTGCGCCTATTCGGGCAGGAACTCATGGGCATGCCGACGCAACAGCGCGTGCACCTCGGCCTTGCGCGCACCTATCAGATTCTCACCTTGTTCCCGCGCGAGAGGCTCGTGCACAACGTGGTGCTCTCGCTACTTGGGCTCGACCGGCGACGATGGAACTCCTGGTCCATCCTGACCGCCAACCGCGATCTCTATGCGAACGCCCGCGCCGCGCTCGAGCGCGTCGGGCTGGGCGAGGCCGCCGAGTGCATCGTGGCCGAGACCTCCTATGGGGAGCGGCGCCGGCTCGAACTCGCGATGGCGCTCGCCCAGAAGCCGAGGCTCTTGCTGCTCGACGAGCCGCTCGCCGGCCTCTCCCAGGCCGAGCGGCAGAGGATTCGCGCGCTGCTCGACGCCATCCCGCGCGATGTGACCATCGTGATGATCGAGCACGACATGGATACCGCGCTGGCATTTGCCGAGCGCATCACGGTGCTGCACTACGGCGAGGTCATCGTCGAGGGCACGCGCGCCGAGGTGGTCGCCGATCCGCGTACCCGAGAGGTTTATCTTGGCGACTGAGGCGCTTGAGATCTCAGGCATCGACGCCTACTACGGCGACAGCCACGTTCTTCACGCGGTGTCGTTCGCCCTGCACGGAGGACGCCTGCTCGGCTTGCTCGGGCGCAACGGCGCCGGCAAGACCACCTGCATGGCGGCGATCATGGGCTTTCTCAAGCCTCGGCAGGGCGCGATCAGGCTTTACGGCGAGAACGTCGCAGGCCTTGCGCCCGACGTGATCGCGCGCAAAGGCATCTGCCTCGTCCCGCAGGGGCGGCGGATGTTTCGCACGTTGACCGTGCGCGAAAATCTAGCGGTGGCGGCACAGCGGCGGCCGGACCGCGGTTCCGGCTGGTCGATCGATCGGGTCTTTCAACTGTTTCCGCGCCTTGCCGAGCGGCACGCCCAGCTCGCGGGCTCGCTCTCCGGCGGCGAGCAACAGATGCTGGCGATCGGCCGCGCGCTCATGGGCAATCCGCGCGTGCTGCTGATGGACGAACCCTCCGAAGGGCTCGCGCCGCAATTGGTCGCCGAGGTGGGCCGCACCATCGCCCAGCTCAAGGCCGAAGGGCAGTCGATCGTGCTGGTCGAGCAGAACATCAAGCTCACCTTCGACCTCGCAGACGACATCGTCATCATCAATACCGGCCGGGTCGTGTTTCGCGGAACCTCTGATCAGATCAAGCTCGACGACGCCATTGTCTCCCAGCATCTCGGCGTGTTCTGATGCCGCCCACACCGATGCTATTTTCCCGTCATGGCCGGGCTCGTCCCGGCCATGAATGTCTTACTTAGACGCTGACGCCCGGAACAGGTTTCTGGCATGACCATAGCGAGAATGTCTTAACCGAGAGTCGATCGCATGCCCGACCAATGGAACAAGTATGGACCGACCGCGGCGCGCAGGCACCGCAAACCGGGGCGGGACGTGAGGCCGAAGAGCACCACAGTCGACATCCATTCGCATGTCGCGATCCCGCAGGCCGCCGCTTTCGTCAAGGCGCATCTCGACACGTCTACGATTCCACTGGCGCATTTTGCCAATGCCGAGACCAAGGCGCTTAGCCAAAAGCAAGAGGAGGACGTACGCGCGCGCATCACCGGCTACGACGAACGCCTCGCCGATCTCGACGCCATGGGGATTGACCTCCAGCTGGTAATGCCGCCGCCGAACCAATGTTATTACACCGTGGCGCTCGATATCGCGGTCAAAGCCGCGCGCATGGTCAACGACGGACTTGCGGAATACGTAGCACGCAAGGCGGATCGTTTCGTCGCGCTCGGCACGGTGCCACTGATCGACGGGACGGAAGCTGCGCGCGAACTCGAGCGTTGCATGACGTCACTCGGCATGAAAGGCGCGGAGATCCTGACCAATGTCGCGGGGCGCGAGCTCTCCGAGCCGGACTACGCGCCGTTCTGGCAGAAGGCCGAGGCGCTGGGCGCGCTCGTGGTGATCCATCCCAACGGCTTCACCGACGCCAGACGACTCAAACGGTTTTACTTCAACAATGTCATCGGCAACCCGCTCGAAACCACGATTGCGCTTCACTACCTGATCTTCGACGGCGTGCTCGAGCGTTATCCGAAGCTGAAGATCCTGGCGGTGCATGGCGGCGGATATTTGCCCGCCTACCATGGCCGCATCGATCACGCCTGGGGCGCGCGATCAGATGCGCATGGCGAGCTGCCGCAACCGCCCACCAGCTATCTCAAGAAGATCTATTTCGACAGCGTCGTGTTCACGCCGCACCAGCTCGCCGAGTTGGTGCGCCTCTACGGCCCCGACCGCATTCTCATGGGAACGGACTATCCCTTCGACATGGCCGAGTACGATCCGGTCGCGCATGTGGCGTCTGTCGACGGCCTTGATGCCGCGACCGTCGCTGCCATTGCCGGCGGCAATGCGCGCAAGCTGCTGAGAATTTGAGGATCAGGCGATCACTCGCCCTTCAACTTCGCGTCGTGGATCACCTTGCGCCATTTCGGCTCGTCGGCCTTGATATACTTCGCGAGCTGCTCGGGCGTGCCGGCAATCGATTCGAAATATTGCCGCTCGAGGAAATTTTTCTGGATCTCGGGATCGGCGAAAATCTTTCGCACTTCCGCGTTGATCTTGGCCACGATGTCGGCCGGCATTCCGGGCGGACCAAACAGGCCGAACCAGGAGACCGCCTCGTAACCGGGCAACCCGCTTTCCGCGACGGTCGGAATTTCCGACAGCAGCGCCATGCGCTTTGCTGCGCCGACCGCGATGAGCTTGACCTTATCCGCCTTCCACTGCGGCACCGCGCTGCCCACGCTGATGAACATCAGCTGGATGTGTCCGGCGATCACGTCGCTGAGCGCCGGGGTGGCGCCCTTGTAATGCACTGCCTGCAATTTCGCGCCTGAGAGCGCCTGGAACAGCTCCATGTTGAGATGGCCGCTCGATCCGATGCCGAACGTGCCGTAATTGAGTTCGCCCGGCTTCTGTTTGGCGAGGGCGATGAGCTCCTTGACGTTGTGCACCGGCAACGCGGGGTTGACGATCAGCGCGTGGTTGATGGTGACGAGGCCGGAGATCGGCGTGAAGCCTTTCACGGGATCATAGGGCAACTTGGGATAGAGGCTCGGATTGACCACGAAGGTGACTTCCGGGGCGACAAATACTGTGTAGCCGTCGGGCGCCGCCTTGGTGACGTATTCCGCCGCGATCTGGTTGTTGGCGCCGGGTTTGTTCTCGACGATTGCCTGCTGGCCCCAGGCTTCGGTGAAGCGCTGCGCCAGCGTGCGGCCCAGCGCATCCGTCACCCCGCCGGGCGCGGCCGGCACGATGATCGTCACCGGTTTATTCGGATAGCCCCCCTCCTGCGCCGCTGCCGGTGGGGCCAATAGAGAAGCCCCGACCGCAGCCGCAAGCCACATCCGCATTCCGCACTCTCCCTGAAGTCCTTGCCTTTTGCTCGACTATCGCTGATTTTCTGCCGCCTGCCTATGTCCGGCGCAATGCGGCAATCCCGCACAACGTTCCATCCGCCGCGGATTGCTCGCGCAGCCGCGTGTTCCGGATCGCTCTCGTGGCGGACGAGGGGAGAGTCACGGTGATCGTCGTCGCTATCGACATTGGCGGAACTTTCACCGACCTGATCGGATTTGACAACACCGCCGGGAGCTTCGTTGAGGCAAAGAGCCTCACCACGCCAGCACAGCTGGAGCAAGGCGTCATCGATTGCATCCGCAAGAGCGAACTCGCCGCTGCTGTAATCGACGAGCTGATCCATGGCTCGACCATTGCCATCAACACGTTGATCGAAAGAACGGGGGCAAGAACCGGGCTTATCGTCACCCGCGGCACGCGCGACGTCTATATCATCGGCCGGGGCAATCGTCCGCAGGCCTACAGCCTGTTCTTTCACCGCCACCGGCCGCTGGTGCCGCGGCATCTCACGCGCGAGGTCGACGAGCGGCTGCTGAGCTCCGGCGAGGTGCATGCGCCGCTCGATCGCGGCGCCATCGCGCGAGCCTGCCGCGCGTTCGCCGCCGAAGGGATCGAGGCCGTCGCCGTTTGTTTTCTTCACTCCTACGTCAATCCGGCCCACGAGCGCGTCGCCGGCGAGATGATCCGCGCCGCAATGCCGGACGCCTACATTTCGCTGTCGCACGAGATCCTGCGCGAATACCGCGAGTTCGAACGCACGTCGACCACGGTCGTGAACGCCTATATCGGGCCGAAGGTCGGCGGCTACGTGAAACAGCTTGGCGCGAGTCTCGGCAAGATCGGGTTTCGCGGCGCGCTCGCGATCATGCGCTCGAACGGCGGCGTGATGACGCCGCAGGTCGCAACGGAGCGGCCGGCTGCGATGATGGAGTCTGGTCCGGTCGGCGGGATCATTGCTTCGGCCGAGGTCGGCCGCGCGCTCGGCTACCGCAACGTCATATCATTCGACATGGGCGGCACCACGGCGAAGGCGAGCCTCGTGCGCGACGGTGAGCCCACCATGGCACCGGGCTACTATGTCGGGGGCTATGCCAGCGGCCATCCGGTGATGCTGCCGATGATCGACGTGGTCGAGGTTGGGGCGGGGGGCGGCTCGATTGCTTGGCTCGACGACATCGGTGCGCTCAAGGTCGGCCCGCAAAGCGCGGGCGCCGATCCCGGCCCCATCTGCTATCGCGGCGGCGGCAGCGCGCCGACAATTACCGATGCCAATGTGGTGCTGGGGAGGCTCGATCCCGATAATTTTCTCGGCGGTGAGATGAAGCTCGATGCCGAGAGCGCCCGCCGCGGCATCGCGGAGAAGATCGGCAATCCCTTGAAGATGGGTGCGGTGGCGGCCGCGCATGCGATCGTCGAAATCGCCATCGCCAAAATGTCGCTCGCGGTGCGCGAAGTCTCGGTGGCGAAGGGCTACGATCCGCGCGATTTCGCGCTAGTCGCCTCGGGCGGCGCGGGCCCGCTGCATGTGGTCGCTATCGCGCGCGAACTGCACATCCCCAGTGTCATCGTGCCGCTTTTCCCGTCGCATTTTTCGGCTCTCGGCATGCTGCTGGCGGATGAGCGGCACGACTTCATCCGCACGTTCTATGCCGATCTCGCCACCGTCGATTTCGCGGCCCTGTTGCAGATCCACCATGAGATGGTGGTGGAAGCCTCGGCGGCGCTGCGGCATGCTGCGGAGGCGCAGCCGCAAGTTCATCTCGACTTGCGCTATGTCGGTCAGGAATTCACGCTGCAGGTGCCGGTGACCCTCGAGGCGATCGCGGCAGGCGATCGCGCCGGCATCAGAGCCGCGTTCGATGCGCTGTACGAACATCGCTATGCGCACCATTCGCCGGAAGAGGCGGTGGAAATGATCAATATCCGCCTCGCGCTGATCGGTAAACGCCCGAGACCAAGCTTCCCACGACTTGCCGAGGGCGGGCCCGCAAAACCGTCGCACGAGCACGCGGTTTATTTCGCCGACGAAGCCTTGCGTTGTCCGGTCTACCGGCGCGAGGCACTCGGCGCCGGCAGCAAGATCCTCGGCCCGGCGCTCATCCAGGAGCACGGGACGACGACGGTTCTCTTCGCGCAGGATACCTTGACGGTGGCACCCTCGGGCGAGCTGATCATCACGGTGGGGGCTATGTCATGAAAGTCCATCTCTCCACCGCTCACTCCTGCGAACGAACGGATCAGCACCAACTTTTCGAGCGACGCACATGACGGCCCTGGATCCGGTCACCCTCGAAGTCATCCGCAACGCGCTGCCGGCGGTCGCCAACGAGATGGCGATCGATCTCCAGCGCACGTCCTACAACATGATGATCTACGAGGTGCGCGACTTCTGCACCGCGCTGGTCAACACGGCGGGCGAGCTGATCTGTCAGAACGTCGGCGGCGTGTCGCACTTCGTCGCCGACCTCGGCGTTATCATCACCGACGCCGTGAGGCGGTATGGCAAGCACGGCTTTGCACCAGGCGACGTTTTCATCACCAATCATCAGGCTGTTGCGGGGCAGCATCTCAACAACGTCGTCATCTATGCCCCCTATTTTCACGACGGGGAGCTATTGATGTTTGCGATGGTGCGGGCGCACTGGATCGACGTCGGCGGCATGAGCACCGGCTTCGGCGCCGGCCCCACTGTTGCCGACCCGTGGGTGGAAGGGCTGCAGCTCGATCAGCTGAAGATTTACGAAGCAGGAAACCTCAACGAAACGCTCTATCGCGTGCTCAACGACAACATTCGTTTTCCGGAGTCTTCGCTCGGCGACATGAAATCGCAAATGGCGGCGTGCCGGCTTGCGGCTCGGCGCATGGACGAGCTGTTCGCCAGATACGGACGCGACACCATGCTCGCGGCGATCGCGCGCATCTTCGAGGAAACCGAGGCGAAATGCCGCAACGTGGTGTCGCAGCTCGCCGACGGGACCTACGAAGCGGAGGCCGCGCTCGATGAGGATGGCGTTACGCCGGGCGAACCGGTTCCTATCCGCGCTCAGGTCACGATCGACAAAGGCCGGATGACCATTGATCTCTCCGGCTGTTCGCAGGAACGCCGCGCCGCGCTTAATTCGCGCACGCTCGCCGGCGCGCGCGTCGCCTACAAGGCGCTGACGGGTCCGCTCGATCCGGTCAACGAAGGCTCCTTCCGCGCGCTCAAAGTGATCATTCCCGAAGGCAACATCATGATGGCGCGTTTCCCCGCGCCGATGTCGAGTTGGAGCGTGATCGTGCCCATGGTGGTGGACACTATCGTGACCGCGCTTGCTCCTGCCATGCCGGAGCAAGTGCCCGCCGGCCATCACGGTTTGCTCGGCGGCTCGGTCGTGTTCTTCGGCACACATCCGCAGAGCAACCGCCGTTTCGTGGTCCAGAGCATCGAAGGCGGCGGCTGGGGCGGGCGGCCATTCGAGGACGGCGAGTCCGGCACGGTGTCCGTGTGCCAGGGCGACGTGCGCAACGGCTCAATCGAAGGCATCGAGCTCAAATGCCCAGTCCTGGTCGAGAGCCGGGTGTTGCGGACGGACTCCGGCGGGGCGGGAAAATATCGCGGCGGTCTGGGTATCGACATGCGCGTGCGCAATCTGGTGGAAGGGAAATGGAATTTTGAGCTGGTGAAGCGAAATCAGTGTCCGCCGTGGGGACTCTGGGGTGGAGAGGCTGGGGAATACGGAATGTATCTGTTACGCGAGCCGGCAGAGCGCGAATTTAGCGCGGCGCGCGGTGTGCACCGGCCGGTGCCGGTCGGGTCCGAAGTGATCGTGCGTACCGGCGGGGGCGGCGGCTGGGGCGACCCGCTCGAGCGCGACCCGAACGCAGTTCGCGCGGACGTGCGGCAGGAGTTCGTATCGACGCAAGCGGCGAGCGATCGATATGGCGTAGTGCTGCGTGAGGATTTAAGCATCGACCACCCGGCGACGGAGCGCGCAAGAGCTGAGCTAAGATCGACGCGGGAACAGGTACGGCGTGACGATCCTGGCGAAATCGCATGATGCCCGATCAGGTCGCGATCCGGATCAACGGCGTCTCGCATCAATTCGGCCAGGAGGGCGAGGCCCGGCATGTGCGCGCGCTGCACGACACCTCGCTCGACGTCGCGCGCGGCGAATTGATATGTCTGATCGGGCCGAGTGGCTGCGGAAAATCGACGCTGCTCAACATCATCGGCGGTCTCCTCGCGCCGACCTCCGGCTCGGTCGAAGTTTCCGGCAAGCGCGTCCGCGGACCGATGCCACGCGACATCGCCTTCGTCTTCCAGGAGAACGCGTTATTCCCGTGGAACACCGTGTTCGAGAACGTCAATCTCGGGATGGTCTTCCAGGGTGTCCTGCACGCCGCGCGCGAGGCGCGCGCGAGGCGCGCCATCGAAGCCGTGGGCCTCAAGGATTTCGCGCAGCACTACCCCGCGCAGCTCTCCGGCGGCATGCGCCAGCGTGCCGCGCTCGCACGCGCGCTCAGTCTCGAAACCGGAATCCTACTGATGGACGAGCCGTTCGGGGCGCTCGACGAGCAGACCCGCATGATCCTCGGCGAGGATCTCTCGGTGCTGCTGTCACGGGCCGAAAAGACGATCGTGTTTGTCACCCACAGCCTGGGCGAAGCGACCTTTCTCGCGGATCGCGTCGCGGTGTTCTCCGCTCGCCCCGGCACCATCAAGAAGATCATCACGGTCGACGAGCCGCATCCACGCAGGCCGGACTTCGTAACCTCGGCGAAGTTCACCAGTATCCGCAACGAGCTTTATGCCCTGCTGCACGATGAAATTCGCAAGACCATGGCCGAGAGTTCCGCGAGCGCTGCAGGCGGGCGAGCGCCATGAGCGGCAATCAAGGCGAGACACGGCTCGCCAGCCGGGCGGTTCAAGTGGCGTTCCTCATCGCGCTGCTTGTGCTGTGGTATCTCGCCACGACGCGCTGGCGGGTGAGTCCGCTGCTTCTGCCCAACCCGCTCGTGGTGCTGCGCGATTTCTGGAGCATTCTCATAACCGGCGAATTCATCGGCGATTTGCGCGTGACCCTGACGGAGTTCGTGTCCGCTTTCGGCATTGCTGCGAGCTTAGGTCTCCTTTTCGGTTACCTCATAGGCCGGTCGCAATATCGCATCCAGATATTCGAGCCACTGTTCGCCGGCATCTATTCGGTGCCGATTATTCTCTTCCTTCCGCTCTATGTTCTGTTGTTCGGGCTGGGCCCGGCCTCGAAGATTGCGCTCGGGGCGACCATCGGCTTCTTTCCCATTGCGCTTAATACCATCGCTGGGTTCGGCTACGTCGATAGGACGCTCGTCATCGCCGCCAACTCAATGGGCGCCTCCGACCTTCAGCTCTTCCGCTACGTACTTCTACCAGCCGCGCTGCCGATCATCCTGACTGGAATGCGCATGGGATTTACCGTCGCGCTTCTGTCCATCATCGGCAGCGAGACCATCGCGTCGCTGGCGGGGCTTGGCCACCGTATCGTCTATCTGGCCGAAGGCATGGAGATGGCACCGATGTTTGCCTATATCGCCTTCGTTGTCGCGATCGCGGCGATCCTCAATACGCTCGTCTCGGCGCTCGAGGCGCGGGGAAGGCGCCGATGATGCTGACGTGGCACACAATGCAGCGGCCGTGGGTCGCCCGCGCAGGCGTAATCGTCCTCCTGCTCTGTTTCTGGGAGGCCGCCGCGCGTTGGTGGGTTGATCCGATGTTTGTCAGCCCGCCCTCGCGCGTGATTGCGTCCTTGCCGGCGCTCTTTGATACGCGCGGCCTGCCGGCGGCGCTGCGCGTCACGTTGTGGGAGCTCGCGGTCGCCTTTGCTCTTTCGGTGGCGATCGGGCTTGCGATCGGGCTAGCCGTCGGACTGCAGCCGTTCGCGCGCAAAAGCTTCATGCCGATTGTCCTATTGCTCTACGGCACGCCGCAAGTCACCATTCTGCCGCTGTTCGTGCTCTATTTCGGAATCGGCCCGGCATCCAAAATCGTTTTCGGCGTGAGCCACGGCTTTTTTCCTATCGTTATGACGGTTGTCGCGGGCGTCCAGAACATCAAGCCGATCCTGCTTACGAGCGCCCACGCCATGGGCGCGAGCCGCTGGCAGATCCTACGCTACGTCGTTTTCCCGCACATGATTCCGAGCTTCTTCGCCGGCATGCGGCTCGCTATGACCGGCGTGTTGCTCGGCGTCTTGCTCGCCGAACTCTATGTCTCAACGGCGGGCATCGGCCATTTCACCACGCTGTTCACGCAGAACTTCGATCCGACCCGGCTCTTAGGGCTTATCTCGGTGCTCGCCGCCATGGCCATCGTGCTCAACGAGATCGTGCGCCGGGCCGAGCTGCATTTTAGTCGCTGGCACAGCGAGTAGATCAATGGCGGGAATGCTCAGGTTGACGGTTGCATGCGGCGACTATGAGATCGTCCGCGCGCTCAAGGACGGCACGGTTACCGCTGACGGCCTCGAGCTCATCATGCTCGCGGGCATGGGCCCGCGCGAGCGGCACTGGCGCATGGCGCGCCGTGCCGAATTCGATGTGTGCGAGACCAACGTCGGCGCCTATTTCATGGAGCGCGACCGTGGCGCGCCACTCACCGCGATCCCTGTTTTTCTGCACAGGCGCTTTCGCCACGGGTTTCTCTTCGTCAATGCCGCGGCCGGTATTCGCGCGCCTAAGGAGCTGATCGGCAAAAAAATAGGCGGCACGAATTTTCAGCCGGCGTCCAACATCTGGATGCGCGGCATATTGGAGGAGGAATACGCGCTGCCGCATCGGCAGGTGACGTGGGTCGTCGAGCGCAGCGAGGATGTTCCCTTTACGCCGCCCAAGGACCTAGGTATCGAGATGATCGCGCCAGAAAAAAGGCTCGACCTCATGCTGGCGGAGGGTGAAATTTCCGCCATGCTCTCGCCGGAGCTGCCGCGCCTGTTCCTTGCGGGCGACAAGCGGATTGTGCGGCTCTTTCCGAATTACAAGGACATCGAACTCGCGTATTTCCGCAAGTCCGGAATTTTCCCAATCATGCATGTCACCACCGTCAAGCAGGAGATCGTGGAGAAGTTTCCTTGGGTGCCAACTAACCTCGCCAAGGCCTTCGAGGAGGCAAAGCAGATCGCCTACCGGAGAATGGCTGATCCGCGCACGGTTCCGCTCGCCTGGATGCGCAGCGCGTTCGAGGAGCAGGAAGCGGTGCTGGGACGCGATCCCTGGGCGTATGGTCTCACCCCCGCCAACCGCAAAAATCTCGAGACCGTCCTGCGCTACACCTACCAGCAGGGCATGATCAGCAAGATGCTGTCGCTCGACGCGCTGTTCGCCGACACCGATCTCGGCGACGCCGGCGGCTCGGACGGAATTTGAATCCGGGCCGTGACATGACGGCTCTCGAAAAGCTCGCCAGCTATATCGCGGAAAGTAGGCGGCCGTCCGAGGCCTCGCGCAAGCTCGTAGAGCTGCACCTCATGGACACCGTGGGTGCGTGGATCGCGAGCACGGGGACCGTCGAAGGCAAAAACCTACTGCGATTTCGCGCGATGACGCGCAAACACGGGCAAGCAAGTGAGGCATTGGCGCTCGATCTGGCCACCCGCTGCGCGCTCGCGCGGCTGAGCGAGGTCGACAACATCCATCTTTCCTCCATGACCACGCCGGGCGCCATCGTCATTCCCGGCGCGATGACACTCGCCGCTGCGACGCCAGACATCACGGCCGATGACGTGATCGCCGCGATTATCGCCGGCACCGAGGCAATGACCCGGCTCGGACGCGCGCTCGACGGCCCGAGCATCCTTTATCGCGGCATCTGGCCGACCTATTTCGTTGCGCCTTTCGGCATGGCCGCAGTCGCCGCGCGGCTGCTCAAGCTCGATGCGAAGAACGCCGCCGATGCGCTGGCGCTCGCGCTCACGCTCGCGGCGCCGGCAGTGGGACAACACGGCGCGGCGACAACCTCGCGCTGGCTCGCTCTGGGCAATGCCGCCCGCAACGGGCTTACCGCGGCGCTGGCAGCACAGCGCGGCTTCACCTCAGATCACAAACTGATCGAGGGTCAATTGCTCCCGGGTATCTTCGGCATTACGGCCGACGTCTCGGCCCTCACCGAGGCGCTCGGCGAACGCCTCGATTTGACAGAGGTGTCCTTCAAGCCGTGGTGCGCGGCGCGGCAAACCATGGCGGCGACGCAGGCGCTCAAAGACATCATCACGAGCGGCATCGCGCCAAGCGCGATCGAGGAGGTCACGGTCGCGGTGCCGCCGCCGCACCTCAAGATGATCGATCACGGCATCGTCACCGGCGACCGCGCCTCCTATCTCACGAGCGTCCAATATTGCATGGCGGTAGCGGCGCTCGCGCCCGAGGCAGCGTTCGATATCCAGCAAACATCCGCCAAGCTACCGCCGACCGTTCAGGCGTTGATGGTAAAGATCAAAGTTACGGCGGACGGGCGGTTGCTCGCCGGCTACCCGCACAGCTGGCCCGCACGCGTACGCGTTACCGCCGCCTCCGCGCAGCGGGAACGGACAGTGACTCATGTTCCTGGCGATCCGGCGCTGCCGTTCGGTCAAGCGGAGGTGCGAAAAAAATTTCTCCGCTTTACCGGGCCAGTCATCGGAATGGAGAACGCCGAGCGCATTCTCGCGCGCTGCAGCGACGCGCTTGGGACTGGTGTATCCTCGGCCTTGGTGGACGACATCGAGCTGGCGTGCACATTCTGTCGTCCATAGACTAGCTCGACAGCGTCGAGCAACTGAGGCACTACCGAGTCCATGCGCAACAGCACCGTCCGCGTCGCCACCTTCGCCGGACCCGGCGCCGAGCCGATCATCCGTTCCGTGCCATGGCCGAAAGTTCCCAAGAATGCCGCGCTTATTCAGATTGGCGCGTGCGGCGTGTGCGGCACCGACCTGCATATTCTGAAAGGTCACTGGCCGAAGCCACTGCCCTGGCCTTTCACGCTCGGTCACGAGCTCGGTGGCGTCATCGTCGAAGCGGGAGCGCAATTCGCCGAAGACTTCATGGGCAAGCCGCTTGGCGTCGGTTCGAAAGTAATGATCCCGCCGCTCATGCCGTGCGGACGGTGCTATTACTGCGTCCATTATCCGGAGCGCGCCAACAAGTGTCTGACTCCCGTCTACTATGGACGCTATCTCGGCTTCGACGAGCCGCCGCATTTGTGGGGAGGCTTCGCCGAATATGTCTATGTCGACCTCGACATGCTGCCGGGCACCAAGGTCTACAAGCTTCCCGATGACATGCCGCTGCGCCTCGGGGCGCTCGCGGAACCGCTGACCTCCTGCATCCGCGCATTCAACCGCGCGATTCGGGCCGGCGGATTTACCTGGGGCGACACCGTCGTGATCCAGGGCTCGGGGCCGATCGGTATTCTCGCAGTCGCGGCGGCGCGCGAAATGGGCGCTGGTCGGGTGATCTGCATCGGCGCGCCAGAGAAGCCGCGCCTTGAGCTCGCGCGAAAATTCGGCGCCGAGGCGACCGTGAACCTCGAGGAAATGACGGAGCCGCAGCAGCGGATCAAGCGCGTGCGCGATATCATCGGCGGCTTCGGCGCCGATCTGGTGATGGACTGTTCCGGCCATCCGAGCGCTGGCCCCGAGGGCATTGAGATGCTGCGTGACGGCGGCACCTATGTCGAGATGGGCCAGTTCACCGATGCTGGCGCGATCACCACGTCCTGGCACCGCATCTGCGCCAAGGACCTCAATGTGCTGGGCTCATGGGCCTTCACCGCGAACGATTTGCCGCTCGGCGTGGACATGCTCGACCGCGCGCGCAACAGATATCCTTGGCTGGAGATGCAGACCCTCTACCCGTTCGACGAAGACGGCGTTTCCCGCGCGGTCAAGGACGCGATGGCGATGAGGACGGTCAAATCGACCATCGTGCCGTGGCCGGAGCTGGTGTGAGCCCGCAGCCTCCCGCTCGTCCCCACGAAAGCGGGACCCAGATCACAAGGCACGAGCCGGCTGCTCTGGATTCCCAGCACAAGCGCGCTTACGCGCGCCTTCGCCGCGCTATGCGCGGGAATTCGCGGAGCAAATGAGTCGGCCCGAAAGGATTTACGCTATGCCCTTTGATTCATGCAGTTCTTCACGTAATCGCGCCGTTTCAGAAAGTGGATCGCCGAGTATTTCTTTTTGGCTTGTGCCTGGCACTGCGCCTTAAGCTCGGCCATTCCGGAGTGCTTCGTGCCAGCGTCGGCAGAAATGGCGAACGAACCGGCCATCAAGCCCGCCGCAATAATGGTGACTATAGATTTCATAACAGTCCTCCTTCTGGGCGCGAAATTAATGCGCGAAGAACCGCGGAGTTCCAACATAGATTCCTGATAATCTGTTCAGGAAGCCCGCCCAGAGCGGGACGGTATCTCCGCTTGCACAGAAATCAGCGGCAGAACCCCCGCGTCACTTAGGCAGAAATGCCTGCGTATAGAGCGCTGTCATGTCCGGCTCCTGGGGCAAGAGTTGTAATTCCACGTATGATTTGGCCAGCGTGGCGAGCGCACGCGGGTTGAAGCGTCCGTCATCCGAGAACATCGGCATCAACTCGTCGTAGACGCGCGAGGTAATCTCGGCATCCTTGTGGGTGACCTCGCTGACGATGGCCGCGGTTTCCGTCTTGTTTGTGCGCATGAAGGCGATGGTCTCGAACCAGCCCTTGAGGAATCCGCGCACCGCCTCCGGCCGCTCCGTGATGAGCTTGTCGGTCGCAAAAATAACGTGGATATGGAAGTCCTTGATGTCCGTGAAGCGAACGAGGATGCGGCCCTCTCCGCGTTTCTCGAGCGCGAAGGCGTTGCCGATATCCATGATCGCGCCGTCAATGTCGCCGCGCTTCATCGCCGCGAGCTGTCCCGCCAGTGCTCCCATGGGGGCGATCTCGATACCCTTGGGACCCCAGCCCTGCCGCCGCGAGGTCTCGCTGACCAGCCAATAAGTGAGCGAGCCCGCGGTCGACACGCTGATCTTCTTGCCCTTCAAATCGGCCGCGGCCCTTGGGCCATCGGGCCGCACCACGATTGCTAGCAAGAGCGGCGGCCCGGCCATGGCGGCGACCGCCTTGATCGGCGCGCCCTTAACGATGAACGCCATCGCCGGGCCGGAGCCGAGCGCGATGTCGAGGCTGTCGGACGCCATCGCCTGCTGCATGCGCGCGTCGCCGGTAAAGGCGATCGATTCGATCTCGAGGCCTTGTTTCGCGAACAATCCTTTGCGCATGCCGATATCGAGCGGTACGAACGAGAACGCCTCAGGCACGGCCTTGCCGACCCGCAGCGTCTCGGCGCCGGCTGCGGGCGACAGAAGGATCAACCCGCTCGTCGCCAGCAAAAGTGCCGCGGCGATCGAAGAGCCCAAGCGCATGTGCTCGCCTCGCGCGTTACGACAATTTCCTCTTGAGCAGCCGCTCGGCGTTCGCGACGAAGATCTTGCGGCGGTCGCCGTCCGCGATCTCGAGCCGCTCGATCGTCTCGATCGTCGGCGCGATCGGGCCGAGCGGCGTGTCGGTCGCGAACACCACATGGTCAGCTCCGAAGAAGTCGAGCCCGCAGCGCACCGCGTGGATGCCGCCGCCGAACAACGCGGTATCGCCGTAGAAGTCGTGCATGTAGTCGAGATGCGGTCGCTTGAGCGACGGCAGAATTTTCGAATAGTCCTCGTCGCTGGTCCGGCTGCCCAGAACGTCGAGGCCGGGGCCGACGCGCCCGTCATAATACGGGATCATTCCGCCGAGATGATGGGTGACGATCTTGAGTCCTGGATAACGGTCAAGCAAGCCGCAAAACACCATCCGCACCATCGCCACGGAGGTGTCATAAGGCCAGCCGAAGCACCACCACATCTCGAAACGGGATTTCTGCTCTTTGGCGTAATCCGACATGCTCGCGGTGCGCGCTGGATGCAGCCAGATCGGCAGATCGAGCTCCGCCATGGTGGCAAAGATCGGCTCGAAGGCTTTGTCGTCGAGGGGGCGGCCCGCGATATTGGTGAAGATCTGAACGCCGCCGGCGCCCAGATGCTTGATCGCGCGGCGCGCCTCCTTCGCCGAGCCTTCGACATCTGTCATCGAGAGCGCAGCGACGAACGTGGGAAAGCGGGCGGGGTAGCGCGTACACAGCTCCGCCATGGCGTCGTTGCCGATGCGCGCAAGATTGAGCCCGGTCTCGCCATCGGCAAGGTCTTCGATCGGCGGATTGGGCAATGAGATGATCTCCCGGTAGTCGCCGAACTGGTCCATTTCACGGAAGCGCTCGTCGAGGTCGAATAGCTTTTTGACCCCGCGCAGCCGTGCTCCGATATTGCCGAGTCGCGGCGCGATGCGGTTCATCTCTTGGAAGAACTTGTCCGGAAAGATGTGGCAGTAGATATCGACGATCGTCTCACCGGCCATCAAGCACCTCTAGATTCTCATTCCAACTCAGGGGGCGGCAAGGATCGACTGGTTTCCCCTTTTTCGCGCGAATGGGCGGTCGAGACGCGACGCTTTCCGGTGCGTCAAAACTTCGTCCGGTCCGCGCCCTTAAGGCCGAGAGTTGCCCGCGCTTCCTCCGGCGTCGCAACCTGATAGCCGAGTTCCTCGATCAGCCGGCGCGCCTTCGCAACCTGCTCCGCATTGCTTTTGGCGAGCTTGCCGCGGCCGATGTACAGGCTGTCCTCGAGACCCACGCGCACGTTGCCGCCCATCATCACCGCTTGCGTCGCAAGCGACATCTGATGTCGTCCGGCCCCCAGCACCGACCAGGAATAGTCATCGCCGAACAGCTTATCGGCAGTGCGCTTCATGAACATGAGGTTGTCCATGTCCGCCCCAATGCCGCCGAGAATCCCGAAGATCAGCTGCAGGAAGATTGGGGGCTTGAACCAGCCGCGATCGACGCCGTGGGCCAGATTGTAGAGGTGCCCGACGTCATAACATTCGTGCTCGAACTTGGTACCGTGTCCCTCGCCCATGAGCTTCGAGATCGTCTCGATATCGGCGAAGGTGTTGCGGAAGATCGTCTCCTTGGTCCCGGCGAGATACGGCTCCTCCCACTCGTGCTTCCAAGTCTTGTAGCGTGCAATCATCGGATATAGGCCGAAATTCATTGAGCCCATGTTGAGCGAGCACATTTCCGGCGACAATTTCATCACTCCCGCCAGTCGCTCCTCGACCGCCATGGTCGGCGACCCCCCGGTGGTGATGTTGATGACTGCCTCGGTTGATTGCTTGATACGCGGCAGGAACTGCATGAATACCGCGGGATCGCCGGTAGGGCGTCCATCCTTGGCGTTGCGCGCGTGCAGATGCAAGATCGCGGCGCCGGCCTCTGCGGCGCCGATGGCCTGCTCGGCGATCTGATCGGGCGTGATCGGGAGCGCCTCCGACATCGTGGGTGTGTGGATCGCGCCGGTGATGGCGCAGGTGATGATGACCTTGTCGGATTTGGCAGGCATTGTTTTCTCCCGGTCTACATCGCTCTTCCAGCATCACGTTGTGCGTGTATCCGCCGCAAAGCGCAAGCGCCGCTCGAGCGGCAGGAGCTGCCAGCCGAAGCGCTCCGCGAAAAACCCCCAGATGCCCTTCGGCGCCACCAGCATCATCGCGATGGCGACGGCGCCCAGCATCAGCAGATAGAGGCTGCCGAGATCGGCAAGCGTTTGCCTCAGCAGGAAAAAGACAATAGTGCCGATGATCGGCCCTTCCATCCGGCCGATGCCGCCGATCACTGTGATGAAGATGACAAACGCAGTCCAGTCGTTGACGCTGAACGCGGTGTCGGGCGAAATGCGCAGCTTCTGCAGAAAAATCAACGCGCCGATCATTCCCGTCCCCAAGGCGGTCAGAATGTATACCACGAGCTTCGTACGCGTGACGTCGACGCCGCTCGATCGCGCCGCCAACTCGTTGTCGCGGATCGCGGTAAGCGCCAGCCCGTAGCGCGAACGCAACAAGAGTACGATCGTGCCGAGCACCGCGGCCATGAGCGCCAGCGCCACCCAGTACATTAGGAATTCCCGCAGTTGCCGGGTCGAGGCCATCGCCGTCACAATGCCCGCGGGCAGGCTTATTCCGGAGCCGCCGCCGAGCGCGGAAATCTGTGAGGCGATCAGGCGGAAAACTTCGGCCACGACCCAGGTGCCGATGGCGAAGTAGTGACCGCGCAGTCGAAACATCAACCCGGCGACCGGCACCGCGAGCGCGGCCGCAACTGCCCCCGCCACCGGCACGGCAAGGAGCGGATGGAGTCCGGCGAGAATGGTCGAGGCAAACAGCACATAGCCGCCGAGCCCAACATAGGCCTGCTGTCCGACTGAGACGAGCCCGGCATAGCCCGCAAGCAGGTTCCAGAGGCTCGCGAGAGCGACATAGGCATAGATGTCGGAAAGCAGCCGCAGGTCGTCGCGCCCGCCCCAGACTGGTGCCGCGGCAAGGATCACGAACGCAGCGGCGAAAGCAGCGGTGCCGATGCGACTGGAGCGGCTTGCATGCTCGACTTTGAAAGAGGCGGTCATCCCTTTACCTTCGGGAACAGGCCTTCAGGGCGCAGCGCCAGAATGACAAGAAAGGCGAGATGCCCGGCCAAAAGCTGCCAGCCCGGATTGATCTGGGCGCCGATCGCCTGCGACACGCCGAGGATGATGCCGCCGGCAAGCGTACCCCACATGCTGCCAAGGCCGCCGATGATCACGGCCTCGAAGCCGAAGATCAGCCGCGCGGGGCCGATTGCGGGATCGAAATTGGTGCGCACCGCGATGAATACGCCGGCGACCGCGATAACCGCGAGCGATAGCGCCATGGCGAGCGCAAAGACATGGCGATTGTCGAGGCCCATCAATTGGGCGACGGTCTGATCATCCGACGTCGCCCGAAACGCGCGGCCAAATGCGGTGCGATAGAACAGAAATTGCAGCCCGCCGATAACAGCAACCGCAACGACGAATTGCAGCAGGGGAAGCACGCCGATCCACACGCCTTCCATCAGCGGAAGGCTCGCAACCTCGATCGACCCAGCCCGCAGCCGCCGGCTATCTGCGCTAAACAGTTCAAGCAGCGCATTCTGGATGATGACGGAGAGTCCGAACGTCACGAGCAGCGGCGGCAGCACGTCCTCGCCGAGCGTGCGATTCAGCAGCACGCGCTGAAGGCCATAGCCGATTGCCGCCATGATTGGCACCACGACAATGATGGCGAGCAGCGGGTTGAGTCCGAGCGTCTCGGTGGTCATCAGCGCGATATAGGCGGCGAGCACGATGAGATCGCCATGCGCGATATTGACGAGCCGCATCACGCCGAAGATCAAGGCCAGGCCAGCCGCAAACATGGCGTAGAGGCCGCCGATCAGCACGCCTTGGATGATTATGTTGACCCATTCCATAGCGCTTATATTGAGCTCACGCCCCGAAATATGCCGCCGAGATCGCCTCGCGCGTCAGCGTTGCGGCCGAGCCTGTAAGTGCGATGCGACCTTCCTGCAGGCAATAGACGCGGTTTGCCGCCTTGAGCGCCTGCATAATGTCCTGTTCGACGATCACGAGCGAGCTGCCTTCGGCAAGGATGGATGGCAACCGCGAGTAGAGGTCGCGCACAACGATCGGCGCGAGCCCGAGGCTGATCTCATCGCACAGGAGAAGCTTGGGATTGGACATCAGCGCGCGCCCAATCGCGACCATCTGCTGCTCACCGCCCGAGAGCAAAGAGCTCGGCGCGCGCCGCCGTTCCCACAGCGCCGGGAACAGCTCGTAAATCCGAGACAAGCTCCACGGGCCTGGCCGACCGAGCTGGCCGCCGATGAGCAGATTCTCCTCGACCGAGAGCGAGGAGAAGAGGCGGCGCCCTTCAGGGACGAGCGCGATGCCGCGCGCGACCACTGCGTGCGCGGGCGCCTCGCCGATCGGCTCGCCATCGAACAGGATGGCTCCGCGACGCGAGGTGATGACGCCGGCGACGCACTTGAGCAGCGTCGATTTGCCAGCGCCGTTGGCGCCGATCACCGCGACCACTTCACCTGCCACTACCTTGAGGGAAGCGCCGAACAGCGCCTGGAAGTCGCCATAGAAAGCGTCGAGCGAACGCACGTCGAGGAGCGGCTCAGGCATCCGCAGAAATCCCCATGTAGATTTCGCGCACCGCGGGCGAGGCGATCACGTTTTGCGGCGCGCCCTCGCCGATGAAGGCCCCGCCGTGCAGAACGAGCAGACGGTCGACAAGGGCGAGGAGCGCGTGCACAACGTGCTCGATCCAGACGATGGAGATGCCTCCGCCCCGAATGCGCCGGATCAAATCGACCAGCGCCGTGCATTCGTGCTCGGTCAGGCCGCCGGCTACTTCGTCGAGCAGGAGCACGCGCGGGTGCGTGGCGAGCGCGCGCGCCAACTCGAGCCGTTTGCGGTCGAGGAGCGTGAGGTTGCCCGCGAGCCGGTTGGCCTTGCCCGCGAGCCCGCATTGGTCGAGCAATTCGACGCATCGTGGATAGACTTCGCGCTCGCCGCGGCCGCCGCCGAACGCCGCCGCCACGACCAGGTTCTCGAACACGGTCATGCCATTGAACGGCTGCGGAAGCTGAAATGAGCGGCCGATGCCCATGCGGCAGCGCCGTTCCGGCGCGAGAGTCGTGATGTCGGCCCCTGCGAAGATCACGCGCCCAGCATCGGGCGCAACTGTGCCGCTGGCGATGCCGAAGAGCGTGCTCTTGCCAGCGCCGTTCGGCCCGATGATGCCGAGCGCCTCGCCTTCGGCCAGCGCGAGGTTGATCTCCTCCGCTACGACAACGGCGCCGAAGCGTTTGGAGATTTTCTCGAAGGCCAGGATGGGAGGCATGAACGAGTGGTGGTAGTCCGCATCGGATACCCCAGTCTATCACGCACGCAGCCTCCACCGCTCATTCTCGCGTAAGCGGGAATCCACTGATGATCCGCGCCCGAATCTGGGTGCCCGCTTACGCAGGGACGAGGGCAGTTCGCTGCGAAGTGGCAAAAGCGATGCGAGATTAAGCTAGGACAACAGCTGCAGCCCGCCGCCGACCGGAATCTCGGTCGCGGTCTTGTTCGTCGTGATGACCAGATCAAAGCGGTCGCCCTTGCGCTGCCACTGTCCGGCGACCAGAGGAGTCTTGGTGACATTCTTTACGGGTTGGCCGGTCCATTTCACTGGACCGACCATCGACTTGTAGTCGGTCGCGATCACGGCATCCAGGATCGCCTTGGGCTCCAGCGCCTTCGACCGCTTGAGCACGTCGATTGCAACCTCGAACAGAGCGTGTTGAAAGCCGATCGGTTGCGTCCACGGCCGCTTGGTGGCGGCGACATAGGCGTCGGTCAACTCCTTTGCGCTCTGACCCGTGAGACCGGACTTGAACGGATGGTTCGGCGTCCACCAGATTTCCGTAGTGAGCCCGTTGCCGCGGGCGCCAAGCGACTCGATGACGGAGGGGAACAGTAGCGCTTTGCCGATGGTGACGATCTTCGGCCGAAAACCCTGTTGTGCCGCCTGCGACCAAAACGTGGCGAAGTCGGGTGGGATCATATTGCCCGTGACAATCTCGGCATTGACCGCCTTGAACGCCGAAATCTGTGAGGTGAAGTCGTTGTTCATGAGCTGATAACGGCCCGGATCGGTGAGCCGGTAACCGGCTTTGGCGAGCGCCGGCGGCAACCCGCGTTGCGGATCGCCCCAGGCGTTGCCGTCGGCATCGTTCGGAAAAAGGCCGCCCACGACTTTGTTCGTCGGCGCCGAATCCCAGAGCGCCAGAAAAGCGCCGATCACATCCTCCAGTCCCCAGAAGAAATGGTACGTCCAGGTAAACCCTTTGGCCGGATCGCCCTTGCGTCCGAAGAAATAGGGTTGCCACGGACAATTCGTGGTGATGCAGGGGACCTCGTTGACCTCGGCCTGATCGGCGACGGGATTGGTCGTGTCGGGGGTCGCCGAGGCGACGACGAGATCGACCTTGTCGCCGAGGATCAGTTCGGAAGCGACCTCGGCGGCGCGGCTGCCGCTCGACTGGCTGTCCTTGCTGATGATCTGCACCCGATAGGTGCGCCCGCCGCTCTGCAATCCTTTCGCCAGGATGCCGCGGACCTGTTCGAGGATGAAACCGTCGGCCTCGCCGAAGCCGGCGAGCGGCCCCGTCTTCGGGCTGACGTGACCGATTTTGATGACGCGGCTCTGGGCGTTGGCGGGAATAATCCGCAGCACCGCCGGTGCTGCGATCGCGCCGAACCCGGCTTGGGCAAGTCCCCGGCGCGAAATCCCGGAATTAAGGTCCGGCGATGCATCTTTGCCCATATGCGCCTCCCGTTTCGCGTTCGGCTACTTATCCGTATCCGCCGCCTGAGCGTCCTTGAGATGGTGCAGCACCTTGGCCCGCAACGCAGCCTGCGCCGCGGCGCTCCATGCGCGAAAGCCTTCGCCCGATTTAAAGCCGAGCTTGCCGTTTTCCACCAGCGCCTCGAGATAGGGCGAAGGATGCGGCCGGCTGTCGATATCAGGCAGGACCGTTTTGTGAATGGCGAGCGTCAAATCGGTGCCGACGAAATCGGCGTTCTCGAGCGGGCCCAAGACGGCAAGACGCCGGCCGAAGCTCGCTTTGATCACGGTATCGACAGTTTCCGCGTCGCAAACTCCGCGTTCCACCAGGGCGATCGCCTCCCGCCACAACGCGTGCTGCAGGCGGTTGCCGACGAAGCCGGGCACGTCCTTCTTCACATGCACCGGCATTTTGCCCGCGGCCTTGTGCAGATCGATGGTCCAGTCGACTGCCTGCTGCGACGTCCATTGCGTTCCGATCACCTCAACCAGCGGCACGAGATAGGGCGGGTTCCACCAGTGGGTGCCGAGGGCACGCGAACGGTCGCGCAAACCCTCCATGATCTTGGTGATCGGGATCACCGAGGTGTTGCTGGCGAGGATCGTATGTGGCCGCGCGTTCCTCTCGACCTCCACGAACAGCCTCTGCTTCAGCGGCAAATCTTCGAGGATGGCCTCGACGACATAGTCCGCCTCGCGCACCGCGGCGGCAAGATCGCCGATCGGTTGCACACGCTCGACTACGGCAACGTCGTCACCCAGATCCCGAAGATTGGCGAGAATGCGCGCCTTCACGCCGTCAAGGTTGGCCGCAACCGAATCGTGGATCGACACGTCGTGCCCGGCGAGCGCGAACACCTGGGCGATGCCATGGCCCATGAGTCCGGCGCCGATGACGGCGATGCGCGCCTTTGCCATGATCAGCCCGCGGTATAGCCGCCATCGGCGTAGAGAATATGCCCGGTGTAGAAGTCCGACGCCTTCGATGCGAGAAACAACAGCGGGCCCGCGAGGTCGGACGGCTCGCCGAGCCGGCCTTTCGGAACGCGCGTGAGGAAGCCCTTGCGCACTTCCCTCGAACGATCGCTATCCTCGAACATCCAATGCGTGAGCGGCGAACGAAATACGGTCGGTCCCAGCGCGTTGACCGTGATACCGGTATCGCCCCACTCGCAGCCCAGCGCCTTGGTGATGCCGTCGACCGCCGACTTCGACGCACAATAGGCCGTGTATCCAGCGGGATGACCCAACAAGCCGCGCGCCGACGACATCAGGATCACTTTGCCGCCTTGGCCCTGCTTGAGCATCTGCCGACCGGCCGCGCGCGCGATCAACCAACTTTGCGTTACGTTGGCATCCATGACGTCGAGAAAATCTTCCGGCTTCTGGTCGACGATCTTGGACACTTTGTTCTGTCCGGACGCGACCACAAGAATATCAACGCGGTCGAATTTTTTTACCGCCGCATCGACAATCGCGTCGCAATTTGCTTCCGAGCTCGGCCGCTTGGCCACAGCCTCGACTTTGCCGCCGAGCTGTTCGCATTCAGCCGCGACTTTTTTTAGTTCGGCGGCATTGTTGGCGCAGAGCACGACATTGGCGCCCGCGGCCGCGAGCACCTTGGCCGCGAGCGCGCCAAAGGCGCCGGTGGCGCCGGTGACAATTGCGGTCTTGCCGCGAATGTCGAACAAGGAGAGCGGATTTTTGAGGAAGTCCTCGGCCATGACGGAGGCGTCCTTGCCTAAAGTCTTTTGTTGCTTTTCGTCATTGCCGGGCTTGACCCGGCAATCCATCCTCTTCGCAAGAAGATGGATGCGCGGGTCAAGCCCGCGCATGACGGAACATGTTGCCCGGGCGTCACATCATCGGCGTCACTGTTGCGGCGTCGACACCGCGACTAGCATCGTGACGACCTCGTTGCCGCGATTGACGATTTCGCGACTTTCGTTCGGCCCGATGAAGCAGGAGTCATTCGCCTTGAGCACCGTCTGCTTGCCGCCGGCGATGAGAGTGAGCTCGCCCGCCAGCACGTAATAGACCTTCTCCGTCGGCGAGGCGTCGGGACCCGCGCCGCCGCCCGGCAGAAAGTGCGAAAGCCCGACCGTGAATTGCTTCGGCCCCCCGGCATCGAGTCCGAAGAGCCGTAGCGAGCAATAGGCGCGATGGTTCGGCGCTTCATACGGCTTGGCCTCGCTCAAATGCTTCACCTGCATCAGAATTTCTCCCCCTTCTCGATCCGGTAGGAGCCCTTCGGGTCGAGGATGGCAACGAGCCGAATGATGCAGCCGTCGCCGCGCTCCCAGTTCCAGGGGAACAGCGCAAAGGTGCAGCGCCTCCCGGTGACCTTGTCGATATCGCCGCCGACGTTTTCGATGCCCAGAATGCCGTTTTTGAACAAGATGCGGTGCACCGGCTCCCAATCGGGGAAATCCTGCTTCCAGTCGCGACCGCCCGACCAGGCCTTGTATTCCTCTGCAAGATGGGGATGCAACGGACCGTTGCGGTGCGGCCCAATGGCGGTGGCAAGCGGATGATCATTCGCTTGTGTGTCGTGCCCGACTACCTTCACCTTTTTCTCGACGAACCACTCCCCCGCCGACGGCACAAATCCGGGCGCGCGACAGAAATAGTCCTCGTTGTCCTCGTAGGCCTTGTGCCAGCCGGTATTGACGATGACCACGTCGCGCGGGCGCACCACGGCGCCGGCGGTCTTTTCGAGATCATCGTACGTGATCGATTCCCACTTCTTCTTGGGAATGGACACCACAATGCCCGAGCCGAAGAAGTGTGGCAGGGGAACCTCATCGATGAAGGGAGTGCCCTGCACCACATGCGCAGGCGCATCGATATGGGTCGTGTTGTGCATGCTCGTGGTGATGCGCTGCGACAGCACGCCGGACTTGGCGTGGTAGTGGATGCGCTCGATCTTGACGTCTTCGAAATAGGGCCAATTGGGAGATTGATAGCCGAAACGATGCGAGAGGTTGTAGAATTCCAGCCCCATGCTGTTGGCGAGGTTCTCCTCGAACGTCACGCCGCGAATCTTTTTTGCCACCGCCACGCCTCCCCTAGCAGCACTGCGCGTCCGCGTTTAGCGCGATTAAGCCTTGCCTATTGAGGCACTTCAACGAGAATACGCTACAAAAACCGCAGGGGAGGAACAACCGGCATGGTCAAGAAGATCGCGGTCGAGGAGCATTGCCTGTGCCCCGGCTTCGAGGAGTATTGGGCGCCGACGGTGGCGGATATGCCCGCAGGCAAGCGCGAGGCGTTGCTCGCGCGGCTAACCGATTTCGGTGAGATGCGGCTCGAGGTGATGGAGCGCGCCGGCATCGAGCGGTGCGTGCTCTCGGTCGCCGGACCCGGCGTGCAGGCCGAACGCGACGCCAAAACCGCCTGCGACAAGGCACGTGCCGCCAACGATTTTCTGGCGCGTGAAATTGCAAAGCGCCCGCAGCGCTACTCTGGGTTTGCGCATCTGGCCATGCAGGATGCCGCCGCCGCCGCGGACGAGCTTAAACGATGCATGCGCGAGCTCAAATTCTGCGGCGCCATGATCAATGGCCATACCAATGGCAAGTACCTGGACGACCGATCGCTGGACCCATTTTGGGAGCGGGCGCAGGCGCTCGAGGCACTCATCTATCTGCATCCCGCCGATCCCATTACGCCTGCCCCCGTGCTGGATGGCTACAAGGGCTTGCGCCGGGCGACGTGGGAATGGACGTTCGAGACCGGCTCACACGCCTTGCGCATCGTGTTCGGTGGTGTCTTCGATCGCTTCCCGCGCGCGCGGCTCGCACTCGGTCATCTCGGCGAAACGTTGCCGTTCCTGCTGTGGCGTTTCGACAGCCGCACCGGCCCGGACTTTTACGCGGTCAAGCTCGCCAAGCGTCCCTCCCAATACGTCAAAGACAATATCGTGGTAGCCACATCGGGGATGTGCGCTGCCGAGCCGCTGAACTGCACGCTCGACGCACTCGGCCATGATCGAGTGATGTTCGCCGCCGATTACCCATTCGAGTTGGTCGAAGAGGCCGGCCATTTCATCGACAATATCCCGCTCGAGACGAAAGTGCGAAATGCCATCTGCTTCAAGAACGCGGCAAGGCTTCTGCAGTTGCCGCGCGCATAACGCGTCGATGGCATCGAAGGCTGGGAGGAAACCATGGCGACTGTGGGCGCTCGCTCGACGGTCGATGATATTGTCGCGCGGCTGGAACGCCTGCCGACTTCGTCGTGGCAGGTGAAAGCGCGCATCATCGTCGGAGTCGCCACGTTCTTCGACGCTTTCGACGCGCTGGCGATCGCATCGGTGCTCCCGGTCATCGTACCGCTGTGGAAGCTGACCCCGCCCGAGATCGGGCTGATGATCTCGGCCGGTTTTTTCGGACAACTGCTCGGGGCGCTGTTGTTCGGCTGCATCGCGGAGCGTTATGGGCGCATGAACGCGATGGTCGGTTCGATCGCTCTGTTCGCGGTGATGAGTCTCGCGTGCGCGTTCGCCTGGGACTACGGCTCGCTTTTGGTGTTGCGCACCATCCAAGGTATCGGGCTCGGCGGGGAAGTGCCGGTCGCCGCTGTATTCATCAGCGAGCTCGCAAAGGCACAGCGCCGCGGCCGCTTCGTGCTTTTGTACGAACTCGTGTTTCCTGTGGGCCTGGTGGCGGCAAGCCTCAGCGGATTATGGGTCGTGCCGCATCTCGGCTGGCAGTACATGTTCGTCATCGGCGCGCTGCCGGCCCTCCTCGCGCTCGTGCTGCGCAGCCTGCTGCCGGAATCCCCGCGCTGGCTGGCGGTGCACGGCCGCAAGGCCGAGGCCGAGGCCGCGATATCGCTGATCGAAAGCGAAACGCAGAAGGCGACCGGACAGCCGCTGCCGCCGGTGCAGCCAGTCGTCTCGACCTCCGACAAAGCCGCGTCCTGGTCCGATCTCTTCGGCCCCTTCTATCTGCGCCGCACGCTGGTGGTGTGGGTGATCTGGTTTGCGGCCTATTTCGTGAACTATGGGCTGTCGATCTGGTTGCCCACGTTATATCGAACCGTGTTCAAGCTGCCGCTCGATGTTTCGCTACGCTACGGTTTGATCACGCAGGCGGTCGGCCTGCTCGGCACGCTGATCTGCGCGTTGACTATCGATCCTGTCGGGCGGCGGCCTTGGTTCGCCGTCTCCTTCACGGCTGCGGCGTTGGCTTTGGCCGCGCTCGCGCTCTTCCCCGCGCCGACCGCGGAGCAGGTGCTGACCTTCATGACTATCGCTTATCTCTTCGTCAGCACTATCAATATCGGCGTCTATCTCTACACGCCCGAGCTCTATCCCACCCGCGTGCGAGCTCTGGGGGTGGGCGCCGCGACGGCTTGGCTGCGGTTGGCATCGATGATCGGACCTACAGTGGTGGGAATGATGCTCGCCGGCGGTCTGCCGTCGGTTTTTGTCACGTTCGCGATCGTCGCGGCGGTCGCCGCCGCGATTACCGGCGTCTTCGCGGTCGAAACCAAGGGGCGCGTACTGGAGGAGGCCTCGCCCTAGCGCGGCCATAAACCACGATCGAGCGAAGCGTGCGCCAATTCGGCGCTTGCCAAAACCGCCGCTGCTCTGCCACGTTGCGCGTAAATCGCGCAAAGCCGCGAAAAGCAGTCAGCAGGAGGAATCCCCATGCGCCTCTCGAAATTGGTGTTTGCGAGCGTCGCTGCCGCCGCGCTCTTGAGCGCCGGCGCGGCGCAGGCCGCCGAGCCCGTGAAGATTCGCCTGTCATGGGTCGCCCCGGTCACCAACTGGGCCTCGATCATGCTGGAGAAAAAGGATCTCGCGCGAAATCTCGGCAAGTCCTACACGCTCGAGCCGGTCCGCTTCGCCGGCACCCCGCCCATGGTGACGGCGCTTGCCAACGGCGAGCTTGAAGTCGCCAATCTCGCCTATTCCACGCTCGCGATCGCGATTGAGAACGCCGGCATGGACGATCTGCGCATCATCGCCGACGAATTCCGCGACGGCGTCGAAGGGTATTACTCGCAGGAGTTCATGGTGCTGGCCGACGGCCCGGTCAAAAAGGTCGACGATCTGAAGGGCAAAGTGGTGATGACGAACGCGGCCGGCAGCGCGGTCGATGTCGCCATGCGCGCAATGCTGCACAAGTTCGGCCTCGAGGATAAGCGCGATTACACGTTCGTCGAGTCACCCTTCCCCACCATGCGCGCCATGCTGTCGGAGAAGAAAGTTGACATGATTCCCGCGGTCATTCCCTTTTCCTATGACCCCGAGCTGCGCAAGATCGGCCGTACGCTGTTCATCCAACGCGATGCGATCGGTGTCACCGACATGATTGTGTGGACCGCGCGCAAGCCGTTTCTCGACAAAAACCGCGCCGCTATGGTGGACTTCATGGAGGATACGCTGCGTATCACGCGCTGGTTCCTCGATCCGAACAACCATAAGGAGGCCCTGGAGATCGCGGGCCGCGTCACCAAGCAGCCGCCTGAGCGCTTCGATTGGCTGTTTACCAAGCGCGACGCCTATCACGATCCGAACATGCTGCCGGATCTCGCGGCACTGCAGAGGAACGTCGACATGACGCGCGACTTGGGGTTTGTCAAAACGGCGCCCGACGTCAAGAAACAGGCCGATCTGAGCATCGTCGAAGAGGCCGCAAAGCGGTTGAAATAACCGCCCCCCACAATTGGCTAGCGGGCAAACAACCTTTTGTCGCGCGAAACACAAAAGGCGCAAAGCGCTGCCTGATGCGGCTGGCGCGTCCGCGGTCGGTGGCGTCTCACGCTCTGCTCTGCCGGGCGCTCACGCCTTTTTCAGCTCCGCTGCCGCGCGCGCCAGCACCTCGACGACCTTCGCTTCCGCCTCCGCGTCGGCGTCGAGCCGGTTGGCCGCGACCTCGCGCAGGTTCTCAAGGGCCGCCCGCACGAGCGGCGGCACCCCGCGGCGGTCGTCATCCTCGCCGAAGCGACGGCGCATGCGCGCCACTCTTTCGCCGATCGCAGCAAGGCGCTCGAGCACGACGGCGACGAAATCGCGATTTGCATCGAGATAGGCGCGGCCTTCGTCGGTGATGGTGTAGAGCTTCTTGGCGCCCTCCGCCGCCGCAGTGACGTAGCCAGCCTCTTCGAGATAGGTCAGCGTCGGATAAACGATGCCGGGGCTCGGCGAGTACCAGCCGGAAGTCTTTTCTTCGAGCACCTTGATGATCTCGTAGCCGTGGCGCGGCTGCTCGGCGATCAGCGCGAGCGCGATCAGGCGCAGATCACCCTGGGCCAGCATGCGCCCCGCGCGCATCATGTTGCCGCCCATGCCGTGACGCCCGCCCCAGCGCTCCCCGAAGTGGCCGCGCCAACCGCGCCGAGCGCCCCAACCGCCCGGGGCGCATCCGTAGGAATGTCTCATGCCGAACATGTCGGTCTCCCATTTTTATCTCGATGCATCGTTAGATATATCGAAAATAGATGTAGCGCAAGATATATCTTTTTCATGGAAATATTCGTGATTCCAATTAGATATGGTCACCGCCTCGTACGACCGGTCGAAAAGAAGCCGGAAGCGAAGCGATGGCGTGCCCATTCAAGCAACGGGGACCCAGTGCAACAATTTGGGATCAAACAAACTGCAGGCCGCTTATGGCTGCGCCGGCACTTTCCCGACAAAAGCGTTGGTGTAGGTCGCCGAAATGTCGATCTTCGCGCTGCCGACATCGGGGTCGAAGGCCTTGAGCACGCCATAAGCGGTCTCCGCGGCATCGTTGGCAAATCGTCCGTCACGGGAGTACATCGGCAGGCTCTTTTCGATCGACTGCGCGTAGAGCGCCTTGTCGCCGAGCGCGTAGTCGGACGGCATCACTGCTGCGACCTCGGCCGCCGGTCGGCTGGCGATCCATTTGAGCCCGCGCACCAAGGCATTCACTAGCGCTTGCGTGGTGCGCGGTTTCTCCTCGATGAAGGCGCGCTGCGCGTAGAGCACAGCGGCGGGATAGGTGCCGCCGAAGACTTCGCGGGTTCCGGCGAGCGTGCGCGTGTCTGCCACCACTTTGATGAGCCCTTGGCTCTCGAGGATACCGATCACCGGATCGACGTTGACGATGGCGTCGATCTCGCCGCGCTGCACCGCGGCGACCGCGCTGGCACTCGCGCCGATGCCGACGAAGGAGGCGTCGTCGCGCTTGAGCCCATGCGTCACCATCAGATGCTGCACCATGAAATGCGTGCTCGAGCCTGGCGCAGTCACGCCGATCTTCATGCCCTTGAGGTCTGCCGGCGAGCGGTAGGCTTGCGCTTTGCCCGTCAACACACCGAGCACGTAGCCGGGGAATTGACCGAGCTGTACGACGGCGACGATCGGCTGATTCTTCGCCTGCATCTGGATGGTGTGATCGAAGGCGCCGGTGACGACGTCGGCGCTGCCGCCGATCAACGCCTGCAGCGCCCGCGCGCCACCGGGAAAATCGGAAATCTCCAGATCGAGCCCTGCGTCGCGGAAGTAGCCGAGCCGCTCAGTGACGGTCAGCGGCAGATAGAACAGCGCCGGCTTGCCGCCGACGGCGAGCCGCACGCGGGACAATTCCGGCCTCCCGTCCTGCGCGCTGGCGACTACGACTGCCGTGATGAGCAAAAGCGACGCCGCGGCGGCGGCTGAAAGTCTTTTCACCACCTTCCTCACCATGATTTTCGCGCAACGGTGCTTCGTTGCTCGACATCAGCCCAACGCGCCAGCGAGACGATGTCCTTGAACGTCTCGAAATCGACGCCGGTACCGTTGCCGGCGGCGCGGCCGGCCTTGAGATCGGCGAGCGCGGTCTCGATCGCGCGGGCGACGCGGAAGATCACCGAAGTTGGATAGGCAACCATGGCAAAGCCAAGACGGTAGAGCTCGGTAGGCGGCAGCACCGGCGTTCGCCCGCCACCTTCCAGCATATTGGCGAGCTGCGGCACACCTTGAAAGGCGCGCCCGATCTGCGCCAGTTCGTCGACCGACTGGGGCGCCTCGATGAACAGCCCGTCGGCGCCGGCTTTGAGATAAATTTCGGCTCGCCGCAACGCATGGTCGAGCCCATGCACCGCGCGCGCGTCGGTGCGGGCGAGAATGAACAACTCCGGGCTGCGGCGCGCCTGGGCCGCCGCGCGCAACTTCATCGCCATTGCCTCGGCGTCGATCACGTCCTTGCCCGCCATGTGGCCGCAGCGTTTCGGCGCCCGCTGGTCCTCAATGAAAATCGCCGACACGCCCATCGCCTCGTAACCAGCCACCGTGCGCGCGACGTTCTTGGCGTCGCCGTAGCCGTCGTCGCAGTCGACCAGCACCGGCAGACTAGTGGCGGCCATGATGTCGCGGATGCCAGCGCTCATTTCGCCGAAGCCCACGAGCCCGATGTCGGGCAGCGCGTGACGCGCGCCGACGAGCGCGTAGCCGCCGACCGAATACGCGGCAAAGCCCGCGCGCTCGATGAGACGCGCCGAGAGCGCGTCATGGGCACAAGGGAGCAGCAGCGGCTTCTCCCGCGCGAGCAACTCTTTCCAAGTAGGCTTCTGCATGCCTAGACACATAGCATAACCGGGGACGCACGCCTCCCTTGCGCTCATCCACATCGCATCCGATTTGAAGGCTGTGCCGAATGTTGATATTGGAAACGGCACGCATGGCCCGCATTCTCGAGCTTGTTCTCAACGGCCGCCGCCGCGTCGATGCGGTGCCGGATAACTTGTTGCTGCTGGATTATTTGCGGGAAGTCGTCGGACTCACTGGAACAAAAACCGGGTGCGACGGCGGCGAGTGCGGGGCCTGCACCGTTCTCGTCGACGACCGGCCACGATTGTCCTGCCTCACGCTGGCTGCTGGTGTGAATGGGCAGCACGTCGACACGATCGAATCCCTCGGCCAAGACGGACGGCTTTCGGCAGTGCAGCGCGGCTTCCACGAGAAGCTCGGCTCACAGTGCGGCTACTGCACGCCCGGATTCATCATGGCCTCGGCGGGTTTGTTGCGGCGCAATCCTCGTCCGAGCGAGGACGACATTCGCGCCGCCCTCGGCAGCAACATCTGCCGCTGCACCGGCTACGTCAAAATCATCGAGGCGGTGAAATACGCGGCCAAGCTTCACGCCGGTGGACTCGCGCCGTGAACGAGGTCGTTACAGCGCACACCATCGGCGCCTATGTGCCAATGGTCGACGGGCCCGACAAGGTTTCTGGGCGGGCGAGATATACCGCCGACTTGATCGGCCCGGGCCTCTTGGCCGGCCGCATCTTGCGCAGCCCCGCCTCCCACGCCGAGATCATCGACGTCGATGTGTCAGCCGCGTTGCGGCTGCCCGGTGTGAAGGCGATCGTCACCGGCGCCGACTGCGACAAAACCTTCGGCGTGCTGCCGATCGCGCGCAGCGAACACCCGCTGGCGCGCGACAAGGTGCGCTACCGCGGCGAGCCGGTCGCCGCCGTCGCGGCGATCGACGACGCCACCGCCAAGCGTGCGCTCGGCCTCATCAAGCTCAAAGTCAAGGAATTGCCCGCCCACTACACGTCCCAGCAGGCGCTGGCGCCCGGCGCGAGCATCATCCACGCGCATCGGCCCAACAACATCGAGCGCGACGTGCTGTTCGAGCTCGGCAGTGTGGAGCAGGGATTTCGCGAGGCGGATCTCGTGCGCGAGGCCAATTACGACTGCGCCGAGGTGTGCCAGAACCAGATGGAGATGCATGCGTCGGTCGCCGAGTACGACGCCGAGCGCGAACGCATGACCGTCCACGCCAGCACTCAGGTCCCCTATTACGTCCATCTGATGCTGGCGCAGATCCTCGACATGGACATGTCGCGCATTCGCGTGATCAAACCGCATGTCGGCGGCGGCTTCGGCTGCCGAACAGAAGCGCTCAACGTCGAGTTGATTGCCGCATTGCTCGCACGCAAAGCCGGCGGCAGCGTGCGCCTGGTAACCACGCGGGAGGAAACTTTCATCACCCATCGGGGGCGGCCGCAAACCGACATCCGCCTCAAACTAGGCATGCGAAAAGACGGCAAGATCACCGCCGTCGAATGCGAGTGCTACCAGCGCGGCGGGGCGCATTCCGGTTACGGCATCGTGACGATCCTCTACTCCGGCTCGATGCTCTACGCCATCTACGACCTGCACAATGTCAAATATATCGGGAAGCGCGTGCTCACCAACACACCGCCGTGCGGCGCCTTTCGCGGGCACGGTACGGTCGACATTCGCTTCGCTTTCGAGAGCCTGCTCGACGAGATGGCAAGTGAGCTCAAGCTCGATCCGCTAGCGGTGCGGCGCGCCAACTATCTCACCGCGCCGACATTTACCGACAACGATCTGATGGTGAACAGCTACGGCCTGCCACAGTGCATCGACTGGGTCGAGCAAGCGAGCGGCTGGAGCGAGCGCAAGGGCAAACTGTCCCAGGGTAAGGACAGCCTCCGCAAAGGCCTGGGCTTTGCCTGCTCGCACTACATCAGCGGTGCCTCGAAGCCTGTGAACTGGACTGGCGAGCCGCACGCGACGGTGAAGATCAAGCTCGATTTCGACGGCTCGATCGTCGTGCTGTCGGGCGCCGCGGACATCGGGCAAGGGTCTTCCACCATCCTTGTGCAGACCGTCGGTGAGGTGCTCGGGCTTGCTCTCTCGCGCATTCGCATCGTCACCGGCGATAGCGATATCGTGCCGAAGGACAATGGATCGTATTCCTCGCGCGTCACCTTTATGGTCGGCAATGCCGCCATTGACGCGGCGCAAAATCTCAAGCGCGTGCTGGTGGAGGCAGCCGCGCGCAAGCTCGAGGCTAGGCCCGATGAGATCGAATGCCTGGGCGAACTTTACCGGGCCGGTGCGCAGGACAAGGGGCTCACCTTCGATGAGGTCGTCGCCGAGGCGCTCAAGGACAGCGGCACGATTACCGTGACCGGCAACTATTCGACCATCCCAGAATCGCACGGCGGCAAGAAATATCGCGGCGCCGCGATCGGCGGCACCATGGGCTACAGCTATTCCGCTCAGGTGGTCGAAGTCAGCGTGGACGAGGAAACCGGCGTGGTCAACGTCGATAAGGTGTGGGTCGCGCACGACTGTGGCAAGGCGATCAATCGGCTCACGGTCGAGGGCCAAGTGCAGGGCTCGGTATGGATGGGTATGGGCCAGGCAATGAGCGAGGAAACCGGCTATCACGAGGGCTTGCTCGTGACCGGCAATATGCTGGATTACCGCGTACCCACCATCCAGGATTCCCCGCCGATCGAGGTCGGTATCATCGAGAGCAACGATCCGCACGGCCCGTTTGGCGCCAAGGAGGCCGGCGAAGGCTCGCTTGCGGCCTTCCTGCCCGCGCTGACCAATGCCATTGCCAATGCCATCGGGATGCGCTTCAACACGCTGCCGGTGACGCCTGACCGCGTATTCGCCGCGCTCGAGAAGCGGCGCCGCGCAGGCAATGCAGACGCGGCAAAAGCGAATAACGAAGCCTGATGGACGCGTTACCGGAGTTTGCGCTTCTACGAGCAATGATGCTCGAGGATGTGGTCAACGCGCGCGCGCGCCATCCCGATAGCCGGCTCCTCGGCGGTGGCACCGACCTAATTGTCAATATCCGGCGCGGCATCGTCGCGCCACCGATGCTCATCGACGTCAACCAAGTCGAGGTGCTGCGCGCGATCAGGGCCGACGCGCGGTCGCTCGAGATCGGTGCCGCGGTCAAGCTCGCCGAGCTCGCCGCGCGCGAAGACGTCCTGCGGCACTACCCGGTCGTAGCGCAGGCCGCCAGCTGCATCGCCGGGCCAACCCATCGCAACATGGGGACCGTCGGCGGCAATATCTGTCTCGACACGCGCTGCCTCTACTATAACCAGAGCGAGTGGTGGCGCGCCGCCAACAATCATTGCCTCAAGACGACCGGCGACATCTGCCACGTAGCACCGAAAAGCCGGGGCGTCTGCTTTGCGACCTTCAGCGGCGATCTCGCGCCGGCTTTGCTGACGCTCAACGCCGAGGTCGATCTCGCGGGGCCCGGCGGAGCGCGCACCATTGCGCTCGAGGACCTCTATATCGGTTACGCGCGACAGGATCGGCCAATCACCGAGAGCGAGGGCGACGGCAAGCACTACCTGTCGCTGCGGGAGGGCGAGTTCGTCACGGCGGTGCGCGCGAGCAATACGGCCGGCCTGCGCTCGGCCTACGATAAGATCCGCATCCGCCGCTCGATCGAATATCCGGTAACGGGGGTGGCGGTGGCGCTGCGCCGCGAGGGCGACGTGCTCGCCGATCTGCGCGTCGCGTTCACCGCGACCAATCCGCGCCCGGTCCTGCTCAACGGGACAGCGGAATTATGCGGCGAACCGCTGAATGCGCGCGTATTCAATGGGCTCGACGCGCTTGTGCGCGACCAGATCATGTCGATGAAGACGACGTTCACCCCCGGGCACTATCGCCGCCGCGTCGCCGCCGTGCTTGCGCGTCGGCTGGTGGCGCGGCTCTATGCGCAGTGAGCGCAACTGCCGGTACGGCGCTACCTGGAACCGACGCGCTCGGCAGCTGCGATCTGCCCCCGAGAGCTAGCCTGTGCGGTGCAATAATGCCCCATTGAACCAAACGGCCTGCACCGGCGACTAAGGAATTGCAGGCCCATGGGCGGCGCACGTTGGGGGATGCAAGTTGCGTTTGCACAGTTCACGGTCTCGGGCAAAATCCGCCTTGGCAGTTATTGGAAGCTGCCTGGCGGTTTATGCCGTCTTTGCCTTCGTTTTCCACTCGTTCATCGAGCCCTCGGTCAAAACCCAGGCCGCGGCCCCCTATGAGCCCGCGGCGAGGAGTGCCCAGCCGTCGGCCACAGCGTTTGCCGTTCGCTCGGAGCCGGCTCCGCGTGTGACCACAAAACAACGCACGTCACCTATGATTACGACGACGCCAGGGGCACCGGAGACGACGGCGAGCGTTCGCTCGCAAGCGTCGCGGGCGAACCCCTCCCTGTCGACGCCATCGCGTATCGCACCACCGATGATGGTCACCGCTGCGCCTCCGCAGCCTGCGGCCGCCCGCGCCGAGGCGCCGTCGCGCGTCGCACCACCGATGATGGCCGTGGGAGCGGTCCCGCCGTCCGCGCAGACCGCCGGCTCAGGCCAGTCATCGCTGGGTGCATCGGAAGGCTCGACCTCCGCGGCGGTAGCAGCGCCGGAGTCGACCGCCACCGCGCCGAAAAAACCAGTGAAGAAGGTGGCGCGGAAGACCCCTCGATATGAGCAACCGAGGAGGGACTTCTGGAGCCCGCAGAACTTCTTCGCCTGGGGTTCCGGGAACGGCGTCCGCCAGTCGTACTAACCTTCAGACAATCGCGTCAGCCGCTGGACTGTCAGCGAAAGTCGCGACGTTCAACCGTTCACTCGGGCGTGGTTGTTACTTGCCGCACTCCTCATGAGCCAGTGAACGCCGCATCAGCCAAATCGCCATAGGCCGCTCGACGCCACGCTGTCGTGGAAGGCGCTGCCGCCGTGCGATGCCCGCATGGCGCGGATCCGCGTCGCGATTGGGTCACATGGGAAGTGTCCCAGCGTCCCCGCGCCGAATTATCAACAAAGACTCTGGATGGGCACTGAGCGTTAAGCGCGCGGCGGGCGGCGCCGCTCGTGGAACCAGGTGCGGTACTGCGTCATCTTCGCGCGCTGTGCCGCCGCCGCGTGCCGCCTGCAGGTCGCGGCCTCCTCGCTCTTCTCCGGCGCGCCCCAGCGCAGTTCGACGCAGTCGTTGAGGTTGTACGCCATCTCGAGATCGCCCGCGCGGTCGAGCACGTCCTTGAGCGCGAGCGTCCAGGAAGAGCCGTCGCTGCGCGTATAGGAAAACTTGCGCGCCGCCAGCTCGGAAGCGAGCACGCTCTCCAGTTCCGCCTTCACGTCGGCAACGCTCTTCTCCTTCGGCATTGCGTATCGCTCGGGCCGCCGCACGACGCGATCCGGGAAGGTGCGCACCACGTCGATCGCGATCAGCAGGCGCAGATCACGTGCTGGGGTCGCGAAATCTTCCCACGCTCCGGTGGTCTCGAAGATCGCTGGGCCGTCCGGCATCTCCGCGTCGCCGCGGCCGCTGGTCTGGTACTTGCGCCCATTCTCAACCGAGGTCACGCGCGCCTTCACCTGCTCTTCCAGCGCTGCAATCGCCTCCTTGATCGCGCGCAACGGATCGAGCGGCGCCGGCGACATGACGTCGTCCATGCGATCATAAAAATCTTCGACCCCGAGCCGCGCCTGCTCGAGTGAGAAATCGCCGTACTGCGGATCTTTGGCGATCTCGGCATTGGTCAGCCGCCGCAAGCCGCTATTCTTATCGCGCATGATCGGGCGGAAGCGCTTGAAGCCCGGACCGCCCAGCGCAGGATCCTGCGCAAAAAGGAAATTGCCGCGCCAGAAACGCTTGCGCGCGACCGTCCCGTCGGGCTGGGCGTCGACAGCGAAGAAGAGGCCGGCCGCGTCTTCCGTCTGCGACACGCGCCGCGCCAGCACCAGGACGTGCCCGTAGGGATCGACGTAAACGCTACCGGGGCGCAGCGTGTCTTCCTTGAGCGACACCGGATAATAATCGGTGTTGTCGTCGTTCAGCGCCGTTCGTCCGGTTCCGGAATGGACGCCGTCGGCGACCGCCGAGCGCAAATACTCGCCGAATCCAGCCGCGAGCCCCAGCCGCTTCAGCGCCGCGAGTCTGTTCACTGGAGGAGCGACCGGCTGGACCATGGCCGGGCGAAGCATCTCGATGACCACAGGAGCCGCGATCCTTTGCTCCGGCGGCGGTTCCGGCGCAGGCGGCGGCTCGAGATTCTGAATGTTCCACCACGCGTGGCACTTGGGTCCCTCACCGGCGCCACCGCGGGTGCATTTGGTGTAGCCGAACGGCAGGCCCATCTTGAACGCGAAATAGGCGCGCAAGAAGTACGGCAGGTCGGCGCAGTCGGGACGAATAATGAGTCCCATCGAGTCTTCACGCAGCCCGAGATGGTTGAAAAGGACATTGCGTGAGCGATCGCGCAACACCTCATGCAGCGCCTTCCACGACAGCGTGGCGTCGAGCGGCGCGTCGAAGAGCTTCTCGATCCAGGCGGAATAGAGGTTCTCGGTCTCGCGATTCCAGGTGTTGCGCAACGGCCAGAGGGTTCCCTCGGTCGGCTGCGGTCGCGGCGGCTCGGCTGCGCGCACAGCGATCTCGTGGGTGATTGTGCTGCATTCGGCGCCCGCGCCATCGCGCGTGAGCTTCGCCTGCCAAGCTCCGCCGGCCGGCGAGGCGACCTCGGCGAGCCAGAAATAGGGCGGACCGCCGTGTCGCTCACGCGATTTGGCGGCGACCTTTCCATCGGGCGCGATCAGCGAAAGCTCGCCCTCGAACGCATTCTCCGCGGCAACGAGCACGCGCAAAGGCGCGCCCTTCCAGGGCGCGAGCGGCGAGGGCAGGACCGCCACCTCGGCCGCGTCTTTGCAGACGCTGGAAGGAGCTTGCGCCTGTGCATCAACGACCGAGAAAACGAGGATGAAAGGTGCAGCCGCGCTGAACAGCAAGGCTATCGCAGCGGCAGCGAACTGGCGCGCTAAAAACACTCTGGCCCCCATTCCCTGACGGAAGCCCAATTATAGTGCGAAAGCTTTGGCTGAATGATGGCGAAAGCCCTCGCCGGCCAGGTGATGGGCTCGCCCTCTATGCACTTGCAACTGTGAGGGAATTTGAACTCGTCCTGTCAGCCCCCGCGCGAGAAGGAGAGCATGCGGCTACCGCGCTCATTTGCCGACGCGGCGGCACGGCAAACAACGATGCGCACGAGCGCGGAACACGCGGCGATGCGATCCCCACCGGCACCACCGCGGCGGAGGAAGGACCGTCGCGGCGCAGTCGAGCGGCGCGTAGCCGCCGCCGTAGAGCGGCGCTACCGCGGTAGCTTGCTCAACAAATGCTGTGCAACCCGCATGATGTCGTCCCTTCGATAATCGGGACCAGATGATGATTGTTTACCCGCGCGACCCCATTCGACGCTCTTGAAGGTGGTTTGGCCTGTGTCGAAGCTAAATATCGCGGTCGTCGGTTTGCGAACAATTCTGTTTTTGCCAACCGCAAACTGGCTGGGCACAACGGGCGTGGGCATCTCTCTCTCTCCTGAGAAATTCTATCTGCCGGGATTCGGCGCCTTTTTGGGCTCTCCCGCAGCGCAAAAAACTCCAAGGTCGGTCAATCACTTAGGGGTGGTGATGTAACGCGAGACGATCTCGGCCATCTCCAGGTCGTCTGCTTCACCTCGCTTACCGAGACCTTCCGCAACACCGGCGCGATCGCTCATGTTGCGATTCTGGCTCATCTTCCACTTGCCCTCGAGCCACGTGATCGCAAAACGGAAGCCGACGATTCCTCGCAACATCGCCTTTATGAACGTCTCGGGCGCATCCGAGGTCAGCCATGGCTTGGATTCGCTCCTCTCCTGCTGAGCGGTAAGCTCAGCCACGTGGCGGTGCAGCCACTCCTTCTCTCTCTTCCATCACCTGCGGACAACCATAGGCATGGACGACCGCATAATTCCATGTCGGCACGACCTTCCCGTGCAGAGCCTTCGAGGGGTACCAGTTGGGCGTGATGTAACCCTCGGGTCCCTGGAAGATCATTAGCGCTTCTTTTCCCTCCGCAAGGTCCTTCCAATGCGGATTGGCACGCGCGAGATGGCATTCAATCACTCCGTATGGTCCATCGTCTTTGAGCACGGTCGGCAGATGCGTGGCATAGAGCCCGGCCGAGCCCGCGGACACGAGCGCAGCGAGTGGCCGGGCCCGCATCAGCGCATGTATCTGCGGCACATCCTCGACGCGATAATGATCAGGCTGGTACATGGCCCATCACTCCGCCCTGATGTTGGCCGCCTTGATAATCGGCCACCACTTCTCGATTTCGGCCTGCTGCTGCGCGGCGAGCGCCTGCGGCGTCTGCTTGTCGCGCGGCCAGATTTCTTGGCCCACGTCGGCGAACCGTCGGCGGACCGATGGATCGGCCAAGATCTCCACGACTGCGGCATGAAGGGTAGCGAGGACGTCCTTGGGCGTTCCTTTGGGTGCCCACAGCCCATGCCAGAATGATGCGTGGAGTCCCGGTACCCCAGCCTCGTCGATCGTCGGCGTATCGGGGGTCGCCGCCCAGCGGGTCTTGGACATCACCACATACGCCTTGAGCTGACCGGCACGAACCTGCGCCAGCGCGCTCGCCACCTGGGTAAAGGTCAGGTCGATCTGTCCGGCCACCAGATCCTGGATCATCGGCGCAGCGCCACGGTAGGGCACGAATTGGAATCGGGTACCGGTATTCTTCTGGAAGTAGGTCCCGACGACGTCCGCACCGCCGCCGACACCGCCGATTCCCACGGTCGCCTTGCCCGGGTTTTGCTTCATCCAAGCGATCAACTCGCTCAGATCCTTCGGCAGCAAGTCGGCTCTTGCAACGAACCACACCGGACAGTCCGCCACCAGCGATATCGGCTCGAAATCCTTCACCAGGTCGAACGGGAGCGTGTAAGTCGCGCCATTGACGACGTGGGTCTGCCAGTGTCCGAGAATGAGCGTGTAGCCGTCGGGCGCCGAGCGCGCCACGCGGCCGGTGCCAATGGTGCCTGCCGCTCCGGTCGGGTTCTCGACAACGACCGATTGGCCGAGCGGCCCCTTCATCCGATCGGCGAGGATGCGCGCCAGCGCGTCAGTCGGTCCGCCCGCCGGAAACGGCACAACGATGGTCACGGGCCGCGAAGGATAGGTCTGCGCCTGCGCTCCGGCGACGCCGGCAAAACTAGCAGTGATTGCGATGGCCGCGAACAATCTTCTCATCTCACACCTCCCGTGCTTCGTCGGTGTGTCACCTGCTGCCACCTGTAAGAGCGGCAAGCAGGCAGCGCCACTCTATCACTTCGTCGGCGAGAGGCAGCAGCATATCTTGGGCGGAAGGACCGAGGGCTTTGCAACCGAGCAGAGGCCTACCTTCTGCTCTGGGCCATTTCGTCAGTTCAACCCGTTCCCGCTTCGCGGATTTTTCCGCACCAGCTCGGAGTGAGCGCCACCTTAGCCGCCGAAGCGAAAATTGAGACCAGCGCGCACCACACTTTTGGTTTCTTTGACATCGACGAAGGCCGGTTCCAAGCCAACCACTTGCGGCGTGAACGCGACTTGGCGGGTGCCGAAATCGAAATAATTGTATTCGACGAAGGCCGATACGACGTTCGTGAAGGCATATTCGCCGCCGACACCTATGGTCCATGCCGAGCGCGTCTCACGCGCCGTATAAGCCGTGCCGAGGATAATCGTGGTCGCCCAATAATCGTCGTGCTCCCAGGCGCCCCCTCCTTTGAGGTAGCCGAGAAAACGCCCCCAAGCGTAACCGAGACGGCCGGTGATTCTCGCCAGCGATTTGACTTTGCTGTGATAGGCCACGCCGACCTCACGCGTGCTATCGTGACTGCCCTCGGCGTCCGCCCAGGCATAGTCGCCCTGGACGCCGAGAACAAAGCCGCCGGCAAATTGATCAGCGCGGCCGTTCCGAGCAGGACTTTTCGCATCAGCGCGCTCCCCCGTCGGGATGATCAAGCCAGCAGTATGCAAGGAGTCTACGGGGAACACTGTAGCTGATAGGCCACATCCGCGTGGCGAAATACGGTTCCCGGGAGAGTGTCTTAAGACAGCATCGAGCAATACCCAAGGGAAGGGCTGTCAATGCTCAATAGACGTCCTGCTGGTAACGACCCTTTTTCTTGAGGTCGCCCACGAAGGCGATGGCCTCGTCGGTCGTTCGCGCGCCGTGCGCAGCGATCACATCGACCAACGCGCGCTCCACGTCCTTGCCCATGGTTATGGCGCCGCAGACGTAGACGTGCGCGCCGTCGGCGATCCACGACCAAAGATCGCGGCCGAGCTGGCGCATGCGATCCTGGACATAGAATTTCTCTTCGCCATCGCGCGACCAAGCGAGCGAGAGACGGGTCAGCGCGCCGACGGCTTTCATTCCGCTCAGCTCGTCTTCGTAGAAGAAATCGTAATCACGCTTCTGATGACCGAAGAACAGCCAGTTGCGGCCGGGAGCCTTCGTCGACATGCGCTCGTGCAGGAAGGCGCGGAACGGCGCGATCCCGGTGCCGGGCCCGATCATGATCATCGGGACCGATGGGTCGGCGGGCAGGCAGAAGGCTTGCGCCTTCTGCACATAGGACTTGATCCTGTCCCCCGCTTCGATGCGGTTGGCGAGGAACGTCGAGGCGACGCCGAGGCGGATGCGCCCTTTGATGTCATAGCGAACCGCGTCCACCGTCAACGCGACGCGGCCGGGATTGGTCTTGAGCGAGGAGGCAATCGAGTAGAGGCGCGGCTGCAACAGATCCAACGACTCGATGAAAGCCTCGGGATCCGGACGAATTCTGGGAAACTTGTGGATCGCCGCCAGAACGTCCAGCGTTGCGGCATCGCCATCCGGGTCTTCGCCGGAGGCGAGCGCCTTCGCCTTCTGCCGCCGTTCACCGCCGGTGATGTAGGAGATGAGTTGGAACAGCATGTCGGGCGCCGGGCCGAGCGAAACGCTGTCGTGAAGCACCGCACGCAACCTGCGCCCGCCGATGGGAAAATCCGGCGGCGCATCAATCGCCTTGATGACCGCATCTACAAGCGCAGGGTCGTTGGTCGGGTATATCCCGAAGCTGTCGCCGACGGTGTAGTCGAGGCCTGACTCCTTAAGATCAAACTCGAGGTGCCACGTCTCCTTTCCCGAGCCCGGCTTGTTCAGCCGGGTACGCGACTGAAACACGGCTTCGACCGGATTGTCGCGCGAGCGGCCACGCTCGGCAGGCGTTGCGGGAATGGCGGGGCGGTCTGCAACTTCGGCGGCAAGCGATGAGTAAGTCGTCTCGTCGGCGGCCGGCGGAGCCTCGTCGAGTTCCTTATAAAGAGTCTTCAGCATGCGGGCGGTTTCCTTGCCGCCCGGAACGCAGAGATTGAGCCGTTCCTCCTTCTTCAAAAAGATGACGTTCGAATAGTCCTCGCAGTTATAGCCGCACTGGCCGCAATCCTGCTGTCCCATCGCCGCCATCATCCGTCGCCGCAGCGGCCGGCCGTCGGCGAGTTTCATGCGTTCGGCGAGCGGCAGCGTCTGGTCGTGCCATGGCGCTTGCCCGTCGTCGCCGTCTTCGAGCGGCCCCGTCGCGGTCGGGATCAGCCCGGACATCAGTGCAGCGTTCGCCCCCGACGAAAGGGCGGTGATGCCCGCCCCGCCAAGCTCAAGAAAGCCGGCGAAGAAGCCATTGAGCCAAGTCCGCTGCTCCGGGGTGAACGGGGCGCTATCGGGAATCAATTTCGCAATCGGCGGGCGCGTCGGCTGAGTCATTCGACCGCCTGTTGTTCGAACATGGCTTTCAACGCATCGAGTTCGTGACGGCGGGTAAACGTCGCGAACGTCTCCCGCTCGGAGGCGCGATGCGCGAGATAGGCCTTGAGCATGCGCTCGACTGTGGTCGGCGCGTCGTCAGCCCTGACGTCGCGGTATACCTCTCGTCCCAGTCCCTGGTCGGGACCGAAGCCTCCGCCGACATGGATGTGGTAGCCCTCGACGGTGTCGCCGTCCTCCGAGATCGGCACTCTGGCGCCAAGCAGGCCGATGTCGCCGATGTAGTGCTGAGCGCAGGAGTTCGGGCAGCCCGTGAGGTGGATGTTCACCGGGACGTCGAGCTGCAAGCGCGTCTCGCACCATTGCGCGATGTCCTCGGCGTGGCCTTTGGTATTGGAAAGCGCGAGGCGGCAGCCGGCATTGCCGGTGCAGGCGACGAGCCCGGCGCGTATCGCGGTTGCCTTGGTCGAAAGTCCCAACGCCGCGATCGCCGCCTCGGCCGAGCCGACACGCTGCGTCGGAATGCCCGAGATCAGCAGGTTCTGCCAGACCGTGAGGCGGATGTCGCCGTCGCCAAAATCGCGCGCGACCGCCGCCAAGCCGCGCATCTGCTCACCCGTGAGCTTGCCGACCGGGAGCACCACGCCGATCCAGTTCAGGTCGGGTTGCTTCTGCGGATGTACGCCCACATGCGCCGTGCGGTCGAAGGCCGGCCGCGGCGCGATGGCTTCAGCGGGAGTGCGCACGAGCTTGCAGCCGAGCTTCTCCTCCATCGTGCTTAGGAACTTGTCGATGCCCCATGCATCGATCACGTATTTGAGGCGTGCCTTAGCGCGGTTGGTGCGGTCGCCGTGGTCGATGAAGACACGCACCACGGCGTCAGCCACTTTCGTCGCCTCGGCGGGCTTCACCACCACGCCGGTCCCGTGCCCGAAGGTCTGGTGTCCGGTGATGCCGCCGAGGAGCAGCCGGAACCAGATGCCCGGCTCGATGCCGAAGCCATCCTTCACTTCGACCGCCTGAAAGCCGATGTCGTTGGTGTCTTCGAGCACCGGAATGATACCGGCGCCGTCAAAGCCGACGTTGAACTTTCGGGGGATGCCGTAGAGCGAACGGTCGTTAAGTATGTGGAAGTGCCATTCGCGAGCATACGCTTGCGTGTCGATGAGCTCCTGCGGGTCGATGCCGGCGGTCGGCGTCCCGGTGACATTGCGGATGTTGTCGGCGCCCGATCCGCGCGAACACAGCCCCAGGTCCTGAATCGCCTCGATCAGGGCGACCGCATTCTTAGGCTCGACCTCGCGCAGCTGCAGATTGGCACGCGTCGTCACGTGCGAATAGCCGGCGGCGTATCGCTCCGCGAGGTCGCCGACGCCCGCGAACTGCCAATGCTTGAGGATGCCGTTGGGAATGCGCAGGCGGCACATATACGCTGTTTGGTTGGGAGCGCAGTAGAACAAGCCGTAGAAGCGCCAGCGGAAGTTGTCGTCAGCTTTCGGCGGCTCGTTGTTCGCGGCCTGCGCCTTCAGCCGTTCATAACCGTCGAACGGATGCAGCTTCCGCTTGAACTTTTCGGGATCGGAAAGTTTTTTGCCTTCTTTGAGGAAGCGCTCCTGCGCGCGCAGATGATCGGCGTCGGGGCCCACGGGCTCGGACGCAGCAGCGCCCGCAGTTCGACCGACAGTGCCGTCCGCTGACGCCGGCACTGCGCGAGCCGCGCGCGCGATCTGCAACCCCGACATGAAGCCTTCTAGATAGCGCTTTTGTTCGGGATTGAATTCTTCGGATGTCGCCTCTGAGCGTGGCTCAGGCATGAGTTTAGCGGCTCCTTGGCCTTCCACCACATGGCCTATTCAGCAGGAACCTGCGTGGCCACGGGCACCGGCGAGGCCTCGGAGGTCGGCCGTGGCTTGTAAGTGAGATAGATGGCAAGCCCAGTGAAGACGAAGCCGCCGACGATGTTGCCGAGCGTCACCGGAATCTGGTTCCACAGCCACCAGTCGCTCAACGTGACCTTGGCGCCGAGCAACATGCCGGTCGGAATGATGAACATGTTGACGACGGCGTGCTCGAAGCCCTGCGCGAAGAAGATGAAGATCGGCATCCAGGCCGTGGCGATTTTGCCGATGGTGGAGTTCGTGCCCATTGCGAGCACGACCGCAAGACACACCATCCAATTACACAGGATGCCCTTGACGAATGCAGTCACGAAGCCGGCGAAACCGAATGCTGCGTAACCAGTCGTCTTTGCCTCGGCGATCGAGATGATGCGCGCCGCGACGCCGGTCGGTTCGACCGAGCCCATGTTGGTCAGCGCAATGGCGAGGAGCGCGCCATAGGCGATACTGCCGATCAGATTAGCGAAGAAGACCCAAGTCCAATTGGTCACCACCGCCGTGCCGCTGGCGCCCCGATCGAGCCAGGGTAATGGCAGGAGTGCAAAACTCCCGGTGACCAGCTCGAGGCCGAGCAAAACGATGATGATCAGCCCGACCGGGAAGATCAGGGCGCCGACAAGAGGTTGGCCGGTGGAGACAGCGCCGGTAAATGCAAGGCTGGTGGCGACGCCGAGAATGGCGCCTGCGAGCCCGCCGCGGATCATGAGATCATAGGTCGGCAGCGCGAGCTTGCGCCGCCCGGTTTCGACCATGGCTGATGCGACCTCGGCCGGCTTGATGTAATCCATCGGTTCGCTCCTTGACCGCCTCTCGCACATGCGAACGCACGCGGTGATTTCCCGTGCAAGCGCCGCGATTGCGTGCCAAATCTTCAAGAAGCGTGCCAAGTGGGCGCGTAGGAAAAGTGCTTTGATTACAATGGGATCAACGGAGCAAAGGACTTCCGAGCGGACCGCATCCTTGCTTGCATTGCCTATTTCATGTCAGCGGCGCTGACAAACCGTGCAGTGCACAAGAAAGAGTCAATTTGCCTATTATCGAATCATCGCAGGCTAATCGTTATTGCGCGGTCATACCGCCGTCCAAGGTGAGGATCGTGCCGGTAGCAAAACGGCTTTCGTCGCTCGCAAGAAATAGGATCCCGGCCGCGATCTCCTCGGCCGTGCCGAGCCGCCCGAGCAGTTGCCGCGCGGCAAGCGCTTTGCGCGTAGCCTCGCGATCGGTACTCTTTTTCAGGATCTCGTCAAAATAAGGCGTGTCGATCGTTCCCGGCGCGATCGCGTTGCAGCGGATACCGTCGCCGACGTGATCGACAGCGATGGCCCGCGTCAGCGCGGCCACTGCCCCTTTCGAGGCGCAATAAGCCGCGCGATTAGCGATGCCGACGGCGGCCACTACCGAGGCGGTGTTGACGATGGTGCCACCGCCGTTTCGTTTCATGACGGGAATGGCGCATTTGCTGCAAAGGAACACGCCCCGCACATTGGTTGCCATCAGCGCGTCCCAGGCTTCTTGCGGCGTCTCTACAACGGTCCCGGCGATGCCGTAGCCGGCATTGTTTACGAGGACGTCGAGGCGGCGGAAGCGCTCGACGGTTACCGCGATCATGCGCTCGACATCGCCGGCGAGAGCGACGTCGGCCTCGACCGCGACCGCCTGCGCGCCCTTGCCAGCGCATTCGGCGGCTACCGCTTGCGCGTTGCGCTTGTCAGCGACTACGAGCCGCGCTCCCTCATCGGCGAACAGCAGCGCAGTCGCGCGCCCGATCCCCGAGCCGCCGCCGGTTATGATGCAGACTTTGTCCTTGAGGCGCATCGATCAATCTTCGGGGGTATTCCTGACCCAGCGCAGCACATGGCGGGCGACCGCGACCCGCACGCCGCTCTGATTCAGTACCTCGATGTCGGCGAGCGACTGTCGCTTCTGCGTGTCGACTTCGGCGATGGTGTAGGTGAGCGTGACCGTGTCGCCGATGAAGACTGGCGCGAGGAAGCGCACGCGATCGTAGCCCAGCGATACCGGCGTCGTATCCAGCGTGGCGCCTTGACATTTGTCGATCATCATCGTCGAGCAGGTCGACATGTAGCCGACGATCAGCGCACCGTGGGCAATGCGCCGGCCGAATTTGGAGCGCGCCATGTATTGCTCGTTGACGTGGTTCACCGAGAAATCGCCGGTGATCCCGGCAAAGAGATAGACGTCGGTTTCGCCGACCGTCTTGGCGAAGCTGACTCGGTCGCCAACTTTGACAAAGAAGTCCTGCATCGCGCATCCAACCTCTGCGTCACTCCGGGGCGAGTATAAGGTGAATGTCAGGCCTGCGGCATTACCTCTCCTCGATGCGCACGACGCCGTCACGGGCAAGGGCCGCGATCTCGGCAGCATCGAACCCCAGCTCGCCGAGCACGTCCTCGGTTTGCGCGCCGAGCGGTTGCGGCGGCAGGCGAATCCCCGCCGCCTCGCCGTCATAGCGCACCGGATGATTGACCAGCGTAACCGGCGCGCCGCTCTCGCCTGCGCCTCGAGCCGTCACGAGGGCCTGCATGTGCTTGACCTGCGGATCCGCGACGATTTCCGCATAATCACGTACGGGCGCATGCCAGATTTGCGCCCGTTCCATGCGCTCGATCCACTCCTTCGTGGCTCTGGTCTTCAGTCGTGCAGCGATGATATCGCCGATCTCGTCTTGTCGGTCCCAAGCGTCTTTGTCGGAGAACGCGGCGAGCCGCGGTTCCTCGATGACATCCGCGAGCGCCCGCAAGGGGCAAAGCGACACCGCGATGTGGCCGTTGCGCGTTGCATAAACCCCGTACGGCGCAGGATAGTACCAGCCCGCGACATGAGCGCGCGCGCTCACGCTCTCCGGCCGCTTCGCGGCATTGAGCCATGCGGTGAGCGATTCGGCCTGCAGGTCGAGCGCGGCCTGCATGAGGTTCGCGTCGACGCGGCAGCCTTTGCCGGTGCGCTCGCGCCGCAGCAGCGCGGCGAGGATGCCCATTGCGAACAGCGCGGCACCATGATGGTCGACTGCGGACACCCCGACCGGCCGCGGCCCGCCTCCGCGCTGACCGGTGATCGCCATAAGACCGAACAGTGCTTGTGCCAGCAGGTCCTGACCGGGGCGCTCCGCGTAAGGGCCGTCGGGGCCGTAGCCCGACGCCGACGCATAGATCAAGGACGGCTTGCGCCGACGCAATGCCTCGTAGCCGAAGCCGAGCTTCTCCATCACGCCGGGGCGGAAATTCTCGGCCAGCACGTCGGCGCTGTCGATGAGCTTGAGCGCGATCTCGCTGCCCTTGGGCACCTTCAAATCGAGCGCGAGACTGCGCTTGTTACGATTGGTGCACACATGCAGCATGCCTTGCCCATTGTGCCAGATATCCCCGCTGCTCCAGTGTCGCTGCCACGCGCCCGCGGGGCTCTCGACTGCAATCACGTCGGCGCCGAGATCGGCCAGCGCCTGGATGCCCATCGGACCAAGCAGAAAATGATTGAAGCTGATGACGCGAATTCCTTGCAACAGATCGAGCATCGGAGCCCTCTCAATCATGCGCGATCGAAGCGCCGACGCAACGCGTGCTAGCGTGCCTCCTCAGCCTCGTCAAAGAAATGCAGGTTATCGGCCGCGACCGCGGCCTCGATTTGCGAGCCCGTCGCGAGCGCCAGATCCGGATCGACGCCGGCGATCCTGATCTCGCTGTCGCCCAGGCGAACCGCGAGAAGTTGCTCGTCGCCGAGTTGCTCGGTGACCATGACAGTGCCCTTTAGCGCGACCTGATTGCCGCTTACCGGCGCTCCGAGCCGAATATGTTGCGGCCGCACGCCGACCCAAACCGATCGGCCGATGCGCGAAGCGAGATCCGGAAACCGCCTGCTCGGCAGCGTGAACTGCCATCCTTGGCACGCCAGCGTAAAGTCCTCGCCGTCCGCTGTCACGTTGACGGCGAGGAAATTCATCGACGGCGAGCCAATGAAGCTCGCCACGAACCGGTTGACCGGCTTGCGGTAGAGCTCGAGGGGCGTTCCCACCTGTTGGACGACGCCGTCCTTCATGACCACGATGCGGTCCCCAAGCGTCATCGCTTCGGTCTGATCGTGGGTGACGAAGATCGACGTCGTCGGCACCCGCAGTCGCAGCTCTTTGAGTTCCAGACGCATTTGCGCACGCAGCTGCGCGTCGAGATTCGACAAGGGCTCATCGAACAGAAAGACCTTGGGGTTGCGCACAATGCAGCGGCCGAGCGCAACGCGCTGCTGTTGCCCGCCCGACAGCTGGTGGGGACGGCGGTCGAGCAGCGGCTCGATCGATAGAATCCTGGCCGCACGGCTGATGGCGGCGGCGATCTCGTGCGCGGGCACACGGCGGTTACGCAGCCCGAACGCCAAATTGTCGCGCACGCTCATATGTCGATAGAGCGCGTAATTCTGGAAGACCATGGCGACGTCGCGGTCCTTCGGCTGCAGGTGATTCACGACCCGGCCACCGATCGCAATCGTGCCGGCGCTGATCTCCTCGAGGCCGGCGATCATCCGTAACGTCGTCGATTTGCCGCAACCAGAGGGCCCAACCAGCACCACGAACTCGCGATCGTTGATCGCAAGATTGATGTCCTTCACCGCGACGACATGGCCATAAACCTTATGCACGTTGCTGAGCACGATCTCTGCCATGAGCCTAGATCCTCAACCCGCGAATGACCTATCTCTGCCCGAACAGCGTCACGATCAGCGCCGGGACGAGCGCAATCACCGCGGTCGCGCTCATGAGGTGCCATTCCATGCCGAGCTCATGCACGAACTGCGCCATCACTACAGTCAAGATCGGCGTCTCGTGCGCGGTCAGGATCAGCGCGAAGAGGAACTCGTTCCAGGTATAGAGCCAGCACAGAATGGCGAGCGCGGTGAGGCCCGGGATCGCCGACGGCAAAGCCACGCGCCAGAACGCGCCCCAGCGCGAGCAGCCATCGATCATGGCCGCGTATTCCATGGACGGGTCGATGCCGTCGAAGAAGCCCTTCATGATCCAGGAGAAGAAGCAGATGTGAACGGCAATGTGCGGCAGCAATAGCCCCCAGTACGTGTCGAAAATGCTCAGCTGTTGCGTCACGAAATAGAGCGGCAGCACCCAGGCGACGTAGGGCACGCAGCGAAAAATATACATCAAGGAAAACCAGGCGTTCGGAATCGGTCCCTTGAACCGCGACAGCATATAGCCGGAAGTGGCCGTAACGCCGAGCGAGAGCACCGTTGCCAGCGTCGAGATCATGAAACTGTTGAGCAGCGCTCTGAGCACGATGTCCTGCGACAGCACTTCGTGAAAGTTGTCGACGGTGAACTCGGTCCCCCGATGCACATAGTAGACGCCGGTTCCAGGCCGCAACGAAGTCAAGATGAGCCAGAACACCGGAAACGCGAACAGCAGGCAAATCGCGACCGCCGCAAGGGCGAAGAACACCGCCTTACCTCGCGGCGCGAGCGCAGCAAAGAACCCGACGGATCGCGCCTGGACTACTGCCACATCTCTCACTTCGACACCTCCACGAAGCGATTGAGAATGCGATAGAGCAGCAATGCGAAGATGACGATAATGATCGCGCCGATCACGGCAGCGGCGGAGCCGCGGGCGAGGTTGAGGAACTGGAAGGATTCCACGTAAGCGTAGATGCTGAACACCTCGGTGGCGCGCGCCGGCCCGCCGCCGGAAATGGTCCAGACGATGTCGAACGTGCGGAACGCGTCGATCGCGCGGATCACGATGCACACCACCATGACCGGGCGCAACATCGGCAGCGTGATGTAGCGGAAGGTGCGCCAAGCGCTGGCCGCATCGATGCGGGCCGCTTCGAACGGCTCGGAAGGGAGGCTCTGCAGGCCCGCGAGCAGGATCAGCGCGAACCAGGGCGTCCACAGCCACACGTCGGTCAAGAGAATTACCCCGAACGCCGTCCAGCGCTGCGTCAGCCACGAGACCGGCGCAAAGCCCAATCCTTCCAATACCGCGTTCACGACGCCGAACTGATCGTTGAACATCCACCGGATCATGATGGCGGCGATCACGGGGGCGACCATCAGCGGCAGCAGAATGAACGATTGAACGAGCCAGCGCCCGGGAAAGCGCTTGTTCAGCATCAGCGCGATCAGGAGGCCGAGGAGAAGCGAGCAAGCGACGCTCGCGACCATGAAGCCGAACGTGTTGGGAAGCACGACGTCGCGGAATTCCGCGTCGCGAAGCACGTGAACGTAATTGGCAAGCCCAACCCAAGTGCGCTTGGGATCGTGCAATGTCCAGTCGCGGAAGCTTGCATTGGCCCCCGTCAAAATCGGCACGACCTGGAATAACAACAGCACGAGCGCGGCCGGCGTAATCAGCTCCAGCATGAAGCGCGTCTTCTCGTTCATGCGAAGAAAGCGTCCATCAAAGCCGCCTCAAAAGACTTAGTCATTGCCGGGCTTAGCGCGTCGAAGACGCGCGCGTAAACGCGCTTATGGCCCGGCAATCCCCCTTTGCAAAACGCTTTTTGCGAAGGATGGCCCCCCCGGGGCGAACCCGGGGGTGACGCATGTCGATAAGCGGTGCCCGATTCGAACGAACCGCAATCGCGCTTTTAGTTGCCGGTTGCGGCGCGGTGGATTTTGTCGACGTGGTCGGCCAGCACCTTCGGTATGTCCTCGCGTTTCCCGGACAGCGCCGCGATCGCCATGTCGGAATAGGCTTTGTGCACTGCCGGCCACTCCGCGAAATAATATGCCGAGTGCGTGATCGGCGTCTGATCGAAGACCGCGTGCTTGAGCGCCGCGAAGTCCTTATCTTCGGCGGCAAGCTTGGGCCAAAGCTTGATATTGGGCGGCGGACCGCCGGTCTTCTTCCACATCTCGATTTGACCGGCTTCGTCGGTCATCATCGCCGAAAGCATCTCCTTGGCGAGCTTCTTTCGCTCCGCCGGGACACCCTTCGGGATCGCCCATCCCCAGATTTCATTCCGTGACGTCGGCTTCTGCGCGCGCGGGCCGACCGGGAAAGGCGCCATGCCGACTTTGCCAACGATCTTCGAGCGCTTGGGATCGTTGAACTCGCCGAAATGAGTCGAGTCGACGAGAGTGAATGCGGCATCGCCGGCCATGAAGATGGCGTTGGCCTCGTTGCGCCCGTAGGCGGTCATGCCGGGCGGACTGATCTTGTGGGTGTTGATGGCATCCCACCAGAAGTCGACGATCTCGCGATGGCAGGGCTCGGTCACCGCCGGCTCGAACTTGGCGGCCGCGAGCTTATCGTTATTGCGCTCGAGCAGCGGCCTGAGGATGTCGCAATTGTTCGCCCACATGGTCCACCACAGGCTGAACCACGTGTTGTTCATGCTCATGCCGCCGACATAGCCCCATTTCACCTTGCCTTCTTTCTGCAGTCGCTGGCTCACCGAAACGAGCTCGGCAAAGGTTTTGGGCACTTCCTCGGGTTTGACCAGGTCGCTGCGATAGAAGAACGTCCCGACGGTGTGGGCCATGGGCACGACAGTGAGTTTTTTCTCGTCGTTCCAGAACGCGAGCAGCGGCCAGCGGTCTGCGTTCTCGATGCCCTTCACGTCATCGGTCGAATCCAGCCATTTCTTCCACAGCTGACCCCAATCGTCATTGTGCCAGATGACGTCGAACTGATCGGTGCCGGTCGTCAGCGTCGCGGTGACCTTCTCCATGAAGACGCTGTAGGCCATCGGTACGCGGGTCAATTTGACCCCGTGGTCTTTCGCCCATTTCTCCATGATGTCGAGCGAGGCATCCTGGATGGGATTCTTCATGTACCCAACTTTCAGCTCGCGTTCCTGCGCCTGTGCCTGAAAAACAGCGGTCGAAAGGACGACGCTGATCGCAGTCGTAACGCAGAACCGAATGAGCTTTCGCAGTTCGGGCATTGATACCTCCCTTAAACCGAGCCGAGCTCTGGTTCAGAGCGGCTCATCGACCACCACGCATTGTAAAAGCCGAGGCGAACCCCTCCCCTCGAGCAGCGCTTTGGCTGTAATTCAAGTCCCGAACCGCGGAACGTTCAAGGGTGCGCAGAGGTAAAAAAGGACCCATATGACTAGCCGCTCTGCCCCTGAGAGAGTTTTTCCGGTGCTGACTTCTTATATGATTTCGGGCATGTGGCGCTGGCTCGCATGCATTGGGATCATCGCGGGATTGGCGACTGAGCCGACGCGCGCGCAGGAGGCCGTCGCGCAATTTTACAAGGGAAAACAGATCACGGTGCTCGTCGGCTCCTCGGCCGGCGGCGGCTACGATATTTACGCGCGGCTCCTGTCGCGGCATATGGCCAAGCATATCCCCGGCAATCCCGCGATGGTGGTAACGAACATGGCGGGCGCCGGCAGCAACGCGGCGGCCGCGCATCTGTTCAATGTCGCGCCGCGGGACGGCACGGTGATTGGCGCGCTGCAGAACAGCGCCGTGCTCGATGCGCTGCTTGACGCGCTGCTCGGCGATACGAAGCGGCTCCGGCACGACGCGACGAAATTCGTGCATCTCGGATCGGCGACCATCGATCATTATGTCTGCATTGCTCGCGCCGACGCGGCGTTGAAATCGTTCCAGGATCTGCTGACACGCGAGCTGATCATCGGCGCCAGTCATCCCGGCACCTCGACGCGCGACTTTCCTGCAATGCTCAATAACATGACAGGCAGCAAGATTTGCTTGGTCAGCGGTTATCCCGGAACCCGCGAGATCACGCTCGCCATCGAAAAGGACGAAGTGAAGGGGCTGTGCGGTTTCAGTTGGTCAAGCCTGAAGGCGCAACGGCCGAACTGGGTTTCTTCCGGGTTCATCCGCGTGCTCGTGCAGGAGCACGACAAGGGCAATCCCGAGATCAACAAAATGGGGGTGCCACTCGCGGTCGATTTCGCCAGAACGGCGGAAAATCGGCGCGTGATGGAGCTCATTTACAGCTCCGAGACCTTCGGCCGCCCGTACATGCTAGCGCCGGGCGTGCCGGAGGAGCGGGTCCAGGCACTGCGCCAAGCGTTCATGGCGACGATGCGGGACGAAGCTCTGCTCGCGGAGGCGCAGCGAATCGGTATCGTCATCGATCCGATCTCGGGGGAGGAATTGCAGGCGCTGGCGGAGAAAATCTTTGCGACGCCCGCGGCCACCGTGGAGCGAGCCAAGCAGGCGATGGAGTATCGGGCGCCATAGCTCAGTGTGGGCCGGCGGCCCTCATGGGATTCTGCGCCGCCGGCAGATCATGCAGGTGACAGGCTGCGAATTGTCCGTCCTGAATAGGCCGCAGTTCGGGCTCCTCCACGCGACAGCGGTCGAAGGCGTAGGGGCAGCGGGTGTGAAAACGGCAGCCTTTGGGCGGATTGATCGGGCTCGGCACGTCGCCTTTGAGAATGATGCGCTTGCGTGCCGCTCCCGGTTCCGGCACCGGCACGGCGGAGAGCAACGCTTCGGTGTAGGGGTGCTTGCAGGCGCCGAAAATCTGTCGCTTGCGCCCAAGCTCGACGATCTTGCCGAGGTACATGACCGCAACCCTGTGCGTCATATGCTCGACGATCGCGAGGTCGTGACTGATGAAGAGGAGCGCAAGCCCGAACTCGCGCTGAAGATCCTGCAGCAGGTTGACGATCTGCGCCTTGACCGAGACATCAAGCGCGGAGACCGCCTCGTCGCACACGACCAGGTCGGGCTCGGCCGCCAGCGCGCGCGCAATGGCGATGCGCTGGCGCTGTCCGCCGGAGAACTCGTGCGGCCAACGCGTCTTGGCTTCGCGCGGAAGGCGCACTTTTTCCAACAGCAGGTCGATTCGTGCGTCGAGGTCGGCAGCTGATTTTGCGAGCGCGAAGTTGCGGATCGGCTCGGCGAGGAGGTCGCGCACGCGCATGCGCGGGTTGAGACTGGACATTGGGTCCTGAAACACGACCTGCATGCGCTGCCGCAGCGGCCGCAGTGCTCCCGCCGGCATGTCATCGATACGCGTTCCGTCGAGGACCACCTGCCCAGCGGTGATCTCGAACAGCCGCAAGATGGCACGGCCGACGGTGGATTTGCCGCAGCCGGACTCGCCGACCAGCGCCAGCGTCTCGGCCCGATCGATCTGAAACGACACGCCGTCGACGGCATAGACCCGCCGTCGGCCGGGACGTAGCACGCCACCGCCCAACGGGAAATGCTTCTTGAGATCGTTGACCTGGAGAATGACTTCGCTCATGCGGCCACCGTTGCCTTGGCGGCGAAATGACAGGCGGCGAAATGATCGGGCGCCTTCTCCTCGAGCGCGGGCGCGACGCGGCGGCACACGTCGGTCGCCAATGCACAGCGGCTTGCGAATACGCAACCCGCGATGCGCGCTTTGAGGCTCGGCACCACGCCGGGGATTTCGGCCAGCTTGGTTTGCGCGGTCGCGAGCGAGGAGCCGAGCTTGGGCACCGCGCTGATGAGGCCCCGCGTGTAGGGATGGCGTGGCGAACGGAACAGCTTAGTGACCGGCGCCTCCTCCACCTTACGGCCCGCATACATCACCATTACACGTTCGGCGATTTCCGCCACCACGCCGAGGTCGTGGGTGATGAGGATGATGGCCGCGCGGAAGCGCTGCTTGAGATCGGCCATGAGACTGAGAATCTGCGCCTGGATGGTGACGTCGAGCGCGGTGGTCGGCTCATCCGCGATCAGGACCTTCGGGCGGCAGGCGAGCGCAATTGCAATCATCACACGCTGGCGCATGCCGCCGGACAATTGGTGCGGGTACTCGCGCGCGCGCCGGCGTGGCTCGGCGATGCCGACGAGACCGAGCATCTCCACCACACGTTGCTCCACCTGCTTACGGTTAAGCCCCTGATGCAGCCGCAACGGCTCGGCGATCTGGCGGCCGATGGTGAGGACCGGGTTCAGACTCGTCATCGGCTCCTGGAAGATCATGCTGATGTCGTCGCCGCGGACCTTGCGCATGGCGGCTTCGCTGAGCTTGAGGAGGTCTCGGCCCTCGAAACGGATCGCGCCCGCGATGCTGCCGGGCGGCTGCGGCACCAGCCGCAGAATGGAATTGGCGGTGACCGACTTTCCGCAACCGCTCTCGCCGACGATCGCCATCGTCTCGCCCGCCTCCACCGAGAACGACACGCCGTCGACCGCGCGGTTCACCCCCTCCGGCGTGCGGAAGTGGGTTTGCAGGTTTTCGACTTCCAGCAGTGCCATGCAGCGAGTCTTTACAATCGCTTCGCCAGACGTGGATCGAGCGCGTCGCGCAACCCGTCGCCGAGCAGGTTCACCGCGAGCACCGTGAGGGAGAGGAAAACCGCGGGAAAGAACACGATGTAGGGCTTGACCTGCCAGAGCGCGCGCCCTTCGGCCATGATGTTGCCCCATGAGGGGATGGTGGGCGGCGTGCCGGCCCCGATGAACGAGAGGATCGCCTCCACAATCATCGCGCTGGCGCAGACATAGGTTGCCTGCACGGTCATCGGCGCAATGGTGTTAGGCAGGATGTGGCGCAGGATGATCATCGGGGTGCGGGTGCCAGCCGCGATTGCCGCGTCCACGTAAGGCTGCTCGCGCAGCGACAGCACGACGCTGCGCACCAGGCGCGACACACGGGGAATCTCGGCGATCGTAATGGCGGTGATCACGTTGCCGACGCTGCCGCGGGTGAGCGCCATGAGCGCGATTGCCAGCAGAATCGGGGGAATCGACATCATGCCGTCCATCACGCGCATGATGATGCCGTCGCTCCAGCGAACGAAGCCCGAGACAAGGCCGATGATCAGACCGACCAGCGACGCCAGCAGCGCAACCGAGAAGCCGACGGTCAGTGAAACGCGCGCGCCGTAGAGCACGCGCGAATAGATGTCGCGTCCCAGCATGTCGGTTCCGAACCAGAATGCGGCGGATGGCTCGCGCGTGCGCCGCGTCGGCGCGAGCGCAGTGGGATCGACGGTGCCGAGATAAGGCGCGAATACTGCAATGAACACCATGGCCAGTACCAGCGCGCCGCCAATGGCGATCGCCGGATGTCGGCGCGCAAAGCCGACCACGCCGCGGCGCACTTTGACGGGCGGCAGCACGTCCGGCAATTCGGGCGCGGCGGCGATGAGGTCGGGCGCCGTGGTGATGGTGGCGTCGGTCAATACCGGATCCTCGGGTCGAGCACGGTGTAGAGAAGATCGATGGCAAGGTTGACGAGCACGTAGACGAAACTGAACATCAGCACGATGCCCTGGATCACCGGGTAATCGCGGCGCAGGATGGCATCGACCGTCAGCCGGCCAATGCCGGGAATCGCAAACACCGTTTCGGTCACCACCGCCCCGCCGATCAACAGCGCGACGCCGATGCCGATCACCGTGACGATCGGCACGGCGGCGTTCTTGAGCGCGTGCACGAATAGGATGCCCGTCTGCCCCACACCTTTGGCGCGCGCAGTGCGGATGAAATCCTGCTGCAGCACTTCGAGCATGGCGGCACGAGTGATGCGGGCAATTAGCGCGATATACACGCAACCGAGCGCGAGCGCGGGCAGGATCAGGTTTTGGAACCACGGCCACGGGCCTTCGGACATCGGCGTGTAGCCCTGCACCGGTAGCCAATCGAGCTCCAGCGCGAAGACGTAGGCAAGCAGGTAACCCACCACAAAAACCGGCACCGAGAAGCCCAGCACAGCAAATGCCATGATGGCGCGGTCGATCAACGTGTCGGCTTTCCACGCTGCGACCACGCCGATAGGGACCGCCACGGACACGGCAAGCGCCAGCGTCACCGTCATCAGCGAGAGCGTCGGCTCAGCGCGTTGCATGATCATCGTGGCGACCGGCAGGTTGGTGAAGATCGACGTGCCGAGATCACCGTGGAGAATCTGCCAGAACCATTCACTGAACCGGATGAGGAATGGCCGGTCGAGGCCAAGACTCATGCGGATGCGCGCGACGTCGGCAGGTGTAGCCTGGTCACCCGCGATCACCGCCGCCGGGTCGCCGGGCGCGATGTAGAGCAGGCTGAACACGAACAGAGCCACCACCACCATCACTGGAACGGTGGCGAGGATGCGCCGTACGACGTACGTCAGCATGCCGCGATGTTAGCAGGTTTCATGCCATCTTGCCGGTGTTCCGGCCCGGAAAGAGAACACCAGCGGGGCCGCTCGCCTTTTCTCCGCAAGGCCTGCCCCTCACGCCGCTTTGCTTACGCCCCAGAAGAACGGTAGTGGCCCCTTCACAACGCCGCCGATGCTCTTGCGCCAAGCCTGATAGGCCAGGAAGAAACCGGTTGGCGCGTAGACGACATCCTCGAACGCCGCTTTGTTGAGCCGCGCAATCGCGGCCTTTTCCTCGTCTAGACTTCTCGCCTCGTACCAGGCGTTGATCTCGGTTTCGACCTTCGCGCTGGTTGGCCAGCCGAACCACGCCTTCTCGCCGTTGGCGCGAATTGCGGTATAGGACGAGGGATCGATACAAACCGCGCCGGCGTGCCAGGTATGAAACATCTGCCAGCCGCCTTGGCCGGGCGGCGATTTCTGCGCCCGGCGCGCGGCATTCGTACCCCAATCGACGGCGGCAAAATCGATATTCATGCCAAGCCGTCTGAGCAGGTCGGCGGTGATTTCGCCCTGCGCTTTGGTGATCGGGAGATCCTGCGCCACTACACACGTGACTGGCTGGCCGGAATAGCCACTTTCAGCCAGCAGTCGTTTGGCCGCATCGAGATGACGTGGACCTTTGAGAATCTCACCGCCTTGCTCGCTATAGAGCGGCGTGCCCGGCGTGAAGAAGCTGGGCAGCGGCTTCCATAATGCGTCGTCGTCACCCACGACGGCGCGCATATAGTCTTCCTGGCTCATCGCGGCGAGGACCGCGCGGCGCGCCCGCACGTCGTTAAACGGGGGATGCAGGTGGTTCATGCGGAAGCTGCCGATATTGCCGAGCGGATCAGCAATGTCGACCATCAGGCTGCGGTTTTTCTTGAGCAAGGGCACGAGGTCGGCGATCGGGGTTTCCCACCAATCCACTTCGCCGTTCTGCAGCGCGGCGGAGGCGGTGCCTGGATCGGGCATCACCACCCATTCGATGCGGTCGAGCAACATGCGCTTGCCGCCGGAGAGCCACGAATGCGGCTCTTGGCGCGGCGCGTAATCGGCGAATTTTTCGAATACCGCCCTCGCGCCGGGAAGCCATTCCTCGCGCACGAAGCGCATTGGCCCACTGCCGATATACTCGGTGATCGGCTTGAACGGATCGGTCGCCGCGAGCCGCGCCGGCATGATGAAGCAGGATGGCGTTCCGACTTTGCCGAGCGCGACCAAGAGTTTGGGGAACGGTTTTTTAAGCACCCAGCGGAAGGTGCGGTCGTCGACGGCGGCAAGCTCCTGCTGGATGTCTCGGGTCATCAGACCCATATTGTCGCGCGCTTGCCAGCGCCGGAGGCTTGCCACGACATCTTTCGAGAGCACGCTCTCGCCGTCGTGAAACTTCAGTCCCGGTCGCAGACGGAATGTCCACACGAGTCCGTCGGACGATATCTCCTCGCTATCGACCATTTGGCGCCGCGGCTGAAGTTTGTCGTCGAAGCCATAAAGCATGTCCCACACCAGCGCGGCGGCATTGCGCACGACGTACTGGGTGTTCCAGATCGGATCGAAATTGGCGAGGTCTGCTTGCGGCACGAAGCGCAATACGCGCGCTTGCGCGCGCTGGCCGATCGCTGGGGCGGCAAGACCGCCGGCCGCAGCGAAAACGCCGGCCGCGGTCTTGATGAATGTGCGTCGATCCATGACAGGCCCCATACGGTCAAACCGTTTTGGCCACGCCCCAAAAGAACGGCAGCGGCCCCGACGCAATCCCGGTGACGCTCTTCCGCCAGGCATAGTACCTTAGATACGAACCGAGCGGCGCGAAGATCGCGTGGTCGAGGGCAGCTTTGTTCAATCGCCGCGCAACAACCTTCTCTTCATCGAGCGTTTTGGCGTCGTACCAGGCGGCGACCTCGGCTTCGACTTCCGGAATGTTCGGCCAGCCGAAAAAGGCCTTGTCGCCATTAGCCCGCAGCAGCTTGTTCGTAGGGTCCAGGAAGTCGACGCCATAAAAGGTCGTGTGGAAAATGTGCCAGCCCCCCTGGCCCGGCGGAGATTTTTGCGCCCGGCGCGCGACCACCGTACCCCAGTCGAGCGCCGCATATTCGACATTGATGCCGAGCCGCCGCAAAAGGTCGGCGGTGACATCACCCCAGGCTTTGTGATGGGGCAGATCCTGCGCCGCCATCGAGATGATCGGCTCGCCCGCATAGCCGCTTTCCGCCAACAAACGTTTAGCGGCGTCGAGATCGCGTGGGCCTTTGAGGATTTCGCCACCTTCCTCCGTGTAGAGCGGCGTGCCCGGCGGGAAGAAGCCCGGCAGCGGCTTCCACATGTTGTCGTCGCCGACATAGGCGCGCATGTAATCAGCCTGGTTCATCGCCATCAGGAACGCTCGGCGCGCGCGCACGTCGTTGAATGGTGGAAATAGATGGTTGAAGAATAGCGTGCCGATGCTGCCCAGCCGATCTTGGACGTCGACCGTGATGTTGCGGTTCTGGCGCAGTGCCGGCACCAGGTCGGGCAATGGTAGCTCCAGCCAATCGACCTCGCCATTCTGCAGCGCGGCCGCAGCGGTCGACGGGTCGGAGATGGTGATCCATTCGATGCGGTCCGAGATGATCTCCTTGCCGCCGGCCAGCCAAGACGCCGGCTCCGATCGCGGCATATAGTCGGCGAATTTCTCGAACACAGCTCGCGCGCCCGGCAGCCACTCGTGCTTGACGAAGCGCATTGGTCCGCTGCCGACATACTCATTGATCTGCTTGAACGGATCGGTCGCGGCTATCCGTGCCGGCATGACGAAGCAGCACGGCGTGACGATCTTGCCGAGCGCCAGCAGCATCTTGGGATAGGGCTTCTTCAGCGACCAGCGGAAGATGCGATCGTCGACGGCCGTAAGCTCATTCTCGACCGCTTTGATCATTTGGCCCATGGGCTCGCGCGCGGCCCAGCGATTGATGCTGGCCACCGCATCCTGGGCGCGCACCGGCTCACCGTCGTGGAATTTGAGCGCGTCACGCAGCCGGAAAGTCCAGACGAGGCCGTCCGCCGAGACCTCTTCGGCCTCGACCACCTGGCGCTGGACGTTGAGCGTGGCGTCCATGCCGTAGAGCATGTCCCACACCAACAGGCCGGCGTTGCGGGCGATGTAGGCAGAGGACCAGATCGGGTCGAAATTGGCTAGATCGGCATGCGGCACGAGACGCAGCACGCGCGCGGCGGCGCGCTGCGACACCGCCGGAGTCGGTAAGCTCGCCGCTGCGGCGAGTGCACCGGCGCCGGCTGCAGACTTCAGGAATGCCCTTCGATTCATGAGGCGCATGTCCTGCCGGTCACCACCGCTCATTGGCCCGCGTCAGGCGGTCTTGCCCACGCCCCAGAAGAACGGCAGCGGCCCTTTGACGACGCCGCTCACGTTCTTGCGCCACGCTTGGTACGTTAAGAAGAAACCGGTCGGCGCGAAAACGACCGCGTCGAGCGCGGCCTTGTTGAGCCGCGCGATCGCGGCTTTCTCCTCGTCCAAGCTCTTGGCCTCGTACCAAGCCGAGACCTGCGCCTCGACCTCGGGAACATTCGGCCAGCCGAACCACGCCTTGTCGCCGCTCGCGCGCACGCCGATGGCGACCGCCGGATTCACGCAGTCCGCCCCGGCGTGCCAGGTGTGGAACATCTGCCAGCCGCCCTGGCCAGGCGGCGTCTTCACTGCACGGCGCGCGCCGACCGTGCCCCAGTCGATGGCGGCGAAATCCACGTTCATCCCGAGCCGCTTGAGCAGATCGGCGGTGATGTCGCCCTGCGCTTTGGTGATCGGCTGGTCTTGGGCAACTAGGCAGGTGACGGGCTCACCCGCATAGTGGCTTTGTGCCAGCAACTTCTTGGCGCCGTCGAGGTCGCGCGGACCCTTGAGGATCTCGCCGCCTTCCTCGGTGTAGAGCGGCGTGCCGGGGGTGAAGAAGCCCGGCAGCGGCTTCCAGAGATTGTCGTCGTCGCCGACGATGGCGCGCATATAGTCTTCCTGGCTCATCGCCATGAGAACGGCGCGGCGCGCGCGCACGTCGTTGAACGGTGGAAAAAGATGATTCATGCGGAAGCTGCCGATGTTGCCGAGCGGATCGGCGATATCGACCGCGACGTTGCGGTTTTTTCGCAACAGCGGCACCAGGTCGGAAATCGGATTTTCCCACCAGTCGATCTCCCCGCTCTGCAGCGCCGCGCCGGCGGTCGCCGGGTCGGGCATGATCACCCATTCGACGCGCTCGACCATAATCCGCTTGCCGCCCGCGAGCCAGGAAGCCGATTCTTGGCGCGGGACATAACCGGGGAATTTTTCGAAGGCCGCCTTGGCGCCCGGCACCCACTCGTCCTTCACGAAACGCATGGGGCCGCTGCCGATATATTCGGAGATCTGCTTGAACGGATCCGTCTTCGCGATGCGCTCGGGCATGATGAAGGCGATCGGCGTGCTGATCTTGCCGAGCGCGAGCAGCATCTTCGGGAAGGGCTTCTTGAGCACCCACTTCACCGTGCGGTCGTCGACCGGCACGAGCTCCTGCTGGATGGCCTTGATCAACAGGCCCATCTGGTCCCGCGCCGACCAACGCTCGAGGCTCGCCGCGACGTCCTTGGCAAGGACCGGCTCGCCGTCGTGGAATTTGAGTCCTGGCCGCAGGCGGAAGGTCCAGGTCAGACCGTCGGCGGAGACCTCCTCGGCCTCCGCCATCTGCCGCTGTGGCTGCAGCTCTTCGTCGACTCCATAAAGCGTGTCCCACACCATGGCGGAGGCGTTGCGCACCACGTATTGCGTGCCCCAGATCGGGTCGAAATTGGCGAGATTGGCTTGCGGCACGAAGCGAAGCGTGCGCGCGGCAGCGCCTTGCGCAAGTGCCGGGGCCGATAGTCTTCCCGTTGTTGCCAGACTGCCTGCAGCCGCAACGCTCTTCAGGAACGTCCTGCGATCCATACTTGATCTCCCACTTGCGCTGGTTGCCCGCTTAGATTTGCGCCACGCGGCCCATTGTAGTTCATGTTTTTGCGAAGGTTGAGTCGAGACACAACGACGTGGCGCCTTAGTTTGCTCGCTAGCTCAAACCCTGGATGTCCGCTTGTCGCGCGAATTAGCGCAGTTTTGCCGTAAAACGCGGCGGCCGTGGTCGTCCGAGCAAGCGGCATGTCATTAAAGCCGACCGGCGACAGGCAAGCCGGCTCATCAGGCTGTTTTGGACAGGCTCGATTGTTTCGGATGCCACCATCGTCCGGCGATGACAACGCCTTGCGAAGCGATCTTACGTTCCCCGGCTAAGTGCTCGCCAACGACATCGACGTAATCGAAGCGGCCCTCATTGACGGACAAGATGGTCGCGTCGCCAACGCTGCCTGGCTTGAGGCTGCCGAGCTCCGGTCGCTTCAAAGCGAATGCGGCGTTGACGGTCGAAGCTGCGATCACATCGCTCAGCGGCATGCCGAGACAAAGAAACTTCGACATGGTGGTGACCTGGTCGAATGCCGGCCCGTTTATGCAGAGCGCGTGCACGTCGGATGAGATCGTGTCCGGCAAGAAGCCATTGGCAAGCATCGCGCGCGCCGTCTTGAAGGCGAAGGAGCCCTTGCCGTGCCCGATGTCGAAGAGCACGCCGCGCTGGCGCGCTTCGATGACCGCGCGCTTCACCGTGCCTTGCGCGGTCGCCGGCGCGTTCGGAAACGGACGGAAAGCATGGGTAAGCACGTCGCCAGGCCGCAGGCGCGCGATGACCTCTTCATAGCTCGGCGGCGGATCGTCGATATGCGCCATAACCGGCATGCCGACTGCCTCTGCGACCTCGAGCGCAATGTCGAGCGGCACCGTCCCTGAACGGCCGGAGGCGCGGGCGCCGACGCGCACCTTGATGCCGACGATGATGTCGCGATTGGCGTTGGCGACCTCGACCGCATCGAGCGGCGCCATGAGACGGAGCTCCTCGCTCTCGCCCACCATGATGCGTGGTGAGAAGGCGAAAATGCCGGCGAAAGAGACGTGGACGTAAGCGAGAATGCGCACCTCGCTGCGCTCGATTACGTGTTTGCGGAATCCCGCGAAATTGCCGGGCCCAGTGCTGCCCGTATCGATCGCGGTGGTCACGCCCGAGCGGCGGCAGAAATCTTCGGCATCGATGCCGAGCGAGGTCCCGCCCCAGTAGACGTGGGTGTGCAGATCAATCAGCCCCGGAGTGACGATGAGGCCGGATACGTCACGGACGTCGGTTTTGCCATCGGGGCGCAATCCGGTGCCGATTCGCGCCACCTTGCCCGCTGCGAAGGCAACGTCGACCACCTCATCGAGCTTCTGTGAAGGATCGACCACGCGGCCGCCGCGCAGGATGAGGTCATAGGTCATCGCTTAATTCTCCAGGCGCGTGCAAGAGCGCCGTCAGTCCCTCAGCTTATAACGCTGGATCTTGCCGGTCGGCGTGCGCGGCAAATTTGGACGCACCTCGATCCAGCGCGGATATTTCCATGGGCCCGCGCGGTCCTTCACGTGCGCCCGCAGCGCATCGAAGAGGCCCTCATCGGCGGCATAGCCGTTCTTGAGCACGACGAAGGCCTTCGGCTTGGTCAGCCCCTCCCCGTCCTCCTTGCCGATCACGGCGGCCTCGAGCACGGCCTCGTGCGAGGCGAGGGCCGTTTCGACCTCGAACGGGGACACCCACATCCCGTTGACCTTGAACATGTCATCGGTACGGCCGCAGTAGTAATAATAACCTTCAGCATCGCGCAGGTATTTGTCCCCGGTATAGGTCCATTCGCCGACGAACGTGCGGCGGCTCTTCGCGCGATGGTTCCAGTAGCTTTCGCCGGCCGAGGGCCCGCGCACCACGAGCTCGCCGATTTCGCCTGCGGGAAGCTCGCACCCACCCTCGTCGACGATCTTCACCTCGTAGCCCGGGACCGGCTTGCCGGTCGATCCGTAGCGCACGTCGCCCGGGCGGTTACTCAGAAACGTCTGTAGCATCTCGGTCGAGCCGAGCCCGTCGAGAACGTCGACCCCGACGACCTGCCGCCAGCGCTCGCCGAGATGGGCGGGCAGCGATTCGCCGGCGGAAACGCACAGCCGCAGCCGATCGGAGCCCGCGCCGGGGCCGATCTCGGGATGCGCCAGCAGCGCCGCGTAAAGCGACGGCACCGCATAGAAGATGCTGGGGTGATGGCGCCGAAGCGTCGCGAGCACCGCCTGCGGGGTGGGCCGATCCGGCAGCAACACGGTGCTCGCGCCGACCGACATGGGAAAGGAGACGGCATTGCCAAGGCCGTAGGAGAAGGAGAGCTTCGCCGCCGAGAACGCGACGTCGTCCTCGCGGAGACCGATGACGCCTTGCCCCATGAGACGCGCCGTCGCCATCAGGCTGGTGTGGACGTGCCGGACAGCCTTGGGTTCTCCCGTCGAGCCCGAGGTGTACATCCAGAATGCGACTTCGTCCGACATTGCCGGGGCGGTGAACGGCGTCGGCTCAGCCTTCGCCAGGAGCTCGTCGAACGAATATGCGTCCCGCAACCCGGAGCGTTCGCGCGCGCTGCCACCGACGACGATGACCGCGCGCAAATGCGGCAACCGATCCCGAAGCTTCAACACGATCGGGGCGAGCGAGGCGGCGACCACGATTCCCGAGGCGCGGCTGTCGGCCAAAAGATAGGCATATTGCTCGGCGGTCAGGAGCATGTTGACGGGGACCGGCACGATGCCGGCACGGATCGCGCCCCAGAACGCGACCGGATGATCGACGGTATCGTGGGCGACCAGCATGAGGCGGTTTTCCGTGCGCAGGCCCAGCGCCGCCACCCCGCCGGCGAAGCGATAAGTGAGTTCCTGCAGCTGTCCATAGGTGAGCGCGCGCGTGGAATCCGTGAACGCCGCTTTGTCGCCGAGACCGCGCGCGACATTTGCATCGACGAAGTCCGTGACAGCGTTGTACGCCCGGCGCTGCAGGACGTCTTCAAGCAAGGGCGGCGGCGCTAGCATCGAATACGATTGGAGTTGTCGACCCAAACTTTGGTCCCCTTCCCCTTGACCGAAATTATAGCGTCCATAGGGCAGCCGTCCCCGGAACAATATCGGGAGACGATGCGCATAACCGCTTTTTCACGGTGCGCGCCTCCTCCCTGCCGCCGAAGCCGAAAGATTACCGGGAACTTCGCCGAGAGCGAGCCGCTCCTGCGCCAGCGCGTGCAGGAGCGCGCGGTCGACTTTGTTGGTCGATGCCAGCGGCAATTCGTCCAGGAACCATACGAAGCGGGGATGCGCATAGGCGGCCGCATTGGCAAGGGCGAAGCGCTTGATGTCGTCCGCGCTCGGGCTGCGGCCGGGCTTGGAAACCACGAAGGCAACCGGCTTTCGTCCCTTGATCTCGTCCTCGATCGGCACCACTGCGGCCTGAGCCACGTCGGGATGACGCTCCAGCATGCGCTCGACGTCACTCGGATAAATATTCTCGCCGCCCGAGACGAACATGTCATCGGTGCGGCCGATGAAATAATGGAACCCTTCGCCATCGCGCCGGAAGACGTCGCCGGTGATGTAAAATCCGTCTGCCGTGAAGGGCGGCGTGACATCCGGCCGATTGTGATAGCCGTTCATGAGCGCCGGACATTTCATTTCGAGCACGCCCTGATTCGCATTGCGATCGGCGCCCTCGACGAGCCGAGGCTCTACCTTGGGATGCGGATAGCCGACCGACATATCCGGCTGAGGCAGGCCTGCGGGATGAGCGCCGAAGACGACGGGGCCGGCCTCGGTGGTGCCATAGGCATTGGTGACGGAGACGTGCGGCAAAGCACGGCGGATCGCTTCCATCAGCGCTTGACTGACCGGCGCTGAGCCCATGCGGATGAACTCGACGCTCGAGAGATCGGTGCGCTCGAGCGCCTCCTTCTCGCGCAGCATCATCGCGATCATCGGCGGCACCGCGGTGAGCCAGGTGCAGCGGTGTCGGCCGATCGCCTCGATATAGGCGGCGGCCGTGAACTGGGGGAGCAGCACGACAGTCGCGTGCGCGGCGCAGGCGAGCTTCGCAAGCGCCAGCGCATTCATGTGATAGAGCGGCGCGGCGATGAGATAACGATGGCGCGCGAGTTCGCTCGTGAGCCTCGTCTCCACGACCCAGATGTGGCTCTGATGCGAGAGCACGACGCCCTTCGGCCTACCCGTCGAGCCCGAAGTATAGAGAAACATCGCAGGCTCGCGTGCGCGCGGCAGCACCGCGTCGAAATCGCCGCCGTCGAGGAAGCGATCGAAACCGTCGGCTCCGCTGTCGTCGAAACGCACGGCCGGAATATCCGCCGGGCAGTCTTGCGCGCGCGGCTGATCGCAGAAGATGAGCTTGGCGCCGGCGTCGCGCAGGATGAAACCAATCGTGTCGCGAGGAAACTTGAAGCTGACAGGCACCGCGACGAGGCCGGCGCGCATGATGCCGTAATAGGCCGCGAGATACTCGGCGCAATTGGCGGAGAGGATGGCAACGCGATCTCCGCGCGCGAGCCCACGCGCATAAAGTGCGCGGGCGACCCCGTTCGCCATGGCATCGAGACGAGCGTAGCTGATCTCGCGCGCGCCACCGCCACCGAGATCGATGATCGCCACCTTGTCGAGATCCTGGTCGCGGGGGATAAGGTCGCCAAGATTGGTAAACCGAGGCATTGTTTGCTCATGCCCCCTTCGGCGGCGCGGTGAGATAAGTGCCGCGGCCGCTAGCGAGGAGCTTGCCTTGCGCATCGAACACGTGCGCCTCCGCGGTCGAGAACTGGCCGCCCATGCGCACGACCTTGCCGCGGATGGTGAGATCCCCCGGCATCGCCACGGCATGATAGTCGACGTGCAGATTGATGGTCGGCACGCCGCGGCCGTTCTTCCGGACCATGGCCCAATCGGCGCCGAGGTCGACCAGCGTGGCGAGAATGCCGCCGTGGGTGTAGCGCCGGTCCGGATTGACGACCCATTCTTCTCGCCAGGTCGCCTTCAATTCGATGCCGTCGTCGTGCAGCGCAACGACTTTGAGGCCGAGCCATTGATGATAGGGAGCGCGCGTGACGAGCGCCTGAACGCGCTCGAGCGTGATCTCGTCGCTCATGGTGTCACCACGACTTTGCCGATGACCTCGCGGTCCTGGATCAGACGCAGCCCTTCGCGCGCCTGCTCGAGCGGCAGCACCTTGTCGATCACGGGCCTCATCTTGCCCTCGGCGATGAGCTGCATCAGCGCGAGAAGATCACCGTCATAAAAACTGTTCGAGCCGATGATCTTGAGCTCGAAAGTCCAGATGTAGCGCAAATCCTCTTTGGGGTCGTAGCCCGCGGTGGCGCCGCAGACCAAAAGCTTGCCGCCGCGCTTGAGGCAGCGCAGCGAAGGCTGCCAGGTGTCGCCGCCCGTAAAATTGATCACGACGTCGACGCCGCCCTCGTAACTGCGCCGCTGCGGCTTGCCGTATTTCTCAATCGCCCACTTCGAGAAATCAACTTGCCCAACGTCGATCACCTCGTCGGCGCCGAGTTGCGCAAGCTTGCGCATCTTGTCCGCGCTCGAGGTGCACGCGATCACATGGGCGTCCAGATGCTTGGCGAGGATGATGCAGCCCGTGCCGACGCCGCCGCTGGCGCCGAGAATGAGCACGCGATCCCCCGCTTGGACGGCGCCGTGGGTGATCAGCATGCGGTGCGCGGTGCCGTAGGCGACCGGCAGCGCCGCCGCCGCCTCAAAACTCACGTCAGCCGGCATGGCGATGAGCTGATCGGCGGCCACGCGGCAATATTCCGCCATGCCGCCATCGAGCATCTCGCCCATGAGACCTTTTGCCTTGTTGAGCGGGTTGACGAGAACGCGGTCGCCAACGTTCCAGCCCCTGACGCCATTTCCGATCTCGGTGATCTGGCCCGCCATATCGAGACCGAGGATCACGGGCAGCGGCACTTTGATGCCCGGCATGCCGCGCACCGTGAACACGTCGTGATAATTGAATGAGGAGGCCCGCACCCGGATCACCACATGGCCCGCCGTCGCCGTGGGCATCGGATAGTCATTAATGACGGCGAGATCCTCGAGCCCGCCGTGCTTGCGCAGGACGAGCGCCTTCATGGTCTTCTTGCCGTTCACCGGTTCGTCCTTCGCCGCCTGGATTGTGATCGCACGCCGGTCTAAGTAGCTTAGGCCACGGCCGCCAACAACCTCTCGCTCGTGTCGGAGCGCTTCGATGCAGGAGAATTTCCGCCAATTCCTTGAGCGCCTGCGGCAGACCGGCGAGCTCATCGACTTGCATCAACCGGTCGATATCCGCCACATCGCGACGCTGGTCGATCAGGCGGATACTGCGCTCTATTTCCACGACGTGATCGGCTACGACATGCCGGTGGTTTCCGGCCTCATTCGCACGCGCGAGCGCTCGATCACGGCGCTCGGCTGCGAGACCTATCGCGAGATCGAGGACAAGCTCGCGCACGCGATCAACCATCCGATCCCGCCGAAATACGTAAAAACCTCGCCGACGCGCGAGGTTGTCGTCGCCGGCGATGAGGTCGACCTCTACAAGCTGCCGATCCCCATGTCCTCGATCTTCGACGGCGGCCCGATGATCACCGCAGGCGTCGTGATCGCGCGCGATCCCGAGCTCGGCATCAACAGCGGCATCTATCGTTTCATCGTGAAGGAAAAGAGTCTCACCGGCATCGACATCGTCACCCCCAACAATATGCGGCTGTTCGCGCAGCGCGCTTACGAGAACGGCCGTGCGTTGCCGATCTCGATCAGCATTGGCACGCATCCGATCGAGATCACCGGCTCCGGCTATCGGGCGCCGCTCGGCGTTGACGAAATGGCGATCGCGGGCGGACTGCGCGGCGCGCCGGTCGAGCTCGCGCCGTGCGAGATCATCGACCTGCCCTATGTCGCCGACGCCGAGATCGTGCTGGAGGCGGAAATCCTGCCGACCGGATGGACCTGGCCGGAGGGACGCTTCGGCGAGTTCACGCGGCTCATGGGCGGCCTGCATTGGAACCCGCTCGTGCGCATCAAGGCGATCGCGATGCGCAAGGACGCGATCTATTACAATCTGCATATGCCGTGGGAGAACACCTGGCTCGCGGCGCCCACGCGCTATGCGGCGATCCGCCAGGCGCTCAAGACCGCCGGGGTGCAGGTCAAGGCGATCAATGTCACGTTGGGCGGCTGCGCGTTCTGGCACGCGGTGATATCAATCAAGAAACAGCCAGGCGAGGCCAAGAACGCGCTGCTCGCCGCGCTCTCGGTCATGGATCTCAAGCACGTGGTGGTGGTCGATGACGACATTGACGTGTTCGATCCGACCGAGGTCGAGTGGGCGATCGCCACGCGCGTGCAGGGCGACAAGGACGTGATGATCGTGAGCAACGCGCGCGCCAAGCCGCTCGATCCCAGTCTGCCGCAGGGTTACGGCGTGGTTCCGACCGGTGCCAAGGTCGGCATCGATGCCACGATACCGGAAGGCATTCCGCGCGAATATTACGAGCGCATCACCTATGCCTATTCCGATCGGGCAAAAATAAAGGACTACGTCAACGGCAAGTCGGATGCCGCGGGAATTGCCGGCGATGATCGGGAGGTCGCCGCCTTGGGGGATAAGATTTTGCAAACGATCGACAAGGAGCCGCTCTACTATACTGACATTGCGGAACGCTTCAGCGCGTACGATTTCCGCACTGTGGCGCGCGCGCTCGGCCATCTGCACGTGCGCGAGAAGCTGTGGCAGGACTCGCGCGGACGCATGTGCGTGCGCGCCTCGCAGTTTGCGGCGACGCCGCCGCGGCGGTGAAATATGTGGCGTCGTAGCCCGCGGTGAGTGAAGGGGCGTCAACGCGCCTTCGGCGCGAGCGGCGTCAGGCAGATTCCGAGCCTCGCGGGAGCTTCGACACCGGCCGCTCGCCGGCCTTCTTCCGGTGCGGAGCCCCTGCCCCGCGGTGGCCCTGCCGCGGTATGTCGGCTGCCGCCGGCGCGATGGTCGCGCTACCGCGGCCAGAGGGGCGGTTCACCTGGCATTTCAAGCGTTTGGGCGCCAGCGGTCCGGCCAGAAGCTCGTCCGTCCGAGCCCGTCGATTCTGCCTAACGATTGGGCGTTTGTCTATTTTGCCGGCAACTGGGTAAGCTTTGCCGATCGGATCAAGCCCGCGCCGGCGCGATCAGGGCGGTGACGCAACGGGTTTTCTTGCCGCTGGTGCTTGGCACGCCGCTTGCGATTCAGCGCTCGCGAGCGGCTCTGCGCCGCTTGCCGCGCGTCAAAACAGAAGGACATCGCGATGCACACATCCATCGCTGCGGTCGTCGAGCGACCGCTTGCCCGCCGCTTGCTTATGCTCACGGCGGGACTGGCATTTGGCCTGGCGGCCACGCTTTCCGCCAAGGCCCAAGACACCATCAAAGTCGGCATTCTCCACTCGCTCTCCGGCACGATGGCGATCAGCGAGACCACGTTGAAGGACGTCATGCTCATGCTGATCGAGGAACAAAACAAGAAGGGCGGCCTGCTCGGCAAGAAGCTCGAAGCGGTCGTCGTCGACCCGGCCTCGAATTGGCCCCTGTTCGCGGAGAAAGCGCGCGAACTCATCACCAAGGACAGGGTCGCTGCGGTATTCGGATGCTGGACTTCGGTCTCGCGCAAGTCGGTATTGCCGGTGTTCAAGGAGCTCAACAACATCCTGTTCTACCCCGTGCAATACGAAGGCGAGGAGAGCGAGCGCAACGTGTTCTATACCGGCGCCGCTCCCAACCAGCAGGCGATCCCAGCCGTCGAATATCTGATGTCGAAGGACGGCGGCGAAGTGAAGCGTTGGGTGCTCGCCGGCACGGACTACGTGTATCCGCGCACCACGAACAAAATCCTCGAGGCCTTTCTTAAGCAGAAGGGCGTCGCGGACGCCGATATCATGATCAACTACACGCCGTTCGGACACTCCGATTGGCAGACGATCGTGTCGGATATCAAGAAGTTTGGCTCAGCCGGAAAAAAGACCGCGGTCGTCTCCACTATCAACGGCGATGCCAACGTTCCTTTCTACAAGGAGCTCGGCAACCAAGGCATCAAGGCGACCGACATTCCGAGCGTCGCCTTCTCGGTCGGCGAAGAAGAACTCGCCGGCATCGATACCAAGCCGCTGATCGGCCATCTCGCCGCCTGGAATTACTTCCAGTCGATCAAGACGCCGATCAACGCAAAGTTCATCGCCGATTGGCACGCCTTCATCAAGAATCCGAAGCGCGTCACCAACGATCCGATGGAAGCCCACGTCATCGGCTTTGCGATGTGGGTGAAGGCGGTCGAGAAGGTCAAATCGACCGACCCCGACAAGGTGATCGACGCGCTGCCCGGCATCGAGGCTCCGAACCTCACCGGCGGCACCTCCAAGATGCTGCCGAACCATCACATCACCAAGCCGGTCTATATCGGCGAGGTGCGCGCGGATGGCCAGTTCGACGTCGTTTGGAAGACACCGAATCTGGTCCCCGGCGAGGCCTGGTCCAAGTACCTGCCGGGCTCGAAGGATCTCGAAGCCGACTGGGTGACGCTCAAGTGCGGCAACTACAACACTGTGACCAAGAAGTGCGGTGGCGCATCATAGCGCCATCTGCTGCGACCGGCTGCGACGAATGCAGTGAGCGCGACCTCGGTTTGCCCTCCCCCGCGAGCGGGGGAGGGCGGAGAGCGCAAACGGTGGAGAACCTGGCAGCATGCGCTCTAGCGCGGCAGGCGAGGGTTTACGTCATCCAAGGCCGCCTTTAGCGTAGTGTTCGCAGCAGGAACCGAGGCGGCGCCGAACTGCGCCGTTTTGGGCCGCCTCGCTTGCAAGTGCCGGGACCATCGCGATGCGTGCCTTCAGCGATCGCTTCATCGCGCTCGTGTGTGCGCTGGGCGTGCTCGCCGCTCTGATGACGGCAGTGCGCGCGGACCCTTACGAGGATGGACTTCGCCGCTTCACCGCCGACAGCTTCGACGAGACGATCGAGGGGATCAACGCCGTCGCTATGAGCGGCAATGCGCTCGCCGCGCAAGTGGTCGGCGCGTTGCAGGAGGGGCGGCTACTCTTCAGTGCGGCTGAGAAGCGCGTTTTCATTCGCGAGGCGGCCGACCAGCTGATCGACGCTGCCACGGGCCGGCCCGTTGCCGGCGAGGTGCCCTCCGACCTCGCGCCGGTGCGGCTCAATAATCGTTTGCGAAGGATCGTCGAGGCCGCGCTCGGCAGCTTGACCCTGATGGCGCCCGATCCGGGAAAGCGCCTCGAGGCGGCACAGGCCGTGCTCAAATCCAAGGATGCGAATGCGCTACCAGCACTCGAGCAGGCCATCGCCGGCGAGAGCGACCCGCGAGTCAAACAGGCCTTGAATGAGACGCGAGCAGCGGTGGTGCTCTATCTCGAGAACGCCTCGGATGCCGACAAGATGGACGCCATCGCCGTGATCCGCCAGCGCGGCGATCAGGACGCACTCGCACTACTCGGTGGGTTGCCGGGGAGCGCCTCGCCTGCGGTCAAGAAGGCCGCGACTGACGCCATCGTCTCGATCGAAAACAGCCTGGCGCTCTGGAGCGCGGTACAAAACGCTTGGTACGGGCTCTCCCTCGGGTCGGTGCTGCTGCTTGCGGCGATCGGCCTCGCCATCACCTTCGGCGTCATGGGCGTCATCAACATGGCGCATGGCGAGATGGTCATGCTGGGGGCCTACACCACCTTCGTCGTTCAACAGGTGATCCGTGCACGCAACCCCGCGCTTTTCGACTATTCGCTCGCGATTGCCATTCCGCTCGCGTTCGCGGTCGCCGGCATAATCGGCATATTGATCGAACGCGGCATCATCAGCTTCCTCTACGGTCGCCCCCTGGAGACGCTCCTCGCGACCTGGGGGCTGTCGCTGATCCTGCAGCAGGGCGTGCGCACCGTCTTCGGTCCGACCAACAAGGATGTCGGGAACCCGTCGTGGATGAGTGGATCGTTCGATCTCGGTCAGATGACGATCACCTACAATCGGCTGTGGATCATAGTCTTCACCTTGCTGATCTTCATGGGCTTGCTCGCGATTCTGCGGTTCACCCGCTTCGGGCTGGAAATGCGGGCGGTGACGCAGAACCGGGCCATGGCGGCCTCCATGGGCATCCGCACGAGCCGCATCGATGCGCTCACCTTCGGGCTCGGCTCCGGCATCGCCGGACTTGCCGGCGTCGCCTTGTCGCAGATCGATAACGTCAGCCCCAATCTGGGCCAGGGCTACATCATCGATTCGTTCATGGTGGTGGTGTTCGGCGGCGTGGGCAATCTCTGGGGCACCTTGGTCGGCGCGTTCACGCTCGGCATCGCCAACAAATTCCTCGAACCTTATGCCGGTGCCGTGCTCGGCAAGATCGCCATCCTCGTGCTCATCATCCTCTTCATCCAGAAGCGCCCGCGCGGGCTGTTCGCCTTGAAGGGCCGGGCGGTGGAGGCATGATCGGCCACCTCGTCCTGCGCGCGCTCGATCGCGGCGCGATTGCCTTTCTCACGACGCTCGCGGCGATCGCAGTTCTGGTGCCGGTCCTCAACCTGGCGCTGCCGCCGACGTCGCCTTTCTATCTGTCGTCGTATTTCGTGGCGCTGTTCGGCAAATACGTTTGTCTCGCGCTGTTGGCGCTGTCGATCGACCTGATCTGGGGCTATTGCGGCATCCTTTCGCTCGGCCACGGCGCGTTCTTCGCGCTCGGCGGCTATGCGATGGGTATGTATCTGATGCGGCAGATCGGAACGCGCGGCGTTTACGCGCATCCAGTATTGCCCGACTTCATGGTGTTCCTGAATTGGCCGGAACTGCCGGTCTATTGGTACGGATTCCAGCATTTCGCCTACGCGGCCTTCATGGTCGTGTTCGTGCCCGGCCTGCTCGCCTTCGTGTTCGGCTGGTTCGCGTTCCGCAGCCGCGTGACCGGAGTGTATCTCTCGATCATCACCCAGGCGCTGACCTTCGCGCTGATGCTCGGCTTCTTCCGCAATAATTTCGGCTTCGGCGGCAATAACGGGCTCACCGATTTCAAGGATATTCTCGGCTTCAACGTGCAGGCGGCGCCGACGCGGGCGGCGCTGTTCGTGAGTTCCATGCTGGCGCTGATGCTCGGCTTCGTCATCTGCCGCGTGGTCGTGAGCTCCAAATTCGGCAAGGTCCTGGTCGCTATTCGCGATGCCGAAGCGCGCACCCGTTTTCTCGGCTATCGGGTCGAGGCTTATAAGGTGTTCGTGTTTACGCTGTCGGCCTGCATGGCAGGCGTCGCCGGCGCGCTCTACGTCCCGCAAGTCGGCATCATCAACCCGAGCGAGTTCTCGCCGGGCAATTCCATCGAGGCTGTGATCTGGGTCGCGGTCGGCGGGCGGGGGACGCTCACGGGCGCCGTGCTCGGAGCGGTCCTGGTGAACTACGGCAAAACCTATTTCACCAGCGGCGTTCTGGCGCCGTATTGGTTGTTCGTGCTCGGTGGCCTGTTCATCGCGGTGACGCTGCTCCTGCCGCGCGGGATCGTCGGCACGATCCATTATCACTGGCGCGAATGGCGGGAGCGGCGGCGCCTCACCGCTCCCGTGCCGAACGCGGCGCCTCGTCCGGCGGAGTGAGCGATGGATACGCGCACGACCACCGCGCTTCTCTATCTCGACGGCGTCACCGTGTCGTTCGACGGCTTCCGTGCGCTCAATAACCTCTCCTTCACGATCGAACCCGGCGAGATGCGTGCCATCATCGGTCCCAACGGCGCCGGCAAGACCACCATGATGGATGTCGTCACCGGCAAGACCAGGCCGGACACCGGAGAAGTCTATTTCGACGGCTCCTACGACCTCTCCCGCCTCGACGAGACCGAGATTGCGCTCTTGGGCATCGGCCGCAAGTTCCAGAAGCCCACCGTCTTCGACATGCACACCGTCGAGGACAATATCGGGCTTGCGCTCAAGGGCGACCGGCGCGCGCGCAAGACGCTGTTCTGGCGCGAGAGCGAGCAAGAAGCGGAACGCATCGATCGGATCCTCGAGATCATCCGGCTCTCGGCAGTTCGCCACCGCGTCGCCGGTTCGCTCGCACACGGCCAGAAACAGTGGCTCGAAATCGGCATGTTGCTGGCGCAAGATCCGAAGCTGCTCCTCGTCGACGAACCCGTTGCCGGCATGACGGACGCCGAGACGCGGCAGACGGCGGAGCTCCTAAAAGAGATCAATCGCGACCACACCGTGGTCGTGGTCGAGCACGACATGGCCTTTGTACGCGAGCTCGCCGTCAAGGTGACGTGCCTGCACGAAGGTTCGGTGCTGGCGGAAGGCACGATCGACCAAGTCTCACAGAACGAGCGCGTGGTCGAGGTGTATCTGGGACGCTAATTTGTCAGGTGGTGCTAGCACGATGCTGCAAGTCGACTCGATCGATCTGCATTACGGCGCGGCGCAGGCATTGCGCAACGTCTCGCTCTCTGCTGCCGTCGGCAAAGTGACCTGCGTGCTGGGACGCAACGGCGTCGGCAAGACGAGCCTCCTCGATGCGCTCGCCGGACAGCACGCCATCAGCAAGGGCGCCATCACGTTCCAGGGAGAAGACGTCACCCGGCTCAGGCCCAGCGAGCGCGCCCGGCGCGGGATCGCCTACGTGCCGCAGGGGCGGGAAATCTTCCCGCTTCTCACCGTCGAGGAGAATCTCAAGACCGGCTTTGCGCCGCTCAAGCGTGAGGATCGGTCGATCCCCGACGACGTGTTTTCGCTGTTTCCGGTGCTCAACGACATGCTCGGCCGGCGCGGCGGCGATCTCTCAGGCGGTCAGCAGCAGCAGCTCGCGATCGGTCGCGCGCTCGTCATGCGGCCGCGCCTGCTTTTGCTGGACGAGCCGACCGAGGGCATTCAGCCCTCGATCATCAAGGATATCGGCCGCGCGATCGGCTATCTGCGCAATCTCGGAAAAATCGCGGTGGTGCTGGTCGAGCAGTATCTCGACTTCGCGCGCGAGTTGGGGAACCATTTCGCGGTGATGGACCGCGGCGCGATCGTCTATTCCTGCAGCCGTGAGTCGATGGACGAGGCGGCGCTCAGACGCGCCATGGCGATTTGAGAAAGGGATAGGGGTGGGACACGCGGCGGCGGGTCTGGCGCGTAGCATTGCGGCAAACCGCGCAGTCGGGACCGTTTCGCTTGCGGTCCGCGCGAGCGGCGACATAACGCGGCGCTGGCGCCTGCGCGAGGAAGGCTCGCTGCGCGTGCGCTGTCCGAGACCGGCCTCGGCCGAGCTCGAAGCCATTATTGTCAATACCGCAGGCGGCGTCGCCGGTGGCGATCGCCTCAAGCTCGAGGTGAGTGTTGAACGTGGGGCGCGGCTCACCGTCACGACGGCCGCCGCGGAAAAGGTTTACCGCGCACTTGAGGAGCCCGCGACAATCGACGTCAAGCTTTCGGTCAAGGCCGGAACTCGCCTCGCCTGGCTGCCGCAGGAGACGATCCTGTTTGACCGGGCGCGGCTGCGGCGGTCAATCGATATCGATCTTGCCGCCGATGCGCAGCTCCTGCTGGCAGAGGCGATCGTCTTCGGGCGTCGCGGCATGGGTGAGGCGGTGAAGGAAGGCCTTCTGTTCGATCGCTGGCGCCTGCGCCGGGACGGAAAACTCATTCACGCCGAAGCGATGCGGCTCGATGGCGGCATCTCGGCAAAGCTCGCGCAGGGCGCGGTTGCCAAGGGATCTACCGCCGTCGCAACCATCTTGGCCGTGCCCGGCGATGAGGCCACCGCCGGCAGCGTGCGCGTGCTGGCCGATCAGTTGCGGGGCGAGGTCGGCGCCTCAGCCTGGAACGGACTCGCCGTGGTGCGGCTCTGCGCCGTCGACGGACAAGCGCTGCGGCACGATCTTATTGCCGTTCTTACGGCTCTACGCCGTGCTGCGCTGCCGCGGCTGTGGCTCAGCTGAGATGAACGCAAGCGTTGCAGCGACGTCATGAAGCTCACCCCGCGCGAGAAGGACAAGTTGCTGATCGCCATGGCCGCAATGGTGGCGCGACGCCGGCGTGAGCGCGGGGTGAAGCTTAATCATCCCGAGGCGGTGGCGCTGATTACCGATTTCATTGTCGAAGGCGCGCGCGACGGCAAAACCGTCGCCGAATTGATGGACGCGGGCGCGCACGTGCTCACCCGCAGCGAGGTGATGGATGGCATTGCCGAGATGATCCTGGAGATTCAGGTCGAGGCAACCTTTCCCGACGGCACCAAGCTGGTGACGGTGCATGAGCCCATCAGATGAAATCGGAAAGACACAGGCGCGAGGTTCGCATGATCCCGGGTGAAACGTTCATCAAGGAAGGCGAGATCGAGCTCAATGCCGGCCGCAAGACGGTGACGCTGTCAGTCACCAACACGGGCGACCGGCCTATTCAGGTCGGCTCCCACTATCATTTCTTCGAGACCAATCCGGCATTGAAATTCGATCGCAAGAAAGCACGCGGCATGCGGCTCAATATTGCCGCCGGCACCGCGGTGCGCTTTGAACCGGGACAAACGCGCGAGGTCATGCTCGTTGCGCTCGCCGGCAAGCGCACGATCTACGGCTTTCGGCAAGAGGTGATGGGAAAGCTCTGAGCGGCTCGCCGCGAGAGCTACGCAGGAGCTCGCATGTCTGCGAAGATGAAGCGCGCCGCCTATGCGGAAATGTTCGGACCGACCACCGGAGACCGTGTGCGTCTTGCCGATACCGACATCATCATCGAGGTGGAAAGGGACTTTTGCACCTATGGCGAAGAGGTGAAGTTCGGCGGCGGCAAGGTGATCCGCGACGGTATGGGGCAAAGTCAGATCGCCAGCAAGCAGGGCGCGGTCGATACCGTCATCACCAACGCGCTGGTCCTCGACCATTGGGGAGTCGTCAAGGCCGATATCGGTCTCACCGGCGGCCGCATCGCAGGCATCGGCAAGGCGGGCAATCCCGACATTCAGCCCGACGTCAGCATCATCGTCGGCCCCGGCACCGAGGTAATCGCCGGTGAAGGCAAGATCCTCACCGCCGGAGGCTTCGACACCCACATTCACTTTATCTGCCCGCAACAGGTGGAGGAGGCGCTGATGTCGGGCGTGACCTCCATGCTCGGCGGCGGCACCGGTCCGGCGCACGGCACCTTCGCCACCACCTGCACGCCAGGCGCATGGCATATCGGCCGCATGATCCAGGCCGCCGACGCACTGCCGGTCAATCTCGGGTTTGCCGGCAAAGGGAATGCGTCGCGTCCGGCGGCGCTCGAGGAAATGGTCGCCGGCGGCGCTTGCGCGCTCAAGCTGCACGAGGACTGGGGCACGACGCCGGCGGCGATCGACTGCTGCCTCTCGGTCGCCGACGACCACGATGTGCAGGTGATGATCCACACCGACACGCTCAACGAGTCCGGCTTCGTCGAGGATACGATCACGGCGTTCAAAGGCCGCACCATTCACGCTTTTCACACGGAAGGCGCCGGCGGCGGGCATGCCCCGGACATCATCAAGGTGGCAGGGCTCAAGAACGTGTTGCCGTCGTCGACCAATCCGACGCGGCCCTTCACCCGCAATACCATCGACGAGCATTTGGATATGCTGATGGTGTGCCACCATCTCGATCCGCTGATCGCAGAGGACGTGGCCTTCGCCGAGAGCCGCATCAGGAAAGAGACGATCGCCGCCGAAGACATTTTGCACGATATCGGCGCGCTCTCCATGATGTCGTCGGACAGCCAGGCGATGGGCCGCATCGGCGAGGTGATCATCCGCACCTGGCAGACCGCTGACAAGATGAAGAAGCAGCGCGGACGGCTGAAGGAAGAGAAGGGCGACAACGACAATGTGCGTGCCAAACGCTACGTCGCCAAATACACGATCAATCCGGCGATCGCGCACGGCGTCTCGAAGCACATCGGCTCGGTAGAGAAAGGCAAGCTCGCCGATCTCGTCCTCTGGTCGCCGGCGTTTTTCGGGGTGAAGCCCGACTGCATCATCAAGGGCGGTACGATCATTGCCGCGCCGATGGGCGATCCCAACGCCTCGATCCCGACCCCGCAGCCGGTGCATTATCGGGAAATGTTCGGCGCCTTCGGCAAGGCGCTTTGCGCGTCTTCGTTGGTGTTCGTATCAAAAGCTGCGCTCAGGCGCAGCTTGCGCAGCAAGCTCGGGGTCGAGAAGGAATTCGTGGCGGTGGAAAATACTCGCCGTGGCATTTCCAAAAAGAGCATGGTGCACAACAGCGCCACGCCGAAGATCGAGGTCGATCCTGAGACCTACGAGGTGACCGCCGATGGCGAACTATTGACCTGCGCGCCGGCGGAGGTGCTGCCAATGGCGCAGCGGTATTTTTTATTTTGAAGTCATGGCCGCATGAGGCGCGCGTCCGAGATCAAGGCTGCCGGCACCTGGAACGCGGCGAGCGCGGTTGATCGCGTCGTGCTGGATGCGGCCGAGCGGCATCGCCGCAGGATCGCGTTGACAGGGGAGCGCGGCACGGCATTCCTGCTCGATCTACCGCACGCGACCGCGCTCAAGGACGGCGATGGCCTCGTGCTCGAGGATGGCGCGATCGTGCGCGTCGCCGGCAAACCCGAGCCGCTCGTCGAGATCGCCGCGCATGACGCGCACGAGCTCGCGCGGCTCGCCTGGTATATCGGTAACCGCCACGTGGAGATGCAAGTGGTGGGTGACAGCTTGCGCATCCGGCGCGATCACGTACTGGAGGACATGTTGCGCGGCCTCGGCGCGCGGCTTGCCTGGATCGAAGCGCCGTTCGAGCCGGAAGCTGGCGCGTACGCGCATGGACACGGCGAGGACCATGGGCATTAAGCAACTGCGTCGCAGGGTCAAGCGCGGAGGCCACGTAGTTCGAGACGCTGCGCCACTCCCGCTCGTCCCCGCGAAAGCGGGGGCCCAGTTGCTCCTGGATTCCCGCTTGCGCGGGAATGAATGGGGTAAATCGAAAGTCCGAACGGATAAGGCGTTAGCTCCAGATAACCTGGACGCAGCGGGCCTCTACCGGCTGATGGCGTGGTTGTCGCCGGCCTATCCAATCGGCGCATTTTCCTATTCGAGCGGCATCGAGTGGGCCGTCGAGGTCGGCGACATCACCGACGCGGCCTCGCTTAAGGACTGGCTCGCGGTGACGATCGCCGACGGCAGCGGATTCTGCGACGCCGTGTTCTTCGCCCATGCGTATCGCACGGTGAGCCGGTCCGACGACGCCGTGCTGCGCGGGGTCGCCGAACTCGCCGCGGCGTTTGCGCCATCGAAGGAACGGCACTTGGAGACGACGGCCCAGGGTCACGCCTTTCTCGAGGTGACGCGCGCCGCATGGCCTACCCCGGCCCTCGATTGTCTGCTCGCGATCTGCGACGCCGGCGTCGCGCTGCCGGTTGCGGTCGGCGTTGCGAGCGCCGGACACAGCATCGCACTCGCACCCGCGCTGCAGGCTTATCTGCATGCGGTCACGGCGAACCTCGTTTCAGCCGGCGTGCGGCTCATCCCGCTCGGCCAGACCGATGGACAGCGCGTTCTGGCAGCGCTGGAGCCCGTCGTGGCGTCGACCGCGCAGCGCGCCCGCACCACCGCGCTGGATGACGTGGGCGGCGCAGCCTTTCGCGCCGATATTGCCGGCATGCGCCACGAGACGCAGCACACGCGGCTATTCAGGAGCTGAGCCATGCCTCATGCGCACGGCCCGCTGCGCGTCGGCATCGGCGGTCCGGTCGGCTCGGGCAAAACCGCGCTGATGGATGCGTTGTGCAAACGACTGCGCGACCGATACGAGATCGCGGCGATCACCAACGACATCTACACCAAATGGGACGCCGAATATCTCGTGCGCTCCGGCGCGCTCGCGCCAGAGCGTATCGCGGGGGTCGAGACCGGCGGTTGCCCCCACACGGCGATCCGCGAGGACGCCTCGATCAATCTCGCGGCGGTCCTCGAGATGCAGAAGAAATTTCCGGCGCTCGATCTCGTGCTCATCGAGTCCGGCGGCGACAATCTGGCCGCGACCTTCTCGCCGGAGCTTGCGGACTTGACGCTCTACGTGATCGACGTCGCCGCCGGCGACAAGATCCCATCCAAGGGCGGTCCCGGCATCACACGCTCCGACCTCCTCGTGATCAACAAGATCGATCTCGCGCCGCACGTCGGCGCCTCGCTCGCGGTGATGGAACGCGACGCCAAGCGCATGCGCGGCGCGCGCCCCTTCGTCTTCAGCAATCTGCGCGCCGGCGAGGGTGTCGACCCGATCGCCCGTTTTATCGAAGACAAGGGCGGGCTTCGCGCCGGCTCGTAGGCTCTACGTGGTGGTGAGGCCGATCGCGCTTCGCTAGTCCTTCGCCACGTATTTGCGCTCGAGCGCGTCGAACTCCTCCTTGTGCACCAAGCGTTGCCGATCGGCGAAGTCGATGACCAGGTTCGTCGCCTCGCCCATATGTCCGAGGCGGCGAAGCTCGCCCAGTGCCGCCTGCATGCCCTTGAGCGCCGACTGCAGGGCGACGTTGGCGTAGATCACCCCGGCATAGCCCAGGTCTTTGAGCTTCGCGTTGGGCAACTCCGGCGTGCGCCCGCCGAGCACGATGTTCATGAGTTGCGGCCAGGGCAACCGGCGCGGGATACCGGCGATCTGCTCCATGGATGTGGGTGCTTCGACGAAAGTGACGTCGGCGCCTGCTTCGTGATAGGCGGCGGCGCGCTCGGTCGCCGCGGCGTAACCTTCCGGTTCAATGGCATCCGTGCGCGCAATAATAACGAGGTCGGCATCGCGGCGGGTGTCGACCGCGGCCTTGATCTTAGCCACCATCTCGGCGGCGGGGATCACCTCTTTGCCCGCGAAATGGCCGCAGCGTTTGGGAAACACCTGGTCCTCGAGCTGGAGTGCGTCGGCGCCCGCGCGCTCGAGCATTTGCACCGTGCGCATCACGTTCACGGCGTTGCCGAAGCCGGTATCGGCATCGACCACGAGCGGCCCGGCAAAAACTTCGCGAATGGCCGCCACGTGCCTCGCAAGCTCGCTCACCGTCACCAAGCCGATGTCGGGGACGCCGAGGAACGTGTTGGCGATGCCGGCACCGGTGACATAGGCCGCCGCAAAGCCTTGATCGGCAACGACGCGCGCCGCGAGTGCATTGGCCACACCGGGCAGCAGCAGCGCCGCACCGGGGACGAGCATGTTGCGCAACTCACGGCGCGGCGCGTGATTTGACATGGCTTGGTCCTCTGAAGGGGTTACCCGCGGGCTACCCCCGATTTGGGGTTGTCCATCTTTCTCCGCACAGATGCTCTTTCGTAAGAGGATGGACTGCGGGGTCAAGCCCGGCAATGACAGCGGATGAGTCCGTACCTACGGGTGTTGGTATAATGTGGTTTTCGGCCAGCGAGCCGGTCGCGCGGGCATTGGAGGCTGGGAATGAAACTCGCGAGCTATATTGCCGATGGCAAGGCGTGCTTCGGAGTGGTGAGCGGCGAGGGCGTCGTCAGCTTGAACGAGCGGCTTGGTGGTCGCTATGCGAGCTTGCGTGACGCCCTCGCAGCGGGCGCGCTTGCCGAGATGAGGAAAGCCGCCGAGGCGGCAAGGCCCGATCACACGCTTGACGCCATCAAGTGGCTGCCGGCGATCCCGAGTCCGGAAAAAATTCTCTGTGCCGGCATCAATTATCGCTCGCATGCCGCCGAGACCGGACGCGAAGTACCCAAGCAGCCGAGCATGTTCGTGCGCCTCGCCAACACGCTGGTCGGCCACGAGGGCGAGATGGTCCGCCCGTCCGTGTCGCAAAGCTTCGACTTCGAGGGGGAGCTGGCTGTCATCATCGGTCGCGGCGGCCGCCATATTTCGGTCGAGCGGGCGCTCGAGCACGTCGCCGGATACACCTGCTTCGTCGACGGCAGCGTGCGTGACTACCAGAAATTCTCGGTAACCTCTGGCAAGAATTTTCCCGCCACCGGACCGCTTGGGCCTTGGATCGTGACCACCGAGGAGATTGCGGATCCGGAACGCCTCACGCTGGTCACGCGGCTCAACGGACAGGAGGTACAGAAATCAGCCACTGATCTCCTGATCCATTCCGTGCCGCAGATCATCGCCTTCTGCTCCGACTTCACGCCGCTCGCCGCAGGCGACGTGATCGCAACCGGCACGCCGGAGGGAGTCGGTCATCGCCGCAATCCGCCGCTGTGGATGAAAGCGGGCGACGTACTCGAAGTGGAGATTTCCGGCATCGGCACGCTGCGCAGCCGCGTGGTGGACGAGAAGTAATCGCCTGACGCCGGCCCCCTCCGTTGGCCGCCATTGCGGCCTTCGATTCCACTCGATTGCGCCGCGAAACTGGTGACGATCCAGTCGCTATCAGTGACTCGATCTATCCGGCAAGATGGACTACGCTTTCGGCCTTTCCATCGCTTCTGCACGAACAGCAGCTCCCAGGATCACCCAGCCGATGCAAACGATCGACGTTCACGCGCACATTCTCACCGAAGAGACCATCCAGCTCATGCAGCGTGAAGCGCCCACGATAGGGCCAAGGCTTTCGGACATGGGAGAGCGCTTCGCCAGCCTCGACGTTGCCGGGAACGTCTATCGGCATTTTCCTCGCGGCGGATGGGATCTCGAGCAACGCCTGCAGGACATGGCGGCCGCCAAAGTCGACATTCAGGTGCTTTCAGTCTCCCCGCAGACCTTCCTCTATGGCCAGCCCGCTCCCCTCGCGGCGGCGCTTGCGCGCATCCAGAACGAACAGCTCGCCAAGCTCGCCAAAGCGCGACCTGACCGGTTTCTTGCGATCGGGACCTTGCCCATGCAGGCGCCGAAACAGGCCGCGGACGAACTCCGTCACGCGGTGCGCGCGCTGGGGCTGCGCGGCGCACAGATCGGCTCAAACATCGCGGGCAAAAATCTCGACGATCCCAAGCTCGAGCCGGTTTGGGCCACGGCGGCGGAACTCGATGCCTTCATTCTGTTGCATCCGATCAACGTGGCGGGCGCTGATCGCCTCTCGTCCTATTATCTGACCAATCTGATCGGGAATCCCCTCGACACCACCATCGCCGCCGCATGCCTCGTGTTCAGCGGCGTACTCGAGCGGTATCCGAAGCTCAAGATTTGCCTCGCCCATGGCGGCGGCTTCGTCCCTTACCAGGCCGGGCGTTTCGTCCACGGCTGGCACGTGCGCGAGGAGCCCAAGCGCAGGCTTGCCGAGCCGCCGACGCAGTCGCTCAAGCGCTTTTACTTCGATACCATCGTGCACTCGAAGGAGGCGCTCGCGTTCCTGGTCGGCAATGCGGGCCCCGAGCGGGTGCTGCTCGGCAGCGATTATCCCTTCGACATGGGCATGCCGGATGGCGTGTCGCACGTGCGCAGCCTGTCGATTCCGTCCGCTGACCAGGCAGCTATCCTCGGCGGCCGCGCGCTGGCACTTCTCGACGCCTCGGCGCGAGCGTTCGCCTGAGGTGGCGGAGCTCGCAAGCGCGCGGCCTTGTCTCATTTCCATGCGACACGGCTGCGCTACAATCCATAAAAACCGGCACGCTCACGGGACGATGCCTAATTCAGCGGGAGGATGCGATGAAACGCTTCGGTTTGGCCCTGGCCCTCATATGGCTCGCAGCAAGCGGCATCACCGTCTCGGCGCAGGATAAATATCCGTCCCGGCCGGTGAAGATCATCGTGCCCTATGCCCCCGGCGGCGCGAGCGACATCACCACACGGCTGTTCGGAGAGCAGATGCGCCAAAGCCTCGGTCAACAATTCGTGGTCGAGAACAAGCCGGGTGCCGGCGGCATTATCGCCATCGAAGAGATGGTCCGCTCCAAGCCGGATGGCTACACGCTGATGGTGGGCAACGTCACGACCAACGCCATCACGCCGGTCCTGTTCCCGAAGAAGCTTTCCATCAATTACGAGAAGGACGTGGTCTCCGTTTCCCGACTCGCGATTTATCCGTCCTTTCTCCTCACCACCACGCACAATTTCGAGCCCAAATCGGTGGCCGAGCTGATCGCGTATGCGAAAACGAATCCGGGCAAGGTGCGCTACACCAGCGCCGGCGTCGGCAGTTTCCCGCATTTCGACACGGAGGTCTTTTCCAGGCGGGCCGGTATCGAGATGCTGCACATCCCCAACAAGACCGGCGCTGCCGGCATGATCAACGATCTGGTCGTCGGCGACGCGCAGGTCGCGTTCATCAATGCCGCGAGCACGGCGTCGATGATCAAGGCGGGCAAGCTGCGGCCGATCGCGGTGCTCGCGGAGACGCGGCTCGCTGACTATCCCGATGTCCCGACGCTGGCGGAGGCCGGCTACCCCGGCGTGGGGACGCTGCATTGGGAGAGCATGCTGGCGCCGGCGCATACGCCGAAAGACGTTCTGGCGACGCTCTTCAACGCAATCGTCGAAGCGAGCAAGGCTCCGCAGCTGCAGGAGGCCTTCAACAAGCAGCTCGTCAGCGTCAAGCCGAATGCGTCATTACAGGACGCGCAGGCGTGGCTCGCGAGCGAGTTGGCCGCTTGGCGAAAGACCGTCGCCGAGGTGAAGATCGATTTGGCCGATTAGGCTCGCCGCCGCTGGATGACCCACATGAAACGCTTCACCATTCTGATATTGCTCGCGCTCGCCGCCACAACAGCGTCGGCGCAAGACAAGTACCCCGCAAAGCCGATCAAGGTCGTCGTGCCGTTCGGCCCGGGCAGCGCCACCGACATCGTCATGCGCATCGTCGGCGAGCAGATGCGGCCCATTCTGGGCCAGCCGGTGCTGGTCGAAAACAAGCCGGGGGCGTTCGGCATTCTCGCAATCGAGGATATGGCCCGCGCAAAGCCCGACGGTTACACGCTGCAAATCGGCAATCCCGGCACCAATGTGCTAACACCCATCGTTTACAAGAAAAAATTCAAGATCGACTACGACAAGGACGTGATCTTGGTGACAAGGCTGAGCGAGATTCCACTCGTGCTCGGCGCCACGACCAAGGACTTCCCGCCCAAAACCTTTGCGGAGTTCATCGCCTACGCCAAGGCCAATCCCGGCAAGGTGCGCTATGCCAGCGTCGGTGTCGGCAGCAACAATCATTACGACACGGAAGCCTTCGCCCAATGGGCCGGCATCGTGCTCACGCACTTGCCCAACAAGGGAGGCGGCGCCGCAATTACCAACGATCTCGTCACCGGCGACGCCCATGTCGCGCTGGTCAACGCTGCAAGCTCGCTGGGGGTCGTCAAGGCCGGACAGGTGCGGGCGCTGGCCGTGATGTTCGACCAGCGCCTGCCCGAATATCCCGATGTGCCCACGCTCAAGGAGCTCGGCTACGCAAATTCCAAGGGTCTATGGTCGGCGCTCTACGCGCCAGCCGCCACGCCGCGCGACGTGCTCGAGATCGTGCGCCGGGCGGCCGTGCAGGCGCTCGGCTCCGAGCAAGTGACGACGGCCTTCAGGCAGCAAATGATCAAGGCCGTTCCCAGCGCGTCGCTCGAAGACGCACAGGCCTGGAACAAGGCCGAGCTGGCGTACTGGAAGAAAGTCACTGACGACGTGAAGGTCGAGCTGCCGGACTGAATGCGGCAGCGGCAGCCGGAAAGACCAGCCATGAAGATGCAGCCGGCGGGACCCACGCCAGCCTACGGCATCACCGTCGAGAGGGATGTCGACGTGCCGATGCGGGACGGCGCGCGCCTGAAGGCAGATGTGTTCCGGCCCGACGCCGCCGGCACGTTTCCCGCGATCGTGAATCTCGGTCCTTATCAGAAGGACATGCTGTGGATTCCCCCAAGTACGCTGGAGGAAAAGCCGAACCCGCTGATGAATTGGGAAACCGTCAACCCGCACTGGTGGGTGCCGCGGGGTTATGCCGCGCTGCGCGTCGATGGCCGCGGCAGCGGTAAATCCCCGGGCCAATGCGAACCATGGTCGCTCGCGGAATCCATCGATTTCTACGACGCGATCGAGTGGGCCGCTGCACGGCCATGGTGCTCAGGCAAGATCGGATTGTTGGGCATATCCTATTTCGCCATCAACCAGTGGTTCGTCGCCAATCACCAGCCGCCGTGGCTGACGGCGATCATTCCCTGGGAAGGCTTCGCCGATCTCTACCGCGACGCGCTGTTCCACGGCGGATTGCTCAGCTTGTTCATGCCGAACTGGTACATGGCGCATTTGATGCACCACGTGGTCGGGCGCGCGTCCCAACACCATCCCGACGGATGGAGTACCGACACGCTTTATTTCTGGCTGCACAACAATCTCGACAGCGGCGCCTTCCGCGGCGCGCAGGCTCAGTGGGACAAGATCACGGTGCCGATGCTCAGCGTCGGCAATTGGACGGGCATGGGATTGCATTTGCGCGGCAACACCGAGGCCTTCATGCACGCCGCAACGCCGCACAAGAAACTGCGCATCCACACGGGCACCCATGTACATCCCTTCTACTCCAAGGAGGGACGGCGCGATCAGCTGCGCTTTTTCGACTACTGGCTCAAAGGCATCGACAATGGCGTTATGGATGAGCCGCCGGTGAAGCTCGCCATCCGCAAAGGCGGCGACGAGGTGGAGTGGCGCTTCGAGCACGAATGGCCGCTTGCACGCACACGCTGGACTAAATTCTATTTCGACTTGTCGCAGCCGGCGCCGAGCGCCGCCGCGAATGCCGGGCGGCTCGTCGCCGCGAATCCCGCGGCGTGCCATGCGCGGACCTATCCGGCCACGAGCTTAGCCTCGATGGGTTCGACCTTCGCGGCCTCCTCTCAGGTGATGGGCGGGGCCATCCCGCCCGATATCGGGATTGCGCTCGAGACGCCGCCGCTCGAAGACGATCTCGAGGTCACCGGTCCCGCCGCGGCGGTGTTGTGGGTCGCGAGCTCGACCGAGGACATGGATCTCTTTCTCACCATCCGCAACATCGACGCCGACGGCAACGAAGTCTTGGAGACCGGCCAGCAAGGGCGGCCGGTGCCGGTGGCGAAAGGATGGCTGCGCGTGTCGCACCGCGAGTTGGATGAGGAGCTGTCACTGCCGTACCGGCCCTATCATCGGCATCGGCGACGGCTTTATCTCACGGCGGGCGAGATCGTGCGGATCGAGGTGGAGATTTGGCCGACCTCAATGGTCTTCCGACGCGGTCACCGTATCCGCCTGGATGTCCAGCCGCGCGACGGCATCGGCAGCGCCGGCTACATGCACTACCACGCCGACTACAATACCGGAACCAATACGATCTATGCGGGCGGCGAGAGGGAATCCTATCTTTTGTTGCCTGTGATCCCGGCTGCCTAGCCCACGTCTTTTCCTGCAAATGCGGTCAACGCGGGCGGCAAACTCGGTCTACTCCCTCCCCCGCTTGCGGGGAGGGCTGGAGAGGGGGTGAGCTTGCAACCATGAATCTTTTTGTGTGCCCCCTCCCTGTCCCTCTCCCGCAGGCGGGGGAGGGACGATGTGGCACCGTCCATCGGCTGCGCAGCATGATTTTGACGGGAGGGAGCGTTGAGCCTCCCTGAGGAACGAACCAACTTGCCCGATCCGTACTGGCGCATGTTTGTGCGCAAAGATGTGCTCGCAGGGCTGCTATTCATTGCGGTCGCTGTGCTCGGACTGTGGATCTCGCGCGATTATCCCATTGGCACCGCATTGCGCATGGGCACCGGTTACGTGCCGCGGCTGCTATGCTGGCTGCTTCTCGGGCTCGGCGCCGTCGTGCTCGTGCAGGGGCTGCGCGAAGCCCAAGGCGCACGCGCGCTGTCCTCCGCCGACGTCTTGGCATTGCGCCCGGTGGTTTTCGTCACCGCGAGCCTGGTCGTTTTCGGGCTGAGCATCGAGCGGCTCGGGCTCGTTGTTTCGATTCTGCTGCTGATCGGCGTGGGCGCGGTCGCGGCGCGGGGGCTGCGGCCTATCGAGACGCTCGCGGCGGCGCTGGTGCTCACCGTCCTCTCCTGGGGCATCTTCATCGTCGGGCTGGGATTGACCATCCCGGTCTGGCCGGAGTGGTAGGAGGTGGAGCTCATCCACAATCTTGCGGTCGGATTCGGCGTGGCGCTGACCCCGGCCAATCTTTTCTTCGCCCTCGCCGGGGCGCTGATTGGAACCTTGATCGGCGTTCTCCCCGGCATCGGCCCGATCGCGACCATCGCGATGCTGCTGCCATTGACGTTCCACCTCGAGCCCACGTCGGGCTTGATCATGCTCGCCGGCATCTTCTACGGCGCGCAATATGGCGGATCGACCACCGCCATTCTGGTGAACCTGCCGGGCGAGACGTCCTCGGTCGTCACCTGCATCGATGGCCACCAGATGGCGCGCCAAGGCCGCGCCGGCGCGGCGCTCGCGGTGGCGGCGCTCGGGTCGTTTTTCGCGGGCTGCGTCTCGACCTCTCTGATCGCCACCTTTGCGCCGCCGCTCGCCAAAGTCGGCCAGTCATTCGGCGCGCCGGAATATTTTTCGCTGATGGTGCTCGGCCTGATCGCTGCGGTGGTGCTCGCCCATGGCTCGGTCATCAAGGCGATCGCCATGATCGTGCTTGGCCTGCTGGTGGGCCTGGTCGGCACCGACGGCAATACCGGCGGGACGCGGTTTACGTTCGGCATCACCGAGCTGACCGATGGGATCGACATCGCCACGCTTGCGATCGGCGTTTTCGGAGTTGGCGAGATCATCACCAATCTGGCGCAACCGCAGGAGACTCGGGGCCTGGCGGCGAAGAAGATCACCCGGTTGTGGCCGACGCGCGAAGATTTCCGCCGTGCCTGGCCGGCGGTGCTGCGCGGTACCGCGCTCGGCTCCGTCCTCGGCGTGCTTCCCGGCGGCGGTGCGACCTTGAGCGCGTTCGCCGCCTACGCGCTCGAGAAACGCTCCTCGCGCAGCCCAGCTGAATTCGGCCATGGCGCAGTGGAGGGCGTTGCCGGACCCGAATCCGCCAACAATGCGGGCGCGCAGACCTCATTCATACCCATGCTGACCTTGGGCATCCCAGGCAACGCGGTGATGGCGCTGATGATCGGCGCGCTCACCATCCACGGCATCCAACCGGGGCCGCAGATCATGAGCGAACGTCCCAGTATGTTCTGGGGCATGATCGCCAGCATGTGGATCGGCAACCTGATGCTGGTGATCATCAACCTGCCGCTCATCGGCATGTGGGTTCAACTGCTCAAGCTGCCCTACCGCTTTCTCTATCTCGCGATTCTCTTGTTCTGCGGTATCGGCGTCTACACCGTGAGCAACAGTGCAGCGGCGGTGCTGCTCGCGGCGTTTTTCGGCGTGCTCGGCTACGTCTTCACGCGGCTCGAATGCGAGCCGGCGCCGATGATTCTCGGCTTCGTGCTGGGCCCGCTGATGGAGGAGAATCTCCGCCGCGCAATGCGCATTTCGAGCGGAGACCCGGCGATTTTCATCGAGCGGCCGATCAGCCTCGGTTTGCTGATCGCTGCGCTCACGCTCTGCGTGTTGGTGGCGCTGCCAGCCATCCGCAGCAAGCGCGAAGAAGCGTTCCAGGAGTAGCCGAGGTCCACCGCACCATGACCGCGGCTGCCATAGAACTCGCTGCTCTCGATTGGCGCGCTTAAGCAGCGTTTCTCTAACGCGAGAAAGCCCCCTACCCCTCCTCCACCTTCGCTGCCCGTGCGGATTCCACCTCGCACGAAGGCGCAACCGCCGCAGCGACGCCTTGAAAAACGCGGCCGATGAATACCAATACGGGGCCGCTGGGCGCCAGCGCGCCTAGCCTTGCGGCGATATCGGACACAGTTCCGGCGACGATCATCTCCTCTGGTCGTGTAGCAGCCGCAACCGCAATCGCCGGCATGTCAGGCGAAAGTCCCTCCGCAATTGCGCGCGCCGCCAATTCGCCGATCGTCTTCTTCGGCATATAGACCACAGTGGTGGCAGCCGGGTCGGCGAGGCTTGCCCAATCGATATCTTCAGGCAAACGACCGTGCACGTCATGACCGGTTACGTATTGCAGCCGGCGGACATCGCGCCGCTGCGTCAGCGGCACGCCAAGTCTTGCCGCCGCGCCTTGCGCGGCGCTGATGCCGGGGATGATCTCGACTGGAATCCCGGCAGTATGACAAGCGGCGATCTCCTCGGTGGCGCGCGCAAAAATGAGGGGATCGCCGCCCTTGAGCCGCACCACCCGACGGCCCGCTTTGGCAAGCGCGATCATCAGCGTATTAATCTCGTCCTGCTTGCAAGCTCCTCCGTGGCCGTTCTTGCCGACGAGCATCTTTTTCGCCTCGCGCCGGGCGAAGTCGAGAATTTCCGGCGCAACCAGGTCGTCGATCAGGATGATCTCCGCCGATTGAAGCGCGCGTAGCGCCCGCAACGTGAGAAGTTCTGGATCGCCGGGGCCGGCGCCCACCAGCGTGACGGTGCCGGCCTCGGGACTCTGCTCGTTCGTCTTGCCGAACAGCGCGTCGAAATCGCTTTGCGTCGGTTCATGCCCCGGGTGGTTGACCGCAAAAGCCGTAAACAGCTGCCAGAACCGCCGCCGCGCGGCGGGCGAAAGCGCGGACGATTGCACGGTCCTGCGCCAGCGGCGCGCCGCCTCCGCCCAGCGGGAAAAGCCGCGTGGGAGCATCGCTTCGAGCTTCGCGCGGATCGCCTGAGCGAAAACCGGCGCCGCGCCGTCGGTCGAAATGCCGATGACCAACGGCGACCGGTTGACGATGGCGCCGAATGAAAAATCGCAATAGGCCGGCCGGTCGATCACATTGACCGGAACGCCGGCCGCGCGGGCGGCGCCGGTGAACTGTTCGGCATCCGCTTCATCCTCGAAGCCGCCGACGGCGAGCGCGGCACCGGCAAAGTCTTCAAGCTGCCATCTCCGGTGCCGCAGCGCGAGCGAGGCGCGCGGCGCTTGCGCTGCCAGCGCGCAGAGCTCCTCGCAGGGATGCTCGGCAAAGATCTCAACATTGGCGCCGGCGGCCGACAACAGCTCCGCCTTCCACGCCACCGGCGTGCCATTACCGGCGACGATTGCCTGTTTGCCCTTGAGCTCAAAAAAGATTGGCAGCCGCGCCAGCGGCTGCATGCGATGCGAGCGCGGCGGTTGCGGATGGCGGTGGACCTCGACCGCGCGCATCAATAGACGTCCTGCTGATAACGTCCGCACTTTTTCTCGAGGTAGCTTTTGTGCTCGGGGCTGAAATCGCCGGACCATGGGTATTCTCGAGTCGCTTCTTGTTGAGCGGGGCGCATGCTCAAACCTCGGCGCAAACGGCTCTCATTCGCCCGGTATGCTGCAGAGCAGCAAAGTCCGTGCCAAACTCCTGATTATTGTTTTTGCTAGAGAATTTTTGTTCCGCCCGCCACGCCTCGGCGTCGGCCTGGGCAGACTGCGCGGACTCACGTTGAATTTCTATGCAGCCAAAATGCCGCCGATTTCGTCAAGACGCATCCGCCTACGGCCGTCCAAAGGTCAGGGCTGACCGGCAGACGCGGCACGAGCAACGCGCTCGGCGGCGTATCGGCGCTTTGGCAATTTCGCGGGCTCTACGGCCTCGGCGGGCACAAAAATCTTCTGTAGCACTTGCCGTTGCACCGGCTTCTTCACGATCGGTACGTATCCGAATCTGCTATCGATGCTCTCGACACCGTAACCGGTGATGAAGACGAATGGAATTTTGCGTGCTGCCAGTACGTCGGCGACCGGATAGACGAATTCGCCTCCGAGATTGACGTCTATGATGCCGGCGTTGATGTCCTCATGCACGGCGGCGACCATGGCTTCGGACAGCCGGCTGAACGGCCCGATGACCGAGAAGCCGAGCTCGGTCAGGATGTCCTTCATCATCATCGCAACCAAAATCTCGTCTTCCACCAGCAGCACGCGATTGCCTGCCTCGAGCCGAAGCGGGAGGTCAGGCCTATCTTCGCCCATTCGCCATTGCGTCGCGGCACGGCTCGCCAGCGCGTCGATGTAGTCGCGGCGCGGCACACGCAGGACGCAGTGCAGGCCTTCCGAGCGCCAATCGAAACCGGCCTCCCCCCCGAGCTGGCGCTCGACGCTGGCGCTGATCAGCCGAATGCCAAAGCCGGGCGCTGCCGGCGGGCGCGGGGGCGGCCCACCGCTCTCGCTCCAGTGCACGACCAAGCCTTGCGGCTGTAGCTCCCAGCTCACCGCCACCCGTCCTGACGCAACCGACAGCGAGCCGTATTTGGCCGCGTTGGTGGAGAGTTCGTGCAGCGCGAGTGCGAGCGTCTGCGCCGTGCGCGGCTCAAGCGATATGTCGGGACCCGCAGTCGCGATGCGCTCCGCGCCGTCGGTGCGGAATGGGGCGAGCTCTTCGCGGAGAAGACGCGCGAGATCGGCGCCCTGCCAGCGGCTCTGAGCAAGCAGCGTGTGCGCGCGCGCCAGCGTTCCGATCCGCCCATCGACCGCGGCGGTATAGGATTTGATGTCCTCGGAGCGGGTCAACCGCACGATGGATTGGACGAGAGCTAAGGCGTTGCGCGCCCGGTGGTCGACCTCGCGCGCCAACAGCACCTGGCGCTCTTCGGCCTCCTTGCGGTCGGTGATGTCGACGGTCACCCCGCTGATGCGCACGACATTGTCGGTTGCATCGACGCTTGCCACCGCCGTTCCTATGCACCAGCGCAACTCGCCGTTTGGACGACAGACGCGAAATTCGCTCTGAAAACTCGGCGTGTTGGGCGCCGCCGGTTTGATCGCATCCTGTAGATGTTTCCAATCCTCGGGATGGATCAATGCCCTGACATTATCGACAGTCAGATCGAAACTTGCAGGATCGACGCCGAAAATCCGGTACTGCCCGTCGTCCCATACGAACCGGCCGTCGACCGGGTCCCATTCCCAGGATCCCATCTGGCCGGCGGCCAACGCCAAGCTGCGCCGTTCTTCGCTCTTCAAGAGCCGCGCGGTCGAGGCCTCAAGTTCCGCGGTTCGCTCCGCAACGCGACGCTCGAGCTCCTGATTGAGCTGCTCGAGCTGTCGCGTTTTGCGATAGAGCTCAGCGAAAATCTTGACCTTCGCGCGCAGCACCTCGGGAATGACCGGAACCGGTACGTAATCGACCGCTCCCATTTCATAGGCGCGCAGGCGATCGACGTCCGTCAAATGGATGGCAGAAATGAAGATGATCGCGGTGCGCTGGAACCGCGGATGCTCGCGGATCATCGCGGCCAATTGGAAGCCGTCGAGTTCCGGCATGCAGACGTCGACGAGGATGACCGCGATCTCCTGCTTGAGCAGGTGTTCCAGGGCTTCTTTGGCCGAAGCGGCTTTGATCAGCCGCTCGTCGAGCCCGGCAAGTATGGCCTCGTAGCTCAGCAGCTTGGCCGGCTGATCATCGACCAGCAGAATATTGTCCTTATCGTCCGACGCCATCGCGCCTCTCCGCGGCTAGCGATGCAACCACATGCGCAGGGCCGACAACAGCTGTTCGGTGTTGACGGGCTTCGCCAGATAGTCTGAGGCACCCGCCTCCATGCATTTCTCGCGGTCGCCCTTCATGGCTTTGGCGGTCAGCGCGATGATCGGAAGCCGCCGGAACTGCGGTCTGCGCCGGATCGCCCGAACGGTCTGATAGCCATCCATCTCGGGCATCATGATGTCCATCAGCACGATCGCCAAATCGGGTGTCGAATCGGCGAGTGCGATCGCCTCGCGACCGGTGGTGGCAGTGAGCACATGCATACCGCGCCGCTCCAGCACGCTCGACAGGGCGAAGATATTGCGAGCGTCATCGTCGACCAGCAGCACGGTGCGGCCGACCAGGTCCTCGTCCGAACTGTTGAGCCGCTCGAGCATGCGTTGTTTCTCGGGCGGAAGCTCGGTGACGACTCGGTGCAGGAACAAAGCGGTTTCATCGAGCAGCCGCTCGGGCGACTCGACGCCTTTGACCACGATGCTGCGCGCCATCGTGTGGAGCTCGGCGTCTTCCTCCGCCGACAACTCGCGCCCCGTGAATACCACAACCGGCACGTCGGAGAGCGTCGCGTCGCCGCGCAGCTCCTCCAGGACCTCGAAACCCGACATGTCCGGCAGCCGCAGATCGAGCACGACACAGTCGCAGGGTTCTCTGCGCAGCATCCGCAAGGCCTCGGCGCCGGTACCGGCGGCGACGATCTCGATGTCGTCGTGGCCGAGCAACTCCGCGATGCTCTCCTGTTCGACGCGGTCGTCTTCCACGACCAGCAGGCGCTTGCGGCGCGGCTTGGCGTATTCTTTAATGCGCGCCAATGCGGCTTCGACGCCTTCGGTGGAGGCCGGCTTGGTGACGAAGGAGAATGCACCGCGCGCCATACCGTGCTGGCGATCTTCGTCGAGCGTGATGATCTGCACCGGAATGTGCCGGGTCAGCGGGTTCTGCTTGAGCTGGCTGAGCACCGTCCAGCCCAGCATATCGGGCAGGAACACGTCGAGCGAGACGGCGGTCGGTTGGTATTGCTTGGCGAGCTCGAGCGCGTCGATGCCGCGCGCCGCGACTAGCACTTTGAAGCCCTTCTCGCGCGCCAGGTCCACCATGATACGGGCGTAGTGCGGATCGTCTTCCACCACGAGCAAAATCGAGTCGCCGGGCCGGATCTCCAGCCGGTCGTCAGGAATTTGCTCGATCGGGCGTTCCGGCACGACATACGCGGCGGCCGGTTGCATCGGCGGTGCCGACGCGGCCGGCTTCGGCGCCGCGCTCGGTCCCACGTACCGCAGCGGCAGATAGAGCGTGAAGGTGCTGCCTACGTTCGGCGTGCTGCGCAACTGAATCTCGCCGCCGAGCAGATTGGACAGCTCGCGGCTGATCGCCAGCCCCAACCCGGTACCGCCGTATTTGCGGCTGGTGCTGGCATCCGCCTGCATGAAGGCCTCGAAGATGACCTTCTGTTTCTCGGACGGGATACCGATACCGGTGTCGGAGACTTCGAAACCCACGACTGACGCGGCGTGTTTGAGCACCGGATGGCCACCCGTCCAGCCGCTCTGCACTTCCGAGATCTTCAGGCGCACGCCGCCCTGCGTCGTGAACTTAAACGCGTTCGAAAGCAGGTTCTTGAGGATCTGCTGCAGGCGCTTTGAATCCGTGGTTATGCTGCGGCCGAGACCGGGGTCGAGAGTCACCTCGAACGAGAGTTGTCGCGTGTCCGCCTCGTGCCGGAACGGGCGTGCGACCATCTCGATAAGGTTCGCGAAGGCAATCTCCTCGGCATCGACCGTAACCGTTCCGGATTCGATCTTGGAGAGATCGAGAATGTCGCTGATCAGATTCAGGAGATCGGTGCCGGCGCCGTGAATGGTGCGAGCAAACTCGACCTGCTTGGGTGCAAGATTACCCTCCGGATTATCCGCGAGCTGCTGCCCCAGGATCAGGATGCTGTTTAGCGGCGTGCGCAGTTCGTGCGACATATTGGCTAGGAATTCCGATTTGTACTTTGAGGTCAGTGCCAGCTCACTCGCCTTCTCCTCCAGCGCCCGGCGCGCCTGCTCGATTTCCTGGTTCTTGCGCTCGACCTCGACGTTGCGTTCCGCGAGCTGCTCGGCCTTCTGCTCGAGCTGCTCGTTGGTCTGTTGCAGCTCGCGCTGCTGTGTCTGCAACTCACCGGCCAGTTGCTGAGACTGCTTGAGCAATCCTTCGGTCTGCATCGTCGCTTCGATGCTGTTGAGCACGATGCCGATATTGGTCGTAAGCTGGTCGAGGAAAGTGAGCTGCAGTTCGGTGAATTCGCTGAGCGAAGCGAGCTCGATCACCGCCTTCACCTGACTTTCAAACAGCACCGGCAGCACCACGATGTTGCGTGGTACCGCCTTGAACAGCGACGATCCGATCGGAACGGCGTCGCTCGGCATTTGGCCGATCAGCATTCGCCGCTTGTCCGCGGCACATTGGCCGATCAGTCCCTCGCCGAGCGTGAGATGCTGCGGATGTCCATTGGTTGCATCATCCGCATAGGCCGCGAGCAGCTGCAGATGGGATGACTCCTCGCCCGCCGCCTGGTAGATGACCCCGAGCTGCGCGTTCACGAGCGGCGTGAGCTCCGACAACAGCAGCCGCCCTACCGTCACCAGGTCGCGCTGGCCCTGCAGCATATTGGTGAACCTAGCCAGGTTGCTCTTCAACCAATCCTGTTCGGTGTTGCGGTCGGTAGTGAGCCGCAAGTTGTTGATCATCGTGTTGATATTGTCCTTGAGCGTGGCCACCTCGCCGCGCGTCTCGACCTGAATCGACCGGGTCAGGTCGCCCTTTGTCACCGCGGTCGCGACCTCGGCGATGGCGCGCACCTGTGTGGTCAAGTTCGCCGCCAGCAGGTTGACGTTGCCGGTGAGGTCTTTCCAGGTGCCAGCGGCGCCCGGCACGTTGGCCTGGCCGCCGAGGCGGCCTTCCACGCCCACCTCACGCGCGACGGTGGTGACCTGTTCGGCGAAAGTCGCCAGCGTATCGGTCATGTTGTTGATCGTCTCGGCGAGCGCCGCCACCTCGCCTTTCGATTTGACGGTCAGATTCTGCTTCAGATCGCCGTTGGCCACGGCAGTCACCACCTTGACGATGCCGCGCACCTGCTCGGTCAGATTGGCCGCCATCACGTTGACGGTGTCGGTCAAGTCCTTCCAGGTGCCGGCAACGCCGGGGACTTGCGCCTGCCCGCCGAGCTTGCCTTCGGTGCCGACTTCGCGCGCGACGCGCGTCACTTCCGAGGCAAAGGCGTTGAGCTGATCCACCATCGTATTGATGGTGTTCTTCAGTTCCAGAATCTCGCCTTTGACGTCGACGGTGATCTTGCGGGAGAGGTCGCCGCGCGCCACCGCCGTCGTCACTTCGGCGATGTTGCGGACCTGAGTGGTGAGGTTGGCGGCGAGCAGGTTGACGTTGTCGGTCAAGTCCTTCCAGGTTCCGGCGACACCGGGGACCACCGCCTGACCGCCGAGGCGCCCATCAGTGCCGACCTCGCGCGCCACGCGCGTGACTTCGGCGGCGAACGAGCGAAGCTGCTCCACCATGGTATTGAGCGTTTCCTTGAGCAGCAGGATCTCGCCACGCACGTCCACGGTGATCTTTTTCGAGAGATCGCCGCTGGCGATAGCGGTCGCCACCTCGGCGATGTTGCGGACCTGGGCAGTCAGATTGGAGGCCATGAAATTGACGTTGTCAGTCAAGTCCTTCCACGTGCCGGCAACGCCGGAGACTTGCGCCTGCCCGCCGAGCTTGCCTTCGGTGCCGACCTCGCGCGCCACGCGGGTGACTTCCGAGGCAAACGCGTTGAGCTGATCCACCATGGTGTTGATGGTGTTCTTGAGCTCGAGGATTTCGCCTTTCACGTCGACCGTGATCTTGCGCGAGAGATCGCCGCGCGCCACCGCCGTCGTGACCTCGGCGATGTTGCGCACCTGCGCGGTGAGGTTGCCCGCCATCGAGTTCACGCTGTCGGTCAAGTCTTTCCAGGTCCCTGCCACGCCCGGCACGTTGGCCTGACCGCCGAGACGCCCCTCGGTGCCGACCTCGCGCGCGACGCGGGTGACCTCGCCGGCGAAGCGGTTGAGTTGGTCGACCATCGTGTTGAGCGTTTCTTTGAGCTGCAGGATCTCGCCGCGCACGTCGACCGTGATTTTGCGCGAAAGGTCGCCGCCGGCGATCGCGGTCGCCACCTCGGCAATGTTGCGCACCTGGTCGGTGAGGTTGCCCGCCATAGAGTTGACGCTGTCGGTCAAATCCTTCCACGTGCCCGCCACGCCCGGCACCTGCGCTTGACCGCCGAGCTTGCCTTCGGTGCCGACCTCGCGCGCCACGCGCGTGACCTCCGCCGCAAAGGCGTTGAGCTGGTCCACCATCGTGTTGAGTGTTTCTTTGAGCTGCAGGATTTCACCGCTTACGTTCACGGTGATTTTCTTCGACAGGTCGCCTTGCGCCACCGCGGTCGCCACTTCGGCGATGTTGCGGACCTGGCCGGTCAGGTTGGAGGCCATCGAGTTGACGCTGTCGGTCAAATCCTTCCAGGTGCCGGCGACGCCACGCACCATCGCCTGCCCGCCGAGCTTGCCTTCGGTGCCGACCTCGCGCGCCACGCGCGTCACCTCGCCGGCAAAGGCGTTGAGCTGGTCCACCATGGTGTTGATGGTGTCCTTGAGCTCGAGAATTTCGCCGCGCACGTCGAC
>Ga0126378_10000027_pt1 | contig 111347 bp, 93 predicted proteins | sample PanSoiMetPlot_23_FD_92587 | JGI IMG/M metagenome (GOLD analysis project Ga0126378, IMG submission 92587) | Tropical forest soil microbial communities from Panama - MetaG Plot_23 | ecosystem: Environmental > Terrestrial > Soil > Tropical forest > Bulk soil | place: Panama | collected 2016-02-17 | reverse complement strand
GCGAGATACTGCGTCGGATCGAAGGTCAAGGGCTTCTTCGGGTCGGCGTTCTCCATGACTGCGTCCGGCACGATGACCTGCAAATGAACCCTGACATAGCCCTCCGGGATGTAGCGCACATAGAACCCGCCCGGCATTTGCGCCCACGCGCCTTTGACAGTCAGGGTCGAAGTCGGCGGAGGATCGCCGGGCTTGTCGGCGAGCCCGGCTTTCACCGCCGAGCCGATGCCGGTCTGCTGATCGATCTTCTGCGCCGTGGCGATCCCAGCAAGCGTTCCTTTCGTCTCCTTGGGGAACTTCCTTCCCAAAGTGCCGACGATAACCTTTTCCAGAATCGTGACGTGCGCGACACCGCTCAGCTTCATCAGCGATTCCTTGGGCAAAATCTTCGCCGCTGCCGCCTGCGTCTGCGGCGGCATTTTCTCCAGGTCCGTGCCGTAGATGGTGAGGCCCACGAGGTTCTGGATAATGACCTGCGGCACGTCCCGGTGCAGCTCCGCGAATTTGAGGATGTCGGAGACGACCCGCGCCCGCCGTCCCTTGATCGGCGCGGGGAAGAACGCTGAGCCTCTGGGGGTTGGCTGATCGAAGGGAGTCAGCGAATAGCTCTCGACATAGGCCTCGTAAATCCCCGGCTTCAGAATGAACGCGCCGTCCTCCGTGCGCTCCAGCTTAAGGAACGGCGAGAATGTTTGCGGCTCGACGCTCGGCGGCAGTATGTCGAGGTGAATTGTGTCCGCGACACCGGTAGTGATAGGCGATCCCTTCGCTCCCTTAATCACCCCGTCAATGGTCGCGGTCGCGGACGTATCGGCGGTCATGGACTGTGTTTGGCACAAGGCTTTGGCGAAGCCTGTTTTATTCGCGCATTGCGCGGATGCGGCCTGAATCGAAAGGCCCGCTCCAATCACAACGCAAAGTGTCTTGCTGCGTACCGTCATATACTTGAAACTCCGTTTCTTTGTGATTTAGGAAATGGTTGGGCGGCCCGGCTTGCTCTTCGTGGGGCGCCGGCCGCCCTTTTCTCACTCTTGGTTCTCGGAAGCCTTGATCTTGGCTATGGACCCAACACCTGTGTCGCTATGCCGATGAGCACCATGAAGATCCACATGCTGCCTCCTTTCGTCGGGAGCAGAAGCGATTGCTTTTGCTCTCGAAAACGAGGCCAGCGTCGCATGCTTCTGCTGCTTTTAAAAGTGATGGGACGTTAGAGGTCGAGCCTAAGCTGCGTGTTTTCAAAGGAATCCGCTTGAAAGGGAGGGTGGGTTCGGGTAGTGCGTTACAAGGAGTTTTCGTTCATTGAAGTGTGGAACCTTGTGTCAACGCATCATCGCAGCAGAGCTACTGAGCTGAACCCGATCGAAATCGAAATTCACTTTTCGCCTCGGCTCATGCAGGCGTTCAAGGATCTCTCGGCGGCGGTACATTTCAGCGAGCACTTCAGTCCGGAGATACGGATGAATTTAGAGGACTGGGTCACCAAAGGCCCCCGGAGTCTTCACAGTGCATTGACCGGACTGCCCTCAATTGCCGAGGAGACGATTAAGCATATCGCCGCTACTGGAGATCAACGGGCGCAGGAAGCGTGGGACAATGTAGACATTCAAATGCGGGAGAAGAACGGATTCACGCTAACGGCGAAGGTTCGCGCGAAGGAAAAATGAGATTGAAAAATTTCGCCAACTTGTCCCACTCATTCTTTTTGTCCTGTGGCCAAGCCTCCACGCCCTTGCAGCACGTGGAAAAAAATAACCGGAATGTCGTGTCATCTGCCAGCAACTTTAATTTCATGATGTGATCGAACGCTAATTCAGGCTGCCTTATGGCTACGTAGACAACTGCCAGAAACAAATGCACGGCGTAGTATCCCTTGTCGAGTTCCAGTGCTTTTCTCAAAACAGCCATCGCTTCTGGAAATTGCTCAGCCCGTATCAACACCTTTGCGCACTCAATATACGCGGCCATATCGTCCGGATGGGTTTCAACGTGTCGTTGCACCAGTCGGATCGCCTCCGCCCTATTGCCAATCTTGATTAGATAAGAAAAGTAAAATGGGTAGGTTTCCGTGCTGGCGCGGTCCAGCTTGAGGGCTGTGTCGAATGCGACTTTTGCCTTCTCGATGTTTCCCTGTCCCATCAGCATGAAACCGCCCAAGGCATGCAATCGCCAGAATCCAGAAGCGCGCTTGTCGAGACACTGCAAGGTCTCTGCGGCCTTTTGGACCGATTTCTCGATATCCTCTGCACTCCTTGTCTGCTTGTCCCACAGGAGAGTTCCGATCCATGCTTCGGCAATTCCAATGGAAGCGCCAATGTGTTCAGGAGACATCTTTAGAACAGAGGCGAAATGATCTCTAGCCTTGCTGTAGTCCTCCCACATACCGCGCGTGAGATGATACATCCCAAGTTCGTACTCCTTACCCACGGGATGGGCTGGGTTATACGAAAACTGTGGCGTGTAAGCCTCGCCTTCCGGCAGCTTGATTTTTTTATCCTTCGGAGGCTCCCGCAGCGCAATGACGACCAAGTCGCCGCCACCCTCTTGAGCGTAATATCGCGCTAGTGTAAGGCGCAGTTTATTCGCCGTTGCGCGCACGTCCCCAAATTCCTTGTCGTTAAATTTTTCTGGAAAGAGTATTTTCGCAATGACATGGCCCGGCGTTTTCTTGCCTTCGAGTGCCCTTTCCACGACCAGTGCCAAGAAATCCGACTGATTCGGTGCGTTTTGAACGCGGTAATTTCCTCTCATTCGTACAAGTTGCTCTTTGATTTCTGTGGGCGTCGGACTTTCGGCGTTGATAGTCATTAAGGAAAAACGGCGGCTAACTCCTGATTGTACAGGGCGGTAGGCTGGGCTCTAACGTCCTCTGACTCTGAAAACACTTCAATTTGCGTCATTATGCCAGAGTAAATGAGGTGTTGCTGTGATTGAGGAATCCTTTGTATCCGCTGAAGAAGCCGCTGCATTTCTATCTGTGAATCGCCGTTACCTTCTGGCGCTCGCACGGAAGGGCATCGCCGGAGCCTATCCGCTCGGCACGGGAACGAAGCGCAAAGTCTGGGTGTTCCGTTTATCTGAACTGGCGGCAGAAATTATTTCCAAAAAACAACGCGCGGGGGTGATCCCAAATCGCGCGGATCAAGGTATGATCCGTCCTGGCAGTCCCCGCTGAAGGAGCGATATGGCTTATCAGCGAGGATCATTGAAGAAAGTTTCGCGCAAGGAAGGAGCAACCTGGGTGCTGCGCTTCAGGGTAAGCAACGCGGAAGGCAGGCGCGTGGAAAACATGCTGCCGGTCGGACTCGTTCGCGATTTTCCCAAAGAGCAGGATGCGTGGCGCGAAGTGGACCGGATGGGGCTTCTGGCTCGCGTCAACAGCGACACCCCCTGCCCCGGCCGCACCCGGTTCGACGCACTTGCCGAACATTACCTGAAGGCCGATTTCGGAGAAGATGCGGTGCGCCCGAAGTCGGTAAACACCATTCCTATCGTCGAGCATTATGTCCGCGACTATCTCATCGCCCGCTGGGGAGAAGAGATGGCCGACGACATCAAGCCGCTCGAATTGCAGCGCTGGCTTAAGGCGCTGCACACGGACAAGGGACTCGCATGGACGACGATTGCGAAGATTCGCGGCATCATGCTGCGCATCTACAAGGTCGGCATCCTGCATGAGCGGGTCACGAAGAATCCGGTGCAGCACGTCGAGACGCGCTCTAAGACCGACTACAAGGCCATCGTCATGAGCCCACAGCAGACGCTGGCTATCATCAAGGCCCTGCCCTCGCCTCTTCACTCGACGGTGGTGCTCACCTGTGCGGCAACGGCGCTGCGCGCATCCGAGATACTCTCGCTGCGCTGGGCCGACATTCTCTGGAATGAAAGCCGCATTCGGGTAAGTAAGCGCTGGGCGAAGGGCAAGGACGGAGAAACGAAGACCGTCGCCTCGGACGGGTATGTCCCGCTGCATCCTCTGCTGGCTGAAAACCTGCGCCAGTGGCGGCAGCAGACACCCTACGGAAGGGAAACGGACTTTGTGTTTCCGTCGTTGAGGGCTGAAGGCAAGCTGCCGCTCTACGCTTCCACGTTTGTCGCCGACCATCTTCGGCCTGCCGCGATTTCAGCAGGAGTACAGATCGCGAAAGGGCAACGCTTCGGGTTGCACAATCTCCGCCATTCGCTATCCAACTGGCTAGTGAACAAGGCGAAGGTGGAACCGAAGACCGTGCAGGGCATCCTGCGTCACAGCAAGATTCAGACGACGCTCGATCTCTATACGCAGGAAGATAGCGACGAAACACGGGCGGCGCAGGGAGCATTCCTCGCGGCGGTCGGCCTCAAGTCCGAGGCGATACAGTGAGCTGTGGGTTGAATTGTGGGTTGGACTTTTTGGGCGGTTGCACTCTAAGTCTATGAAAAAGCTGGCGGGGACGACGAGACTCGAACTCGCGACCTCTGCCGTGACAGGGCAGCGTTCTAACCAACTGAACTACGTCCCCAGCTTGATTGGGATGGCGATCAAAAAAGGAGTGTTCTCTCTTTGGCACCAACAACAGTTTGAGTGTAACAGATGAAACAGGAAATCGCCATCGCGTGAGCGCACTTCTCCACGCTCCCGGTGTGCACGCCCCGAATGCGTAGCGGCAGAATTCAATCCTGGAGCGTTCCATTCTGTTTGTTGCGCGACCAGACCATGTCTGGCTCTCAAATCGCCAACAAATTGTTGAAAACCAGACCTCACCAGCGCGAGCAACTTGGACCCGAATGGAACTGGCAGTTTAGCTGCCCAGAGCTGCCCGGGAAGCTCTCGAGCCACGCCATCTGAGGGTGTGGCATCTGAGCATTAGAGCGATCGGGACATCTCGCGGGCTGCGGGTCACCTGCTATTTACCTTCGACCAGCAGGCTAGATGTATGCGCTCTTTGCGTCATAGGGGAATTAAGCTCGGTGTGGTGGCTGCGGGCGGGATAGTCTGTGCTCTCGCCGTAGCTGTGCTGATCGGCTGGCTGATTCACTCCCGAGTGATCGTCCAGGTCATGCCGGCGCTCGCTCCCATGACACGAATGAGCGCCCTGAGCTTCTTGCTGAGCGGAATTGCACTTCTGCTGCTCAACGCGGGACACGCACGAGTAGCTGCGTTCTGTGCAAGAGTCACTCTCCTGCTCGCCATCCTTGTCTGTCTGGAATACGCGCTCGGGGCCAACTTCGGTATTGACCAGGTTCTGGGACCTGACTACATCTCGAATTTCTTTCCCGGCCGAATGTCGCAGGTATCGGCTCTCTGTTTCATTGGTGCGAGTCTCGCGGTGCTCGCGGGGGCCAACCGGAAACAACCGGCAGAATCGGCGACCATTACCGGAGTTTTGGGCTCAATGATAGCGGCAGTGGGGACCGTGGGCGCCCTGAGCTATCTCCTGGTGGGCTTCCAAGCCTACACCTGGAGCCAATCACCGCATATGGCCCTGCACACAGCGGCAGGCTTTGCCTTGCTCGGTCTCGGGCTGATGGGCTGGGCGTGGAATGAAACCGCGGATCAAGATGGTACTCCTGAATGGCTCCCCATGAGCCTGGGATTGGGCTTGTCTGCAGCCGCTGTGGGCGTGTGGCAGGCCCTTACAGCGACTGAGCCAGCTCAATTGTCCTTGATTTCAAGGGTCATTCTTGTCGGGGGCATTCTGAGCGCCTCGCTGGTGGCATTTGCGGTCTTCCAGGCCCAGCGGGCGCGGCGGCGCAGCCGTGGCGTGGAAGCCGGCAGTGTCTTGTTGCAGGAACTGTTTAACACGGCTCCGCAAGGGCTGCTCATCACCGACGTCACGAGCAACATTCTTCGGGCAAATCGTCATGCGGAAAGGATCTTCGGCTTCGCGCACGATGAGCTTGCCGGCCGGTCGCTGGAAGCTCTTCTTCCAATCAAGCTGCGTCACTACGGCGTCGGCAGGAAGAACGATGATCCAACGCCGGTCGGCGCCTTGATGCCTCAGGGCCTCGCGCTGAACGGTAAACGCAAAGACGGCAGCGAATTTCCCGCCGAAGTGTCACTCACACCCTTGTCGCTGGCAAAGGAAACCATCGTGTTGGCGCTGGTACAGGACATCGCCGAACGCAAGCGGGCGGAGGAGGTCTTGCGCGAGAGCGAAGAGCGTTTTCGCAGCCTGTTTGAGCAAGGGCCCATGGGTGTTGCCCTGGTGGGGAGTGATGGCCGCATGTTCAAGGTCAACTCCGTGCTTTGCCGCATGCTGGAATATTCGGAAGACGAGTTGACGAGGCTGACGCCAATCGACATTACGCATCCGGAAGATCACGAGATCACCAAGCTGCTGATGAAACACCTGTTTCAAAAGGAAATCCCCACGGCCCGGATCGAAAAACGCTACATCAAGAAAAACGGTGAGATCATCTGGGCAAGCCTGAGTGGCTCGCTGGTTTGTGACCGGGAAGGCCATCCGCTGTACAGCGTGGGCTTGATTGCAGACATAACCCAGCGAAAACGCGTGGAAGCCGAGCTGCAACTGAACAGCGAGATTTTTTCCACGATGGAAGAAGGCGTATGCCTGGTCGGGCTGGATAACGGCATGATCGTCCATGCCAATCCGAAATTCGAAAAGATGTTCGGTTACGAGCACAATGAACTGGCCGGGAAACATGTCTCCTTGATTAATGCACCGGCACACAAGCAACCTGAGGAACTGGCGGAGGAAATCAGGCAGGAGGTTGCGCGATCTGGGGTGTGGCGTGGAGACATCCTGCATCAGCGCAAGGACGGAACACCTTTTTGGTGTGCCGTGACCGTTTCCACCTTTCATCATCCGGAATTCGGGATGCTCGGGGTTTCGATTCACCAGGACATTACATCCCTGAAGCAGGCTCAGGATACTTTGCGCGAAAGCGAAGAACGCTTCCGCAACCTCTTTGAGCAGGGGCCTATCGGAGTAGCTTTGTTGGGATTGGACCATAAGATGATCCGAACGAACCCGGCGCTCTGCCGCATGCTGGGCTACTCTGAAGCGGAGCTGGCGGAAATGACGCCGATCGACTTGACCTATCCCGAGGACCGCGAGGGATGCATCAGCCTGCTGGAGCGTCTCGATCGCAATGAGATCCCGGTTTGCAGGATGGAAAAGCGCTATGTGAAAAAGAACGGCGAAGTCATGTGGGCAAGCCTGACCGCTATCGTGATTCGCGGCCAGGAAGGAAAGCCGCTGCACGGTCTGGGCATGGTGGAAGACATTACCGAACGCAGACAAGCCGATCAGAAGCTGGCGGAACAGGCCGCGCTGCTGAACCTTGCTCATGACGCTATCGTCGTGCGCAATTTGAAGGCCAGGATCACTTTCTGGAACCGTGGAGCTGAGAATACCTATGGTTGGACCGCGCACGAGGCACTGGGACAGGTTAGCCACGAACTGCTGCAAACCAGATTTCCCGTTCCACTGAGCGATATTGAAGCCACTGTTCTGAAGGAGGGACATTGGGAAGGCGAAGTGGAGCACACCACACGAGATGGCAAACTCCTGATTGAAACCAGCCGCTGGTCACTGCAGCGCGATGAGTACGGAAGACCCCGCGCAGCGCTGGTAATCAATCGCGACATCACCGGACGCAAGCATTCAGAGGAACAGCTGCGCAACCTTACAGAAAGATTGTCCCTGGCGATCCGCAGCGCTTCGATCGGTGTGTGGGACTGGGACCTGCGCAGCAACACCACCGTCTGGGATGACACGATATTCGCCATGTTCGGCCTCCCCAGGGTCGTTCCCATGGCTTACGAAAAGTTCAGCGAACGCGTGCTCCCGGAAGACACGGACCGTGTGAACGCATGTCTCCAACGGGTGATCCAGGGAAAAACCCAGGATTTCGTGGAGTTTCGTATCGTCCGGGCAGATGGCTCTTTGCGCCACATTTATTCTGCCGCCGGAGTCGTGCTGGATGAGCAGGGCAAGGTGGTGCGCGTTGTCGGAACCGCACTGGACATCACGGAACGCAAACAGATGGAAGCGCAAATTGAAGCCAACAGGATGCAACTGGTCGCTTCCGCGCGCCTTTCCGCGCTGGGAATGATGGCCGGGGGCATCGCTCATGAAATCAACAACCCGCTCACCATCATTCATGCCCTGGCCAGCGACCTGGCGGACATGGTGAAAGAAGAAGGTTCAGCGCCGGCCGAGAAAGTCGCGCGCAACAGTGCCCGGATTCGCGAAACCTGTGATCGCATTGCGCGCATCGTACGCAGTCTGCGCCAGATTTCCCGCGAAGGCTCTGAAGATAAGCTCTTCCCCATACGCGTGAGCAAAGTGGTGGCGGAGACTTTGGAGATCTGCCGGGAACGGTTCAGCGCCAACACCGTGAAGCTGCTGCTGCCTGAACAAATGCCGTCGTTCAGCATTACCTGCCGCGAGGTGCAGATCGAACAAATCCTCCTCAATCTGCTGCAAAACGCCTTTGATGCGGTTGTGGATCAAGCAGGAGAACGGTGGGTGCGGCTCGACATTTATTCTGCTGATGAATCGGTTGTGCTGTCGGTTATCGATAGCGGTCCGGGTATTCCCCAGGAATTACGCCCTCATATTATGGAGCCGTTTTTCACCACCAAGCCGGTCGGCAAGGGCACAGGACTGGGGTTGAGCCTGTCCAAGACCATCGCTGAAGAGCACGGAGGGAGACTGGAATATTCTGAAGATCAGGGCCACACCCGTTTCTCCCTGATTCTTCCGCTGGCGAGAGAGGCTGCGGCTGTATGGATCTGAAAGACGCGTCGGTTCTCCTGGTGGACGACGAACCCTTGCTGCGTGAAATCATGGCTGAGTGGCTCCGCCGTACCGTGAAAGAGGTTTTCTGCGCGGAAAATGGCGATGAAGCCGGGCCCGTTCTGGCGGCGCATAAGGTTGATCTTGTCCTCTCCGATGTCCGCATGCCGGTCATGGACGGCATTGCTTTGCTCAAGAAAATCAATTTGCGCGGGAAACACAGACCGCGAATGATCTTCATGACCGGCTTCAGCGATCTCACATTACGCGAAGCACATGATATGGGAGCGGACGCGCTTTTGGAAAAACCAATGATGCGCGAAGAGCTCTTGCGCGAAGCGCAGCGTAGCCTCACTGATCCCGAGGAGCTTTGGCGAATGACTCCAGCTGAAACAGCTCCGATCTTAAAACTGAAAGCCGACTATGAGAGCCTGGCTGCGGCGCGAGAAAAGAAGCGTATCGCCTTCGGACGCCGCGGTTTCTGTATCGCAGGCAACACTGGTTTGCATACAGGACCGGTCGACTTCACCCTGGCGTTCAAAGCCGACCAACGCGCGATCTCCGGCCGCGGCACGGTACGCTGGACGGCTCCGCAAGAAGATCAGGCAGGCGTTGAGATCACGTACCTCACCGATGCAAGCCGGTCATGGATCATTGACTTGACGCACCGCAATCATCCCGTCTCGTTCATTCCAGCTTCAACCGGATTGACGCAGGTTACAAACGTTAAGACCGCGTAGCGAGCTGCTCCACCGGTACGTGCGCCTTCCGCACTCCATCAGAACTCGCTTATCTCTTCTGCTTCTGCGGCGGGGTCTTCGGCGGCCGGCTGGTATCGTGCTGGCCGGGGAGCTCGCCTGGTTTGACGCTTACTTCCGCCGGACCCACGTCGTCATACTCCGGCTTGCTCATGCCCTGCAGATATTTATCAAACCAGCCTACAATGTGCTGCAGCCTCTCCACGCGGTGCCACGGCTGGCCGGAGCGCGAGAGCTCGTGCGATTCACCGGGAAAGCGCACCATGATCACCGGGCGTTTCAGGAACTTGAGCGCGCGGAACATCTCTTCCCCGCCCGCCACCGGTGGCGTGCGAAAGTCGGCTTCGCCCAGCACGAGCATCAGCGGCGTATGCACGTTCTGAATGTAGGTGATCGGCGAGCGATTCACATAGTCCTGCGGATCCTGGAACGGCGGCTCTTTGAACCACGACGGCTGGAACAAAGTGAAGTCGGCGGAGTACCACCAGGCGGCCCAGCTGGCAATGTCGCGCTGCGCCACCGCCGCGGCAAAGCGATCCGTGTGGCCTACCACCCAGTCCGTGAGCAGGCCTCCGCCGCTGCCGCCGGTCACACCCAGTTTTTTCGGATCAATATAGCCGCGTTTGATCAACTCATCCACACCGGCCATCAGGTCTTTAAAATCGTCACCCGGATAGTGATATTGAATGATGTTGCCGAACTGCTGCCCATACGATGTGCTGCCGCGCGGATTGGGATACAAGACCACGTAGCCCTTGGCTGCCATCCACTGAATTTCATGATCGAAGATGAAGCCGTACGCGGCGTGCGGCCCCCCGTGAATATTGAGGATCAGCGGATATTTCCTGGACGGATCAAAATCGGGTGGCTTCTGTACCCACGCCTGGATCTTCTTCCCGTCAAAGCTTGTGTACCAGATCTCTTCCGGCTCGGTCAGGTTGAGCTGCGAGAAGAGCTTGTCATTGATATGAGTAATCTGCCGCTCGCCAGCCGACGCCCGATCGACCACGAACAAATCTCCGATATTGGTCGGCGTGGAAATGAGCACCACCAGTTTTGAAGCATCGTTTGTCGCGCGGAAACGTTCAACCGCCTGTTTGCCTTTTGTGATCTCAGTGAGCTTTCCTGACGCCACGTCCACCTGAATCAGATTGGCGCTGCCTTTGCTGGCAGTGGTTGCCATCACGCTATTGCCGTCTTTCGTCCAGATCACGTGATCCTGGCCGCCCGCCCGAGGCGTACCCTGATCGCCGCCCACTCCGCTGCAGACATCGAAGTCATAATCCGCAGTCAGGTTCTTCGGCTTGGCGCCGGCCGCAAGGTCCATCACCCAGAGATCAGGCTCGGTGTAAGACTGCACCGGCTCGTTCACTGAAGCGCAAAAGGCAACGCGCTTGCCATCCGGGCTGAGCGACATCTCACGCGGAGCCATGTTGATGGTGACGATCTTCTGCGGCTCGCCACCCGTGACTGCCACCGAGTAGATGTCGGCACGCGGATGCTCATACGAAGGATCATCAACCCGCGTGGTGGTGAAATAGATGGCGCTTGAGTCCTTCGCCCACAGGATGCCGTCTTCCTGGTACTTGCCGCTGGTGAGCTGCTTCGGCTTCACGTCATCGTCAGAGCTTTCCGGCACGGGCATCACCCAGATATGTTGCGGATGTTTGTAGTCCAGGTAGCCGCCGCCATTGATTCGATAAACCGAACGCGTGATCACGCGAACATCGCTCTCGTGCTCGCCGTCAGCCGAATCCGCAGTCTTCGAAGCTTGAGCGGCATCCGGCTTCTCCCCCGAACCCCTTTGGTCGTCAGGTTTGCCTGAGGTTTTCTCTTTTGAAGGCGCTTCATGCTTGCGCTGTTTAGCCAAGTCTTCTGGCGATGTATCGCTGGTGAAGGCGATCATCTTGCCGTCGGGCGACCAAACGGGCCCACCCGCACCGCGCGCCAGATCCGTGATCTTCCATGATTCACCGCCGCCGCTGACCGGAAGCATATAAAGCTGCGGTCCCGCAGGACGCGCTCCGGCCCCGCCGGCTGTGCCAGGTCCGGCAGCCTCCGGTGAGCGCACAAAGACCAGCCACTTTCCGTCGGGCGACCAGCGTGGGGAAGAATCATGCTTGCCGTCAGTCATGCGCCGGGGCTGCTCGTCGCCGCGCAGAGAAACACTCCAGATTGCCGTGTCATAGCCGGTCTTTTTATCGTCGACCGTAACCTTCACGAAGGCCACGCGTTCGCCATCGGGCGAGATCTGCGGATCGCCGATCCAGTTGAATTGGAAGATATCTTTCTCAGTGATGGAACGTTTCTGCGCTTGCGCGAAAACGGCAATCGCAGCGGCCAAAAAGAACGCGACTGCAAAAAGGTAGTAAGGGCGAGCCCGGCCAACGTGGCGAGCCCGCTGCGCCAGGAGCATGCGAGAAATCAAGAAAGTGAAACTGTTCGGCGGCGTGGAGCGTAGCGAAGCGAAGCGACGGAACTGAAGACGGACGGCACGGTGCATGAAGGCTCCTTGAAAAAAGAAACCTAAGTTTATACGACCGCTAAGGAATGCTTGTCCACTTTTCGTCTAGTAGAATAATCGGGCTTTCAAGACAAACAAGGAGCCCTCATGACTGCCCGCCACGATCCATTTGCTGCGTACAACTTCATCGTTGCCATTGACGGCATCGCGACAGCCGGCTTCTCAGAAGTATCCGGGCTGGTGGTGGAAATCGAAGCGGTTGACTATCGTGAAGGCAATGACCCCACCGGTGCGGTGCGCAAGCTTCCCGGCCGGGTGAAGTACTCCAACATAACGTTGAAACGGGGCTCCACGGCCGATCTCTCGCTTTGGCAATGGGTCAAAAGCGTTCTCGATGGCCAGGTCATCCGCGCCAATGTGACCATCACATTGCTGAATAATCAGCGCCAGGAAGTGGCCCGCTGGAGAGTACGCGAGGCGTGGCCCTCCAAATATGAAGGCCCCACCTTCAACGCCACGGTCAACGATGTGGCCATTGAAACTCTTGAACTCAGCCACGAAGGCCTGGAGCGGGTGGAATAGCCCGCGCCTCCACCCTCATGTTTTGCGGAATCCTATGGCTTCTTCTCTCCAGGCAGCTCTGGCGGCGGATAGTACACTTTGCTCCCGCCGATCTTATCGACCTCTTCCTTGAAGCTGGTTCCGTAGTCGCGCTTGGCGTCTGACAGCGCCCAGGCCTGGCGTTTGTAATTCCAGCTCTTCGGATTGAGCCGCTGGGCTTCCTTGAAGTGCGGAATAGCTTCCTCGGGATGGCCCGACTTATAGAGTTGCTCGCCCAGGCCAAACTCCGCGGCCGCCTGGGCTATGTTGGGATCGTTAGCGGAGAGTTTTTCCCGTAGCCGGTCTTCGCTCATCACAAAGGCGCTCTTGTCGCCCTTCTCCGCCCAGTCCTTGAGCGCGCTGAGATAAGGAGCAGAATCAAGCCCACTGAAATTCTTGAAACGGTCGTCGACGAACGCTACCTCATTCGGCCTCACAATCCTTCCCTTCTCGTCAATCCACACCCCGGTAGGCACGTTGACCATGTTGTAAAGCTTCGATACCAGATGCTTCTCGTCGATCAGCACAGTGTAGGTCAGCGGGCCAACCTTCTTTGCCGTCTCGATGGTTTCTTTCGGCAGATCAGGTTTGCTGTCGGCGTACTTCAGCGGATCGATCCACGGACCTGCGTCTTTCACGCCGCCAGTATCCTGGGCTACGGAAACGATCTCAAAGTTTTTGCCTTTCAGTTGCTCGTAGACTGCCTGCCAGCCTGGCAGGTCAAAGCGGCACCCTCACCATGAGGCCCACGTGACCAGAAAGACTTTCTTGCCGCGAAAATCCGAGAGCGAATGGGGCTTCCCATTGATATCCGGCAGAGTGAAATCCGGCGCCTGCAGTGAACTCAAGCCCTGGCGCTGGTCGGCGCGCAGCCCGAAATACCAGGTCGAAAGAGCGGCATCATGCGCGACCGGCTGATGAACCAGCGCAGCAAAGGCGGTTAAGTTGAACCAGACTACGGGAGGCGTCTTGCGCAGGAATTCCTGCTGCCGCGCCTTGGGCAGCGGGAAGCAAAGCTCGTCGCGACAGACGCCTTGCGGTTTCACCTCAAAGCGCGTTGCTCGTTTGAGATCGGCGGTGGTGATCCAAAGCTGGCCCGCCTCGTCACGCGCTGCCGCGGTATCGGTAGCGACGTCGTCATAAACCATGGTGGCGTGAATTTCTTTGGCCGCCGCGGGAAGCGCGACAAGCAGCAAAATCAAAAGCAGGCCAGGAAGGATATTTGCTTTCATTGCCAATCTCCACATGCTCGCTGAATCGCCGTTAATACCTTACTCTTCCGCTTCATGCCTGGTCACGGGTATTCGCAGCCGGCACGTTCTTGCTGTTATAGGGTTTCCTCTCTTCGCCCGCGATTTTCGGCATCGCCTTCAATCCCAGCTCTTCCAGCATCGCGGCATCCTCATCCTGTCCCGGATTCGGCGTAGTCAGCAGCTTTTCTCCGGTGAAGATGGAGTTCGCTCCGGCCAGGAAGCACAGCAAAACCGCTTCACGCGACATCTGTCTGCGCCCAGCGGCCAGCCGGACCATCGACCGCGGCATCAGGATGCGCGCGCAGGCAATCGTTCGCACCATAATCAACGGATCAAGATCATGCGCATCCGCCAGCGGCGTTCCCGGCGCACGCACCAGCATGTTGATCGGCACGCTCTCGGGATGGGGATCGAGCGTGGCCAGTTGATGCAGCAGGCCGATGCGGTCCTCTTCCGATTCGCCCATGCCCAGAATTCCGCCGCAACAAACGGTGATTCCTGCGTTGCGCACTGCGGCGATCGTATCCAGCCGCTCCTGGTAGACGCGCGTGCTGATGATGTTGCCGTAGAACTCCGGCGACGAATCCAGATTGTGGTTGTACGCTGTGCAACCTGCTTCTTTCAGTTGCCGGGCCTGCGATTCGGTAAGCATGCCCAGGGTGCAGCAGACTTCCATGTCCAGCGTGGCCACCGCGCGCACCGACTCCAGTACCGATTCGAACTCACGGCCCTGGGGCGCCTGCCGCCAGGCTGCGCCCATGCAAAAACGGGTCGAGCCCTCGGCCTTCGCACGTTGCGCTGCGGGCAGAATCTCATCGCGGTTCATGAGCGCCTGCCGCTCCACGCCGGTGCTGTAGCGCGCGCTCTGCGGACAATAGGCACAGTCTTCCGGGCAGCCGCCGGTCTTGATCGATAGCAACCGGCACATCTGTACCTGATTTGCGGGATGATGCTCCCGGTGCACGCTTTGCGCACGCAAAAGAAGGTCAAGCAAGGGTTCACGATAGATGGCGGTGATTTCCTGCCTCGTCCAATCCGTACGCATGGCCACAGATTATAAATGCCGTTCCATTAGCCTGCAGCGCGTGTCTAACCAAAACAGCAAGGGGCAAACCGGGCCCTTGAAGGGAACGGCCGCTCTGCCAGCTTCCCTTTACAAGGGCCCTGGCTTTGCGAAGCGAGGTTCACCCTTCCGGTGAGGGCTATTGCCCAGCGGCGCTACGGCACGGCTATGAATCGCCCGATGGCGTGCACGTGCAGGTCTACCTTGTCACTGACACGCAGAATGAACGTGCCTGGATTCTTCATGCCCCACTTCTGATAAGGCACACTGAACTCCGTATCGGCGGAGCCTGCCCCACCTTGCAGTTGCAGCTGCATGGTCAACGTCATCGGCCTGGATTCCCCGTGCATGGCGAGCCGGCCCTCCACGTCCACTTGCGACTTCCCGTCGGCCGCTACCGCGCCTTTGATGTGCTCCGGAGTAAAAACAATGTCGGAATACTTCGGGCTCTCCAGGATTTTCTTGTGCATTCTCTTGTCGCGACTGCCATTACCGCCCTGGCCGCTGGTGGAATCGACCACCAGTTCTCCGCCGGCCTGCCCTGTGACGCTGTCAAACCGTATGCGTCCTCTTTTAAGTTGAAACGTACCGTGCACGGTGTGCAGCGTGGAATCAACGCTGAAGTTCACTTTGGTCTGGGCCGGGTCCAGTTCAAACGTTCGCTGCTGCGCCTGCGCCAGAGCGCCGGCAAATAAGCCACAAAGGAGGAGCAGAGACAAGCGCCGAAAAGAACAACCCTGCAAGAACATTTCATTGACCTCGTGATGATTCATCTGTTTCCGCAAGCTTTGCAGATTCTCAAGCCAGAAGCAGGTTCCAGCCCAGATTCAACAACTCGCCGGCGCCGAAGTCCCTGAGCTTGAGTTCGCCCACGTGCAGGGCGAGCAGCCGGGCAAAGAGGCGCGGTTCGCGCGAAAATGCTCGCAAGCTGCGATCCTGCAGCCACCGGCTCTGGTCCATCCACAGCATGGTGCGCGACATCAACTCAGGCAGCTTCGCGATCCTGCGATGTTCCCTTCCGTAGACAGAGAGATCGCGCTCCGCCAGCGCTGGACCGAGCGCCAGCGCCTGGCGAAAAGCTATTGCCATGCCCTCTCCGGTAATTGCATCCACCGAGCCCGAAGCTTCGCCCACCAACGCGACATTCCCGCGATGCACTCTCTTCAATTTTTGCGCCAGGCTCAGGCCGCCGCGGACCCTCGACACCGGCAGGGCCTCTCTTAGGCGCGCGGCAAGGGCGGGAAATCCAGTCAGCCCTTGCTCAAAGGAGAGCAATTTCTGCCTTGAGATCAGAGCGACGCAGATTTCGTTGTCGGAGATCGGCGTCACATACGCCTGCCCGGCAGAGCCCCAGTAGATTTCTACAAAATCCGTCCAGGGGCGAATCCGGAAGTGCAGCCGCAAGCCGAAGCGGCGAACGCCCGAACGGGCGGCTGACAGTCCCGCCCATTCGCGCACCCACGAATTCTGCCCGTCTGCGCCAATCACCCAGCGCGCATAGATCACGCGACCGTTGATCAGAATTGCATAATCTTTCACCGAAGCAACGGCAGCATCCCAAAGCATTTCCACGCCGCAGCTGCGCGCTTTCTCCACCAACGCGTGGTGCAGAAGCAGGCGGCGGATCCCGATCCCGTTTCCTGCGGGAAACACCGCTTCCGCTGAGCACTCGGCGCCGACAAACCTTATGCCCCGGAAAAGCCCGGTTTCGTATTCTTCCAGTGAGACTCCCAGGCGGTTGAGAACCTCCATGCTGTCCGGCATCAGCCCTTCGCCGCAGGCTTTGTCGATGGGTGGAGAAGCACGGTCTGCGACCGTCACGCTCAGTCCCTGCTGCCGGCACGATATGGCCGCCGCCAGCCCCGCAGGACCTCCGCCCACGACAAACACGTCGCTATCGAATGCTTTTCCCATGGAGGTCACCAGCGCAACAGAAGAAGTTCAGAACAAAATCCAGGCCCCATGGCGGCCAGAACGCTGTACGCGCCGGGCCGGCCGCGGTGCTCGGCCAGAAATTTCTGCAAGACCACCAATACTGAAGCTGACGAAAGGTTCCCTACATCGCGCAGGCACTTCCAGGAAAGTTCCAACGCGCCAGGGTAAAGCTCCAGGCTGTCTTCCACGGCTTCCAGCACCTTCGGGCCGCCGGTATGAATGATCCAGCTGTCAATGTCGTTGCGGGTTAGACCGGACTCGGAGAGAAACGCATCGACGTCTGTTCCCAGGTTTGCGCGAATCACTTTGGGAACGTCAGCAGACAACACGATATGAAATCCGCTCTCAGAGATCTCCCAGCCCATCACATCTTCCGATCCCGGATAAAAAACTGATTTGGTAGCCATCACCTCCGGCCCGGCAAAATCGGTATTGCGTCCAGCCACTACGGCAACCGCCGCGCCGTCTCCAAACAACCCGGCGGAGATCATGTTGGCCATGCTGAGGTCATCGCGTTGCCAGGTGAGGGAGCAGAGTTCCACAGCCAAAACCACGGCAATATGTTCGGGAAAAGCCCGTACATAGTCTGCTGCTCGCGCGATCCCGGCGGCTCCGGCAACGCATCCCAGCCCAAAGATCGGATTACGCTTGATGTTGGGCGATAGCCCCATACGATTCACCAAACGCGCGTCAATCGACGGGCTGGCCACGCCGGTGACCGAAACAAAATACAAAGCGTCAAGATCGCGCGGCTGCAATCCCAATGGAGTGATGGCCCGGCAAATGGCATCGCGTCCGAGTGTCTGCGCGAAATCGATCCACAGATCGTTAGCCTCGCCCCAGGTGGTTACGCGTTCATACGCTTCCAACGGCAGCACGAGATGGCGCCGCTCCACCCCGCAACGGGAGTGCAAGCGGTCCAAAACATCTGGATTCTCCATCCTCGGCCGCCAGGCTTCCTTCAGCGCTGCCGTAATGTCCTCCTGCTCATACAGATTTCCTGGAAACGCGCTCGCCGCACCGATAATCCTCATACCCACCTGATCAACAAGAATTTTTCGTTCCCTTGCATCTGTTCATCCGCATGCATCGTTTGCACCGGGTCGATCTCAGATCTTCGCCGCCTGACGCGCCAGGTGCAGCGCATCAAGCCAGAAGGAAGCGCTGGAGTGGATCTCCTCGACCACGCGCTTTACAGCGGCCACAAATTCTTCGATCTGTTCTTCGCTGACGATCAGCGGCGGAGCAACCTTCAGCACCATGAAGTTGTTGCCGCACATCTGGGTCAGGATATTTCTCTCGCGGAAAAGTTTGCCTACCACGATTTGTCCGAACATGCCTTCATGGATTTTGCGAAACGCCTCAAAAGGGACGCGTAATTTCAGACGATTGGGGCTGCGGAACTCGATTCCGTTGAGCATGCCAAGCCCGCGCACCTGCGCAACCATCTCATAGCCCTCGAGCGCCGTGGTGAGCGCATGGCGGAGCAATCGTCCCATTACCTCTGAGCGCGTGCTCAGTTCCTCTTCCTGCAGCGCTTTCAGGGTGGCCAACCCGGCGCGCATTGCCAGACCATTCTCGCTATAGGTCGAGGTATGGATGATCGACCGGCCCAGCGATGTGTAAACCGAATCGTAGATCTCATCGGACATCAGAACCGCCCCGCTGGGCACCAGTCCGCCGCTCAGCGCCTTGGCCAGCACCACCATGTCCGGATCCAGTCCCCAATGCTGCGCCGCCAGAAACGGGCCTGTGCGGTAGAGCCCGGTTTGCACTTCATCCAGGACAAAGAGCGTTCCATATTTCCGGCAGAGCATTTGCGCCTCGCGCAGGTATTCTGGGGGCGGAACGCGGACCCCGGCTTCCGACTGCACCGGTTCGACGATAAATGCGGCAAACTGGCGACTGCGCAGCCGGCTTTCCAGTTCCCGCAGGTCGGCGAACGGAACAGTCTCCACTCCCGGCAAGAGCGGAGAAAAACCTTCCGCCCACGAAGAACCCGGCATCAGCGCCAGAGCGCCGCAGGTAAGGCCATGGAAAGCCCCCTGGCAACAAAGCAGCCCGGACCGTCGCGTATGCAAGCGCGCAAACTTGATGACGGTTTCAATGCCTTCGCTGCCCGAGCTGCAGAAATAGACCTTCTGCATGCGCCCGCCGGCCAGCCGGCACAGCTCCGCAGCCAACACTCCGGCCAGTTCCGGGACATGACTCTGCAACATGGCCGGGCCGCTGCGATCCAGTTCTTCATGCAGGGCGGCAATGACAGCGGGGTGGTTGTGCCCGAGATTGTGGACGCAGTAGCCCGATAGAAAGTCGAGAATTCGTGCCCCGTCAGTGGTGAAGAGCTGGATTCCGGCACACCGTTTGTAACGGACGTTCATCTCCAGCAGGCTCAGCAGCCTGACCCACTGCGGGTTGACATGCTCGGAATACTGCTTATGCTGCCCCGCACTGCCGGCCTTGCCTGCCACCGAGGTCTGCATCATCTGGTCCGCCAAGATTCGAGTCCGTCGCCCAATTTCAGCGCATGTCTTAATAGGTTAAGATATAGACTCGAATATACTCTTAAAACCGTAAGATTTCAAACGCAAGCGGCTGGCATTCTCAGAGCTGGTTTATGGAAAAGCGGCCTGGGGTTTAGCGATCGTCGGAATCGTGGTCATGCCCGCCGCGGCGGGTGGTGACGGGGATCCGGCTCACGGTCGAATACACGACATCGGAAACGCTTGGGAATCGCACCGGTTGGCTGGATTCTTTCCATGCGGGGCCATCCCGATCCACTTCTCCGCCGCCGGACGGGCGAGTCGTGGAAGTCAGGGTGTAAGCCGGCGTCTCTCCGACGTATGGCTGCACGCGCAGAGTTGTGAGGGTATCCTGGCTCTGCGGCTGCGCAACTTCGCGCGAATGCGAATGTCGAACGCTGCGTCCCTGAGCCGCGGCGGCAACTCGGACCGGTTGCGAAGCGAAAGCCTGTGGCCGCTCCGCCGGTGCAAAGTGGAACAGAATCGCCAGAGCAGGCGCCAGAGCAACAAGCATGCCGAGCAGAGCCAATGCTGCTGTGGCCCGCGACATCCGCTTCCAGCGCGGCAGAGGCTGGGGCGCGGCGAGGATGGCGCGAATGCGCAAGGCAAGAGCAGAGGACGCTGCAAAGTCCACGCCTACTGAAAAACCTTCCTGCAACATGCGCAAGCGGACAAAGTAGGTGAGGCTTTCAGCGTAATCGGCGCGGTCGCCGGGCCGAGTCGCGAGGACCGTGTCGTCGCAGGCCAATTCGCCCTGCAAGCTCATCCATGCCCGGGCTTTCCAGATTGCCGGGTGAAAGAACAAAAGACAGCAGAGCAGATTTCCCAAACCGGCCCAAAGATAATCGCGGCGCTGCACGTGGATCAACTCATGGCAAAGCACATCGGCAACTTGTGGCGTTGCTCCCAGTTCTTCACAGGCTTCCGGCAGCAGCACACAGGCTTTCCACCAACCGGCCGTGGCCGGCGACTTGAGGCCCGGCAATATCATCAAGCTGGCCCGTGATACTCCCATGTCGCGGCAGGTTTCGCGAAACAGCTCGTTCAACTCCTCTGACGGTTCAATGCCGCGGCGCAAGAGCAACCGCAGGCGCAGGTATCTCAAGGCTGCCCAGGCAGCCAGCAGCATGACAACCACAACATAGCCCAGGCCCAGCAACTGGATCCCGGTCAGAATGCCGTTGCTCCACGCCGCGGGAACCACAAAGGGATGAGCCGCGGCCAGTGCTGATCCCGGCGCTGATCCTGGAGCGCCGCTTCCCGCGACCGCGATTTTTGCCGGCCAAATAAGCGCACTCGCTTCGCTCAGGATCAACACCAGCCAGTACGCAGCCGATCCCAACAAAAATCCGAGCCACACTACAAAACGCTGCCGAGGTTGGCGTAACAGGCGGCTCAGCATCCAGCAAAACAGGCAGCCCACAGTCACGCGCAGAAAGAAGGTAAGGAAGATTGCAGCGAAATGCAGGCTCAACTCCGGGTTCATTTTGAAGGACTCTGGCGCGGCCGGCGTTTCTCCGCCGGCGGCGATGTTTCTTTTTGGATGCGATAGTTGCGGATGAGAGTTTCCAGTTCCGCCAGTTCTGACTCTTTGACCGGACCGGCCTCCAGCAGGTTCACCAGCAGCTTAGCCGGAGAGCCGTCGAAGTTCGAGCGGAGCAGGTTACGCACGGAAAGCCTTCCCACCCAGTCCCGGGTAACGCTGGGCTCAAACACGAAGACACGGCCGTCATTGGTGTGACGCGCCAAACCCTTATCTTCCATGATCCGCAAGATGGTCTGCGTGGTTTTGTAGTTGGGCGGTGTGGCAAAACTTGGATGATGAATGATTTCTTCAATCGTGGCTGATCCCAGTTCCCACAAGGCCTGCAAAATACGCAGCTCGGCGGGCGTAGGGGGAACGGGATTTTTTCTGCTGCGCATCGCGACCAAGTCTTAAGACCTTAACCTAGGAGATGTGGGGGGCGCTTGTCAACAAGATCGCGCAGGAAAAATGCCGGCAGCAGGGTAACTACTGCCGGCGCTCGTTGGAGAGGGAAGCTAGAAAGTAAATTTCGCCGCCAATTGGAGCTGGCGCGAGTTGAAAGCCGTGCGTGGCGCGCCTACTGCTCCACTCGGTCCGGAGATACCGTCGCCGAAGTGCGTCGGCACCTGCGTGGGAATGAAGTCAGGAGCGCCGTACACAGAGAAGACCTCGTCAATGTTGTCGCGATTAAAGAGATTGAAGGCATCGACGGACAGGTTGAGCAGCTTCTTTTCGCCGAGGTGGACGGCGCGGGCCAGGCGCAGGTCAACGGTCTTCAGGGTGTCGCCGCGATAGCTGTTGCGCGGCGAGTTGCCGACGCGGTCCGTAACCGGGTTACCGTCATTGTTCGCGTCAAAGCCGACGAACAGGGTGAAGGGCCGCGCCGACTGCAGAGTCACGATGCTGCTCAACTGGAAGTTGCGCAGGAAGCTGTTCTGCGGAGCGTCGGCGACGAAGTTGGCCACAAAGCGATGGCGCGCGTCCTGGTTGGAATTGGCGCGCTCCAGGTTGCGCTGCGCGTTCGATTGCGGCGTGCTCACGAAGGTAACAAAGGTTCCGTCATCCAGCGTGTGCGAGAAAGTGTAATTGGCATTCATGGTGAAATACTTCCCGGCTTTCTCAATCGCCTGCAGCGTCATGCCGTGATATACGGAATTTCCCGAGGAGTCAGTGAAGTAGAAGATTCCGTTGGTCCCGTGCGAACCGCCCGGCGGCGCCGGAATGTTGGGATCATTGATGGCAAAGGCATAAATATCTTTGCCGGTGCCGGGTTCAACGCCAATCGGTGGGCCGACGTTGAGATCGATGGGCCGCACGAGCTTGTGGCCGGCAACAAACATGTATCCGGCGCTGATCGTCAACCCGCGGCCGATAGTTCTATCGATTTCCAGGCTGGTCTGCTCGGTGTACGGCGTGCGCAGGTTGCGATCGACCGCGGTACCGCCCTGAACGAACAGTGAGTTGTTCGGGAACGATCCGTTGTTGATCAGGCTCTCAAACGCCGAGGTCAATAGCGGAGGCGGCACTGTTCCCGGAGGCAACGGTCCAGGAGCCGGCGCCGGGCAGCCCGCGATCACGCAGGGTGTGGGCAGGAACATGCTGTTGAGCAGCCACGTGCCCGTGGTCTGGTTCTTTGACGTAGGCAACCCGGCGATCACCGGCGGACGCTGCGGCGCAGGGACGAAGAAGAACGTAAGACTGTACTTGTCGTTGAAAATCCCATAGCCCGCGCGGATCACGGTCTTGGAATCCGGGGAGTAGGCAAAGCCGACGCGCGGCTGGAAATTGTTGTGGTCGCCATTGACGAAGAAGCCAAGCCCGGCTTCCACGTCGTAGCGCAGGCCGTAATTCACGGTGAGCTTCGGCGTCAGGCGGAACTGGTCCTGGGCAAAGAAGCCGAAGTAGCTGTGATTCACGTGAACAAAGAAATCCGACGCCAGCGAGGGATCGAAGGCATTGGTCCAGGTGGTGGGAAGTGAAGGCGAAGCTGCGTTGGGATTGAATGGTCCAGGGCCGATCGGCGCGCCCCAGAAAAATGCCGCGATGCACGGCGACACCAGCCCAACCAGAGGCGGAGGACACGGCCCACCCCAGCTACCTTTACCCGAGGCCAGCAGATCGGGAAGGCTGGGGAAAATGATTCGCGCCGGCGTGAAGCCCGGCCAGATCACAAAATTGCGAATGTAGCTGGTATCAAAGCCAAACTTCGCGTAGTGCTTGCCATGGACGAGTGAAAACGTGTCAGAACCCTGAATGCGGGTTTCATTGTAACGGTCAAAGGCGCCAAAATTATGGCCCAGGAGCAGCAGGTTCGGCACGTCAAGGTTCGGCTGTCCGGTCACCCCGGTGAAGCCGTAATTGCGCCGTGCCCACTGCACCAGCAGGGAGTTGACCTTGTTTTCACTCAGGGATGTTGTGAGGGTTCCCACCAGGTCCTGGTCCATCAAGTCGCCATTGCGGCCGCTGCTGGGCGCGCCAACACCGCCGCCGTCCAGGGTTTCGCCCACCAGCATGTTCAGGTTGGTGCCGCTTTGAATCGAATAGCGCGCAGACAAGCGGTTCTTGTCGCTAAGTTGGTGGTCAACCTTGACAAAGCCGTTGTCGACGTCCGCGGTCTTCAACACGTTCAGGTTCTCCGGCGCAAGACCCAAGCTGGCCTTCACGGCATTGATGGCCGGCAGGTTGGCAACCAGCAGGCCGGGATATTGCGGTGACTGTCCACGGCGCTGCCCTTCATAGTTCAGAAAGTAAAAAGTCTTGTCTTTCTTTAGCGGGCCGCCCAGGGTCGCGCCAAACTGGTTCTGGCGGAAGGTATCGAAACCCGACAGCGCCAACGGTGAGTTGGCATTGAGCGCATTGTTCATGAAGTATTCGTAGACCGAACCGTGCGTGTCATTGGTGCCGGACTTGGTCACGATATTGACGATCCCGCCGAGGGCGCGCCCGTATTCCGCGCCAAAACCGTTGTTGACCACGCGGAACTCGCTCACCGCTTCCTGGGACGGCGTAGCGCGTTGCGAACCGGTGGCGGTATTGATATTGTCGGCGCCATCGACGGTCACGCTGTTGTTGAGATCGCGCTGTCCGCCAAACGAGATGCGGGTAACCGTAGGATCCGTAAACGTGGATTGGAGGCTGATGCGGCCGGTGGTGACGCCGGGGCTCAGCAAAGCAAAATCTGTAAACAGGCGGCCAGCGATCGGCAGAGCCGCGATCTGCTGCGTCGCGATCACCTGACTCACTTCGGTGCGCGTTGGCTCGATCACCGGCGCTTCGGTACTGACCACAACTTCCTGCGTGGTTCCCGCCACCTTCATGCTCACGTCGATCGTCGCCACCTGGGCCACGCGCAGAACCAGCCCCTTCTGCTCATACTTGGCGAAGCCCTGCGACTCGATGGTGAGGTCATAGCTTCCCGGCGGCACGTTGGTGAGAATGTAAAAGCCAACGTTGTTGGAAGAAGTCTTGTACACCTGGTTGGTGTCGAGATTGTGCAGCGATACCGACGCCTTCACGATCATACTGCCAGTCTGATCGCGCACTGAGCCGTTGAGTTGGGCATCTCCGGTGTTGGCTTGCGCCAGCGCGGAGCGATGAGTAAGAAGGAGAACCAGGGCGAACAAGACGAAGGCCCAATGACGCTTCATAATTCCTCCATTGAGGGAGTGGAGTCTTACGAACGTTCGTTCGAATTGGCCATCCAATAAAAAACGTCCAGACGAACGATTCCCCAGGGCCACCATCCCTGAGTCGGCCAATTCTCCTCCAGCCATAGCAAATGTCAAGAGAATTTTAATGTCAAACCAATTTTGGCCTTGCGGAGCGGGGACCGCACAAGGCTGCCTCGAGCTTGTCGAACAGCGCACTTTCTGACGCTGGACGACTGCACGGGTCGAGATTTCTAAATAGGGATTTTCCGCTCGTGGCACCGGCTGGCTTCGACGCGCCAACATTACTTTGACTCGTTGCCTGGAGCGATCAGGGCAACGGCTTAGTCCGGCTCTAATCCGCTCTTAGTTCGTCAGGCTTCAACTCTCAAAATCATCGCGGGGACGTATTCACTACGACCAGGGTCGGGTTGTCATAAAGCTGTATGCGCAGCGTCAGCGATTTCCGTCCATCGAAGGCCTTCTGTTCCACCGGGTAAGAGAAGATCGCCACGCCGTTATAGGAAGTTTTGGAAGGTATTTTCAGCTCTTCTTTAAGCCAGTCCGCTTTGGCTTCCTGAAGGGGCGGAAAAGCGGCCATGTAGCGGGCGGCATCCATTGAAGGCGCCGCGTCGTCGTGGTACGTCTTGCCGTCGGGCGTTTCGATCTCAGCCGTGATGTTTTTGACCCAGAGCGGCTTGTCAATCTGGTTATCGATCTTTACCTGGATTGCCGCCATGGTGCTTCCCTGCATGTCGGCAGATGCCACCTTGGTAATCGCCAGCGAAGCGCTGGGGTTGGTGCGATTGGAAAGCACGATCACGGCCACCACCACCGCTACCAGAACCAGGGCTACCAGCAGCGGCACGATCGGCGGCAAGGTCCACTTGGCGCTGTCCATCTCCTCACCCATCGGAATATGGCCGGCGTCCGGCTGATCTTTCGGCGCCGGCGCCGCTGCAGGCTGAGGTGGGTTGCCGGCGGGAGGATTCGGCTTGGCATCATCAGGCATAAGCTTCGCTCCGGAGACAGGATACTCTTCTGAGATGCTGAAAGCATCTTCCGTGTAGGCCTCGACTCCCGATGGCTAGGCCACTTCTGCCAGCACCGGCCGTCCCCGCCTTACCGCCTTGGCGAACTCCCCGGCGGGCAGCGTGTTGAGCACGTCCTGCCTGGTCAGCCAAGCGCGGCGAAGCTGCAGCACGCCGTAGCGGATCTTCTCCATATGCGAGGTGTGGTGCGAATCAGTGTTCACAATAAACTTTACGCCCTTGGCCTTGGCCATGCGCAGATGCTGGTCGCGCAGATCGAGCCGGTCAGGATAGGCATTGTGCTCCATCGCCACCCCAGCCTTGGCTGCCGCGGTAAACACCTTGTCGAAGTCAAAGGCAAAGCCTTCACGACGCAGCAGCATTCGTCCCGTGGGGTGGCCGATCAAAGAGGTGTTGGGGTTCGCAATCGCCCGCAGCAGCCGGTCGGTCATCTGCGCCGGCTCCTGGTTGAAGTGCGAATGCACGCTGGCGATTACCAGGTCCATCTGCTCCAAGACTGAGTCGGAGAGATCCAGCTCGCCATCAGCCAGGATATCGACTTCAATGCCGGCAAAGATGGCAATGCCGGGGAATTTTTTGCCGGCGGCGCGAATCTTCTTTATATGCGCTTCCGCGCGTTGGTCGTCCAGCCCGTTGGCGAAGGCCAGGTTCTTCGAGTGGTCCGTGATGGCCATGTATTTGTAGCCGCGGGCGCGCGCGGCTTCAGCCATCTCTTCGATCGTGCACTTGCCGTCGGTTTCCACCGTGTGCATGTGCACATCACCCTGGAGATCGGCCTGGGTGATCAACTCCGGCAGCTTCCCTTCCGCGGCAGCCTGAATTTCACCGCAGTCTTCGCGCAGCTCCGGCGGGATGTAAGCGAGACCCAGCTTTTTATAGATTTCGTCTTCGGTCTTCCCGGCGACGCGCTGGTTGTCTTCCATGCGCACCAATCCGTATTCGTTCAGCGTGTAGCCCTGTTTGAGCGCGCGTTGCCGTAACTGCACATTGTGATTCTTTGAGCCAGTGAAATATTGCATGGCGGCGCCGAAGGAGTCGGGCGGAAGCAGCCGCACATCCACCTGCATGCCGCTGCGCAGCTTGAAGCTGACTTTGTTCTCGCCCCGCGCCAGCACCTCAAGGATTCCGGGAAAGCTCAGGATCTTGTCGATCACTTTTTCGCGCTGCGGCTCGCTCTCACAGCACCTGCCCGTCACCAGCAGGTCGAGATCGCCCACGGTCTCGCGGCCGCGGCGTAATGAACCCGCGGGCGTGACTTTTTCGATTCCAGGAACGTCTTTCAGCAGCTCCGTCATCTTCGTGGCGATCTGATCGGCTATGTCCAGCAGGAAGCGTCCGGTGAGCTGGCGATAGCTTTCAATCGCCTTCAGAATCTTTTGTTCTGATTTTTCGCTCTGGCGCGGCAGCGTGCGCAGCTTGCCTTCGCTAGCCAGCCTGGCGACGCCCTCCACGTCGCATACTTTGAAGGCGTCCCAGATCAGTGCAATGGTCTTGGGGCCGAGGCCGGAAACCTTGAACAGCTGCAGCATCGACGGGTGATATTTCTTCAGCAGCTCTTCATGGACGTCGAGTTTGCCCTCGGTCAACAGCTCGCGGATGTTCCCTGCCATTCCTTTGCCGATGCCGGGAATCGCCAGCAGCGCTTTTTCGTCCTGATAGATTTCGCGGACCTGCTGCGGCCAGCTCTCCAGCGCCTCCGCCGCGCGCTCATACGATCGAATGCGGAACCCGTCTTCGTTCGCGACCTTCATCAGCTCGGCGGTTTCATACAGGATGTTGGCGATGGCTTTGTTGTCCATGGATCTCTCAATTTTAATGCACCGGCCGAGCCTGCCAATTTGGTAATTGGGTAATTTGGTAAATGGGTAATTGAAGAGCAGGACCAGCAACGGTTCGGCTTTCTCATTTGCTAAATTACTCAATTACCGAATCCTGATCAGCGATGGCAGGGTAAAATTCTTGACAGCATGCCGACCATCCCCATCAACGGCGTCAACCTCTTCTACGAGGAATCCGGCTCCGGTCCGGAGACCATCGTCTTTTCCCATGGCTTCCTGATGGACCACACCATGTTTGAGCCGGAGCGGGCTGCTTTTGAAAAGCAATATCGGGTGATCGCCTACGATCATCGCGCGCAGGGGCAATCGGAAGACCCGGGCCGAGGCTATGACATGTCTACCGTCACCGATGACGCGGCCATCCTGATCCGCACGCTCAAAGCTGCACCCTGCCACTTCGTCGGCCTCTCCATGGGAGGCTTTGTGGGCATGCGCCTGGCGGCGCGCCATCCTGATCTGATTCGTACTCTCACCTTGATGAATACCACCGCAATGCGGGAGAAGATATACAACCGCGTGAGGTATGCGTTCCTGGCGCAGATGGTGAAGATGTTCAGCCCGGCGCCGTTCACAGCAATCGCGGTCAAGGAGCTCTTTGGCCGGACCACCCGTGCCAGCGCGGAAAAGAGTGCGATGCTCAAAGAATGGAACGCGAAGCTGCGCTCGCGTCCGCGGAGTGTCGCTTACACGTTGCGGGCCATTGCCAACCGGCGTGAGTTCCGCGCGAACGAGATGGCCGGAATTCGCTGTCCTACGCTGATTATCACCGGCGGCGATGACAAGGCACAGCCGCCGCGCAACTCCGCGACTTTGTTTACCGGCATTCGCGGCGCGCGGATGATCAACATTCCCGGGGCCGGCCATAGCAGTTCGCTGGAGCAACCGGAAGCGGTAATCGCGGCTATGCGGGAGCTGATACACGCCGAGAGCCCGCAGAGCACTCGTCTATAATCGAGCCGTCGGATTATGCAAAGAGAACTTCATGCCATCGGAGCTGTTCTGCTAACTGTCCTGAGCGGGATACTGTTCATTGCGGCGCAGACGCAACAGCCTGCTCAGCCCGCGCAACCCGAAGATGTTCCATTTGTCGATGCGCAATCAGGCCCGTGTTCCATTGAACTGACCGTCTCCGGCACTGACACTAAGCCGGTGTATGCCGCCCGCATCGACTACCACACCGCCTTTGGATTCATGGGCACGCACAAGCTCGATATGACGGCCTACACCAACGCTCAGGGCAAAGTCAGATTTACGGGCATTCCGGCTAAGGTACGGAAACCTCCCATAGAGTTCCACGCCAGCAAAGGCGAACTCGTAGGTGTGGCCAATATGGATCCTATGACTGAGTGCCAGGCCAAGCACGACATCATGATGGACAAACCAAAACCTCAGTGATTGCCAGAAATGCCAAAATTGCCAAAGACTGTCAAAATTGAAAACCCCCAAAAGTGGTCGGATCGTACTTTCCGATTTAGATCAAACTAGCTGGGTCTATCTTGATTTGCAGATGGCGAGTCGGCGGACAGTGATCCCTCAACTTTCGGCGATTTTTGGCAATTCCGGCAATTTTGGCAGTTCTGGCAATGTCCTGTTATCCACAGACCCACACAGTCAGAGACCGCGTTCCCAGCCACTATAATGAAGGTAAGCCATGTCAGAGTTCGTCCATCTTCACCTTCATACCGATTATTCCCTGCTTGATGGCGCGTGCGGCGTTCCCGGGCTGATCAAGCGGGTAGCCGCGGTGGGGCAGAAGGCCGTCGCCATGACCGATCACGGCAATATCTACGGCACAGTGGAATTTGTGGACGAGGCGCAGAAGGCGGGCATCAAGCCCATCGTCGGCTGCGAGCTTTACGTCTGCAAGAAAGACGATCATCGCGCTCCGCCTGAGGGAGATACCTACAACCATCTTTTGGTGCTGGCGGAAAACGAAGAAGGTTATCGCAACCTGATCAAGATCACCTCTGAGGCCAGCCTGCACGGCTTTTATTACAAGCCGCGCATCAGCAAAAAATTTCTGGCCGAGCACAGCAAGGGGTTAATCGCCCTGAGCGGCTGTCTGGCAGGCGAGGTCTGCGAAAACCTGCTGGCCAACAAGTATGAAGCTGCGCGCGATGCCGCCGGCCACTTCCGCGATATCTTTGGTTCGGAAAACTTCTTCATGGAGATCCAGGACCAGGGCCTGCCGGAAGAGCACCGCATTCACGCCGATCTGTTCCGCATTGAAAAAGAGCTGGGCATTCCCATGGTGGCGACCAATGACAGCCACTATCTATGCGAGGACGACGCTCACGCCCAGGATGTGCTGGTCTGCGTGCAGACCGGCAAGTCAGTCAACGAAACCAACCGGCTCAAGTTCCACGGCAGCCAGTTTTTCGTCAAAAGCGCTGACGACATGGCCAAGCTCTTCAACGGCCGCGAAGATGTGCTGAAGCGCACGCTGGCCATCGCCGAGCGCTGCAACTTCAAGCTGAACAAGGTGAAGAATCCGTTTCCGGAATTCACTGTGCCCGATGGCTATACGCTCGATAGCTACTTTGAGCATGTGGCGCGCCAGGGCTTCGTCCGGAGATGGGACAGCCTGAGCCAGTTGGAGGCTGCCGGGCGTCTCAAGAAGTCGCGCGGCGAATACGAACAGCGGCTGGCGCGCGAGATCTCGATCATCCAGCAGATGAAGTTCTCGGGCTATTTCCTGATCGTGTGGGACTTCATCCGCTACGCGAAGGAAAATTCCATTCCCGTCGGCCCGGGCCGCGGCTCCGCCGCAGGAGCTCTGGTTGCCTACGCCATGGGCATCACGGATATCGACCCACTACAGCACGAGCTGCTGTTTGAGCGCTTCCTGAATCCCGAGCGCGTCTCGCTGCCCGATATCGATATCGATTTTTGCATGAACCGCCGCGGCGAAGTGATCCAGTACGTTACACAGAAATACGGCCGCGAAAACGTGGCCCAGATCATCACCTTCGGCACCATGGCGGCCAAGGCGGCCATCAAGGACGTGGGTCGCGCCATGGACATTCCTTATGCCGACGTCGATCGCATCGCCAAGATGGTTCCGACCACGCTCAATATCACGCTCGACCAGGCACTCGATGATTCGCCGCCGCTGCAACAGGCCTATGAAAACGAAGTTCAAGTGCGGGAGTTGATCGACACGGCGCGCAAGCTTGAGGGCCTGGTGCGTAACTCGGGCGTGCATGCCGCGGGCGTGGTGATCTCGCCCAAGCCGCTGACCGAGCTGGTTCCGCTGCACAAGACCAAGAACGACGAAATCGTGACCGCCTATGACATGAAAGCGGTCGAGAAGATGGGCCTGCTCAAGATGGACTTTCTGGGGCTTACCACGCTCACCATCCTTGACGATGCACTGAAGCTGATCGCGCAGCGTGGCACACCCATCGACCTGGAAAAGATTCCGCTCGACGATCCCAAGACTTACGAAAGCGTCTTCCACACCGGCCTGACCTCCGGCATCTTCCAGTTTGAATCCGGCGGCATGACCGACGTGCTGCGGCGCTACAAGCCCAACTCCATCGACGACCTCACGGCGCTCAACGCGCTTTACCGTCCCGGCCCGATCCAGGGCGGCATGATCGACGACTTCATCGATCGCAAGTGGGGACGGAAGAAGGTCGAGTACGAGCTGCCGCAGCTGGAAGATCTGCTCAAGGAGACGCTGGGCGTGATCGTCTACCAGGAACAGGTAATGCAGATTGCCAACGTGCTGGCCGGCTATTCGCTGGGTGAAGCCGATCTGCTGCGCCGCGCCATGGGCAAAAAAATCGCCGAAGAAATGGCCGCGCAGCGCCAGCGCTTTGTGAAAGGCGCGGTGGAGCGGGGGTTGCCGGAAAAGAAGATCGTCAAGATCTTCGATCTGATGGAGCAGTTCGCCGGCTACGGCTTCAACAAGTCACACTCCGCCGCCTACGCGCTGCTGGCTTACCAGACGGCCTATCTCAAGACGCATTATCCCGTGGAGTTCATGGCCGCGCTGCTTACCTCGCAGATGGGCAACACCGACAACGTGGTGAAGTACATCAACGAATGCCGCGAGATAGAGATTCCCGTGGAGCCGCCCAACATCAACGTCAGCGACTCCGACTTCACGCCGCACGGCAGCGCCATCCGCTTCGGACTGGCAGCGGTGAAAAACGTGGGCCGCAACGCCATTGAAGCGATCGCGGCAGCGCGCAAGGAGATCGGCCGATTCACCTCGATCTTTGAATTCTGCGAAAAGGTCGATTTGCGGCTAATGAACAAGCGCGTACTGGAGTCGTTCATCAAGGCCGGCGCCATGGATGAGTTCGGCAATCGCGCTCAGCTTATGGCGGTGCTCGACAAGGCCATTGAGCGCGCGCAAAAATCACAGCGCGACGCGGAACTCGGCCAGCATGGGCTTTTTGGCGTCTTCCAGGACGAGCTGCTGAACGGCAACGCCGAGAAGCTGCCCAATGTTCCCGAATGGGACGAGCATCTGCGCCTTGGCAGCGAAAAAGAGGTCCTTGGTTTCTTCATCACCGGCCATCCGCTGGAGAAGTACCGCAACAAGCTGGAAGATTTCCGCGCGCTTTCGGCCGAGGCCATCACTGCCATGACCACCGGCACCGGCCGCGACGAAATCTATACCGCGGGCATGATCTCCAACGTGCGCGTGCTCAAGTCGCGCAAGGGCGATCTTTATGCTCAGGCCGTAATGGAAGACATGACCGGCACGATCGAGGCCATCGTCTTTCCGGAAGCCTACAAGCGCCTGCAGACCATACTGAAACAGGAAATCCCAATGCTGATACGGGCGAGCGTGCGGGTAGAAGAAGGATCGAACCCCAAGATCGCCCTCAGCCAGCTCACCCCGCTCGAAGAAGCTCAGCCCAAGTTGCCGCGCTCCATCCGCATTCGCGTGCCGCTGGAAACCGCCACGGAAGCAACCGTGGATGCGCTGCATTCCATCTGCCGGGAACGAAAAGGCGAGGCCAAGGTGTTGTTTGACGTGGAACGTGGGGGCGACTTCATGGTGGTGATGGAGGCCGACGGCTATAATATTTGTCCAGACCGCAGTTTTATTGCTCGGGTTGAAGAGTTGTGCGGGCGCGGCGCGGTAAGAATCGTCGACTAAAATCATGGACCCAGCAGTCAAAGCGCAGAAACAACTGGAAGTCATCGAAGAGCAGGTCGCACAGCTTGAAACCCGTGCCCGTGCCGATCAGGACGCCCGTCTGCAGCTCAAGCACCTGCAACATCAGATCAATTTTCTGCGTGAGCAGATCCGCCTGCACATCAATGCCTGGCAGAAGACCGAGCTGGCGCGCCACGCGCAACGGCCCTTCACCATGGACTACGTGGAGCGCCTCTTCACCGACTGGAGCGAGATTCACGGCGACCGGGGCTTTGGCGACGATCCGGCGATCCTGTGCGGGATGGCGCGTTATCGCGGCGAGAACGTGATGGTGATCGGTCACCAGAAAGGTCGCGACACCAAGCAGCGGGTCTACCGCAACTTCGGCCAGGCGAATCCGGAAGGCTATCGCAAGGCGCTGCGGTGCATGAAAATGGCCGAAAAGTTCGGCCGCCCGATCTTTACCTTTGTCGATACGCCCGGAGCTTATCCCGGGCTGGGCGCGGAAGAGCGCGGACAGGCGGAGGCCATCGCCCGCAACCTGCGCGAGATGGCGCGAATTGAAGTGCCGATCATCACGACCGTCACCGGCGAGGGCGGCAGCGGAGGCGCGCTGGCGATCGCCGTAGCGGATCGCGTCTTCATGATGGAAAATTCCGTTTACTCGGTGATTTCACCCGAAGGCTGCGCCTCCATCATGTGGCGTGACGCAGCAAAAAAGGAGATCGCAGCGCAGGCATTGCGTATTACCGCTCCCGACCTTAAGGAACTGGAGATCATCGACGAAATTATTCCCGAACCGGACGGCGGCGCCCACCTGGACCACGATGCCGCGGCTGCCATGGTGGATCAAGTCCTGCTCAAGCATTTCAACCAGCTGAAGAGCCAGCCGGTTCAAACCCTTCAAGACGGCCGTTATAACAAGTTCCGCCAGATGGCGCGGTTCTTTACGGAATAACGCTTGCCACCACCCGGAACGATTGTTGCTCACGCCCCCTGCCGGGTCGATCTGGCCGGCGGCACTATGGATCTCTGGCCGCTGTACCTCTTTCATCCCGGCGCTGTCACCGTCAACTTTGCCATCAACATTCTTACCCAGTGCCGCATCAGCCGGCTGCCCGACAAGAAGATCAAGCTCAAGTCGATGGACACCAAAGTGGAGGAGCAATTTTCCAGCTTTGAGCAGCTCTGCGCCACGCACAAATTCAAGCATCCGTTGGCTGCTCACCTGGCCCGCTTCTTTGCTCCGGAAGGCGGGTTTGAAATTGAGACCAACTCGGAATCCCCTGCCGGGGCCGGCATTTCCGGATCGTCAGCCTTGATGATCGCTACCACAGCGGCGCTTGCGCGTTACACCGGTCGCAAGCTCGACCGCGATCAGATCCGCGTGATCGCCCAGAACGTGGAAGCCCAGCTCATCAAGGTCCCGACCGGGTGCCAGGATTACTACCCTGCGCTTTATGGCGGCGTAAGCGCCATCCATCTTGATCCTGACGGCATTCACCATACGGCGGTGCGGGTTGCCGCGGAAGAGCTGGATCGCCGGTTTGTCTTGGTCTATACCGGAGCTCCGCGCAAATCCGGCATCAACAACTGGGAGGTCTTCAAAGCGCACATCAATGGCGACAAAAAGATCTTCCACAATTTTGAGCGCATCGGCGAGATTGCCCGCGCCATGCACCACGCTCTCTCCCTGGCGGATTGGAAGCAGGTAGCCAGGCTCCTGCGCGAGGAATGGAAGCTGCGCAAGACCAACTCCCCCCGGATCAGCACCCCGATGATCGAAAAGCTGGTGGGCGTCGCGTTGCGCCAGGGAGCGCTGGCGGCGAAGGTCTGCGGGGCCGGCGGTGGCGGCTGCGTGGTTTTTCTAACCGAACCGGAGAACCGCGACCATGTCTCTGCAGCCATTCGCAGCTATGGCGGCCAGGTTCTTCCCGCAACCGTAGCCCGGGACGGCCTTTCCGTCAGCGGGCGCTCACTGGGAGCTGAATAAAACCGGCAGAGGCGCGAATCGGCGTGCTTCTCGTCCCACCCTGGTTCGGCATCTAAAAGCTCTATGGCTGCTAAATGGGTTGAAAATTCGCCTGTTTTGGAGAATCATTGAATAGACAAGCAGCCACAGGTGTTCCCATGTTACGCCGTGTCGCATTATTCTTTTCTCTGGTCTTCAGCGCCTGCACCCTGGCTACTGGCCAGTCTGCGCCGATTACCGTCAGGCCAACAAATGCTGATCCTGCGGCCAGACCGCGGGAAGTCGAAAAACAAGTTATTCCTCCGCACATCAAGCCCGCAGATCTTGATAGCCGGCCAAGCCTTACCGATGCCACCAGGATGCAGCTCATTCGCCAGCTGGATGCCGAGTTTGTGCACTCGCGCAAGTTCATCCCTCTCGCAGAAAAAAGCCTGGTCATCGGCGACGACGGCACAGTCAAGCCGGGCGACGATGAACTGTATCGCATGGCGCAAAACGGCGGCGCGGCTGCCAAGGTCGGAGACAGGGTCCAGATCACCAACATTCTTTTCAAAAACAAGGCCATCTACCTGGAGATCAATGGCGGCCCTAAGAAGAAACAAAAGTGGTACCAGCATATAGACATTGGCATTGGTCCCGGAACCAACAGTTCAAATTCGGCACCGCCGGCCACGGGCGCTGCGCTTACCATCGAATTCAAAAACCATGTACCGGAAATGACGGGCCCCGAACTCCAGCAGCTGCTTACTCCGGTTTTGGATTTTTCCGTGAAGAGTGCGGCCCAGATCTTCGCCGATGCTCTTCCCCCTAAGATCCGGCAGGCGGTGAAGGATCACGAAGTGCTGGTCGGTATGAACCATGACATGGTGGTGATGGCCAAGGATCGCCCGCAGCAAAAGGTGCGTGACAAAGATGATCAGGGCCACCCCTATGAGGAGTGGATTTATGGAACTCCTCCCAAGGACGTAACTTTTGTCCGTTTTGCCGGCGATGAAGTCGTGCAAGTAAAGATCGCCAGGACGGGCGGCGAAACGATCGTAAAGACACAGAAAGAAGTGGATATAAAAGACGGCGTGCCCTCGCTGGCCTCGCTGGAATCCAGCGATTCACCGCAGGATGAAAAAGGCGGTCCACCGCCGGAGCAGCCGGCGCATCGGCCAACCTTGAAGCTTCCGGGCGAGCAAACTGAGCAAGAGAGACAACAGCAGCAGCAGCAACAGCAAAGCGGCAATCCAAACGGGCAGGCGCCGCACCAGGATGAACCGCAATGGGGAACGAGCGGCAGCAAGCAACCAGACGCGTCACAACAACCGCCGCCAGACGCGCAACAGCCTGTGGACCCGGAACTGCCAAAACGTCCTCCGCTCTAGAGAGGGCTGACGCAGAGCAGAATCGCGGTTTACACTAAAGATGTGAAGATTGCTCTCGGGCAGATCAACCCCACGATAGGCGATTTCAGCGGAAACTCCAGAAAGATCACCGAATGCGCCCGCCAGGCTCATGCCCTGGGCGCGGAAATGGCTCTTTTCCCCGAGCTGGCAGTCTGCGGATACCCTCCGCGCGACCTGCTGGAAAAACCAGCGTTCGTAGCCCGCAGCCAGCAAGTGGTCAATGAAATTGCACAGGCTGCGCCGCAGATCACCATCATCTGCGGTTTCGTTTCGCCGGCCAAGGTGGAGACGGGCAAATCGGTCATGAATTCGGCCGCTGTGCTGCGCCAGGGCACAGTGCAGTTTGTACAGTCCAAGATGCTGCTGCCCACGTATGACGTCTTTGACGAATCGCGTTACTTCGATCCGGCGGAATCGCAGAAGCTGTTCCCCATTGGCGACAAGCAGCTGGCCCTCACCATCTGCGAGGACGCGTGGAACGACAAGCATTTCTGGCATCGACGGCTTTATCGTGTGGACCCGGTGGATGAGCTGTTGCACGCAGGCGGCAACGTGCTGCTCAACATCTCCGCTTCACCGTTTCATCTGGGCAAGCGCGAGCTGCGCCGCCAGATGCTGGAAACGATTGCCCGCGACAACAAAGTGCCCGTGGTTTTTGTGAACCAGGTGGGCGGGAATGACAGCCTGATCTTTGATGGATCAAGCATGGTGATCGCGCCGGACGGCCGGATTGTGGCCCAGGCGAAATCGTTCGCTGAAGACCTCATTGTCTATGACACCGAGACCGGGCGAGGCGACATGCACGAGCAGACCGCGATGGGCGACGCCAGCGCCTACGCCGCACTGGTGCTGGGCACACGGGACTATGTTCATAAGTGCGGTTTTCACAAAGCCATTATCGGCCTGAGCGGCGGCATCGATTCAGCGCTTACCGCCGTCATCGCCGTGGATGCGCTGGGCAAAGAGAATGTGACCGGCATTGCCATGCCCAGCCAGTATTCTTCCGAGCACAGCGTCAAGGATGCGCGCTCGCTGGCGTGCAAGCTGGGCATACGCTTTGAAGTGATTCCCATCGGCGGGATTTTTGATGGCTATCGCCAGTCGCTGGAGCCACTCTTTGCCGGAATGCCGGAAGACGTGGCCGAAGAGAACATACAATCGCGCATTCGCGGGAACATCCTCATGGCCATGTCGAACAAGTTCGGCGAGCTGGTGTTGACCACCGGCAACAAGTCAGAGCTGGGCGTGGGCTACTGCACACTATACGGCGACATGGTTGGCGGACTGGGCGTGATTTCCGATGTTCCCAAGACCATGGTGTACAGCCTGAGCCGGTACGTGAACTCGCTCCGGCCGCTCATTCCGCAATCGACGATCGACAAACCGCCTTCGGCCGAGCTGCGGCCCGGGCAACAGGACTCTGATACACTGCCGCCATACGAAATCCTGGACAATATTCTGGAAGATTACGTGGAAGATTACCGCACTGCGGAGCAGATTGCGTTGGACCGCGGCTATGAGGTCAAGCTGGTGCGCGATGTAATCCGCATGATCGAGCGCAGCGAGTATAAACGCCAACAGGCAGCTCCAGGATTGAAAATTACTCCAAAAGCTTTTGGCTTTGGCCGCCGTTTCCCCATCGCCCAAAAGTCGGAAGTCTGACGCATGAAAAAATCAAAAATTATTGCTCTCATAAGCTTTCTTGCTATCACATTTGCCATGTGCGCCGCGCAGAACCCGCCAGCGAGCAAACCGGGGACGCATCGCGAGCTCACCCCGCAGGCCAAGGCCCAGATCGACAAAGACGCCGGCGTGAAAACGGCCCTGCCCACGACCGAAGAAGTAGATGCCTACATGAAGCGCAGCTTCGGCTACGATGCCGCCGTAACCTGGCAGATCTATTCCATCCGCGAGTCTGAGGTGCCGGGCGTGGCTGAGATCATTGTCTCGGTGAACAAACAGGAACCGTATCACCTGTTTTATTCGTCCAGCGCACAGATAGCGTTTGTCGGCCAGATGATTCCATTCGGGCCGAACCCGTTCGCGAAGGCACGCACGAAGCTGAAAGGCGCTTTTGGTCCAAGCCGTGGACCCGCAACCGCACCGATTGAGATCGTGGAATTCAGTGACCTGGAATGCCCGCATTGCAAGGCGTCGCAGCCCGTTTTCGAAAAGCTGCAGGGTGATTTTCCCCAGGTTCGCTTCGTCTTCCAGCAGTTCCCGTTGCCGGCGACTCTGCATCCGTGGGCGCTGAAGGCAGCCCAATATGCCGACTGCGCCGCGCAGATGAATCCAGAGAACTTCTGGAAATACGTTGACTCGATCTTTGACGCGCAGGGTGGAATCGCGCTGGCTACGGCGGACGACAAACTGAAGGAGTTGGCCACCGGAGCCGGCTACGATGGTGCGGCAATCGCACGATGCGCGGCGTCTCCGATGACCCAGGCGCGCGTGCAAAAGTCGTTGGATCTGGGCGAATCGCTGGGCGTAAACCAGACGCCGACGGTCTTTGTCAACGGCCGCCCCGTACCCGGCCTTGCCGGGATTCCCTATGACAATCTGAAGAACCTGGTGCAATTTGAAATCGACCACGCAGGCAAGTAGTTAAAATTCACCGCAGAGGCCGCGGAGTCCGCGGAGAGATCCAAGGAGCATTTTGCTTGACTGCCATGATTTCCCGGCGATTTCAGCGATCTCTGCAGTGAAGTATTTTCTACGGCCCCAGGTTCCAGAAAACGCTGCTGCCCTGGTCGTGGAATGGCTTGCGTACCACGTGCGGCGTGATCACGATCAGGACTTCATTGTGGATGCGCTCGTTCGAGTTCGTGGCGAACAAGGTCTTTAAGCCGGGAAGCTGGCTCAGAATCGGCAGGCCCTGAATCGACCGGAGCTCCTGTTCACTGATCAATCCCATGATCGCCGAAGGCTCTCCATCGTCTACCGTGATGGCTCCTTTGTAAGAGCGGGTAAGAATGTCAGGAATGCTGTTCACCCGTTGCGTGCCCAGCGCCTGAACCGACATTTCGAGTGTGAGGGTTATACGGCCATCTGAATGGTAATGTGGCGTGGCTTTCAGATTGACGCCCAGATCCACGTAGGTGAACTGCGGAGTGTTTCCGATATTGGTCTGCCCGGTGCTGGTAAAAGCTACGTTGGAAAATGTGCTGTTCACCACCGGAAACTTGGTGCCAACCAGGAAGCTGGCGGCTTCGCCATCGGTCGCTCGCAGCAACATGTGCTCCAGGTTGGAAGAAGCGGAATGATTCATGCTCAGCGTCGCGCTGATGGGAGGCGTGCTGACGCCGGTCAAGCCCAGGCCTTTGCCGAAGAAGACGAAAGGCGCCAGCAAGGGTGATCCCTGGAGATTGGAGAGATCGCTGGTGGGAATGGTGCTGGGATCGATGGTGCCGGTGCGGTTGAGCTCATCAATGATGGGTTGCGCATTCACACCCAGGACCTTCCGTATTTCGGAAGGAATATTGAAGACCGTGAAGCTGGTGGGAAAATTGGCGCCGATATTGGTCAGATTATCGGTGTCGATTTCGTATTCCTTCACGTCGATGGTCAGCTCGGGCTTGGCTTCCATCAGGTTGTTCAGCAGGCTCGTCGCTATTGCCACCTGATCCTTCGGCCCGCGAACCGTAATGGTGTTTTTTCCCGGCTGCATGCCTACCAGCCTCATGTCAAAGATGGTCCGGAGCACGTTGGTTAAATCCTGCAGCTCCGTGGGTGAGGCGACGTTGGCAACATAAAAGGTGCGCAGCGACATGCGTTCATATTGCTTGCGCATCTCCTGCGTGTCATTGGCGACGATGGCGTCATGACTGGAAACCGGCGCCCAGAACGTCTTGGTCATTTTTCCCGCCAGGCTGGTGGCGGTATAAAAATCGACGTTATCAAGATCAAACTGCAGGACTCGGGTGCTCAGGTTCTGGTCAAACAGCATGGTGATGCCGAACGCGGTCCCGATCTGGTTATAAAGCTGCCGGGTGTCGCCGTGCAGGTGAAAACTCTTCTTGCCCGAAGAAGGCTGCAAATTGATTTGATCGACAGATGCCAGCAGTTGCAGCGTGTGCGTGTGCTCAGGGTCAGGATCATCCGGCGGCGAGATGTCATGAAGGCGTTGGGCGACAAAGGCGTTGGTGGGATCAATACCCAACGCGGTGCGGAACTCCTGGGCTGCGCCGCTGGTGTCGCCGGCGTTGGCCAGGCGATTACCATTCTCCAGGTGCTGGCCAACGATCTGCTGGCGCAACATTTCTCCGAGAGTCCGGTATTCGATGTTGCTGGGAACCAGCTCGCTGGCGTGGTTCACCGCCAGCCAGGCTTCCTCCGGTTTGCCGCTCTTTTGCAGGTCGATGGCATGGTTGAATTCTTTTTCGGCCGTCTTTTGGTCGTTCTTTGAGATGACGGATTTCGGCCCCTCTGCCGCACTCGACAGCAGACAGAAAAAGAGCGACAGGATGGCGAAACCGGTCTTCATCGCGGAAGATTCATTGTACCGTCATTCTGAACGAATCCAGGAAGGAATATTGCGGCGGATTATCTAAGTTTTGTCGTTTAACTCTAGCGTTTGTTCACGGTTACCAGCAGATCGGTGGCGGAGGCAAAGCACGCGTCAGGAGCGCATGCCATGAGCTCAGAGAAACTAAAGATCCCCGTCGCCAAGGCGATGACGGGGACACCTACCGCGTGAGCGGCTTCAATATCAGAAGGAGTATCGCCGACCACGCAGACCCTGGCCCGCTCGCCCAGCCGCTGGCGCGCAAGCACCACGCCGTGAGCAAAGATTTCAGCGCGCGTCTGCCGGGGAAAGGAGAATGAACCGAAGGACAGCAAATCACTCAAGCCCGCCTTCTCCAGCTTGAGTTGGCCAACACGCTCCAGGTTCCCGGAAGCGGCGCCCAGCAGCTTTTGCCGGCTGCGTAAATAGAGAAGCAGGTCGAGGATTGCCGGACAGAGCTCGGGGCGCAACTGTTCGTGGTTGCGCTCGACTTCTGCGCACATGTGCTCGACCATCCGGCCCATTACGTTGTCAATGAAATCGTCATCAAGGCCGTCGCGCTTTAGAGCGGCCCGCAGAATGCGGGGATCAGTATTACCATGCACGGGTACGCCGTCAAGGGTTATTTCCCTGCCCAAAACGTCGCGGGCGGCGTTGCGGAAAGCAAAATAGTGGACAGCATCGCGGCTGTTGAGGAGGGTTCCGTCGATGTCGAAGAGGTAGGCGTCAGCGGCGTCCCAGTGGAAGCCGGGACGTATGAAGGACTGCGTTGTGTCAGAAGGCGCCAGCGCTTGCACCTTAGCTTGGATTCGAATTGTGGTAGTCAGGGTACCTGTATTAACGAACCAGCTTCTGTTTCTCCAGCGAGGCCGGCTTTTCACTGCGCACGGGACGGCGGCCGCCATCGCGCAGCTGGCGCACATCCAGCTTGAGTTCGGCAATGGTGCGGCTCAGGGTATTGCGATGCATGCCTAGCTCGCGCGCGGCTTTGCACTGGTTGCCCCGGTTCTGCTGCAGGACGTTCATGATGAAGCGCTTCTTGAACTCACGCACGGCTTCAGAGTAAAGAATGCCGCTGCTATACATCTGTGCCACAAGTCCTTCGAGCTGGTCCTTCACAGAATCTCCTCACTTTCCAGATGCACCATAATCTTTTATTTTGTCGCCGCTCCCGGGCTGGGCCCACCGCGGAGTTTGACGATGCCAGCGCGAAATTTCTGGCGGACATCCGCGGGCGCCAGCCAGCTTGCGCCTCGTCCTGCAACCAGAAAATATCCCGCCAATTGCGAGCCGGACAGCTCAGCTGACTCAGGCGCAAAAGCTGTGATCGCCAGAACGCCGGCGGTCACAATCACCATTCCGCGTACAAAACCAAATGCTGCTCCCAGGACACGGTCAACCGATCGGAGTCCCGCTTCATGGACCATCCACCGGGTAATTCTGGCAATGGCCCCGGCGAGCAGAACAACTGACACAAAAATCGTAAGAAACCCCGCCAAGTCAGCGATCGCAGGCAACTTGACGTACTGCACGAACCACGGAGAAAGCCTTCCGTAACCCCACGATGCCAGCAGGAAGCCGAAGACTGCTCCCGCAAGGCAGATAATCTCAAAGAAAAAACCCTGTGTCGCTGCCAGCAATGCCGAAAACAGCATGATCACCAGAATGATCCAGTCCAGCGCGTTCATGCCGCTCCCCGGCTCACCCCGGCGGCAGCTCTCGCCCGGCGATCACTCTGTATGCCTGAACGTACTTTTCACTCGTCTTATGCGCCACATCTTCCGGCAAAGCCGGAGCGGGCGGTTGCTTGTTCCACTTGATTGCTTCCAGATAATCGCGAACATACTGCTTATCGAACGATTCCTGCGCCCGGCCCGGCTGGTATTTGTCCGCCGGCCAGAAGCGCGAAGAATCCGGTGTGAGCACTTCGTCCGCAAGAATGATGCCCTGATCGGTCTGCCCGAATTCAAACTTGGTATCGGCAATGATGATGCCGCGGCCTGCGGCATAGTTCGCAGCCTTGCTATAGATGGTTAACGTAAGCTCGCGCAGCTTCTCTGCCAGTTCCCTTCCCGTGTGCCGGGCCATCTCTTCAAACGAGATGTTCTCATCATGGCCGCTCAGCGCCTTGGTGGCTGGGGTAAAGATCGGCTCGGGCAGCTTGTCTGATTCCCTGAGACCTGAAGGCAGGTTGATGCCGCAAACCGCTCCGGTCTGCTGATACTCTTTCCATCCCGATCCGGAAAGATAGCCGCGGGCCACGCATTCAAAGTCGATCATCTGCGCCTTGGTCACGAGCATGGAACGTCCGCGAAGGTCATCGGCGTGATTGCGCAGCTGGGCCGGGTAATCTTCCACGCGCGCGGTGATCAGATGGTTCTTCACCGTGTCTTTAAGGAAGTCAAACCAGAAGAGCGAGAGCTGCGTGAGCACGCGGCCCTTTTCCGGAATGCCCGTTGCCAGCACGTAGTCGAAAGCCGAGATGCGGTCGGTGGCGACAAAGAGCAGCTGCCCGTTCAGACTGTAGAGGTCGCGTACCTTGCCGCGGGCATGGAGTGTGAGTTCAGGGAAATTGGTCTGCAGAAGAATTCGGCTTTGCATTGCTTGACTTGTCATGGCTGAAAATCGTGGGCGAGGCTGTATTCTAGCCTCTCAACTTTTTTTGTCAACCACGGAAAAGCAACATTTTGCGGGCGGGAAAAACTCTCATTCCGGAAAAAATGCAGAGAAATGCACAATCGCTAAAACCCGCATGGATCGCGGACTAAATTGCATTGATTTTCACTGCGCTTTGTAGTACCCGTTACTAAAAATTAAACTCCGTCGCAAAATTTTTTTTCCGAGGACGTTGTTTCGGCGACTCTTAAGAGCAACACTTGCGACCCGCAACGAGTTTCTCAGGGACGGATTTCCACGCGCGTTCCTACCGGCACCAGCTTCCATATCTCTTCCATCTCCGCGTTGGTCACGGCGATACAGCCATCCGTCCAGTCGACTTTCCGGTGCAACGGGCCCAGGTAGGCGAAATCCGGAGCCAAACCATGAATCATGATCGCGCCGCCCGGTCTTGCTCCGAGCTTGCGTGACTGCTCACGATCCGCCGCACTGGGATACGAGATATGCAATGACAGATGAAACCGGCTTTGCGGGTTCTTGGCGTCAATCGTATAGATGCCTTCCGGCGTCCGGTGGTCGCCTTCGATACGCTTGGGACCAACGGGCGCCGTCCCGAGGGCAACTTTGTAGGTCTTGAGAACTTTCCTGCCGTTGAAGAGCGTCATGGTGCGGGTGGACTTGACGATCAGGATCCGGGTGGCTAAGGGCTTTTCCGCTGCAGGCGCAAGAGCCGAGGACACCGCAAGCAGAAAGCAGAGACACCATCCGCGATATCGCATCAATGTGTACCTGAACTCTTAGACACCGGAAGTCCGAACTTAGGCTGAGGCAGCCCGCGGCCCGGCAGCGTCCATACCGAACTTGACCGAGACGATCTTCGAAACGCCCGGCTCCTGCATGGTCACGCCATACATCACCGGCGCTATCGACATGGTCTTCTTGCTGTGCGTGATGATGATGAACTGCGTTTCCACCGCCATCTCGCGGATCAGCTCGGTAAAGCGACCGATGTTGGCTTCGTCGAGCGGCGCATCCACTTCGTCCAGAATGCAGAACGGGCTGGGCTGGTACTGGAAGATGCCGACCAGCAGTGACAGAGCGGTCAACGCTTTCTCGCCGCCGGAGAGCAGGAGCACGTTCTGCAGCTTCTTGCCCGGAGGCGACGCCACAACGTCAATGCCGCTTTCCGCGGTGTTCAGTTCGTCGGTCAGGCGCATGAAGGCCTGGCCGCCAGCGAAGAGCTTGCGGAAGGTGAACTGGAAGTTCTCATTGATGCGGTCAAAGGCTTCCTGGAATTTCTGACGCGAGAACTCGTCGATCTCCTTGATCGTGGCCTGCGTGTTCTCGATCGACTCCAGCAGGTCCTTGCGCTGTGTCTCCAGGAACTGATGGCGCTGCTCGGTTTCTTTGAATTCCTCGAGCGCCATCATGTTGACCGGGCCCATGTTGTCGAGCTTCGTGCGCATCTCGCGATAGGTGGTCTCTTCCAGAGCAAGCTGCTCGCCTTCCACCAGCGGGATCCCGGTATTGGCGCGCAAGTCGTCAGCGCTGATGCCCAGTTCGTTCATGCAGGATTCAGCCATGTGCGCCAGATCGGACTGAAGCTTGGCCAGCTGTGTCCCCAGCTCGCTCTTGCGCTCGCGGGTGGCGTCAAGATCCGCGCGAGCGGCTTTCAATTCCTGATCGATTTCGGCAATGCGCGCGCGCACCTGCTCCGACTCATGGTGCAACTGGACGCCGGTGGCCTCAGCCGCGGCTTTCTCTGCGGCCAGGGCCTGGAGACGCTCAGCGATCTGCAGGTTCTCGGCTTCGCGCTGGACCTTTTCCGCCGCTGCCGACTGAATCTGCGTCTGCAGCGAACTTACGCGCTGCCGTGCTTCAGCCGAGAGCGCCTCGATGCGCTCCAGGGCCGACGCTGCGGTTCTGCGCCGCTCTTCCACCACCGCCAGCCGGGCGGCGGCTTCGGACGCGCTTTGCGAGGCGCCGTCGCGCGTGGTCCGCAGCGAAACCAGCCGCTGCTGCGCGACCTTCATCTCGTCTTCCAATGTCTGGCGCTTCTGCTCCAAGGCTTCAGCCTGTTCGCGCTTCTCCGAGACGATCTGGCTCTTTTCGTCGCGCTCGGAACGGGTGCGTTCAAACTCCAGCCGGTAGGTATTGAGGCGCTGCTCGGTGCGCGCCAGCTCGGTTTCCATCTGCTTGAGCGCATGTCCCTGGGTGAGAGCCTGTTTTTCAGCTTCGCGGCGCTCTTCTTCCAGGTTGCTCAACAGCTTGCTGAGCTCGGAAAGTTCGCGGCTGAGCGTCTGCACGCAGCTCTGCTCATGCTGAATGGCAGTTTCCAGATCGCCGGCCAGCTTGGCCAGCTCGCGCAGCTCGCGCTTGAGCGAAAGAGGGCCTTCCTTGCGCTGCTTGCCGCCGGTGACGGTAACGTTGTGGAAGCACTCGCCGGTGGAAGAGAGGAAGTAGGCGTCAGGGTTCTCCAGAGCCAGGTTGCGGGCGATGCTGGAATCCTGCGTGATGTAGCCGTCACGCAGCTTGGGGAGCACGACCTCGAGGGAACGGCCAAAACCGTTGAGCACGCGGATACAGCTCTTGAGCGGAACCAGGTCGGCCTGGCGGGCCGAGCCCGGAGGCGGCGCGTCATTCACGACAAAGGAGAACCGCGCCTGCGCGTCTTCCGGATGCACCAGGAAGGTCGCGCGGCCGTCGACATCGGACTGCAGCAGCCGCATGCCCTCGTTGGCGGAATCCCACGACTTCACCACCACGTAATTCAGCTCGTCGCGCAGGAATTCTTCGACCACGCTTTCGTAACGGGTCTCGACTTCAAGAAAATCGGCCAGCACGCCGGCAGGAGTGAAGCCATTGCCGACTGCGCCCGATTGAAAAAGACGCTTGACTGATTCGGTGGAGTAGCCATGCTCGTTGATCACCGATTCCAAAGACGTCTTTTTGCCCTGAGCCGTGGCATATTCAGCGCGAAGGGTATCCAGGTTGCGCTTGCGCTCTTCCTCCTCCTTGCGCTTGCTTTCGATCTGGCTGCGAACTTCGCCGATGCGGGTTCCCAGCGCCGCGGCGGTCTGCGTGATCGACTCAAATTCAAAGGCAATCTGACCACGCTTGCCGCCAAAGCTTTCAATATCGATCTGCGCGGCAGCGGATTCGCGCTCCAGCCGCTGCGCTTCGCGCTCCAGGGCAGTGATGTGCTCTTCCGCCTGGATGATCTGGTTGCGCACCTGGGAGGCTGAAGCCATGGCTTCCATGACGTTCTGGCGGCGCGCCTCCTGCTGGCGCTCCAGGTCGGTGAGCGATGTAGCTACATCCTGCGAGGCCTGTTGCAGAGCATGCCATTCCTGTTGCGCGGTCGCGACCTCGGAAGCGGCCGACTCGACAAACCTGCGGTTGGTCTGAACCTCTTCCACCAGCGAGAGCGATTGCGTCTGGGCCCGTTCCAATTCAGCTTGCGCGGCGGCCGCACGGGCATCCAATTCAGCGCAGCGCTCTTCATTCGAGCCGCGGCGGGAGATGGCGCGTTCGGTCTCGACAGCAAGCGCGTTCATGGCCTGGCTGTTGTGCGCGATCTCACTCTCGATGGCGTAACCTCGATGCGTGCGATCGGTATGCTCGGTTTCCTTCGCGGTCACGGACTCGCTGCGCGCGCGAATCTCTTCTCCCATGGCTTCAAGCGAAGCATTCAGCGCGGCTTGGTCGCGGCCCATCTGGGCGAACTTGCTGGCCAGGACGACACGCAGCTTCTCTTTCATCTCGTCGCGCAGGCGGGCATAGCGTTCGGCCTTGGACGCCTGGCGCTTGAGCGAATTCATCTGCCGGGTCACTTCGTCAAAAATGTCATTGATGCGGGCCAGGTTCAGCCGGGCCTGCTCCAGCCGGGCTTCGGCGAGGCGCTTGCGGGTCTTGAACTTGGTGATACCAGCAGCTTCTTCAATGATGGCGCGGCGATCATGCGGCTTGCTGCTGAGAATCTGGCCGATTCTTCCCTGTTCGATGATGGCGTAGGACTCCGGCCCCAGGCCGGTGCCCATGAAGATGTCCTGAATATCGCGAAGGCGGCATAATTTGCCATTCAGAAGATATTCGCTCTCTCCGGTGCGGAAGAGGCGGCGCGTAACCATGATCTCGCCTTTGGCAAAGACCATGGGCTTGAACTTGCGCCGGCGGATTTTGAGAACTACAGGGTTCGGGCCGGCTTGTGAAGCTTCAGCGTTCGGCTCGGTTGGAGCTGATGGCGATTCTGCCAATTCGGAAGGTGATTCTGTCGCTTCGGCCTGAGCTTCCGCGGATGCTGTCTGCACGACTTCAGCTGCTCCGTCGCCCGGGGGCGCCTCGCCTTCCATTCCTTCTTTCCAATCGAGCGGACCGGGCTGTACCTCGGCTACGGCTGCATCGGTGGCTTCGGCAGCGGCGGCGCGGATGGAGGCTTCGTCCCAGTCGTCATCATTCATGCCGAGCGGCATTTCGTCCTGAATATCGATTTCGGGGACGCCACTCACCTGGCCTTCATAAACCTGTGGATCGACCAGGGTAAGGGAGACCTCGGCCATGCCGGTAGGTTTGCGGTCACGGGTACCGGCAAAGATCACGTCTTCCATGCGCACACCGCGCAGACTTTTGGCGGATTGTTCACCCAGGACCCAGGAGATGGAGTCAGCTATGTTCGACTTCCCGCATCCGTTGGGGCCCACAACCGCAGCAATACCCTCGCCCGGGAACTTGAGCTCCGTGCGATCACAGAAGGACTTGAAACCGAGGATTTGCAGCTTCTTAAGTTTCAGCAACTTCCTACTCCTTCAGGATTGACCAATCGTCCCCAAGCCAACACGGGAAATCCGCGCGCCTTGGGGCCCTGTGGCTGGCAGGGTGCGATTTTTTCCTGCAAATCTCTATAAACCCGCGTTCCAGTTAATGTACCCAGAGAGTAACCGGGGGTCAAGAGCAAAGCCCACTAGATATTGTGGATAAATGCCCTTAACCACAGGATGTCGCACTGCTTGTGCAGTCATTGGTCAAATTACACCTGTGAGGGTTCTTGGGAGGCCGGAAGAATCGGTCAGAGCTACGTTGACTGTAGCGCTTTTGGTGCAGCGAAGCAAGGTGGCTTAAGGCGGGAAATGGTACAGAGGAGAGAAGGACAAAAGGATTAAGTAGATTGCCGGAATCGCACGTGATCGCCTTGATCGGAAAACGCAAAATCCTGCTGTTGAGTTTCAAGCTCGAGGACGCGCAAGCAGTGCTGCTCTGCCATATACTTCCCCCATGACTCTTTCCGCAAGAAACCAACTGCAAGGCGTTGTCGAGGATGTTCAATTGGGTACCATAATGGCCCACATAACCGTGCGCGTCGGCGACAATGTGGTGGAAAGTGTGATCACGCGCCGCAGCGTCGAGGAGATGAAGCTGAAGAAAGGCGATAAAGTAAGGGTCGTGATCAAGTCTACCGAGGTGATGCTGGAGAAGGGCTAGACACGACGCGGAGGGTTTTTACCACGCGCACCCCAACACGCGGGGCGCTTGTCGCAAGCAAACTCTTGGACCTTCACCCGATTGGCTGTTTCCTGATCCGTTCGTCATGCTCCAGCCACGCCGCCGACTTCTTGAAATAGCTGCGCAGGTTGGTGGAGAGATGCCGGGTCCATTTGGGATTTCGTTCCTGGCGTGCGTGGGCGAATCGGGCCAGAGCGTAGCCGTAAACCTCTTCGGGAAGGTAGCCCAAACGCTGCATTGACCAGCCTTGTTTGCCGTCTTTATGCCATTGGCGGAAGCGGCCGGAACAATTTGCGGTAAAAATGCCGAAGCCGAGATAGACCGTCAAAAGATCGGTGAGTGGCTCCATATCTTTGGCATTGTGGTCGATCCGTCCGCCGCCCAGCAGTATTACGTGGCCGAGTTCGTGCGCCAGGGTGGCAACCACCGTGAGCGGATCTTCCATGTTCGACGCCCGCATAGCCACGACCATTCTGCGGCTTTCGTCATCCGGATGGAAATACAGACCGGCACAACTTTTGCCGTTCCCATCGCTCCAGTAAGGCATGAGCTTGCGCAATTCCGAGGTCTCGTCAGGAAAGAACTCGAGATCGATCTGGCCGTGGTCGACCTGCATGTAATCACAGATGCGGCGGAACATTTTTTCTGCCGCGGCTTCGCTCTTATCGTAGGGGTCAGGAAAATGCTCGGCGTCGGGAAGTATGACGCGGGCCTGAAGCAGGCGCTGATGGCCAAGAGCGCGGCCGAGGCGGTCAAAGCCGCTTTCAACCCATTGGCGGTCTTCGCCGGAAACAGGCAGAGTGGGGCGGAAGGCGAACATGAGCGGAGGCATTATAGCGAGATCGGGGAAGGTTGGTGCCGTATACGTTCCCTATCGTTGGTTACTGGTGGTCTGGTACCGGTCCGGTGTCTAATCCTTTCTGATGGAAGCGGAGAGAGACTACCGGCTCATTGGGTTCGGTGTGATCGCGCTTATGATCACCGTGGGCGTGGGGATTGGCGTGGCGCTCCGGCCCAAAACTCCATTTCAGCGGGAACATGCGCGCGCAGAAGCGGCAAATCCGATGTGGCTTCGGGTTGAGATCAGCACCGCCGACCATCGCAGCGAGTACGGTGAGAATGAATCGATCTATATGGTTGCCCGGTTTTCCAGCGCCGAGCGGTACAAGTACAAAGTCGAAACGGCGGAAGGCGAAAGTCCATCAGTACTGGATGTGGTGCACATATCGAACGGGCGCAAGGCCTTGTTCAACAACAGCATTCTCTGCTGTTTCTCCCGCCTGGTTGGACTCGACGAGGAACCCTATGTCTCCAAAGCACCGCTGCCGTTCAAACTGCCGCCCGGCAGGTACCAAATTTATGTGACCAGCCGGCGTGTGTTCAAGTGGGATATCGGGCGCGAGGAATACCAGCCGAGCTGGTTCGAAGTTGCTTCGAACATGCTCGAGATCCGGGTGGTGCCTGATCACAAATAGGAAAACCGGCCAAACAAGAAAATTAGATTCTCCGCCCTATAATTGAAACACTCGTTTCATTTATAATTCGTTTTCAAGATGAGCCGGACTGCAAATCGAGAGCGGCCGAAACAGTTGCGGAGCGCTATTCTCGGGTATCTGATCAAGCATGGCCTGAATGAACTGTCGCTGCGGCCACTGGCCAAGGCCGTGGGTTCAAGTCCGCGGGTGCTCCTCTACTATTTCGGCTCAAAAGAAAACATGGTGATCGAGGTACTGGCTGAGGCCAGACGGCAGCAACGCACTGCGTATGACAAAGTCGAAGGCGATAGCTTTGCCGAGGCATGTGGGATCGTTTGGAAACGGATGAGCGCGCCTGATTCCGAGCCGCTCTTCCGTCTTTTTTTTGAAGTCTACGGGGTGGCGTTGCGGCGTCCGCGGCTTTACAAGATGTTTCTGCATGACACGATTGAAGAATGGCTTCGCGACATCGCGGAGCCTTTGTGCCGTGAAGGGCATTCACGCCGCGAAGCGCGCGCTTTCGCTACCGTCGTCATAGCCGGACTGCGCGGCTTCATGCTGGATTACTGCACCAAACATGACCGCCGGCGTGTCAACCAGGCCGTGAGGTCATGGCTCTCTACATTGAATGCCATGCTGCCGCAAGGCAGAGGAGCTTAGCAAATGAGATTCAGGAATTCCCGCGCTTCGATACTGCAGATTGGGTTGATTTTCGTGCTGGTGGTGAGCGCGGCGCGCTGCCGGGCGCAGACGGCGCCGGGATCGATGGACGTGCATTGGTATGAAGGCACAACGAATTGCGCGGGGAATAATCAACCTCCGCTGCAGGTACATGCCTATAACGAACGGACGTATATCCTTCGCGAGAACATCTGCGACACGTTTGAAGCGCCGTTTATCTACCTGCTGATTGGATCGGACAAGGCGCTCCTGATCGACACCGGCGATGTAGCCGAGGCCAACAAGATGCCGCTGGCGCGTACCGTGCTGCAGTTGCTGCCGGATCGGGGACCGCAAAAAATGCCGCTCATTGTGGTCCACACGCACCGGCACCTCGACCATCGCGCAGGCGATGGGCAGTTCGCGCAGCTGCCCGACGTTCATGTGGCAGGCTTCGATATTGATAGCGTCCGCCGTTTCTATCACTTCAGCGACTGGCCGAACGGCGCAGCGGAGATCGATCTCGGCGGCAGGACGGTTGACGCGATCCCTACGCCGGGACACAACGAGACGGAGGTCTCGTTTTATGACCGAACTACGGGGCTTTTTTTCTCCGGCGACTTTCTGATACCGGGACGCCTGCTGGTCGACGACACGAGCGCATATCTGGCGAGCGCAAAGAGGGTTGCGGCGTTCGTGAAGGACCGCCCGGTCACCTATGTCCTGGGCGGGCACGTGGAAAAGAATGCCGCCGGCGAGCTGTTTCCGTGGGAATCGACGTTTCATCCGCAAGAACATGTTCTGCAGATGACCAAGGACGATCTGCTCGCTTTGCCGGCGGCGCTCGCGAACTTCAATGGCTTCTATAGCGTGAGCGGCAACTTCGTGATGATGAATTCCATACGGATTCTCATCGTTTTGTCTGTGCTCATCGTGCTGGCCTTGGTCGCAATGGTGTGGTTGCTGGTGCGCTACCTGCGGCGGCGGAGGCGGGCGCGCAAGCTCGAAATGGCGAAAAGCGGATGAGCTGATCCAGCAAACCTAACTAAGGTAAAGAAGAATCATTGTCTTTGACACCGGGCTGCAATTTCTATTATTCTAGAAATATGGTAGCAAAGTCGAATACACAGGAAGTTACCCGCTTCGCCGACATGCTGTCCGCTATGGGAGCGGAACCGCGGCTGCGGATTCTGCGGCTTCTTTTGTCGGCGCACCCGGAAGGGATGGTGGTAGGCGAAATCGGCGAGGAGCTTGAGATTCCCAACTCGACGCTGTCGCACCATCTGGACAAGCTGAAAAACGAAGATCTGGTGCGCGTGCAGAGAGAAGGCACCTTCCTGCGCTACACGGCGAACACGGCGGCCCTGGAAGAGCTGTTGGGCTTTCTATTTGCCGAATGCTGCACGCGCAACAAGGTGGTGGAGGCGCAAAAGGTGGTCTGCTGCCGTTAGGAACAAGGAGCAAAGACGATGACGGATGCGATTAAAGACGTGGTCCAGGCGAAATACGGCGAAGCAGCCCGGCGCGTAGCGGCCGGACAAGGCAATTCCTGTTGCGGCGCGAGCGCGTGCGGCACGGACGTTGATCCGATCACCCGCGACCTTTACGACCACACACAAACCAGCCTGCTGCCGGAAGAGGCGCTAAGGGCGTCGCTGGGCTGCGGCAATCCCACGGCGCTGGCGCAGCTAAACCCGGGCGAGACGGTTCTTGATCTTGGCTCGGGCGGCGGGATCGATGTGTTGTTATCGGCCAGACGAGTGGGCTCCGGCGGAAAAGCCTATGGGCTGGATATGACTGACGACATGCTGGCGCTGGCGCGGGAAAACCAGAAGAGGTCCGGGCTGAGCAACGTGGAGTTCCTGAAAGGCGAGATTGAAAACGTGCCGCTCCCGGACAACTCGGTTGACGTGATTATCTCCAACTGCGTGATCAATCTTTCGGCCAACAAAGACCGCGTTCTGCAGGAAGCGTTTCGCGTGCTCAAGCCGGGAGGGCGCCTTGCCGTTTCCGACGTGGTGGTGCGCGGCGAGGTCCCGGAGGAAATACGGCGGAGCATGCTGCTGTGGGTAGGCTGCATTGCCGGCGCGCTGAGCGATGAGGAATACCAGGCCAAACTGGCCGGCGCGGGCTTTGAGCAAATTGAGATCGAGCCGACCCGGGTTTACAGCGTGGAAGATGCGCGAACAGTGCTCGCGGGCCAGGGATTGGATGTGGATGCGCTCGCCGCGCAGGTGGAAGGCAAGTTTATGAGCGCATTTGTGAGAGCGGTGAAACCGACACAAAGGTTTTGATCTGTCCCCCTTGCGCAGGGCTAGTTCCTGGAATGACAATGAATAGCGTGTATGTCCGGCAGAGTCCCAATCGCACTGATGCTCTTCGCTCTGCTCTGTTCGCCAGCGTCTGGATTTGATACTTACTGGCACCAGGAAGCGGTGCGCCGCGTTGCGGAAGCGTTCGCATTCAGCGAAGATGCACGCAAGATCACGCAGTTGGGTAACTTTTCGCCCGACTTCTTCGGACCCGTTTCCGAACTAGCTTCGCAAAACCTTCAGGGCCAGGCGTTGCAGGCGCTGAACCAGTTCGGCGCTGCGAATGCGGAGAGCCGCCAGTCCGCCGTATTTCTTCATTTCGACAATCTCTATGGTGAACTTCAGGGCAACGCGAAGTTCGATTCCATGTTCGCGCAGCTGCTGAAGAACACCCAGACCGCGCTGGCGGCGTACAAGAACCAGGCCGGGACCGATGATCGTACGCGAAAGGTCCTGGTGCTGGTTACACTGGGAGCGTCATTGCACGCGGTGCAGGATTTCTATTCGCACTCTGACTGGGTGCATCAGGATTTCAAACACACTCCGGCGCCGCCGGTCTCGCTACCGGCAGGAGGAATGAGAGCACCCACGTGGTTCGAATTTCGCGCGAAAGCGGGCGCACCGGATCAATGGCCGTTTCAGGTCAAGACGGGAATTTATCCTCCGGGCCAGAACGCAGCGAATACACACACACACATGAACCACGACAACTCCCGCCTGGAGTACAGGGAGTTGGAAAGCCCAGGCCAACCGCTGGTATCGCAGGCCAAGTATCACGACGCCGGCAATGTCCCCGCCCGCGAGCAGGACGCCGCGTCGATCTCGGCTCACCAGCAATATGCTTACAACACCGCCGTTGCCGCAAGCGTGGAGTGGGTCAACAAGATCGAAGAGAACGCGGACGCGAAGGCAGCCATTGAATTCGCCCGCACGTGGAACCTGAAAACCGACGCGCCCAAACTGGCGAAAGAGCTTGATGCCGGCCTGGCTACTCAACTCGCGCTGTCGTGCGCGGCCGGGAAGTGGGATGGGGAGGATCCGCCCGGTGATCGTGGAGTCCTGTGCAAGACCGTGCTAGATAAAAGCATCAGTACGAATTCGGCTACCAGCGCCGGCAACCTGGAGTCCATCATCGTCGGCCTGGGGACTCGCGCTGCTTTCCCCTGGGCACTGAAATACGCGGGAAAGTTCTGGGAAGTCCACAAGCAGTACGGGGTCTTGCCGGCGCTGTCTCAAGGAATGGGCTCACCGTCCGGCCACTATAGCTTCAAATGAAATGTTTTGAGGGCCAGGAGTTCACTCGGGCAGACAGTCACGATCCCGGTGTGGGTGTTGGTGCCAGGCCATGCTTGATACCTGTCTCGCCACGCTGGTGCCAGGACGATGTACGTTTTCCATTCGTTTTGGCCAATTTCCTGATTGCCATGCGGAGCCGGTTTCGCTTATACTTCGCACTGGTTTAACCGAGAGCGGCGTCGGGGAGAAAGGCAGTCCTGAGTACTTAGTATTTAGTACTTAGGAAACGCAAACTCCAAAAGGCCTGCAACCCGTCTACGGTCCGCGGGTCAGTGAAGTCCTGACCCTGCCTGCCAAGACAATAGCGACCGGCAATCAGCCATTGGCAAGTTGCTGCGTTCTGCATGGGCGGGAGAGGTGTGCGTGTGGCCGCTAAGAGCTGCGATCGAGCCATGTGAATCGATTGGCGCGCACAAAAGTCAGTCGTCCCGCTAAAGCGGGACTCTGTTTTGAATTCACTCTTCCCCGACACTTACCCTCCGCTCGCGATAGCTCGCGTCGGGCCGTGCCGGGCTATTCTCAGCCGCGCCTTTGCGGCGCTGGATCAACGTCAGGGCTACATCACACGAGCGAAGCACAGCCAAGAGTGCTCTTCGGCGCAGCGGTAGTAGTGTTGGGCGTGAGAAAAGCACAAGGTCCCTCCGGCCTACTCCCACCCCAATCGCGCAAAAGCGGGGCGTTTGGGCACCCCGGACCCGCGCGCTGATCCGCCCATTCACGCCAAGAGCGGGTGCGAACGGGAACCCCCGAAAGCGCGCGCGCCGGCTAAACGGCCGCCGGGATGGCGAGGTCAATAAGATGTAATCCCATTCCAGCTACAAGGATCTTACGAAACACACCAGCCAGCCATCCTTGCGGATGGCTGTTTGTATTTCTGCCTATTCCCGCCATGCCCATCCGTTCGCAAGGAACGCGACAAGGATGGGGGCCTACGGGAACGGCGGCGATGGATATGCGTGGAGAAAGAAATGAGCAAAGAAGAGATCATTGCTGCCGTAATGAACTGCACACAGGAGCTGGGGCACGCGCCGTCAGTGGGCGAATTGATCACCAGGACCAAGGTGAGCATTTACGCGATCAAGAAATATTTTGGCAATTACAAGCGCGCGCTGGAGGCATGCGGGCTGGAACGCGGTGGATCTGGATATACGGTCGGGCTGGAGGCGCTTTTTCCCGACTGGGCCGGGGTGGTACGGAAGCTGGGGCGGGTGCCGACGATGATGGACTACCGGCTGCATGGGAGATACAGTTCACGTCCGCTGGTGCGGCATTTTGGCGGGTGGACGCATGTTCCGGCAGGGATGCTGGAATACAGCCGCGGGGAGAGAGTGGGAGACGACTGGAAGGATGTGCTGGACGTTGTGGCGAAGCATTTGATGGAGAGACCGGACTGGCCGAGAGCGTCGCGGAGAACTTTGAGACGAACTTCGGGGGGAGGAACTTTGCGGCCGACCATCCAGGATGATGAGCCGTTTTATGGCGAGCCGATGGCGGAGACGCCGATGGTGTTCTCGCCGACGAACGAAGCCGGGGTTGCCGTGCTGTTTGGGGCGGTGGCACGCGACCTGGGATTCAGGATCACGCGGGTACAGAACGGCTTTCCGGATTGCGAAGCGATGCTGGAAGTAGAGCCGGGCCGGTGGCAGCGGAAGCGGATTGAGTTTGAATATGAGAGCAGGAGCTTTTTGTCGCATGGGCACCAGGCGGCGAACTGCAACATGATCGTGTGCTGGAGGCATAACTGGCCGGAGTGTCCGCTGGAGGTGGTGGAGTTGAAGTCAGCGGTGAGCGATCGGCACTCAGCGGTCGGGGAAAGGCAAAACTCTACCACGGATGAACACGGATGACACGGATCGGAGGGATGGGGATGTGACGCCAAACAAACGTTGCCCTGAGTAACCGGATATGAAAGTCTATTCTCGTGATAGTTAACAGCGATGGAACCCAAGCAATCTCTACCCTGGGTTGGGTTGACAAAGGCGCATTGTGGGTATTCGCGGCTGGAATCGGAAAGGCAAAACCCTACCACTGATGAACACGGATGACACTGATCGGAGGGAGTGCGATTTTTTGCCAGTTATCGAGTATGCGGCGCACCGCAAGCCGCTGCATGCCGCTCCTTTCTTGCCTTACCAGACTCGTTTGGTGCCGCAGTGCTCGCAAGTAAGCAACTTGTTTATGGTTGCTCCACAGTTCCGGCGCGAATACTTGTGCCTGCCTCCTCTCGCCGTTTTCGGGATGCGTTCACCGCAGAGCGGACATGCCTTCTGGTCGTGTCGCATGAATTCCTGGCGGCAACCGCTTAATTCGCCAACGCGTCTCTCAAACTCTGTGTAGGAATATCGACGTTGAAATATGCGGTTACTTCGTGTTCCTTATTGTTCATGTCCCGACAAACCATGACGTCGTAGGTATGACCATCCTTGTGAGCCAGGCTTTGCTGTGTCACCTGCATATGACTGAAGCGAAGAAAGGTGTATTCCTCATGAACATTGATAACCACGAAAGCATCTTCTTCCGACTGGCCGTGTTTGTTCTCCTGGATTGAATCCAAAAGACCCCGTATTACCGCCTTGTGAAATTCCGCCTTCTCTTTATTCCCGGATTCCGAGTTGGCGATGAAAGCGATGTAGTGCAGTTCCGCATCGACAAAGACCTTTTCCAGGAGTTGATCGACCTTCTTTAGCGCCTGGTCGAACTTCTTGGCGTTAAGGAGAGAGGACAGCTGCTTAATGTCGTCCGCGTCAGCCTCACATTCATATTTGCTGGCAGCACAGTTGATGCGCAAGGCCTTGAAATCAATTTTCAAATCGCCCGATTTCAGCTGCTGCAGCGCTTTCTCATAGCCGGCCGTCGCGGCTGGATTCTCTTTGCCATGAACAAGAGCAGTACATAGCAACACGATCGCCAGCTTCCAGAAGACCCTTCGTGTCTTCATTGATGCACCTTGTCCGTCATTTCTCGGGTTTCAGATCGACAATTTACACCGAACCGGAGGAGAGTTCCACGACTATTGGCAAGAACAGTCGATCGCACTCTAATGAACCTCAAGTGTTTTCTTTTGAATATCCAGGGGAAGATCCTCGATGGAATAGACCAAGACCATATGCGGTTCCCCGCCGATCATCAGCGGCCGGGATCCCTTGCCGGGCGGCAATTTAAATTCAAAAGGAATCTCGATGTGCCAGGATTTGCCCAGATGGTTGATTGGAATACTAAAGAGCAGGGATTTTCCAGGCGAAATGATAGACGCCGATCCGACATCGAAGCTGTATCCCCTGGGCATGTTGGTTTCTTTTTGATCTGAGCTTTTGGAGACATTTGAGTCATTATTGGGTAGATCCACTAACTCGATCGGCGCATCTTTTACCACCTCGTACATCACGCCGGCCTCATTTGCCAGAGCTCCTTCGGGCGGGCCGAAGGTGCTAAGAACGATTCCCTCCCGGCAGTTGTTCACGAAGCGAAGCCACAATCTCTGCGATGGCTCATCTTCGAAAAACTTCACACCCTTGCCTATATGGTCAAAACGCAGGTAGACGAAGGCGCGATTTGGATCAATGACGAAAGGAGCTGGTGTTGATGAAGCTCGGCCCTGCGAAATGCCCCAGACCGAAGCGAGCAGAATCGATAGGAACACGGCTAGACAAACCGAAGTTCGCTTCATGACTAATTCAGACTCCGAAAAGGACAGGGCAGTTCCCGGAAAGTCGACGTTGTGTAGGCTCAGGGAAGACACAAAGTGCTGGTATTGGCAAGGTCGACTTTCTTACGTGCCCTTTTTCCGGAATCAGCCGTCCCGCTAAAGCAGGACTCTACTCGGGATCTCACAGTTCCCCGGCACTTACCCTCCGCTCGCGATAGCTCGCTTCGGGCCGTGCCGGGCTATTCTCAGCCGCGCCTTTGCGGCGCTGGGCCACCCACTAACAGCGGTCCTCATACCAGCGCTAGTCCCGCGCTGCCGCGGATAGACGCGGATTGGTTGCCGATCTTGAGACGTATCGGTGCTAGGTCTCTACGTTGAGATTCATGAGTGGCTCACGCGAAGCGGCAGCGGAGCAGATCCTTCAGCGCCCAGGCTCTTCGGGATGCCATCTTGATATCGCAGGCGAGGGCTTCTCCACCCCCTCAAGCCAACCCCGGGCTTGCCGGGGAGCCCGGGCCTGGGGTCCACAAGTTTGGAATAAGTAGAAGACCGCTAGGGGCGGCGGTTCCACATGATCCCCAAAGCACAGGCAGGAGTGCCTGTGCCACAACGGACACTTATCCCACCCGTGTGTGCACCAAAAACAGAGGCGGGCATGGCACTCAAGTAACTCTGTTTTGTTTGGGTTAGCGGCTATGCTTGTGGTCATGCAGAAGCCAAAAATCACGACATGGAGATCGGCATTCGGCCGGAAAGCGCTAGGCTGCGCGGCGATCGCGCTGGCGGGAATAACCTTATTGGCTACAGGAGTTTCGGCGCAGGAGTCGCTGGGTGACCGGGCGCGCAGGATTCGCGCAGAGAAGGACAACGCAGCCCAGGCGGCCCAGGCGAACACGGGACAGAAGGCCCAGAATTCGGCAGCCGCGGACTTGTCGGCGACGATGGCCCTGGTATCGGAGACGGATCCGGACAAGTACAGAGAGGGCGTGCGGCTATTGCTGGAGCAGGAGCGCTTCCGCGTGCTGGATGACGTGGCCGCCGGCGAGCGCGCGCGACAAACACGCTTTGCCGGAGGCGAATGGAAGCTGCATGAGTTTTATGAGGCGCTGGCTTCGCCGACGGGTAAGGGCCGGGGTGTGGTGCCGGATTGGAATGCGTATCGCGAGCGGTTGAACCACTGGGTGGGGATGATGCCCTCGTCGATCACGGCGCGGGTGGCGCTGGCGCAGGCTGAGCTGCTGTATGCCTGGCAGCTGCGCGGGCCGGGTGCAGCGGGCACGATCGCGCCGGACCGCTTCGACTTGTTCACCAAGCAATTGAAGATCGCGGAGACGGTGTTGAACCAGGCATCGGACCTGCAGGCAAAATGCCCGGAGTGGTATGACGTGATGCTGCAGGTGGGACGGGCGAAGGTCTGGGAAGTGGACGACATGAATACGCTGCTGCAGCGGGCGGTGGCGTTTGAGCCCCAGTATTTTTACTACTATCAGCAGCAGGCGCTGACACTGACGCCGCTGTGGCGCGGCAAGGAAGGCGATGTAGAAAAGTTCGCCGAGGAGCAGGCGAATCGCGTGGGCGGGAAGCCGGGCGACATTTTGTATTTCCTGATTGCGCAGTCGGTGATCGGCAATCCGGATCTGGCGAAGATGCCGCAGCACTTTGTGTGGTCGCGCGCGCTGGTAGGATATCAGGGATTGGCCGAGCAATATGGTTCGAGCGTCGTAAGGCAGAACCAGATTGCGTTTATGGCGGCCCGCTTTGGGGACTACATGGCCGCGGACGATACGTTCAGACAAATCGGCGATCACTGGGACAGGAATACGTGGGGATCGCAGGAATATTTTGAGAAAGTGAAGACGTGGGCCAGCGGACAGGCGGGTCCGTTCAAGAAAATCATTGACGCGTACAAAGCCGTGAACGCGAATGTAGCGACGCCGGAAGGCCAGCGTTATGACGGACAAATCGCCAAGGAATTCAGCGCGCGTTATGCCCGCGCGGTGCACGATTGCACGTCGCCTGCAGGCAGCCCGCCGCCAACGCTGCTGATCATGCAGGTAGGCAAGACCGGTAGCGTGCAGCAGATGCTGGTGGTGCCGCAAGAAGCGAGCGATGCGTGCCTGCGTCCGAAGCTGGAGAAAGCGAATTTTTCGCCGCCGCCGAAACCGGAATACTGGGTGCGCGTGAGCTTGAAATAATCGCCGGAATCGCCGAGATCGCACGTCATCGCCGAGATCGGAAAACCAAAACCTCACCACGGATGACACGGATCAAACGGGTCGAATCAAAAAGTGGCGAGACCGTTGGCGCGCTGAGCCACGCGCGTCAGGCGCAGAGAACTTCGCTACCCAGCTGAATGTGTCAGCAACAAGGAACTTCGCAGAAAAAAAAGGACCCGGTAGTGGGGTCAACCGGGCCTCGAATTCACGCAGGAACCTGGGACTCAGAATGTCATGCAGACTGCGTTGTTTGTTGCTTGGTTACGCCCTCTGCTTGCGGGCCTTTCTGTCCCTGGACAATTTCGAATTCGACGTCATCGCCTTCCTGCAGGCTCTTGTAGCCCTCTGACTGGATGGCACTGTAATGAACGAAAACATCAGGACCGTCATCGCGGCCGATGAATCCGAACCCTTTTGCATTATTGAACCACTTAACTTTACCTTTAATTCGAGACACGTTCCTTACTCCGGGCGGACTGTGGATACACGGTGGTGCTGTGGTCCGCAGACCGATTTTTCTTCTCTAAGTTTTGCCACTGCTATTGGGAAGGGACGTATGGACACCGGGAATGATTTAACCTTCTCCCCCGATGTTTACCCGTCTTATACCCGTTACTTTGGCTTTGTGATATTTTGCGCTTCATTACCGCGGCATGTCAACTAAAAGTAAAGATTCCAGCAGCAATGACTTACAAAGAAAAGCGTCTGCCCGATCATCCTGCACTTCCTTCAATGCGGATAGCCGGAAGGCATTACTTTGAAAGAATTACTTTAACGGTGTAGTAGTTTTCTTTCCAGCCAGAGCAAACCGGAAATGGTCTTGGCGTCAACAATTTTCCCCGTCATCGCCATACGCACCGCCTGGGCTACTGGAAAAAAGCGCACAGCGATCCGCTCATCCTCTTCCGGCTGAGCCTGCCCCTTTCTGAGACCACGCGCCAGGTATACCGTCATGCTTTCGTCAAGAAAGCCCGGGCTGACGTAGAAAAACAGCGCCCGTTGCCATCGCTTCGCCGTGTATCCGGTTTCCTCAAGCAGTTCGCGCTTAGCGGCAGCCAGCGGGGCCTCGCCTGGATCGATGCGTCCTGCGGGCAGCTCCCACATCCGGCGACCTGCGGCGTAGCGATATTGGCGCTCCAGCAGCACTCGCGGCGAGCGCCGCGAATCATCCACCGGCAGAACGACGATCGAGCCCGAATGCCGGATTACATCGCGCCGAGCCTGCACATTGCCCGGCTCTTCCACTTCATCTGTGTTCACACTGAACACCGGACCGCGAAATGACACCTTGGAGGAGACCACGCGAACCAGACTTTTGGATTTTTTGCGGGTTGGAGACATAGACGCAATATTAAGTGCTGGGCGAGAAAAACAAAACTTTTTGCGACGCGAAGAACTTGAGCTTTCCCGATCACGGCGATGCCGGCGTTTCCGCGTGATTCCGGCGATTCCGGCGATTCCCGTGCGCTTCTGTTATTCTCCCGGTGAATGGCCCGCAGGCGCACGCACAAGTCGACCATCACTCTGATCGGCGCGGGAAACCTTGCCCGCACACTCGGCCCTGCTCTGCGCGCTGCCGGCTATACGATTGACGGAGTCGCCGCGCGTGAAACTGCTTCGTCGCGCCGCCGAGCCGCCATGCTGGCGCGCGCGCTCGGAGCAACCGCCATTCCGCTCGCACAAGCCGGGCCTGATTCCAGCATCATCTGGATCTGCCACACCGATGACGCGCTGGCGGAAACCGCCCGCAAACTCGCGCGCAAGAGCGGCTGGCAGGGGAAGATCGTTCTTCATTCCAGCGGCGCGCTCTCCAGTGACGTGCTGGCTCCGCTGCGGAGGGCAGGCGCGCACGTTGCTTCGCTCCATCCCATGATGACCTTTGTTCCCGGGGCCTCACCCCGCATGAGCGAGGTCCCGTTTGCCGTGGAAGGCGATCGTCAGGCAGTGACAGCGGCCCGTCAAATCGTGAAGCGCCTGCACGCCGAGATCTTCCCGATCGAAAAGCGATTCAAAACGCTCTACCACGCTCTCGGTTCGTTTTCCTCGCCCATGCTGGTGGCAACCCTGGCGACGGCCGAGCGTGTGGGCCGCGCCGCCGGCTTAAGCCCCAACCAGACGCGCCGTATCATCGCGCCCATCCTGCGCGAAACCATCAAGAATTACGTGGAAGGCGGTCCCTCTGCAGCCTTCAGCGGCCCCATCAAGCGCGGCGACCTCAACACCATCCGCCGCCACCTGCGCGAATTGAAGCGAGTCCCCGCCGCAACCGAGGCCTATCGCGCCCTGATTAAATCGGCATTGATGGATTTGCCGGCGCGCAATCGGAAAGAACTCGCGCGGCTCGTGCGTTGAATCTCGCCATCACCTAAAACGAGTGTTCTCGTGAAACGCCGTCAAATGACAAGGCGGGATTGTCGTGTATTGTCGCTTGGTCCCATTGCGTTTCGTTGATACCTTCGGGGCAGATGTCCAAAGGGGCCTCGCCGATGTCAACCTTGCAAATGCAGCCAACGTATGGATCGATGGTTCGGCTCTGGAAGCAGATTGCAGTGGCTATTGCCGTACTTTCGTCAGTTTCTTCAGTTTCCCTCGCTGCTTCCGGTGCTTCGTCGGGCACATTTGAATCGAAGAATTCCACTTCGAGGATCGTCGACTTCTCGCCTGCCTCGTTTGCCGCCAAAGCTGATGCGAAGTTCTTCTATTCCATTGATGGCGAGCTGAAATACTCAGACCAAATCGATCCCCACTCGCCAACCCTGACGCGTGGACCGATCACCAATTTCCTTGTTTCGCCCGACGGAAGCAAGATTGCCGTTGTGGTAAGAAAAAGACTTCTGATCGTTGGTACGGATTCTGTTCTCGGCGAGGTGGCCGAGGTTGACTCAATCTATAGGACATTCAAGCCAATCGGGCACCGTTTCTTTCGCGACGACGACTTTCAGTGGTCCCGCGACTCGAAATCTCTTTATCTGATACGGGACGAATACAACCATTCGCGGGGCTCGCAGCTGTGCTCGAAAAACGGAGAGCTGTGGAGATATGACCTCGATTCCAGAGGCTTGCAGCTGGTGCTCAAGCCCTTTGCGGCATGCTCATACTTCTTCGGCCCAAATTCCGCGATTTACTATTCGGAACCGACCGGTCGCGGGGATCTCCAACTCAAATTCTTCAATGGACGTAACTCAACAAACATCGGTGAGCCCAACGCGAATGACATCGAACTGTCAGACGTGAGCGACGAAGGACTTTTTTATTCCTTTTCGATCATCGATTATGAGAAGGCGTTGACCTCGCTAAATGTCAGGCTGGTGTACCAAGATGGTCTGCAAAGCCTGCTCATCAATGACAAGAAGTATTTGTCGGTGACCCAGGGTAAAGGCTGGGATGGCTACTATTACTGCCCCGAGCTTCTGCGAAGCGTTTTCTTGCCCGGGAGAAGGTTTTTTCTGTTAAATGTGCCGTTTTGCGGCAATTACAAAGGCGAATTGTTGTTTGATCTCGAATCAGCGCGGTATCAGGAGCTTCCTCCGAACACGGTAGTCTTTTCAACATTGAACACCATGTCTTTCAAAGGCTACCGCATCACAGCAGGCGGCATTAAACTCAGGTAATTCCCTCGAGTCTGTCGCGTTTTTTGCCGCAAACTGATTGGGCTGAGTGCTGAATGCTGATTGCCAAATCGCTGAAGCTATCGATCCGAGAAGAGATGTCCCAGCTTTTCTTTCTTGGTATTCAGATACCGCTCTGAAGCGGCATGCGGCTCAACTTCGGCAGGCACGCGCTCTACCACCTTGATTCCCGCAGATTCCAGTGCTGCGACTTTCTGTGGGTTATTCGAAAGCAGCCGCACTTCTCTCAAACCCAGCGCTTTTAACACCTCGGCCGGAAGCTGAAATTCGCGATGATCGGCTTTGAAACCCAGCTTTTCATTGGCTTGTACCGTGTCGAGCCCCTGGTCCTGCAAACCGTAAGCCTGCAATTTGGCCATCAAGCCGATGCCGCGCCCTTCCTGCATCTCGTAAACCAGCACGCCGGCCCCGGCCTGCGCGATCATCGAGAGAGCCATCTCCAGTTGTTGACGGCAATCGCAGCGCAACGAACCAAAAACATCGCCGGTAAGGCACTGTGAGTGTATGCGGACCAGTGGCGGAGCCGAATGGATATCGCCCAGCACCAGCGCCACGGCTTCTTCTTTTCGACGATCGTTGCCTGGCGCCTCTGCCGCGTCCTGGCTTGCGCCGTCCCGCGCCGCCGAGCCGCCATTTGCCGGCTCCGGCGCAAAGTGGCCTTCAAAGCCCATGATGCGGAAGTGTCCCCAGCGTGTGGGAAAATCGGCTTCCGCCATCTTGCGAAGTGTAAACGGAGAACTCACGTAAACATTATAGAATGTGTGGTGGAAAGATTTGTTTATGGCTTTGCGTTATCCAAATCAACTTTGGTATGGCTTTCTAAGTCCAGGAAATCGCGTGCAGCTTGCTATTGAAATCACGTTATTCGACCGTGAAATCAGGAAGCAAAAACTGCGTCGTGAACATCCGGAATGGTGTGAACTGGAAGTGATCAATGAAATCCTTCGTCACGCGTTTAGAGTGAAGTCCGAACCCATTCCGGAGGGGCTGGAGAATCAAATGCAACAGCGTGTGAAGAATGGCGCGCTAACCAAGCCGCTAAACCAGATCAGATTCAAGCCCCGCCAGGGGCGGATGGTAATAGCCCGGCACGGTCCTGAAGCGAGCAGCGCGAGCGAAGGCAAGTGCCGGGGAAACAAGCATGGAAGCCGAGTCCCGCTTTAGCGGGACGGCTGATAACCAGCGCTACATCCACGGGTTGCAAGAACGGTCAATATTTTCCCAAGATGATCCCAATGGGCGCACGCCCGGCGACTTGCCGACCCAGAATAACCCCGACCGGTCGACAAAACCTCAAACACACCGGCAAGATTTCTCTTCCATAGCATTCTTTGAATGTACAATTTTCTTGACCACAGGAGCCGAGACCGGGGAACAGCCGCATGATGTATCGACTGAAACTTGTTTCCCTAGTGGCCTCGCTATTCTGGGCTTTATTTGCCGCTGCGCAAACCGGCGAACAATCACCCCCGGGCCCGCAGCCGGCCATCTCGGTGCGTTCCAATCTGGTACTGGTGCCGGTGCTGGTAAAGACCAGGGTCGGCAAGGGGGTCTTTTCGCTCGGCGCCGACGATTTCATCCTCACCGACGACGGCATTCCACAGCCGGTTCATATGGAGCCCGGCACCTTGTCACAGCCCCTCGCCCTGATCGTGATCGTGCAGACCGGGGGCCTGGGAGTGTCGCACCTCAAGGACTACCGCGACCTTGGGCCGATTCTGGATGCGGTCATCGGCGGCGTTCCGCATCGCGTGGCGGTGATCGGCTTCGACAGCCATCCTCGTTTGGAAAACGAGTTCACCACCGACACCGACGCCGCGGCGCAGGCCGTTGCCGCATTGGAAGCAGGCGATGGGGGCGCAGCCATTTTTGACGCGCTGAACTTCGGCATCGCTCTTTTGCGAACGCAGCCCAGGGACTACCGCCGCGCCGTGCTGCTGGTCAGCGAGACCATCGACAGCGGCAGCCAGACGAAACTGGAAGACGCGGTCCGCGCCGTTGAGGATACCAATACCTCGATCTACAGCTTCGGTTTTTCCAGCACGCGCGCCGCTGTAGCCCACGAAAAAGCGAAGCTGCCGGCGCCCGGTGGAACCGAATACTCGAATGAGCCCTATGCACCGGGCGGGTGCATGAGCAAGGATCCCAAAGCAGACCCGGATGCGCACGGCAAACGCGGCACCCAGGCATTGGACTGTGCCGGCGATCTGCTGCCGCCGCTGAGATTGGCGCGCATGGCTTTCCTGGCCGCAAAAGACGGGCTGAGGAGCAACGTTCCCAGATCCGTGGCGCAGCTCACCGGCGGTGAGTACTTCCCCTTTCATGATGCCAAAACTCTCGCCGCTCACCTGATCGCCATCTCCAACGAGGTGCCCAACTACTACGTCCTGAGCTTTCGTCCACAATCACCGCACCTGGGACACCATGCACTGGAACTGAAGCTGAAAGAACGCCCGGGGTACGAAGTGACGGGCCGCAAGGGATACTGGGTGAACGGCGAGACAGATCCAAAAGAAAAAAAATAGGAGAGCGACGACCTACCCAGCCCCGCCAGGGGCGGGTGAGAATAGACCGGCACGGGCCGAAGCGAGCTCGCGAGCGAGGTCAAGTGCCGGGAGAGGCAGCAGTGAAAAGAAGAGTCCCGCTTTAGCGGGACGGCTGACTCTGCCATGCAGATTTGGCTTGCTATGGCAACTCCCCAATATACGGAAATGCCTGCCATCCGAGCCACATGAACAATAAAAAGTGCGCCAGAAGATTTGTGTGGAAAGAACTCTTGTTCCGCGCCCAAATGAAGACAAACCAGAGCAGGATGATCCAAATTGTGTTCGCCGCAACAAATCCATAGGTTAGGGCCGCGCCCGGATATTTCATGCCAATGTTCCAGGAGTCAATGAAGTAGATTCCGGTAAGCGCCGTTAAAATCCCCGGAAGGATCAATGAACGGTTCGGAACTCTCTCCTGTCCCCGGAACAATTTGGGACACCAAAGAAAGAAAAGAGCTGTAGGTATCAGGGGCGCGAGCGGCCACACAAAGAACGCGGGAATCGTAGTCAACAACGGAAACGGGGATAGCAGCCTGGAACCGACGCCGTACAGTCCCGAGAACGCAGGTCCAACCAGCGCCATGCCCGCCGCCAGAGGCCAACGTCGCGGCGTCAGACTCCTCCAATCTCGATTCATCACCTTGTTCTCTTGGCTTTGCGTCAATTTTCCCATTCGCCTCTCTCGCCGCTTGGCTAACTCCGTGCCCCCATACGCCAACCCATTATAGGTTCGCGAGCTGAACAGCGGCCCGCCCTCGAAGAGAACTCCCTGTACGCGATATACTTGACGGTTCATTTCGCTGTTCTGGAGGACTCGATGGCCTCATCTGCAGTCAATTTTGCCCGCGAAAACCAGCAGAAGTTTTTAGGTGAATTGAAAGACCTGCTCCGCATTCCCAGCGTGAGCACCGCGCCGGAGCACAAAGAGGATGTCCGCCGCGCCGCGATCTTCGTGGCCGACGAGTTGCGCCGCATCGGCATGGAAAACGTTGAGGTCGTTCCCACCCAGGGCCATCCTCTGGTTTACGCCGACTGGCTGCACGCAGCGGGCAAGCCCACCGTGCTCTGCTACGCGCATTACGATGTCCAGCCGCCCGATCCGCTCAATGAATGGGTGACGCCGCCCTTCGAGCCCACCGAGCGCAATGAAAACATCTACGCTCGCGGCGCCGTCGATGACAAAGGCCAGCTCTGGATGGAGATTAAGGCCCTGGAAGCGCTCATGCGCGGTCACGGCGGCAAGCTGCCGGTCAATATCAAATGCATCTTTGAAGGCGAAGAAGAGGTTGGAGGCGAATCCATCGCCGCCTATATTCGCGCGCAGAAATCCAAGCTGAAGGCCGATTTCGCGCTGGTGTGCGACACGGAACTCTTCGCGCCCAATCTTCCTACGCTCTGCGTCGGCTTGCGCGGGTTGATCTACACCGAGATCGAAGCCAAGGGCGCAAAAATTGATCTGCATTCCGGTATGTACGGCGGCGCCGCGCCGAATCCGTTCTTCGCGCTGATCGAGATCATCAGCAAGCTGAAAGATTCGAAGGGCAAGATCCTGATCCCCGGCTTCTACAAAGGCGTGAAAGCCCCCAGCAAAGACGAACTCAAAGCCTGGAAGCGCCTGCCTTTCAACGAAGAGCACTATCGCAGGACCGAGGTCGGATCGAAGGTCCTGACCGGCGAACCCGGATACTCCGTTCTCTATCGCACCTGGGCGCGGCCTACGCTCGAAGTCCACGGCATGCCCGGAGGCTTTACCGCTCCCGGCGCCAAAACGGTGATTCCTGCGCGCGCCTCTGCCAAGGTTTCCATGCGCCTGGTGCCCAACCAGAACCCGGAAGATGTCTTCAAGAAATACACCAAGTTCGTGAAGAAGTTCACGCCCAAGGGGATCGAAACCAACATAAAAGTCTTCAGCAAAGGTCCGGCCTGCGTGGTGGCGACGAACAATCCTTACATCAAGGCGGCTACGGAAGCCCTGCATGACGTCTTCAAGAAAGAAACGGTCTTCATCCGCTCCGGCGGCTCCATTCCCATCGTCACCGACTTCCAGGACGTGCTGAAAATTCCCAGCGTGATGATGGGCTTTGGGCTCCCCGACGACAATCTCCATGCCCCGAACGAAAAGTTCCATATCCCCAACTTCTATCGCGGGATTGAGAGCATTATCCGGTTCTTTGAGAGATTGGGAGGGTGATGGAATCGCCGGAATCTCACCCCAACAAGGCAAAACCGGCCTTGTCGGGGGCCCCGCGATCGCTCGTAATCGCCGGAATCGCAACGGGATCGGGTGATCAATTGGCTTCAAGCGCGTCGGCAATGGCGATCAATGGCAGGGTACGACTTAAGGATTAGCCTCATTACAGCTCCAGCGCCGTAGGCGCGAAATGTCTCCGTGGTGAAAAATGCAACTTGACCAATGTTAGACATCCGTCTTACACTCTCCCCCGTGCCTATCGACTCTATGCAGATGCTGCTCGACCTGATGGAAGAGCGGCAGAAATGGCTGGGCCAGCGCGACGAAGCCATCCGCGAGATATCGCGCCTCTCCGAACTGATTCGCGCCACGATGAACATGATTCCCCCGGAACAGCTGGCACGCTACGAGCCGATCTTTGAACGCATTGAGCAGCGCCCGCTGGGGCTGGCGCTGGCGATCCGGGCCTGCTTCACCCAAGGGCGCAGCATCGGCCTGCCCGGCACAGTCGCAGCCAGCTCGGGACTTGCGAGTCCGACTGGAAAAGACTGGCTTACGCCGGTCGAAATCCGCGATGCCCTTAAGGACATGGGCTACCCGTTTGACAATTACAAGGCCAACCCGCTGGCCTCAATTCACACCACGCTCAAACGCATGGTGCCGGGCGAAATCGAAACCAAGACCCTCAAAGACGGACAAAAGGTCTACCGGCTCAAGAGTGCCGCCGAGTGGCACGAAGCGTTCTCTGAGTTGAGGCAATGGCTCCAAAATGAATTCCACCTGATCAAGTCGCCCATGGGAGAGGCCGTGGTCGTGAAGCGAAAGAAGACGGAATAGGTTGCGCGGCGAGGCCGGGGTCCCCGACACGCGCGCCTTTCGCGTGACGGGGTGAGAGGCCGACCACGTGCCGACCGCGCTGCGTCAGGAGCACAAAATTTCGAAGGTGCGTCACGCTCTTAAGCGGTTTGGAGCGAAGCGACAAAAAAATTACGAAACCTTTGCGGTAGCCGGCGCCGCGTCGAACAATCCTTCGCGCTCCGCCGCCCATATGCGCAGAGCGTACTTGTTCAGGATCTCCTTGTTGGCCTCGAGAAAATCCACCAGCAGGCCGGGCGCCAGCAGTTCAAAGGCGCGAATGATGTCTGGTTTGTTGTCGGGGCGGACAGCTCCCTTTCGCAGCGGCTGTGGACCCATCCAGTTGCGCAGCTCCGCCATCACGTGAGGCTGCTCCAGGCTCTGCTTGACGAAGCTTTGCATCTCGTGCATCAGGGTGATCCAGACAGTTTCGTTCAGTTCTCCGGCCATTCGAAAAGCTCCTCGAGCTTCCGGTCAAACCGGAATCTCGTTTTGGGGGTGGGCTTACCAAGGAGCTCAGTATATAGGGTTTCCACCTTACAGGCTGATTAAAGCGAAATTAGAGAGGCTAATTCTGTTCGAACGCAGGGTCTTTCTGCGTTCCTCGCAAGCTGATTGCAGCAATAGTGCAAATCCATTCACAATTTTCCGCGTGCGATGTCGGCAAGAAGGGCATTCGAGGCTCGCAGGTAGTCTTCAGGACGCAAAATAATCTGGGTGCCGCGAACCCCGGCCGAGATCGAAATCTTGTCCCATAGTTGAATGGTCTCATCGGCGAAAGCAGGAAATGCCTTCCTGGCGCCGAGCACGGTGACGCCGCCGCGAATATACCCGGTGAGCGTCTGCAGCTCTTTCACCGGAACCAGCTCGATCTTTCGATCCCCGGCGGCAGCAGCCAAAGCTTTCAAATCCAGTTCGCAATTGCCCGGGATCACGGCAAAGCACAGGCCGTTGCGATCTCCGCGCGCCAGCAGCGTCTTGAATACCTGCTCGGCCGGCATGCCGATCTTGGCGGCGACGGTCTCCGCCGCCAGGTCTTCCGGATCGACCTCGTATTCGCGCAGTTCGTACTGAATATCCAGGGTATCCAGCAATCGCACTGCATTGGTTTTCATGGAAGGAATTCAGCCTTTAGTAGTCAGTTCTTAGTTCTTGGCTTTGGGTATCCGGGCCACTGCCCTGTGATTGTAAGAAGTGGGAGCGGAAAACTATTTCTTTTTGCTCTTCTTCGCCGGAGCTTTTTTTGCGGGCTTCTTCGGCGCCGCCTTCTTCGCCGGAGCTTTCGCTTTCACCGGTGCGGCTTTTTTGGCCGGCGCGGGAGCAGCCTTCCTCTCCGCGGCTTTCGGTTTCGTTGCAGGCGCCGGCTTCGCAGCGACCGCTGGCGGTGGTTTCGGCGCTTCAGCCGCCGGCGCCGCACCAGGCTCGGCAGCAGGAGCGCCCGCCAGTGCCTTCGGCTTCCTTCCGCGTTTCTTCGGAGCCTGCTCGCCCGGGGCTCCCGGCGCCGCTTCCTTTTTGCCGCGTCCACGACGCACCGGCGCGGGCGGAGGAGGCGGCTCCGGCGGCGAATACGGCTCCAGGAACTTCACAATCTCGTTATGCGAGCGCAGCTTGCCATCGAGCAGCAGCAGGAAGGCTTCGTCCTGAATCTTCTTCCAATCCGGATGCTCCGGTGTAATCCGCATCTCGGCCATCTCCGGGAACGGCAGCTTCTGCCGGACCAGGGGCCACTTGGTGAGGAAATTCTTGATCTTCTGTTCCACAGCCGCCGGCCGCGATGTGATGGCATTGAACAGCAGGGCGTCGGGGCGGTTGGTCATCAGGAACTTCCACGTCGCCGAAGGCTGCGTCAGATCGCGCGCCATCAGCTTCTTGGCAAAATCCTTGGCATCGTCTTCCAGGTTACGCCAGCGCTCGACAAACCCCTTGTTGACGATCTGCTTCTGCATCGCCGAAACATCTTTGTCAGCGAGCTTGCGCGTGAGAAAGTGCATGACGATCGGGCTCGCGTCCGGATTCAACCCCAGGTCCTGCATCTGCTGTTTGACCTTGAAGAGTTGCGTCAAGCCGCTGGAATCCACCTTGGCCACCGACATATGCGGCACCAGCACCTTGAGCCAGCCCTCTTTTTCGAGCGCCTTCAGGACGTCAACCGGGCTGTCCTCATGCGCCAGCTGCTCAATTTCATGGCCCACGGCGCGATCGGAAACATTTTCGATGTAGTTGTTTTCCTTGGCCGCGTCATACCGTGCCTGGGTGCGCTCTTCCAGCGTCCAGTGGAAACGCGTCATCAGGCGGGTGGCGCGGATGAGCCGCGAGGGCTCTTCGTAAAACGCATAGTTGTGCAGGACGCGAAGCACCTTGCCTTCGATATCGGCCACGCCGTTGAAGGGATCGGTCAGCAGGCCGCGAGAGCCCGGATTCAGCGACAGCGCCATGGCATTGACCGTGAAGTCGCGGCGGCGCATGTCGTCATAGATTGTGCCCTGGGTGATCTCCGGCGCCTTGCCTGGCTTTTCGTAGCGTTCTGAGCGGGTGCTGGTCACCTCAGCCCGAACATTACCGGGAAGAAGCAGCATGAGCGTTCGCGTGGTTTCGTCGGTGGCTTCGGTGACGGCGCCGGCTTTTTCGAAGTCCTTTTGCAGCTTGAGGACATTGCCCTGGACGGAAAAGTCCAGGTCGCGGATGATGAAGCCGCTGATGATGTCGCGAACGGCTCCGCCGGTAAGGAAGCTGTTCATGTCGTGGGCGCGGGCGACCTCCGTCACCAACGCCACCGCGCGCTGCTGGTCCGGCGAAAGCCGGGTCTCCATGAGGTATATAAAGTCAGCCATCAGCTAAGAAGACACTTTTGCCGCCCCGGCCCCCGCCAGGTGAGCGAACCGATTCTTTCCGGTTTTTGTAAGTTGCACTTTATACAAGACTTAGATGACCACAGCAGGGACACGAACAAACTCGAAACATTATCATAAAGGTTAACCTTTTGGCTACCCCGAGTACTCGAACTTGTCTTGACGCCTTTGATGCCCCCGCAATCAGTGCGAGAATCGAATGGATATGCCTTCCACTCACAAAAAAGTGATTGTGCGCAAAATGGGCCGCGATTCCATCAGCGGCTATGTCGCCCCGGCCCACTTTGTGAGCGAAGGAAAATTAGAATTGCTCAATCCTTCCGGCAAAGTCGTGCTTATCGACCTGGCGGAGGTGAAGAGCGTTGATTTTGTGCGCGATTTCAATGACACCGGCTCCAGCGGACGCAAGACTTTCACCACCCGGCCGCGCACCGAAGGCCTCTGGGTGCGCCTGAACTTCATCGACAATGACGTTCTGGAAGGCATGATGGCCAATGATCTCACCCAGGTTGCGTCCGAGGGCTATCTCATCACCCCTCCCGATACGCGCGGCAACGTGCAGCGAATTTTTGTTCCTAAAAACGCCTTGCATGAGATGAATGTGCTGGCCGTGATCGGCCGTCCTGAGGGCCGCAAAAAGACCGCGGAAGACGCCCGCCAGGAGAAATTGTTTACGGAGCCGTAAGCTAGAGACACATCCTCGGGATGCTTCGACTCTCTATCACTCGCTCCGCTCGTTCGGAGTCGCTCAACATGACAAGTTAGAGAAGGTTTGGTCAAAAACTGGGACATTACCCGCTTGTGGGTAAGTTTTTTAAACTGCCCCACCAGCGATTACAATCATGCGTTCGACAGTTATTCTTCAGGATTGATTCATCATGAGGCTCAAGGACATTGCGGATAAGTTGGGCGCCAGGCTTGATCCGCCTGATCAGGATTTGGAAATCCTTGGAGTTGCGCCCATCGAATCCGCGGCGTCCGGCCAGATCAGCTTCATTGCCAATCCGAAGTATGCCCCGCAGGCCAGGACTACCGGCGCCTCCGCCCTGATTGTGGATGAGAAGTTTCCCGCGGTCGGCAAGCCGCTGGTGCGCACGCGGAACCCGCAGTTTGCCTATGCGCGCGCAGTCGAGTTGTTTTATCAGCCGCCGGCTTATCCGCCCGGCGTGCATCCAACGGCAGTGGTGGATCCTTCGGCAAAGATCGGCCGCAACGCGTCCATCGGCGCTTATGCGGTGGTCGGTCCGGAAGTCGAGATCGGCGAAAACTGTACTCTGCAGCCGCATGCGGTCATCTATCGCGGGGTGAAGATCGGAAAAAATTTCTTTGCTCACGCCAACGTCTCCATCCGCGAAGATTGCCGCATCGGCGACAATGTGCTGCTGCACAACGGCGTGGTGATCGGGTCCGATGGATTTGGCTTTGCCAAAGACGACAAGGGCGAGTGGTACAAGATTCCGCAGACCGGCAAGGTGGTGATCGAGGATGACGTCGAAATCCAGGCCAACTGCTGTATTGATCGCGCGAGCCTGGGGGAGACGCGTATCGGCCGCAACACCAAGATCGACAACCTCACGCATGTGGCCCACAACTGTATTGTGGAAGAGAATTCCATGCTGTGCGCCCAGGTTGGACTGGCTGGATCGACCGAAGTCGGCAAGAACGTCATCCTCGCCGGACAGGCTGGCGTGGCCGGGCACTGCAAGATCGGCGACAACGTGGTGGTCACTGCGCAGAGCGGCACGCACGGCGATATACCCGCCGGATCGATGGTCAGCGGATCGCCTGCTTTTGATCACAAACAATGGCTGCGCAGCGTCACCGCGTTTGTCAAGCTGCCTGAACTGGCGCGCGCCATCCGCGGAAAGAGCTCAAGCAAAGAATAAATGTCGATGGTCACCGATCAGGTCGAAAGAATCCGGCAGGGAATAAGGAAGCCCAGTTTCCCAAGGATATTCATTGGCCTTTTTTTTCTCGGTGTGATTAGTCTGTTCCGCGCGTGGCAAAAGCACGACCCCGGAGGCGCCGTGGGAGCTGTGATCGCTTTTTTTGTCATGCTGCCACTGGTCGCCTGGTGGCTGGGCAAATCCCGATTGGACCTCAATAGATGACTGACGGCCGAACCGACTCAACCAAGAAGCCTATCCGCGTGCTCCTGCTCGACGACCATCCGGACAATCTCATCATGCGCTCCGCCATCCTGCGCAGCCACGGCTATGACGCCATTACTTCGGCGTCTGTCGAAGATGCGGAAACGCACCTGGGCGAAATCGACATTGCCGTGCTCGACTACCACCTGGGCGCGGGCAAGTTCGGCACTGAGGTCGCTCAATCCCTGCGCGACAAGCGGCCCGAAGTCCCCATCATTATTCTGTCCGCTACGCTGGAAAGAAAATTTGGCGGCGTGGAAGACATGCACCTGCTCAAAGGCTACAGCTCCGTCGATGACCTGCTGGCCGCTCTGCGGTCTTTCGAGGCCAAGCGGCGCGGCAAACCCGTGGTGGTCGATGCGCGCGACTTTTTTTATTCCCGCATCGCCATGGCGATGGGCGAGGACGTCGTGCTGGAGATCCTCGATCGCGACGGCGTCTGGCAGTACGTCAACGAATACTTTGCCCGGCTCTATGAGAAAAAGCGGCCGTGGTTCGTGGGCAAGAACCGCTTTGAAGAATTCCCCGAGCTAGCCGGCGAGTGGCAGGAGATCATTCGCACGGTGGCCGACACGCGTGAAACCTATGTCGACCGCAGCTTCGGCGGCCTGCCTCACCTGCCGCGGAAGAAGAACCGCTGGAACTGGAACATCCTGGTTTTCCCTTTGAAGCTGCACGATAACCGCAACGGCGCTGTGCTGGCGGCCCGGGTGATTGAGAAAAAGTGAGAACTACAAAAATAATCGCCGTGCTGTTTTTCGCTTGTTTTCTAATGTCCTGCCGCTCTCACATGGTCACCATCAGGCTGGTCAACACCAGCGCGGAGCCTATCTCCACTATCATCGTCGACTACCCGAGCGCCACCTTCGGCAAGGACAAGCTGGCGCCCGGAGAGACATATTCTTCCACTGTAAAATTCGTTGACACCGGCAATCTCAAAGTGCAGTTCACTGACGCCAAGGGCGGCAACCACACCTATAGCGGTCCGACCCTTTACCGCGATGCTGAAGGCACGATTGAGGTCAGGATTAACCAGCAGAACGCATCGGCCTTCCCCAACCTGATCACCCGCTGATTGCACCCCATATTGGGTTTTTGAACGAAAAAAATTTCTTCTTATTGAATGTCTTCGCGCAAGAGTAGAATCCTGCTGTTTCAACCAGCCTCATTGCTTGTAGCCCGAACTCGAGTAAAGGAGAGCGGCAAATGCCAGACACTGATGACAGCAAGCAGGAAGTCCAACCCGCCCCACATCACCACCACTGCGGCAATCTTTTTGGCTGCGGTGAAGAAAACGGAACCGGGATTCTCCGCAGTGATATCCAGGAAGCAGCTTCGACCAGGAGTGCCATGGACCGGCTCCTGCACATGGACGAGATGGACCAGGAGCATCTCGATGGCTACCTGACGGCGCGCGGCCGCTCGCGCAGAAGCCTGCTCCGCGCCAGCAGCTTCATGGGCGCACTGGCGGCGATTGGGCCCTGGTTTAGCAATTTAGCGCTTTCAAACTTGGCGCTCAGCAGCTCTGCCGCCGCGGAGCAAAAGAACTCTGCTCACAAGACGGCCAAAGGGCCCGACGAAGGCCACGTGCATGTGGTGGAATCGAATGACAAAAGCGTCCATCTGGGCGTCTTCGATACCACGTTGCCGCCTATCCTCACGGTTGAATCCGGCGATACCATCAGCTATCCCAATACATGGTCGCACTTCATGAACCAGATGCAGCCGGGAGTGCCGATCGACAAACTGGCGGAGCTGCGCAAGAACAATCCGGGGAAGGGACCACATTCCATCATTGGCCCTATCGCCGTGAACGGCGCAGAGCCGGGTGACGTGCTTGAGGTCCGCTATAAGAAGATTCTTCCGTTCACCTGGGGAGCGGCATTCAACAACCCCGGAGCGCTTAACACCGGCCTGCTGCCGCAGGACTTCCCGCAGGGACAAGTCAAATACCTTGAGCTTGATCTCAAAGGCATGAAGGCGGCCTTCGCGCCGAACATAACTGTGCCTCTCAAACCTTTTCAGGGCACGCTTGGACTGGCGCCGCCGGAAGGCTACTTCCCACCGCTGAGCCCCGGCGTAACCAGTTCTGTGCCGCCCGGCCCTCATGCCGGCAATATCGATCTGAGCGAGTTGGCGGAAGGATCCACACTCTTTATCCCCGTATGGAAAGCCGGCGCGCTCATCTATACCGGCGACTCGCACGCCGTACAAGGCGATGGCGAAATCAGCATCACAGCGCTGGAAACGCGCATGCAGGAGCTGCGCATCCAGGTGGTGCTGCACAAGCAGAAGAACTTCGGCTGGCCGATTGCCGAGACCGCAACCCACTGGATCATTCTCGGCCTGGACAAAGATTTAAACGCCGCGATGACCATGGCCGCGCGCAACGCGATCAAGTTCCTTTCCACGCGCGCCGGAATTACCGAGCTGGATGCCTACGCTCTGTTGAGCATCGCCTGCAGCTTCCGCGTAACCCAGGTGGTGGATATTGTTCGTGGCATACACGTCATGATTCCCAAGAACTTGTTTACCGGGGAGTTGCGGCAGAAGATTGCAGTGGTCTAACCACGGAGACACTGAGACACGGAGAAAAACAATTTTCGCCGCTGATGAGCGCAGATGAACAATGATTGTGGACAGTGGGGTGGGTACAGCGATTTTGTGTTGGTTAATCTGTGTTTATCAGCGTAATCTGCGGCGATTTTTGCCTCAGTGTTCGTCTGTGTGCTCTGTGGTAGAAACTACTGTCGCTCTTTTGGCAGCGCGCTGTTGATCATTTCACGCACTGCATTTATCAGTTCCTGGCGCGAAGCAAAGCTCTTCGGGTCGACGGGCGGATGAAAGATCAATGTTGCCGTGCCGCCCTTTACGATCATGCTTCCCTTCGGCATCATCTCGTAGGTCCCGAGGATGGTAACCGGAACAATGGGAAACCCGGTCTCAGCGGCAAGATGAAATGGGCCTTTCTTGAACGGCATCAAACGGCCATCCGCTGAGCGCGTGCCCTCGGGGAAGATCGTCATATTGATGTGGTGCTGCATCACCTCTCCGGCGCGGCGAATGCTGCTGATAGCCGCCTCGCGGTTGCTGCGCTCTACCGGAACAATCTCGGCCAGGTCGAGCGCTTTACCCAGGATCGGAATGCGCCAGATCTCTTTTTTCGCCAGCACTGACGTTCGTCCGGGAATTTTCGGCACCAGCAGCGGCGGATCAAGATTGGAAACGTGGTTCGACATGAATATGTACGTACCGGCGCGATCGATCTTGTCCAGCCCCACCAGCTTTACCCTGGCTCCGGTAAGCCGCGCGCCACAGAACGCCAGGCCCATGCCGATCGAGTAGAGAAACCTGATATCGCCGGAGATGAGAGTCCAGGGAAAGGCAATGAGCGCCGCCGGCGGCACCAGCACAATCCAAAAGATCAGTGCGAACAGTGTGCGGAAAAAACCAATCACTCTGGCGATCATGTGCGCTGCACGCCGCGTAACTCCTCGAGCTTACGCGGCAGCTTTTCGTAGATGCCGCCGAATCCCCCGTTGGAAAGAATGGCTACCACGTCGCCGCTCTCGAGCTCCGGAGTAATCGCTTCCACAATAGCGTCGGCATCGGCCATTTCGCGCGCGGACTTGCCTTGCCGCTTGATGCCGTTCACCACTGAAGATGTGGTGAGCCGCTCGTCTTCAGGCACGGCTTCAGGCTTGAAGATGGGAGTCACAATGACCTGGTCAGCAGCGGCCAGGCTGTTGATCAGCTCTTTTTGCATGACCCTGCGCCGCAGCGTGTTCGAACGCGGCTCAAAGATCGCCCACAGCCGCGCACCGGGATAACGTACGCGCAGAGCCGTGAGCGTGGCAGCAATCGCTGTCGGGTGATGAGCAAAATCGTCAATGATGGTGATGCCGTCGATCTCGGCTTTGATCTCAAGGCGCCGCTTGACGCTCTTGAAGCTCTTGAGCGCCTCCACGATCACCGGCGGATCGATGCCGAAGTTCGCCGCCATCGCTGCCGCCGCCGTGGCGTTCAGCACGTTGTACTCGCCGGCCAGGGCAAATTCAAAATCTACCGGCTCCGTGCCGTCGCGCAGCACGGTCCAGGTGGTGCGCTGCGGTTCAAAATTCAGATTCATGATCCGCCAGAAGGAGCCTTCTTTCATCCCGTACTTCTCTACCGGACAAAACGCTTTGTCCACGCACTCATCCACGTTTTCGTTGCCGTCATAGGCGATGATTCTTCCCTTGCGCGGCACCAGGTTCACCAGGCGTTTGAACGATGTCTTCACCGCGTCAAGATCGTCGTAAATATCGGCATGGTCGAATTCCACCGAGGTCAAAATGATGGAGTGGGGAAAATAGTGCAGAAACTTGGGACCCTTGTCGAAAAAGGCCGTGTCGTACTCGTCGCCCTCGATGATGAAGTGCTTGCCCTGGCGGAGAGCAAAGCTGCTGCCGAAGTTTTCCGCGATCCCGCCGATCAGGAATGACGGATCCTTCCCTGCCGACTGGAAAATCCACGCCAGCATTGAGGTTGTGGTGGTCTTGCCGTGCGTGCCCGCCACCACAATCGGCTGCCGCGTCCGCATGAACAGGTCAAAAAGAATGTCGGGCATGGAGCGCAGCAGGATGCGCTCTTCCAGAACGTACTCCAGTTCGGGATTCCCGCGCGAGATGGCGTTGCCGACAATCACCATGTCCGGCCGCGGTTTCAGGTTGGCCTCTGAATATGGCTGCAGGATAGGGATGCCGATAGAGGCGAGGAAGTCCGACATCGGCGGATACGCGGCCGCGTCTGAGCCGGTAACTTTAAAGCCACGCTGCTTGAGAAATCCCGCCAGCGACGCCATGGCGGTCCCGCAGATCCCGATGATATGTACGTGTTGCTGTTCCACGTTTTTAGATTAACGGATTTGGCCGTTTTCGTAAGCCGGAATTTTTACTCAGAAGGCTATTCACTAGCGGGCTCGAGAATTCTAAGCTGTACCTCTGAGTTTTCCGCCGTCAACTCCGCCTGCACGCCGATGGGCAGCGTGATGTTTCCGCCGCTTACATGCCCCGACTTAAGCCCATACACAATGGGCACGTTATACGGCGCAAGCACGCGCATGATGACCTGCTGCAGAGTGTAGGTCTCGCCGTTGGGCGGGGCGCAATCAAGCATCTCGCCGAAGATAAATCCACGCACCCGGTCCAGCTTGCCCGCCAGGCTTAACTGCATCAGCATGCGATCAATCCGGTATGGTTTCTCCGCGATGTCTTCTATAAAAAAGATGGTGTCTTTAGTTTCGATTTCAAACGGTGTTCCCAGCGTCGCTACCAATATGGAAAGACAGCCGCCATAGAGTGTTCCCTGTGCGCTGCCGGTGCGCAGCACTTCAACTCCCTTCATCGGAACATCCCATGCAGCCGAGCCGCCGAGAGCATTGTTCCAGCTGGCAAGATCAAAGGTGCCGTTGGCCAGGTCCTTTGCAACCATGGGGCCGTGAAACGTCACCAGACCGGTATGGTCGTGAATTGCAGTCAGGAGGCTGGTGATGTCGCTGGCCCCGATCAATGCTTTAGGCCGCTCGGCCAGGCGGTCAACGCCCCGCTCCAGCACATAGTTGCTGCCGTAACCGCCGCGCACGCAGATCAATGCGGCAATATCATCGCGCCGCCAGAACTCTGAGAATTCGCGGATGCGCCGTGCCGCCGAACCGGCAAAATAAAGGTCGCGCTGGAAGATGTCCGGTGAGTAAACCGGTTCGTAGCCCATCTGGCGCAGACGTTCGCAGCCGGCGTTGAATCCATCGCGGCTGAAGCTGCTGGCCGGCGCGATCAGCCCGATCTTGTCGCCCGGGCGCAAGGCCCGCGGCCGGATGATGGTTTCGTTAGCCAAGGAACTCTCCACGGCAAACCAGCTGCGCCGGTCCGCGCAGAGAAACTTTGCTGCCGGCCCAGCGCACGGTCTGCGTTCCGCCCGGCGCATGAACCTTCAACGGCGAATTCGCGCGGCCTGCCGCGATCGACGCCACTGCGGCGGCGCAAGATCCTGTTCCCGACGACTGGGTCTCACCCACGCCGCGCTCGTAGAATCGCACCTCAATTTCATTCTGGCTCTTCACCCGGACAAACTCCACGTTGATGCCGTGCTTGAAATCATGGTGGCGGCCGATCTCCGCGCCTTCGCCCTGCCATGCCGGAGAAAACTCTTTCACGAAGACCACGTAATGCGGATTCCCCATCGAAACCGGCGTTCCGCGCACCTCGCCGAAGGCCACTTTGATGGAAAACTCATTGCCTACCTGCGGCTCGCCCATATCCATTTCAAATTCAAAGCTGTCACCAGACCGGGCCGCCAGCCTGCAATGCTTGATGCCGGCGCCGGTGCGGATGTCCAGCTTTTCCGCGTGGCCGTTGCTCACCATGTAAGCGGCAACGCAGCGCGTGCCATTGCCGGAAATTTCCGCTTCACTGCCGTCGGCATTGATCAGGCGGGCGCGCATGTCGGCATCCTGCGCGGGAAAGAGCCACTCGACGCCGTCAGCGCCCACGCCATTGTGGCGATCGCAGATGCGCCGGCTGAACTCGTAGAGATCGGCGGGAGCGTGTATTCCTTCGATGATCAGGAAATCGTTGCCGCAGGCTGAAGCTTTGGTGAAAGGGACCATGAATTACTCGGTTTCCATTCCCTCTACGGTCTCGAAGTTGCGCAGATCGTCCGACTGCCGCAGCCGGTCAGCCAGCTCGCGATGCTCGCTGCGCGTGCCATCGACCGTGAAGACAAGCTTCTCTTTGCCGTTGGTGCGGCTCAGGCGCATGCCCTGCATCCCCTTACCCTGCTCCTCCAGGATTGAGTTCACCTCGCCCACCAGATCGTCGGCCGAGCGCTCCGCGACAATGATGTAGTTCATGAGCAGCGGCTTGAGATTAAATCGGCGCTCCAGCCAGCCAAGAAGATGCAGCGCCAGGAACAGCAGCATGGTGGCGAAGATGGCCAACAGGTAAAGCCCGCCGCCGCTCGCCATGCCGATGGACGCTACCACGAAGATCGTCGCAGCGGTGGTAAGCCCGGTTACGCTTCCCTTGGCGTGCAGGATGGAGCCGGCGCCTATGAATCCGATGCCGGGAATGATCTGCGCCGCAATGCGCGTGTGGTCGCCGATTCCCCACTCTCCGGCGAGGTCCGTGGACAGGATCGTGAACATGGCCGAACCGAAGCAGATAAAAATATTGGTGCGCAGCCCGGCCGGCCGGCGCTTGAGTTCGCGCTCCATGCCGATGATCCCGCCCAGCACCGCGGCCAGAAGCAGGCGCGCCAGCGAGCGGGCGAACAGATCAGACAAGCTAATGTGCGATGTCGCAAGTAAAAGCAATGTCATGAGCCAACAACTCGAACTTCGTTTCTATTATCGATGCGTTGCGGCATAGATGAAAGCTTTTGGCTGCGCAGGAGTGCCGATTGTGGCAACGGTCCGCAGGCCCTGGGGAAAAAGCCGGACGGCGCGGGCGACGCTATCGCCGGGGAAAGCGACCAGGTAATCGGCGGCCTGCGCCGGATGCGCATGGCCGATGGTCCAGTCCGGATGATTGCTCTCGCGCAGCACGCGGCGGAAAGGGATTCCCGCCAGTTGGATCGCACCCGGATGCGGGCCGCAATCCATCATGAAGGTTGCCGAGGAAGGCAGCTTCTTTAGCTCTGAGGCAACGCTCAGCTCCAGTTCCAGTCGATCCCGGCCATTGGCTTCTGCTTCGCGGAGGGAGATCGGCGTCTGGCGCCACACCGAGAGGTAACTCACAGCAGCCAGCGCCAGGGCTGCAATCGCGACAAAGCGTGCGCGGAAAAATTCAGCGGCAAATTCATAGCCCAGGGCGAAGAAGACCGCGATCGCCGGCAGCAGCTGCAGGCCATAGCGCACGTTGTAATAGCTGTAGGGCCACCACTCGGGTTGATAAATGGGCACGCTGCCCCAGGCAATGCACAAAACGTAAAACGGAACGGGTACCCACAAGATCGCCCAGGGCAGAAATCGGCGCGCAAAATAGATTGCGGCCAGCAGCGAGACAAACGATACCGTGAACAGAAGATATTCTGCACGGCCCTCACCCGTATTGAGCCGGGCTATTTTCAGGAACTGCAGCGCTGCTCCGCGTGGAGAGTTCTCTCCGGGATAGGTCGGCATGGTAGGGGTCTTGCTGCGCTCCTGGATCGCTCGCGGCGAGTAAGGCCCGTTGGCGAACTCCAGCGCGTTGCCATAGGCGGCATGGTTATAGGCGAGAAACAGCCCGGCGGTCGCGCCCGTGAGCAAGACAAAGTTAACAAAGCCGCGGCGCGCAGGACCGGAAAAAGAGCGCCGGCGAAGAAGGACAATGAACGCTGCCACGGCTAGCACGGCGGCCAGAAACCAGCCGTCATAACGCACCAGCATGGCTCCGCTCACCATCAGGGCGCACTTCTCCAGCGATTTTTTTTCAATCGTGCTTGGCGCACGATCGCCTTTCTCGCCGAAGGCGCGGACAAATTCGGCAAAGTAGACCGCTGCCCAGATAAAGAAGGCGAGATACAGCGGCTCGGTCATCGCGGTAGCTTGCATATATATAAGGTTGGGGTTTGCGGCGTAAGCTAGCGCTGCAATCCAGGCCGTTGTGCGCGACGCCAGCGCGCGGACCAGCCGAAACACCCCCAGCACACCTGCTATATAGGCCAGCATCGATGGAATCGAGCCGCCGAGGCCGGTCTGCCACATGCGATCGCTCACGATGAACGGCATGTCGAGAATGTGCGGCAGGGGCAGCCATACCGTACCCAACTGGACCAGGCCAGGCGTTCGCGAATCAAAGACACGGCGCGCAATGTTGATATGCGCGACGGCGTCGCCATAAAGAAGAATAGCGCCCTGATGGTAGTAGAAGATCAGGGCGCCAATCGAAATACCAGCGGCCACGGCCGTGAGCGATAGATAGTCACGGCGCGCCCCAGCGTTCATGGGAGTAAGAGCTACGCCTTTGCCTCCACGCCTTTGCTCAGATATTTATCCAGCAGCAATGCCAGCTTCTGCCGCGTCGCGGCCGGGATCTTGTCCTTGTCGGTCTGGATGGCGTATTGCATGGCCGAGCCGCAGGCGCACTTGCGCTCTGCAGGCATGATGGCGATTGCGCGCTTCACCACCTTGGCTGCGTTCTCCGCGTTGGCGTGAACGACTTTCAGAACCTGCTCCACCGTGACATCCTCGTGTCCCTGGTGCCAGCAGTCATAGTCGGTCACCATGGCGCAGGTGGAGTAGCAGATCTCGGCTTCGCGGGAGAGTTTGGCCTCCTGCAGGTTGGTCATGCCGATTACGTCAGCGCCCCAGCTGCGGTACAGGTTCGATTCCGCGCGAGTGGAGAACTGCGGGCCTTCCATGCAGATATAGGTCCCGCCTTTTTTGCCGACCACGCCGATATCTTTGCAGGATTGCGTGAATGCCTCGGCGGCTTCCGGGCAGATGGGATCGCCAAAGGCCACGTGCGCCACAATGCCATGGCCAAAGAACGTGGAGATGCGATGGATGGTGCGGTCGATAAACTGGTCGGGGATCACAAAGTCGGTGGGCTTGTGCTCTTCCTTGAGCGAGCCGACGGCGGAAAGCGAAAGGATCCGCTCCACGCCCAGGTCTTTCATGCCGTAAATATTGGCGCGAAAGTTGATTTCGCTGGGAAGGATGCGGTGTCCGCGGCCGTGCCGCGCCAGGAACGCGACCTTGCGGCCTTCGAGCGTGCCCAGAACGTACGCGTCAGACGGTTCGCCGAACGGGGTTTGCACCGTGACCTCGTGAACGTCAGTGAGTCCGGGCATGGAATACAGGCCGCTGCCGCCCATAATGCCGATTTCTGCTTGTTGCAAAGAGAATCTCCTTCAGAGTGGGGTAAGAGTGATTATAGCCAAACGCAGAATCTTTTTATGCGATATCCCGGACCTACTCCTTCGCCTGTTCCTGCCCATTCTTCAGCCCTGCCTCAATCAGCCTCTTCGCCACATCATCATTAAAGCTCTCCACGGCAATTACCATGTTCCCGGTTTGCTGGATGTAGATGGTCCCATCAGAGCTTCCCCATCCAATGGGCCCCGGCGCATAGCCGTGGATCCTTCGAAGCTCCTTATAACGTTTTGGCAATGCGGTCGCGTAAACCTTCGCAAACTCCTGCGCCGCTTCCTCGGTCGCCCACTTGGAGGCGTAATAAAGTCCCACGTGCGCTGTTGAGTTCCGATCCGGCGGTTTGGCGCCTTTGCGTCCGGCGGCATAGTAGGCGCCGCCGCGCCATTCCGGCGTGAGGCGCTTGGCCACGTCATCATCGGCATACACACGCAGAAGGATATTCACGTCCAGCTCGCCCACCGCGCCGGCGTCAAAGGGCTCGTAATCTTTTTTGAGGAAGCCGAAGTCGGGCAAGAGCAGCGGCGGCACGCGGCGTCCGGCGAGATATTCTTTTGGCTGCATCACCTCGCGCGTGGTCTGGGGCATGCGATCGAGCACGCCTTTGTAAGCCAGCTCTTTTCCACCCGCGACCAGAAGATCGCGAATGAACTTCATTCCCTGCCGGTAAGGAAAAGCCAGCTCTTCCTGCAGCAGGAGGGGCGCGCTGTCAAAAACCGGGCTGTCATGGCCTTTCTCCATGCTGGCGCCCATCAGGTCCACTACCTGTGGAGCCTTCTCCACGCTGCCGCCCTGCGGAGCCAGGACGTAGTCGAGCAGCACGATCATAGCCTGGCCTTCCAGCACCGCGCTGCGGCACGTCGACTCCTCGTCATTGCGGACCAGAGCATCCAGGTCCTTGAGGCCCTTTTTCTCGATCTCCTCATCGTGCTTGCTCATCTTGTCCAGGTCATAGCTCTGGTCCTGGAGCGCGTGCGTGAGTTCGTGCGCCATCACCGGACGCTGCATGTCCGGCTCATTCCAGTCCAGCAGGTTCATGGTCTTGGTTTTCTCGTCGTAGAAGCCGGCCACCTGTTCAATGAGCAGCTTGATGAGAAAGGCATGCAGGTCGAAGTCGCGCGGCAGCAGCCCGAATTTTTTCTGCACCAGCTCAGAGCGCTCAAAGCGGATGCGGTCGGCGTCATTCTTGAACTTCTCGCTGACGTACTTCTCGACCTGCGCACGGCTGATGATGGTCCGCTTGACCTTCTTCTTGATGGGCAGGCGGGTATCATGGCTGGCGAAGGCGAGGATTTCGTCGACCGAGCGAAACAGCTCCTGCGCCTCCGCCGGCGTGATCTTGTGCTCTTGTTCTACCGGCTCGATCTCGACCCGATTGGGTGAAGGCGTGCCGGAAGGCTTCACTTGTGGCTCGGTTTGCGGAGTCGGCGAAGACTGGGGAGTCGGCGATGATTGCGGCGTGGGTAGAGTGGACGCCTGTGACGGAGCGGACAGGCGGTCCGTGACACCTGGAATCGAATATCCCCAAGAAGATGGTGGCTGGCTTTGCCGACTGTTCTGAGCAAGACCAAATGCCGTAAATAAAAAGAGGATCGAGATGAGCGGTTTAAAATGAGGCTTTCTCATTGAAGAAGTGCTGCAGCTCCTTCTTCATAGTAACAACAAATGAAGAAGGCTATGGCAATCTATCGGAAAGTGCCGCCCCTCCGGGGCTCTTCCATTCGAAGCCTACCCAGCCCTACGGCTTCGCATACGCTCGCCTCGGGCTGGGCTAACTTTTTTCGCGCCTCTGGCGCTGGCTAGTGGAAGGCCCTCGCCGGCAACTCATTTCCGACATGGCCAGAATGCTCGAGACTCAGATGCATCTCGTACTGACGTCTCCTCCGTGCCTCCGTGGTGGATTTGGTGCTAACGGCGCAGAAAATCGGATCAGCGAACATCTGCGTAAATCTGCGATGAAATTGATATAAAAAACAGGCGATCCTCATTTCTGAAGATCGCCCATTCATTGCGCGCGAACATTATTCCAAAGCAGGTTCGGCCGCGCGGATGTACTCGATCACTGAATCGCTCCAGCCATCGATGTGCACCCACTTGCCGTAGCCCACGCCGTTCTGGAAGCTGGCCACGTTGATCGTGTAGCCGCGTCCGCGCGGGTTGGGTACGGCGTCGTGCGACTGCTCGTCAGTGATCACGATCAGCCGGTCATACTTCTCGTCCATCTCGCCGATCGCCTTACCGAGATAGGTTCCACTGTGCGGCTGGCTGGCGTTCAGCGCGTCGCGCAGAGCAAAACCCTGGCGCGACGGCACGCGCACCAGCCGGTCAGAGAAGGTGTAAATGCTCACCTGCTCGGCGATCTCGCGCAGCAGGATAGCCAGCCCGTAGGCGGCATCATTGCGGCGCATCTCGGCCCGGCGAGAAAGCGGCGCGTCCATCGAGCCCGAGACGTCGACCAGCAGCACGGTCTTGCCCGGCAGCTTGGCCTGTCCCTCGAGTGAACGGAACATCGCCTTCTCCAGCTCCGCTTCCCACTGCGGCGCATAACGCGCAGCCGCGATGAAACGGAACGGAAGGACGCGCTCCGTGCGCATGCGGTAGAGACCCGTGCGGATCAGCTCCTCATCGACCTTGGCCTCCGCCATGTTGCGCAGGTTACGCAGCAAAGCCAGCGCGCCCAGCTTGTTCTCGCTGAGCAGACGCTCCCATGCCTCGCGCTTGTCCGCCCCGCTCGAGAGCGCAACCTCCCAGGTATCGGGCGTTGCCAGCTCGCCCGCGACCAGGCGCTTCCATAGCTCGGCCTGCGCGGCGTCCACCGGCTTGGCGTGAGACAGAAAGAGCACGTCACGCAGCTTGACCGGAGCAGCGCGGTTGTACTTGGCGAGCGCATACTCGTCGAACTTGGTGAAGGCCGCAGCCAGTCCCTTCTTCACTTGCGCGGAAAGAGGCTGCTTGCCTTCGCTCCAGTAGAGCGCCACGAACTCGGAGAGCTCGTCGGCGCGCTGGATCACGCGCAGCAGCGTCTCCGCCACCAGCTGGCGGTGCGTCGCCAGACGCGCCATCTCCCGCACCAGCAACAGGGGAGCATGACGGAGCTTCATCTTCTCGCGCGCTTCAACGGCCAGCGCAGCTACCTTTTCTGCGGCGACCTTGGGCACCAGCTCGCGGATACGGCCGGCGATAGCCACGCCATCCTCGTAAAACTGGTCTTCCCACAGCATGCAGGCCAGCACAGACCGGCGCAGCTCTTGCTCGGCCGAGATGTGCTTCGCCGGCGCGCCTTCGTGAGTACGCTTCTGCATCCAGGACATCAGGTTCATGCGGACCATGTTGTTATCTCCATTTCTTTATCTTTCCTTTTGTGGCACAGGCATGCTTGCCTGTGCGGGTTCATCGATTGCCTCAGCAGCAGCCGGTGCCTGCTCCGGAAGCCCTGCATGATCGCCAGTTTCTTCGCTGGCAGAGCCGGGAAATACGAAGCCCGCGCGTTTGCCAGCGCTCTTGCTACGCAACTCCCAGGCCATTGCTTCCAGATCCTCAATGCATGGCAGGCGCTTGTCGAGGTAGTCGGAGCATTCCATCACCGGAAACGGAATATGCAGGGGATGAAAGATCCGGTCACAGATTGTAATCTTCTCGCTCTGCGCATAACCGCGGATGATGCGCGCATAGACGCACGTGTCACAGCGCGATGCCTGCCCCACGGGAGTACCGCCGTAAATTTTTCGTACGTCCACAAGACCTTTCGGGCAGCGCAAATGGCTGCGGTTGCGCTTAGCTCGTCGGGGAATGATTCGACAAGAGTTTGTTTTGACTGAGCTATGCCGTTCAACCGCAACAGCAGCAGGAATCGGACCTGCGACCTTCCCGGCAAGCCCGGACGCTCTACCGAAGTAACTCTTATCTTCGCCACCGACGAAAAATGGGAGCCAAGCAAATTCTTTGCCGGGGAACCAGCGACCGGGTACGTGAGGCGCTTTACCAATTCAGCCACGCTGCTCTCGCGACCAGCGGCAGGACTCGAACCTGCATCTCCCGCTCCCAAGGCGAAGTAACCCTTGTCTTCACCACCGGCAAATCTTTATTTATGTCGCTTACGCTCCACCCCGCTTGGGCAAGCTCGGCGACAAAAAATCCATTCGCACCCGTTGCAAGGTGGCTCGGCGCCACTCGGGCCTCGCCACTTCTCAAATTTATGCAGCAGCCAACGCTGGAAACAAATTTCGATCCAGGGAACAATTGACCGAGTGTAATGGTCCGTCGTTCTATCGTTTAAAACTACGGCACTCGAGATGCCGGCGGGATAGCAACGAGCTCTCCATCGCGCGCTCTTCTGCGCGACGGATCCTTCGTACCCGCACCTACGGACAGGCGATGAAACTCGGATCTCCACCACTGTTCAAAATTCGTTCCAACGTCTAACTGCAAAGGGAGCAGGGTGTTAACAATTCCTGCTCCAAACCTTTTTAGTTGTCGCTTCGCTCCGAAACGGCTGTTCACTATCGGGCGCATCACGCGAAAAACGTGCGTGATGAGAAACCGGTCTCGCCGCAATGCCTGAACTATGCACGTTGATCCTGCTTCGCGTGTCTCGGCGTGACCTTTCGCCGGGGAACCAGCGATCAAAGCACATTCCGCTGCTCTGCCAGTTGAGCTACGGTTACCTTTCGGACCGGCAGGATTCGGACCTGCAACCTGCGGATTATCGAAGTAGCCCTGATCTTCACCACCGGCAACTCCTTCTTCCGGTTGCGACAGGAGCATTCGCTCCTGTCGCTTCGCTTCCACCAGTACACTCAAGCAAAGAAGGAGCACATCATGCGCTTGAGACGTTCTGTGGACCGCGAACCATACTTCTTGTCGCTGCGGTCCAAACCGCTTCGGGGCGATTCGACAAGTGTTGATCCTGCGCCTGCATCTTGCGGCTCGGCGCCACACGAGCCTCTCACCCCATCACGCGAAAAATGTCTGGCTAATATTCACTTCATGCCGGGGGAATAAGTGATCGCGGCGTTTGTCGATAACAGTCGAAGTAACCGAGACCTTCGCCACCCGGGCTTTTATTTTGTCGCTTCGCTCCAAACCGCTCTAGTGCATGACGCGGCAAAGAGACTTGTGCTCCTGTTGCAGGTGGCTCGGCGCGCAAGTCGGCCTCGCCACGATGAGGCATCAGCTGAGATAATCACAGCGTTGCTGAATAGATTTGATGCCGATAAGAAGCAACACCTATCCAGGTAAAGTGATTGTTAGATTTGCGTAGGACTGAAGCGCCTGAGGTTAGCTAAGGAAATAGTTCAACGCCCACAGGCTATCAGGACCGATGACCGGTTCTGTCAGCCTCCGCACCGAATTGTGGATAGTGCATTTCATTTGACGGGCGTTCTCCTACGCAAACATAGCGTACCAAACTATCAGTGAGCTATGAATACGAAAGTTACGGAATTGAAGAACATATTTTGCGAAATGCAAAATTCTTTCCGCGAACTACCGAAGATCAATTTGGTAGCGTGGAACTTTTAACGCGACTTCAATATTTGTTTTGCGGTTCGAGTGAAGCGTGGAGTTCATTGCGAAGACACGCAGGGCGGCGCCAATTCGCGCACAATATATCGCGCCGCCCTTCGACCCGGCGATTCAGCTACCAGCTGTAGTGGGCCGTGTAAGTGACTACTTCTTCTTTATCCGGAGGCACCTGGACTCGGAATTCGATTGTCTTGCTATCCAGCTTTTTGTATTGATCAGAGGTTTGAGTGATCTCCCAGTTCGTCCAGCGGTACAGGTGCTCGACCACGCGAACCTCGACGGGCTCCTTCTTGTGGTTGCGCAGCCTGATCTCAAAGCTTTCGTCCAGGGTGCGGGCGCGGCGGTCAATGGTGTAATTGGTGCGCTTGCGTTCGCCTACGGCGTCAAAGACATTGCCGGTGTAAAGACGGATCGTCTCGTCGCCGGGCGTATGGTCGATCAGGTTCTCGCCGGTGAATTCGAGCTGGCCGTCGATATCACGGCGATAGAAACGCACCCGGCCTTTGGGCAACGGCATGCCAAGATGGTTCTCTTTACTGTTTTTGAACTCCACCATGGCCCAGACCTTGGAATTCGACTGCACGCCAAAGTTTTCCATCTCACGGATGTTTTCCAGCGGATAGTTGCTGTAGTTCTGGTCGACCTTCAGGCCGTCATAAACATAGATCCGTTGCGAGGGAACACCCGACGCGCGCACAAACTCCACCTGCTTGGTTTCGCGATCGTAGAGCGTGGTCGGCCGCTCCAGCGTGTAGAGATGATATTCATCAAAGCTGCGTTCGGTGACTGCAGGTGCAGGCGCCGCGGCGTCTTCTCGCATGGCAAAGGCGGCGCCGTTGATGGAGAATGCCCCCATCGGCTGCAGTTTGTTCACATCGCCCGCCATCAGCTTGATACGGGCATTGGCGAAGGTCTTGCCGGTCTGGTTATCGAGCGTCACCCAACCGACAACATCGAGCAGATTGCCCGTGGGCGGCGCAACGACGTTGTAGTCGGCGTGCCAGCTCATGCCGCCGGTTACATAGCTGAACTCGGCATTCGAGGTTCCGGCGTGATCGCTTTGCAGTAGCCAGGAGAGCGTCGGCTTGAGGATGGTTTCATTGGTGAGCGCGGGAAAGACGGGCTGCCCGGGCAGTCCGAATTGCAGCTTGCCGTCGACCTCGATGATCGGCTCGCCGTTGCCCGCATTCACGTAGGCCTGTTGCTGCTGGTAATACTGCTGGTTGTAGCCGTTGTAGGCTTCATAGTGCGGCACATATCCGCTGCGAATGATCTTGCCCGGTTTCAGGACGCCGTTGATCAGAAACTCGATGGTCTTGCCTTCATAAAGCGAGAGCAGCCGGGCCTGCGAAGCAACGTCATTGCGGTAGTTCTGCTCCAGGATGTGGAGATCGCGTCCGGTTTTGGGGTCGCGCAGGATCACCGAATCAGGCTCCAGGTGCGAGGTAATCTCGGTGATCTCGACCTGGTTGGCGCCGGCTTTGAGATCGAGCGGCAGGGTCTGCCGCACCACGGCAAAGGATTGGTTGTAGATGGTGAGCGCCGCCGACTCGTCATGGCCGGCAGGTTTGTCCTGCGCCACGGCTATTGCAGCGAGCAGAAATAGAGAAAATATTTTCACGCGCAAAGGAGCACGTCCTTTAAAAGAGAGTTAAAGATGGCTGAGGGAGGGGCACACGGGGGCTGTGCTATTGGAGAGAACGTGGGGTTGGGGATTTCTTGCGGAAAAAATCCTGCAGATCTTGCAGCGGTCAGGACACGATAGGGCTCCCTCGCTACGCTCGGGATGTGAAATCAGCTATCCACTCCGCCGACTCCTTCGTTCCCAAGCTCCCGCCGATATCCTGAGTGGTCTTCTTCTGTTGCACAGCGGCGAGCACAGCCTGGTTGATCTTAGCGGCTTCTTTGGTGAAGCCCAGATGATCGAGCATCATCGCCGCTGTAGAAATCGCGCCGATGGGATTGGCGATATTCTTGCCCGCAAAGGGCGGCGCGGAGCCGTGCACAGGCTCGAACATTGAGGTCTTGCCGGGATGAATGTTGCCGCTGGCGGCCATGCCCAGGCCGCCCTGCAGCGCCGCGGCCAGGTCGGTGATGATGTCGCCGAACATGTTGTTGGTAACGATCACGTCAAACTGCTTGGGATCGCGCGCCATGTGCATGCACAGTGCATCGACGTACATGTGCTGCGACTGGATATCGGGATACTCAGCGGCCACCAGCTTGAAGACGCGCTGCCATAACCCGCCGGCAAATGTCATGACGTTGGATTTGTCCGACATCAAGACTTTTTTGCGGCCCTGGCGGCGCGCCAGTTCAAAGGCATAGCGGATCACACGCTCCACGCCTTTGCGGGTGTTGAAGTCTTCCTGGGTGGCAATCTCCTCGGCAGTTCCCTGCTTGAAGACTCCGCCCGCGTCAACGTACGGGCCTTCAGTGTTTTCGCGGATCACCACAAAATCCACGTGCTCCGGCTTGACGCCTTTGAGCGGGCATAGGGATTCATCCAGCAGCTTGACCGGACGTACGTTGGCGTAGAGATCCATCCTGAAGCGCATGCCCAAGAGGATTTCCTTGGCATGAATGTTGGTGGGCACTCGCGGATCGCCCAGGGCGCCGACAAAGATGGCATCGAAATCGCGCTCCAGCATGGCGAAAGCGTCGGTGGGAATGGTGGTTCCATCTCTCAAGTAGCGGTCGGCCGACCAGTCAAAGGTGGTGAAATCGACCGCGGCGCCCGAGGCTTCGACGACTTTGAGCGCCGCGGGGATGACTTCTTTGCCGATACCGTCGCCGGGTATCACAGCGATACGTTTGTTTGCCATAAATCAGGAATATACCAATGTTTCACCACGGAGACACGGAGGCGCGGAGAAAAGCTCAAACTTACCGCGGATTAAGGCAGATACGCGCGGATCGGAATAGGTTACGGATTTTAGAGTCCACGCGTAACGATCCGAAGAATCATCCGCGTTAGTCCGCGACAATCCGCGGTAGGTTGTCTTGCTTTTCACCGTGCCTCCGTGGTGCGTCCTTTCCGGGAACATCTGCCTTGCCGCGAGTGTCCAATTCTCCAGCGCGCTAAACCTCAATAGGCCGCAATAGCGGCCGTGGAGAGACCTATGTCTATGACCATGGGAGCGCGTAAAGGACCTGCGGCGGAGATCAACGTCACGCCGTTGATCGATGTGCTGCTGGTACTCCTGATTATCTTTATGGTGATTCTGCCGCCGCATACCCTGGGCGAGTTGGCCCAGATTCCGCAACCCAACCCTAACGATTTGGTGAAAGATCCTGAGCCACCGATTGTCATTCAATTAAAAGATCCAGGCGCCGGACAACGCCCGGAACTCGCAATCAACCAAAAGCAGATCAAGTGGGAAGAGCTGGAGGCAAGCCTCCAGGCCATCTATCGCGCGCGCGAGGACCATGTTGCCTTTGTGAAAGGCGACCCTGACATAGAGTTCACATTCGTGGCTGAGGCGGTGGATATCAGTCACCGCGCCGGTGCGGTGCGCGTGGGCTTGCTGGGTCAGAAAGATTGAAGACCAGAAAGAGTAAGGATCAGAAATATTGAAGGAGGGTTGAAACTTGCCGAAAGGAGCAGAACTTAGGAGTCAACTTGATGATTGCGCCGGCTTATGGTCCGCCATAGAATCTACCAAACCTCATCGGCAGTGCGACGGCAGATTCTTGAGCCAATGGTGTGTCCAGACGAAAAAGGAGTTGGGATGAAAGGAACATTCGCAGCGCTTGGTCTTGCGCTTGTCTTGAATGTAGCTGCGTACGCTACACAATCGGCGCCGGCGCAGAAAGTTATCAAGGACCCAGCCGAGTACAACGCCTACATCGCCGCACTGAACACAGCAGATCCGGGCGCCAAGGCAGCCGCGATGGAAGCCTTCTTCACCCAATACCCGGCCAGCGTAGTAAAGGTTGAAGCGCTGGAGCAGGCCATGGCGGCGTATCAAATGAGCGGGAACTCCAACAAAGTCGGCCAGACCGCGGAACGGCTTTTGCAGATCGATCCCGCGAATATTCGGGCGCTGGCGATTGCCGCATTTGTCAAACGAGCAACGGCAACGGCCAACAACGATACTAAGTTGGGCCAGGACGTCGGCGATCTGGCTGAGCGGGGTTTGGCGGCTTTGCCGGATTGGTCGAAGCCCGAAGGACTGACGGATGCGGATTTTCATAAGCTGCGCGATCAGATGTCGGCAATCTTTTATGGGGCCGCAGGATTCGCCGCATTGCAGGCCAAGGATTTCGCTAAAGCTCGCGATTCATACCAGTCATCGGTGAAGATCGATCCGACCAACATGCAGGACATCTATCAGCTTGGGATTGCTGACTTGCAGATGACGCCGCTGGATCCGGTTGGCTTCTGGTATACGGCCAAGGCGGTTTCGCTGGCGCAGATGCAGAAAAATCCGACGGCGGCCAATTCCATTGCCGCGTTCGGCGAGGCAAGATACAAACGGTATCACGGCAATGTGGACGGGTGGGACAAGGTGGTTGCCGCAGCCGCAGGCCAGACTGAGCCGCCACCCAATTTTGCCGTATCGATCAAGGCCGTGACGCCGGCAGAGATCGCCTGCCAAGCGGTGGCGGAAAACGATCCGGACACACTCAGCTTCAGCGATTGGGAGTTCGTTCTCTCCATGCGCGACGCGGCTCCGTGCAACAAGGCGGCAGCGGACAAGGTATGGGATGCGATCCAGGACAACGAGAAACAAGGCGCCGCGAAGCTTCAATTCACGGTGAAGGTAATTTCGGTCTCCGACAAGACCATCGAGGCCGCTATTACGGAAGAAAATCAGAGCGCCAACAAAGCCGATCTGCGAGTCGCAATGGCGGAACCGCTCGAGAAACCGCCAGTACCCGGCACCATGATCGATATCATTGGGGTGATCACCGATTACGTCCCCAAGCCATTCATTTTCCTTATGCGGGAGGGCGAGTTGCTGGGCGGCCGAAGATAGCCGACTTGAAGAGGATAGGGCTTCCACCCGAGCATTCAAGTGCGTTCGGCGTGGCGCGGCATGAAGGCAGAAAGAATTGGTGTAGCCGTTCCCGCGCAAAACCAACGGAATAAAGGGGTTTTTGGAAGGCCATGGGGGCGGTTCAGATCTTTTCCTGGAGGCTGGGGCACGTTGTCTTTTACGTGCAATAGGCGTATTATTAAGGAGTTGTAGCTGGTTTCGGCCCAGGCTGGAAAGTGGGTCTTCACCCTAGCAGAGGAAAGCGTGCCTGCCGGGAACCCGAGGCTTGGGTGGGTAGTAAACCCCAATTCGTGGCGAACGTACCAGTGGGCGAATTGCCCACTTTTTATTTGGGCTGCTTTGATTCTGTCGCTTCGCTCCGAAACCGCCGGCGAGTTTCGACGACCTGGAGACTGTTCAGCGCCCGGTACAGGCGGCTCGGCGCGCAAGTCGGCCTTGCCGCTTTTGGTTGCGACGTGAGAGCTTTTTGCTTGGCCAGCTTGATGCAAGCGTAATGGCGGTAGACCTCAATACAATTCGCGATATTGCCGGCCGGGTGGCTACGGCGCACGGGATTGAGGTAGTTGAGGTGGAGATGAGGGGCGGCGGCAAAGCTCGCACCCTGAGAATCACCATCGACAAGCCAGACGGGGTCACGCACGAAGACTGCGCGAACGTCAGCCGGGAGGTTTCAACCATCCTGGATGTGGAGGACGCAGTACCGGGTGCGTCCTATACGCTCGAGGTTTCATCACCGGGGCTGGACCGCAAGCTGCAGAGCCCGGAAGATTACAAACGCTTCACCGGCAGCCGGGTGAAGCTGATGACGCGGGAGCCGGTGAATGGGAATCGTCATTTTGAAGGCCGGCTGGAGAGTTTTGCGGACGGAAAGCTGACGCTGGAAATGCTGGCAGGCAAGAAAAAGCCCAAGCCGGGACATGGACATCCGGGGCCAAAGGTTGAGATTGATCTGGCCAATGTTGAGAAAGCCAACCTGGTCCCGGAGATTTAGCGGGTCAACCGGAATTTAGTAAGCATTCATAAGGACAGTTTTTATGGCAAGCGAGATTTACAACGTGATTGATGCGCTAAGCCGGGAAAAAGGCATTGATCCGCAAATTGTGGTCAGCGCGGTGGAAGACGCTATTGTTGCGGCCACGCGCAAGAAAGACAAGAGCCAGGAAAATCTCCGCGGCGAACTGGACAAAGAATCCGGCATGATCCGCGTGTACGCGGTGAAAAGCATTCTTCCTTCCGAAGATGACATTGAAGATCCGCAGCTGGAGATTTCGCTGGAGGAAGCCAAGGCGATCGATCCTAATGCCGAGGTCGGCGGCGAGGTTCGCTTCCTGAAATCGACCGAAGGGCTGGGACGCATCTCGGCACAGATTGCCAAGCAGATCATCTTCCAGAAGGTGCGCGAAGCGGAGCGCGACACGGTTTATAACGAATATATCGGGCGCGTGAACGAAGTGTTGAACGCGACGGTAAAGCGCATTGAAGGTCCGGATGTGATCTTCGATATCGGCAAGGCTGAAGCCCGGATGTCGAAAAAGGAGCAGTCGCGGCTGGAGTCATTCTCGATCGGCGAGCGCGTCCGCGTGGTGCTGGTGCGGGTGGACAAGAATTCCAAGGGGCCGGCGGTGGTGGTTTCGCGCGCGGCGCCGGAACTGGTGCAGAACCTGTTCCAGACCGAGGTGCCCGAGATTTACGACGGCACGGTGCAGATCCGGGCTATTGCCCGCGAAGCCGGCGAGCGCACCAAGATCGCCGTGATGTCGCGCGATAAGGAAGTGGATGCCGTGGGCGCATGCGTGGGCATGAAGGGCATGCGCGTGCAGTCGATTATCCGCGAGCTGCGCGGCGAAAAGATTGACATCATCGAATACCACGAAGACCCGGTGGTGTTTGCGGAAAAGGCATTGCAGCCGGCTAAGGTGAGCCGGGTGACTGTGATCGATCCCTCGGACAAGCACCTGGAAGTGGTAGTGGATGACAGCCAGCTCTCGCTTGCGATCGGCAAGAAGGGACAGAATGTGCGGCTGGCGGCCAAGCTTCTGGGCTGGAAGATCGACATCAAGAGCGAGGAAGAAAAGCGCCAGGAAGTGGAGCAGCAGATGGAGTCGCTGACCACGCAGTCAACCACTCCGCTGGAGAAGGTCACCGACCTGGGAGAAGCGCTGATCACCAAGCTGCATGAAGCCAATATCACGACCGTAGAGCAACTGGCGGACATGACACCGGAACAGCTGGAAGAGCTGCCCGGGGTAGGTCCGAAGACAGTGGAAAAAATCAGCATTGCGGTGAATAATTACTTCTCTACCCTGGAAGCGTCCGGCGCGGCAACAACCCCTGACGCCGGCGAAACAGCTACAGCGGAAGCTGAACCGACACCCAGTGAAGTTCCAGCCGAAGAAGCAGTCCAGGCTGGTGAAGCACCGGTGGTGGGCGCCGACAACGCTCCGGAAGCCAAGGTGGACGAAGTCCGCGTGCAGAGCGAGGAACAGGCGGCAGCAGAAGAGGCTGCTCAACCTGAAGAGACAAATAAAAGATCGGAAGAAGAACCATCGTAGTGAGATTTCACGCGCCATTCACGGCGATACGTGCAAAATCGTGAGGTCATTATGATCGCGTAGGCAGGTGACAACTGGAGGCAATTACGGAGCGGATGAAGATTCGAATCAATGATCTGGCCAGAGAGCTTGAGGTAAAGAGCAAGGCGATTCTGGACGTCCTGGAAGAGGTGGGCGTAACGGAAAAGAAGACCCACTCAAGCTCAATTGAGGAGGATGAAGCTGAGCGGGTGCGCAAGCATTTCTCAGCCAAGTCCGGCTCTGGAGGAAGAGAAAGGGCGCCTGCGCACGATATCAAGCCGAAGATCGATCTGTCCAAGATCTCCAAGCCCGGTGACGTTGCGCGGCTGCTCAGGGAGCAGCACCAACAGCAGCACCCGCCTGCGCCTCCTGCCCGACCTGCGCCGCCGACGCCAGTCGCCAAGCCCGCCGCGCCTCCAGCAGTTAAGCCGCAAGCTCCTGCTGCGCCTCCAGTTCCTGCTCCGGTAAAGCCGACTGTTGTTGCGCCCAAGCCGGCAGCGCCTCCGGCAGAGAAAACTGCTGTAGTTACACCGCCGGTGCAAAAACCCGTGCCTGCTGCCGTGGTTACGCCTCCGCCTGTTCCAGAAAAACCGGCGGCTCCGCCTGCGGTAGTGGTTACGCCGCCAGCGCATCCTCCGGCGGCGACAGTGACGGCGCCGCCGGCTCAGCCGAAAGCTCCTGCGGCTCCGCCCGTAGCAGCCAGCACTCAAGCTACTCCCGCTGCGCCGCCCAAGCCGACGCCCGGACAGCCCATCGTGCCGCAGCGAAGAATGATTACGCCGCAAACCGGCCCGCGGCCCGTCTATACGGCACCGCCGCCGAAAAGGCCGGCGCCATCCAGCGCGCCTCAGGGTGCGCCCGGTGGACGGCCGATGCACGGCGGCCCAGGACAGCGTCCGCAGGGCGTTGTGCGTGGGCAGCCAATTTTCCAGCGGCCGCGGCCTTCAGGCCCGGGCGGACCTCCCGGCTCTCGCCCCGGATACGGTGGCAGACCCGGCGAACAACGTCGCGGTCCGCATCCAACCAGCGCTCCGCGTTCAGGATTTCCACCACGCCCGGGAATGGGTGTAGGCCCGGGTGTACCGCCTCCGGCACCGGGAAGACCACAGCGTCCGGGTGGACCGGCACGGCGCCCCGGGCAGCCATTTATTCCTCGCGAAAAAGAAGGCCCGATGAAGGGCTTTGTTCCGCCGCCGCGCCTCGCGGTGTCGAACGAGCCCCTTCCCATCACGCGCTCAATCACCATCGCCGAAGGCATCAGCGTGAAAGATCTGGCGGAAAAACTGGGCGTACGCGCCAAGGATCTCATCGCCCGCCTGCTGATGAGGGGCGTGATGGCGACAGTGAACCAGAGCCTCGATTTCGACCTGGCCAAGGATCTGGCACGGCATTTCGGCGCCGACTCTGAAGCGATCAGCTTTGAAGATCAGGCCGCGCAGGAACTGGCAGCGATGACCGGCACGACGGAAGCCAGCGCCGCTGCTGCCGCAGTTTCGCGTCCACCGGTTGTCACCATCATGGGTCACGTGGATCACGGCAAGACCTCGCTGCTCGATGCGATCCGTGAAACCGATGTTGCCGGCGGCGAAGCCGGCGGCATCACACAGCATATCGGCGCGTACAAAGTGAAGATCACCAAGGAAGACTCGCCGGCCTTCGGCCGCCAGATCGTCTTTCTCGATACACCCGGCCACGAAGCGTTCACGCGCATGCGCGCCCGCGGCGCCAAGGTCACCGATATCGTTGTACTGGTCGTCGCAGCCGATGACGGCGTGATGCCGCAGACGCTGGAAGCCATGGACCACGCCAACGCTGCCAAGGTGCCGATCATCGTGGCGGTGAACAAGATCGATAAACCCGATGCTCTTCCCGACCGCGTGAAAAAGCAGCTGGCGGATCGCGGGCTGATGCCCGAAGATTGGGGCGGCACGACGGTCTTTGTCGATGTTTCCGCGAAGAAGCGCACCAACCTGAACCTGCTGATGGAGATGATCTGCCTGGTCGCCGACCTGGGAGACCTGAAAGCCAATCCGGAGCGCCCGGCGACGGGCACGGTGGTGGAAGCCAAGGTGGATCGCGGACGCGGCATCGTGGCGACCGTGCTGGTGCAGAACGGAACGCTACACGTAGGCGACAACTTTATTGTCGGCAACACCTTTGGCAAAGTTCGCGCCATGTTTGACGATCGCAGCAAGGCCGTGGACGAAGCGCCGCCATCCACTCCGGTGGAGGTGCTCGGTCTGGAAGGTCTGCCGCAGTCAGGCGACATGCTGATGGTGGCCGACCGCGAAAAAGCGCGCCAGATTGCCGAGTATCGCGAACAGCGCGCCCGCGAGGCCGCGCTGGCCAAGAGTTCCAAGCTCTCGCTGGAAGGCCTGGCCGAGCAGATCAAGACTGCGGGCACGAAGGAGCTGCCGATCATCCTGAAAGCCGACGTGCAGGGCTCGGCCGAGGTGCTGGCCGATACCCTCAGCAAGCTATCGACCGAAAAGGTGAAGATCAAGATTCTGCATACCGGTGTTGGCGCCATCAATGAAAACGATGTGCTGCTGGCTTCGGCGTCGAATGCCGTGATCATCGGCTTCAACGTGCGGCCGGAGCGAAAGGCGCAGGAGCTGGCGGACATGGAGAAGATCGATATCCGCCTGCACTCGATCATTTATGAATTGCAAGACCAGATCAAGAAAGCCATGGCCGGCCTGCTGGAACCAGTAATCAAGGAGACCTACCTGGGCAGAGCCGAGGTGCGCGAGACCTTCCGCGTGCCCAAGGCTGGAACTGTCGCGGGTTGCTATGTGCTCGACGGCGTGATCAAGCGCGATTCCGATGTACGTCTGGTTCGCGACGGCGTACAGGTCTACAAAGGCAAGATTGGCTCGCTTAAGCGCTTCAAAGACGATGCCAGCGAGGTTCGCAACGGCATGGAGTGCGGCATCAACATCGCCAATTTCAACGATGTGAAGAAGGGCGATGTGATCGAAGCGTTCGTGACCGAGCGAATTGCGGCGGAGATCGGGGTCGCGTAAGACAAATTAGTAATTGAGTGGTTTGGTAAATGGGTTCGGCTTTGGTCGAACCCATTTGTTTTTCAATGCGGCGACGCGAGTCGCTATTCATCCCACGCTGTTAAGATACTCCCATGACCGGACGTCCATCTGCCAACGAAGCCGCGCCGTATTACTTCAACTACATTGACCGCATCCAGGACCAGAACATCCTGCACGCGCTGGAATCACAGCTGGATGAGGTAATGCCGTTGTTGCACCGAATCTCCGAGGAAAAATCGTTGCACCGCTACGCGGCCGACAAGTGGAGCATCCGCGAGATGTGGAACCACGTGAATGATGCCGAGCGTATCTTTGTGCATCGCGCGCTATGGTTCGCCCGCGGGCTGCCCGGCGCGTTGCCGAGCTTTGAGCAGGACATGGCGGTGGCAGCGGCCAAGTGCGACGGATTTTGCTGGAAAAACTACGTGGAAGAATTCCGTGAGATCAGGCTGGCGACCATCTCCTTCTTCCGCAACCTGCCGGAAGAAGCGTGGATGCGCAGCGGCGTGGCCAGCGACAAAACTTTTACCGTGAGAGCGTGCGCCTACATCGTGGCCGGGCACGTCGCTCACCACGCCGCCGTATTGCGCGAAAAATACCTGCCTAGCTGATCTTGTGAAAGATAGCTACGTTGTCGAACTCGCCGGCCGGGGTAGTAAAGTGTTGCTTGACCGTGAGGGTCTTGCCGTCATTCGATACCGTCGCGCTCTCGGTAAAGGTTACGCCTTCCGTTACCGTGGCTTTGCCGGTGGAATTGTGGGCAGTGTTGCGATGGTACGCGATCTTGGCCACCGGCTGGCCGTTACGGGTGAGAGGATACTCCTTCCCGTCGGCTTTGCCCTCGTACGCCTCGGTATAGGCGGAGCCGTCGGCGGCAGTACCCTTGGTGGAATATTTCACCGCGTCCTTGCTGGCGGCGTCGACGGTCAAGGTTTCTTCCTTGGGCGCCGGATCATGGAATTTTGAGTGGGCGATATCCAGCTTCCAATTCCCTATCCACGGATCCGCCGCCGGGGCCGTCTTCTTGGTCTCCGCAGGCGCTTTTTTGGCCTGCGCGAACGCCAGCGAGCCACACAGCAAAAGCGCCACCAATAACAGTTTGCTCATTATCTTTGCCCTCCAAGGCAGTTTCGTGACTAGCGGACTACACATTAGAATGTGGCTGAAAGCGTGTCAAGCAAGCAGACGCCTGGCGGCGATGCGGCCGGTTCGCACCACATTGGTTTGGGTTCTGGTATTTCTTTGCAAGACTGAGACCTATTGGGGAAGGCCGGTAGTTCTAACCAAGTCCTGAAAGCGCGGTTCCCCACGAAGGCTATCGAGCCTTGGATCGCAGCGAAGAGCCGGTGGGGACAGTGCTCGCTCCGCGTAAGCCCGGCGTAACTCTTCGATGGCTTCTTCTTTCTGACCCAGTCCCGCATAGATTAGCGCCCTGGAGTATGGGGAAACATACTCGTGCTGTGAAGCCTGCTCCAGCTTATGCATCATGCTGAGCGCTTCTGCTCTCCGGCCGGTTCTCGCATATAGATGACCCAGAGCGCCGGTTGCAGTTTCGTTTCCCGCTGCCGCGTCAGCCTTTTTAAATTCGCCGATTGCATCTGCGCTTCGTCCCTGCTGCTCATACACTGAACCGAGCAGCAGGTGGGCCTGGATCGATTCTGGATCCATCTCCAGCATCTTCTGCAGCATTGCCGCCGCGCGATCATAACGGCGCACCCAAAAGTAATATTGAGGGAAACCGACACCGGGAGCATAGGGCAGGAATTCCCAGAACTTACGGTTCTCCTCCTCGGCTTCTTCAGGCTTGTTAAGCACGAGCAGATAAGATGCGTACCACTGGTGTACGAATCCCGGCTGGAGTTCGCGTGCCCGCTGATATTCACGTCCCGCCCGGGCAAAATCCCAATCATAGAAAAAGGCAATTCTTCCCAGCATGGAGTGGGCATAGGCGACCGTGTCATCGAGTTCCAGTGCGGTCATGGCAGCTTTCCTGCTTTTGGGAACAAATTCAGCCGGCGATACTCCATAGAAAGACAGCCGCATGGAACAATCCGCCAGACCGGCATAGGCCATGGCATACTTGGGATCGAGGGCGATGGCCTTCTGGAAGTAGCGTATGCTTGCGATCTTGTCCTGCTTTCTCGGCTTGTTCATGAAATAGTGCGCTTTGAGGAAAGCTTCATAGGCTCGTGGATTCTCCGTATAGCGCTTGTTCTGGCGTTGCACTTCTTCATGGTTCAGAGCCACCAGCAGGTCATGCATAATCCTGGGGCAAAGCGAATCCTCCAGCTGGAAAATGTCGGTGAATTTCTGGTTCAACGTTGCTGCCAGCAGCGGAACGCCGTCGCGTATGCGAACCAGGTGGACAGTTACGTTGCGGTGCAGCCGGTCTATCTCTCCTGAGAGCACGTAGTCGACCTTTAGAGCCTTGCCAACCTCAGCCGGTTCCAGTTTTTCATCGGAATAGCGAAGTACCGTGGTGACGGAGCTAACGGCCAGTTGCGTGCTCTCGCTCAGCTTTGTGGTCAAAGCATCGGCCACCTCAATTCCAAAGTCATCCTCTCCGGCCCGGCGGTCTGACTTGAACGGCAGAACCGCAACAGAGGTCCGCGCCATTGCTGGAGCTACTGCCATCGACGCAGCTTGTGTGCTCCGGCTCTCGGCATTCGAAGTTCCATGTCTGGCCAGCCAGACAACCAGAAGTGCGCCGGTTCCAAGCACGACCAGCAAGATGCCCTGCCACTGCCTCGCTCTCAGTCCTTTGACCGGGCTCGGCGGAGAAGCAGGCGCCACGGGAAGTACCTGGGCCGGAACTTCAGGCGCACATGACGCGTCCGCGGCCGCTACGAGCATGACCGGCTGAATGAGCCTGTAGCCGCCTTTGGGCACGGTCTGGATATACCGCGGGTGCCTGGCGTCATCAGCAAGAGCCTTTCGCAGCTCGGAGATGGAGCGAGTCAGAACGTCATCGGTAACAAAGGTGTCAGCCCACACTCTGCTGATCAAGGTTTCTTTGGATACAAGGACCCCGGACTCGGCGAGGCACACAAGTACCTGCATCACCTTAGGCTCAAGATGCACGGTCCTGCCGTCGCAGGACAAATTGTTTAGTTTGGGGAGAACTAACCAATCGCCCAGCCGAAAGTCGCTATCCACAGAAATCACTCCTCGCGGCGTTTGAACATTGTACGTCCTACGCGGCGACAGTTTGTTATCCAAGAGTCAAAAGCTGAGGGAAAGGTGAGGATGAGACCTCGGTTCAGAATCTTCAGTGATTCCTCAGGACTTGGACCCGTCGGTACCGGATAGACTCCCTCCACCGCTAACTCGATAGCAGCATAAAAACTCACCGAAAGGGAGGTCTGTATGCAGCCAAGTTATTTATTCGTCTTTTTGATCATATTTGTCCCATTTTCCTGCTCATTTGCACAAACGCAACCCATGCAGCCACCGCAATCCGTTGAACTTCCGAAGCTTGAGTTCTTTGGTGGCTACCTTGATACCGGCGAAGCCCCTTACAGTGACTTCAAATTTACAGGTTTTAGCCTTCCCGGTGATTTCGGCACCCACCATGGTCTGGAGGCGGCTGTCATCAGAAACCTAAACCGGCGCTGGGGTATCAAAGGAGAGTTTGCCGCTCATTTCCAAGGTGAGACATTCCAGGTCAATGTATGCACGCAGACTCCGTGCGTTCCCGTTCTCCAGAACTCGAAGTTGAATCCCAGGTTGTACAGTTTTCTGGGCGGGCCGGAAGTCAGGCTGGGGGACAGAAGATGGCGGTTTGCGCCATTTACGCATGCGCTTTTCGGCGCCGCCCATGCCACGGCCACATTCAAAACGTCTGGAAGCGCTCTGAATCTCTCACAAACAACATCCGAGACGGGCTTCGCCATGGCTTTAGGCGGCGGTTTGGACGTACGCATGGCGCGCAGATTCAGTCTTCGCACAGCGGTGGACTTCAATCCGAAGTGGGTGGGCAGAGATGACGCGGGAGGGCGCCAAGTCCAGAAAGGCTTGCGGCTCGCAGCCGGGATTCTGTTTCACTAAGCCTTTCGGCTCGAATCTGGAGTCTTGCGCCGCCAGGACCATCGATGTGCAAAACGCCCTATGATGCCGCTGCCGCGCTCACCACCGATGTGCAAAATGCACAGCGTTTTGCGGCAATCGGTATCTCGCTCAGGCATTCCGGACACTTCTTGCTCGTGGGATCGGCTGGAACCGCGTTGCGCGCAGCGTGGGCCTTCCAGGCATTCATGGGCGCGACCATAAAGAAATAGACCGCCGCGGCCACCAGCAGGAACGAAATCAGCGCGTTCAGAAAGATTCCGTAAGAGACCACGGCGCCGTTGATGGTGAAATAGAACGCTGAGAAGTCAGGCTTGCCCACAATCGCCGAGATCAGCGGAGTGACGATGTTGGTGACGAATGCGGTCACAACCGCGCCGAAAGCGGCGCCTATCACTACCGCTACAGCCAGGTCGATTACGTTGCCCCGCATGATGAACTGCCGGAAGCCTTTGAGCATGTGCTCCTCCTATACAGGCGAATGATGATACAGGATTGCTGGACTTCGGTAGCACCATTTGTCGTCTTAGTCGTCTTAAATCGGTCATTGTCGTCATTTATAATCAATCGTTTACACCAACGAGGTCAGACCACACAGTGTCATTCGAAGAAAATGTCTATCAGTTGCGGCAGCAGAAGCTGCGCGAAATCGAGGCTCTAGGCCAGCAGGCTTATCCGCACAAATTCGCGGCCACGCATACCGCTCCGCAGATCCTGACCGACTACAACCAGAAGACCGCGGAAGAACTGGAGAACCCGCGTGTCGCGGTAAAGGTGGCCGGGCGCATCATCTCTCTGCGTCTGCAGGGCAAGGCCGGTTTCGCGCATCTGCAGCAGGGCGGCCAGCGGTTGCAGATCTATGTGAAGCTCGACTTCGTCGGAGAAAGGGGTTTTGCGCTGTACAAGCTGCTCGACCTGGGCGACCACATTGGTGTGAGCGGCTATCTGTTTCGCACGCGCACCGGCGAGCTGACGATACACGTGGAAGCGATCACCTTTCTGGCCAAAGACTTTTTGCCCTTGCCGGAAAAATGGCACGGGCTGAGCGACGTGGAGCTGCGCTATCGCCAGCGCTATGTTGACCTGATCATGAACCAGGAGGTACGCGAGGTCTTCGTCAAGCGGAGCAAGGTGGTGCAGGCGATCCGGCGCTTTCTGGATGCGCGCGGTTATGTGGAAGTAGAGACCCCGATGATGCAGCCTATCGCCGGTGGCGCAACGGCGCGGCCGTTTACCACGCACCACAACACGCTCGATATCGACCTCTACCTGCGCATTGCGCCGGAGCTTTACCTCAAGCGGCTGGTGGTGGGCGGACTCGAGCGCGTGTACGAGATCAACCGCAACTTCCGCAATGAGGGCATCTCGACGCAGCATAACCCTGAGTTCACCATGCTCGAGTTCTACCAGGCCTATGCCGACTATCACGACCTGATGCAGCTCACCGAAGACATGCTGGCGCAGGTGGCGCGCGAGGTGAACGGCACCACCAAGGCCAGCTTTGACGGCAAAGAATTCGACTTTGCCGACTGGCAGAGGCTCTCCATGCGCGAGGCCATCATCAAATACTGGCCGGAAGCAGCGGCGCCCAAGCCGGAGATCGCCGACTTCGCCACGCATGAGTCGGTGGAGAAGCTGGTGAAGCGCCTGAATGCGCATCACACGCCGCACATGCCTTACGATCCCCAGGACCCGGCGGGCAAGACGATTGCCGCGATGTTCGAGACCGTGGCGGAGCATCACCTGATCCAGCCGACGATCCTCTATGATTTCCCGGTTGCGATCTCGCCGTTATCAAAGAACAAACGTGATGAGCCGGACTGGGTGGAGCGCTTTGAGGTCTTTATCGGCGGGCTGGAGATCGGCAATGCGTTCAGCGAATTGAATGATCCGGAAGAGCAGCGCCGCCGCTTTGAGCAGCAGCTCAAGGAAAAAGAGCGCGGCGACGAAGAAGCCCACGCCATGGATGAAGACTACGTCCGCGCGCTCTCCTATGGGCTGCCGCCGACGGGAGGCGAAGGCATCGGGATTGACCGGCTGACCATGCTGCTTACGGGTTCGCCTTCCATCAGGGATGTGATATTGTTCCCGCTGCTCCGGCCGCGTGCGCCACAGGAACTGGTGGAGGAAGAACCTTCCGACGGCAAGAAATAGTCCTGGCTGCAGGCTGGTAGATCAGAATGAGGAGAAATCATGCGCAAATGGGGTGCGGTGATCACTCTGTTTTACGCCCTGGTGGTCTTACTGCTGGTCGTGCCCGGAGCCATATGGATTGCACAAGGCGAGATGTTGTTCGTCTACAGGCAATACATCACGTGGTTCCCGATTGTGATTGTCATTGCCGGCCAGGCCCTTCTGCTGTTCCTATCTGTTGATACGTCGTTCCAGCGGCTTAAGCCTCGGGCCCACATTCTGCTCTCCTGCGCGGTTGCCGGGACTTTGTGGGCGCTGCTCTCGGGCGCTGCCATTTTTGCCGTGGGGGTTGGAATCTATGGCGACCGCTTCGGCGGCAAGTTTCTGGATGAGTATGCCCTGCACTGCTGGGGCGCGCTCTGGGCTGTCTGGCTGGTGGTCTTCTACGCTTACTTTCGCAATTCCAGCGCGACCATCACGCGGGTAACGTCATGGTTGTTGAAAGGCAGCGTGCTGGAACTTCTCATCGCCGTACCGGCACATGTGGCGGCGCGACGTCGGCATGATTGTTCAGCGCCGGCGGTTACCAGCTTCGGTATCGCCACCGGGATTGCCATCATGCTCCTGTGTTTCGGTCCCAGCGTTCTGCTGCTATACAAAAAGCGGATGAATGAATACGTCAAAACCAAAGCAGCCACGCGGTAGAGCGGATCGGTATGCTCGCGGGTAAGCATGCGGCAGTCAAGCCGCGGATAAGCTTACTGGGGTTTCGGTAGTGGATCAGTTTGTTATTGAGATTCATCGCTACCTCACCCCAGCATGCGCAACAGCAGCGCACCCGGGGACCCCGGTACGCGATGAACGTCTGCCTAAAGGCCCGCAATTGCACCCCGGCGCGCCAAAATCGGGCGCGTTGGGGACCCCGCAATTCGCAAGCGAATCGCTAGACGCTGATACCGGCAGTGGGTCAGTTTTTTCTAACTGACCCACTACCGTTTTTTCCAGGCATCTAGCCGCGGTAACCAGCGGCGCACATTGCGGCAGTACTCTTCATAGTCAGCGCCGAATTTTCTGCGTAATGTCGGCTCTTCATAGAAAAGAACAAACACATGCACACCGAGAGCAGCCATGGCCACGGTTGCGATGGTTGCCGCGTTGGCATGGCCAAAAATGATCCATAGTCCAATCCATCCCACAGCAAAGCCGAAATACATGGGATTTCGCACATAGCGGTAAATCCCAACCACGACCAGCCGCTGGGGAGGAGCCATGGGCGCAGGCGTTCCACGCCCTGTCCAGCCGAAGTCCCATATGCAGCGCAAAGCAGCGGCAAACCCCAAAACGGATGGAATCGCGGCCAGCCATCTCCATGAGGTGTTTCCTGCCGCTTCCACCTCAAAGCCAAGCCAGCCGGGCAAAAGCCAGAACCAGAGAGCAAAAAAAGCTGCACCCACTACCAGTGAAGCAGCTGCTGTCACCCAATTGCCAACCAGGTTATCGGATGGATTTCCCTGGGATTGTGCCAGATTCACAAGGCCCTCCCATCGGCAGAAATCATGCGCAGTGAACGCGTCGACTGCCGACACTCAAGGTACCCTTCCGAAGCGGCTACGGTTCCATTTTTCTCGAAGGTGCAAACTGTTTGCGACCTTCCACTGTCTTCGCGGTTACCTTTGGTTCTGCTCTGAGGCCATCCGAGCCAATCTGCGGCAAAGTATTCGTTACAATAGGGTTGATGCCGACCGGCTCCGAAATTCGCGAGAAATTCCTGCGCTTCTTTGAAAGCAAGGGGCACAAGCGCGTGCACTCATCGTCACTGGTGCCTGCTAACGATCCGACGCTGCTCTTCACCAACGCGGGCATGAACCAGTTTAAAGACGTCTTCCTGGGCGTGGAGAAGCGCGCCTACAACAAGGCCACAACGTCGCAGAAGTGCGTCCGCGCCGGCGGTAAGCACAACGATCTGGAGAATGTCGGCTTCACCAAGCGCCATCACACGTTCTTCGAGATGCTGGGCAATTTCAGCTTTGGCAGCTATTTCAAAGCGGAAGCGATTTCTTACGCATGGCAGCTGGTGACTGCTTCGGAATGGTATGGGATCCCCCGCGACAAGCTCTACGCCACCATATTCAAGGGCGAGCAGGGCATCCCGCGCGATGACGACGCGGAAAAGCACTGGTTTGACGTGGGCGTTCCCAAAGAGCGCATCTACGCGATGGGCATGAAAGACAATTTCTGGTCGATGGGAGATACCGGCCCCTGCGGCCCGTGCAGCGAGATTCACTATGACATGGGTCCGGCGGCGTCCGACGAAGGCCATGCCCAGTGCAAGTTCCCCTGCGAGTGCGGCCGCTACGTGGAGATATGGAACCTGGTGTTCATGCAGTTTGATCGCGACTCGACCGGCACGCTCAACCCGCTGCCCAAACCCTCGATCGATACGGGCATGGGGTTGGAGCGCGTGGCAGCCGTGCTGCAGGGAAAGATTTCCAACTACGATACCGATCTTTTTACTCCTCTGCTTGCGGCGGCAGCCAGGTTGACCGGTGTGGACCTGAACAAGGAGTTGGCGACGGAGAAAAAGCATGCGCGTTCGGCGGCAAGCCTGCGTGTGATTGCCGACCACGCTCGCGCGACGACGTTCCTGATCTCCGACGGCGTGTTGCCGGCGAATGAAGGCCGCGGCTACGTTCTGCGCAAGATCCTGCGCCGCGGGATCCGCCACGGACGCCTGCTCGGCGCCACCAAGCCGTTCATGCATGAGATGGTGGCGGCTGTCCGCGACCTGATGAAAGACGCTTACCCGGAGCTGGAGGAGAGCACAGAGCGGGTTGCGAAGATCGTTTTTGAAGAGGAGCGGCGCTTTGCGCACACGCTGGATGCCGGCCTGGCGCGCCTGGAAGCTGATCTGAAGGCGTTGCGTAAAGAGAGAGCAACGAGCCAGAAGATTACCATGTCGCGCGACCCACTGGAGCACGGGATGTCGCCGGCGGAGCTGCGGCAACATCAGTATCAGGTGGCGCGCGGTCTGCGCTATCGCGGCGAAGATGCGTTCAAACTCTACGATACCTTCGGCCTGCCCTTTGACTTCATCATGGACACCTGCCGCGACGCCGGCATCAGCGTGGACGTGGAAGGTTTTGAGCGCGCCATGGAGGCGCAGAAGCAACGCGCCCGCGCTTCGTGGAAAGGCGGCGCCAAGCAGACGGCGTCGCCGGTATATCGCGACCTGAACAAGACGGTTTTTGAGGGCTATCGCCAGACCGAGTCGCGCGGGTGCGAAGTTCTGGCCATCGTAAAGGACGGCCAGGGGGTGAAGGAGCTCAAGGCCGGCGAAGAAGGCGAAGTCGTGCTCGATCACACGCCGTTCTATGCCGATTCCGGCGGACAGGTCGGCGACATAGGCGTGTTTTATGACTCTGGCCACACGAACATCGTGGCTGAAGTCAACGGCTGTTACATGCCGGTGCAGGGCGTCCGCGCGCACAAGGTCAAGACGCGCCAGCCGATGCAGCTGGGGATGAAGGTCGATGCCGTGGTGCACGCTGACGTGCGCGAGGCCACCATGCGCAACCACACGGCCACGCATCTGCTGCATGCTGCGCTACGGGAGACGCTGGGTACGCATGTGAAGCAGGCGGGCTCGCTGGTTGATCCAGGACATCTGCGCTTTGACTTCTCGCACTTCGCCGCTGTGGCCGATGAAGAGCTGCAGGATATCGAAGACCTGATCAACAAGCAGGTTCTGCGGAATACAAAGGTGGAAACGATCGAAGACGTGCCGATCGACGTGGCCATCAACGAGTACCACGCGATGGCGCTGTTCGGCGAGAAATACGGGGAGCACGTACGGGTGATCAGGATCGGCGACTTCTCTACCGAGCTTTGCGGCGGCACGCACACGGCGGCCACGGGCGAGATTGGCCTGATCAAGGTCCTGAACGAAGGCAGCGTCTCGTCGGGCGTGCGCCGGGTGGAGGCCATCAGCGGCGAAGGTTCGCTCAAGCATTTCCGCATGGACCACAAACTGGAAAACGTTGTCGCCACACTGGTGCCGGGAGGGCAAAAGGCGGGCTCGCCGGCGGAGGCGCTGCGCAGCGAACTGGAAAAGAAAGAAGCCGAGATCAAGAAGCTGCAGAAAGAGCTGGAACAGATGCGGATGAAGTCGGCCGCTTCGAACGTGGCTTCGGTGGGCGAAAAGGCCCGCGACATTCGCGGAGTAAAGGTTGTGGCGCAGCGGGTGGACAACCTTGATCGCGGCCAGATGCGTACTCTGGTCGACAACATGCGCAACAAGTTGGGCTCCGGCGTAGTGGTGCTGGGATCGGTGCAGGACGGCAAGGTTGCGCTGATCGTCGGCGTCACCGCCGATCTCACTTCGCGCGTGCAGGCGGGAAAGATCATCAAGCCGGTGGCGGAAAAAGTCGGCGGCTCAGGCGGCGGACGGCCGGATATGGCTGAAGCCGGCGGCAAAGACCCAGCTCAGCTCGATGCGGCGCTGAATGAAGCGTATGCGGCGGTAGAAGGGCTGCTGAAGTAGAACATCCCGAACGGCCTTTCGCTTTTCAACAAATCTATTGACTGTATCGGGAGAACTCCCTGAATCGGCATGGCAGACGACGCATCCTCGGGGTCCTTCGGCGCGCTCTCGCCAAGGCTCGGGCTTGCTCAGATGTAATGAAAACAGTCGTGCCTCCAAGGGTACATTCGTGCTCGAAGCACAGACCCTGAAGGAGGCACGGAATGATCCACGTAGGAGTAGATCTTCACCAGAGATTTTGCTACAT
>Ga0126378_10000026_pt1 | contig 117539 bp, 158 predicted proteins | sample PanSoiMetPlot_23_FD_92587 | JGI IMG/M metagenome (GOLD analysis project Ga0126378, IMG submission 92587) | Tropical forest soil microbial communities from Panama - MetaG Plot_23 | ecosystem: Environmental > Terrestrial > Soil > Tropical forest > Bulk soil | place: Panama | collected 2016-02-17 | reverse complement strand
TTGTTGTAGCGCTTGGTTGCCTTCTGCGGGTGGGCTTCACCACCCTTGGTCATGGCCTTGGCCTTGGGGTTCTCTCGCGTCTTGGCTCCCTCGACGCCCATGGCGTGGCGCCTGCCCTGGCCTTGAGCCTGAGCGTTGGAGATGGCAGCCGCCTTGCTCTTGGAAAATCCCTTCTCCTTCAGAGCTTCATAGCTGTCGGGTTTTTTGATAGAGGGACCGGGGTCTTTTCCTCCTGGCATATCTCACCTCACACTTGACCAACTGAAGTCCGTACCGTTAAGCGTAGGATCCACCCCGAACCGGGGCTGGTGATCAGGGTTGTCTGAGCGGGCGAACTGCAAGGGGCCAGACGACTTGATCCCGGCCCCGTTCAACGTGGTGCCTGACTGCTCCCACAGGTTGCCGTTGTAGCCACACTCGGTGCAGAGGGGGGCGGCTTCGGTGCTGCCCACCCGGCGATGGAAATAGCTGCTCCCGCCACACTGAGGGCAGTGGGTGTCCTTGGTGGCGTGGCTGGGCGCCTTGGCGATGAATCCCTGGCGTCGGACGCGATGCCAGTTATCGTCTGGATCGCCCTCCGACTGGTAGCTCTCTTCCACCTCCTGGCGAGGCCCAGTCGGAGGGTACTGGGGCTGCCAGCGCACCGCTTTCTGCGGGTAGCCGACAGGCTGAGAGGGTACTGGGGCTGTAGGGCGTTGGGGTACTACCTTTGATAGCTGACGCTCCCACCAACTCACATCGCTCATCACTTGGCCTCCGACCAGTTCGACCCCACGCCGATGTTCACTTCCAGGGGGACGCGCAGCACCGGATGCCCGTCTAGCTGGATGTTTTCCATCGCTTCCTTTATCAAGGGTATGACGTCGTCCACCTGGCGCTTGGAGCATTCAATGACGAACTCATCGTGGACCTGGAGGGTCAGGTGGGCGTCGAAGGCACGTAGTACCCTACGGACCTCCACCAGGGCCACCTTGGCGATGTCGGCAGCCGTCCCCTGGATGGGATGGTTGACGGCCTGGCGCTCGGCATAGGAGCGCTCCCGCATGTCAGAGGACCGGATCTCCTCCAGGCGCCGCTTGCGCCCGTACAGGGTCTCCACCCAGCCCTGGCGCAGGCAGTCCCGCTTGACCTGCTTGCCCCACCGCTTGACCCCTGGATAGGCCCGGTGCCACCCGTCGTAGACGTCCTGGGCGTCCTCCAGGGAGATCCCTGACATCGCCACCACCCGGCCAGGCCCGCCCTCAAATGCGAAGTTGAAGTTGCTGTTCTTGGCGATCGCCCGCTGCTCAGTGGTCACCTGATCCATGGGGACGCGCCAGATGAGGCTGGCCGTCAGCCGGTGGAGATCCTCCCCGTGGGTATAGGCATAGAGCAGCTTGGGATCCTGGGTCTGGTGGGCCAGGATCCGTAGCTCGATCTGGCTGTAGTCGGCCACGATCAGCACCTTGCCCAAAGGGGCAATGAACAGCTTGCGGATCATGGTGGACTCAAAGCCCTCCTTCCATCGGGCGGGGATGTTCTGGAGGTTCGGCTCTGAGCAGGAGAGGCGCCCGGTCTTGGCGACCGCCTGGTTGAAGCTGGCCCGGATCCGGCTGTCGCTGTCGATGGTGGGGATGAACCCGATCACGTAGGTGGACAGCAGCTTGTTGATGTCCTTGTACTCCAGGAGCTTGCGGGGTTCCTTCCGGCGCCGTGCCAGCACCTTGAGGGTGTCGGCGTCGGTGGAGCGCTTGCCGGTGTCGGTCAGCTTGGGCACGCGCAGGCCCAGTTCGTCGTAGAGCCAGTGCCCTATCTGATCCGGGCTGTTGAGGTTGATGCTGGTCCTGTACTTGCTGCACTGGCAGCCGTCGTCCCAGCCCACCATCTGCTGGATCTCGGTGACCAAATCATTGACCTGGGCGGTCAGGACCGGCTGTAGCTCGTGGAAGCCCTCCAGGTCGACGTAGGCCCCGGTGCGGCGCATGTCGAGGAGTACCTCCAGCACGTCCATCTCCAGGTTGAAGAGCCGCCAGAGCTTCTCCCGGCCTGGCTTGCGGATGAAGCGGTGGAGGTGCCACCACAGCATGTAGGCCCACTTGGCGTCGGTGTGGTTGTAGTCGATGGCCTCCCGGTAGGGGCTGGTGTACGCCTTCTCACCCAGCTTCTCGCTGTAGATGAAGCCGTGGTACACCTGGGTCAGGGCGCCCAGGTTGTACCGGCCCAGGTTCTCATCGAGGAGGAAGGCCAGGGTCATGACGTCGCCGTAGGGGGGTGGCGGGATCTGCCCGTCGTAGTACTTGGCGATGCTCAGCAGGTCGAAGCCGACGTTCTGGTTGATCTTCCGGCGCTCAGAAAAGAACAGCGGTTCCAGGGTCGTAAACACCTGTTCCGGCGTTAACTGCCTGGGTCCGAGAGGGTGCCCCATGGGTATGACATCGGAACGATCCGGGCCAGCGAGGGCCATACTCCAGACCTCGTTGGTCCGGGCGTCCAGGGGCGGCTTGTCCTTGATCTTGGCGCTGCCGTTGACCCGGCGCAGTGCCCGGTTGGCACGCGTCTCGACGTCGAAGGAAAATCGGTTGAACTTGGAGTAGGCGTACAGCACCTCATTTAGCTGGCGGGTGGTGAGGATGGCGTCGATAGCCATGGTGGGCACCGGGCGCACCGGAGCCGGGGTTAGCTCAGCCAGCCCCCGCTCCTCAGCCTCCTGCTCGATGGCCTCGATGTCCTTGTCGGTGTAGAGCTTCTGCTTCTTGGTGCCACCGAGATCGTGGGCGCCGTCATGGCCCTCGCAGAGGATGCATCGCCATGACCGCTCAAGGAAGGTACGGCCCTGGCGCGTGCGGATCGAGGGCACCACCACCAGACACTGGGGATAGTTGGAGGAGGGAGACCAGCGACGGTTCCGGTCTCCCTCCCTTTCCGACACGGCGGCGGGTTGACCCGGCACCCCCGTACGGACCTCTACTCGTTGAAGGAGTCGGCCACCTTGCGGAGGTCACTCCTGCTATTGATTTCCAACGATGAATCATCCAGGAGCTTGGCATCGAACTTGGCGATGTCAGCCCTGGACAGCGGCTCAAAATCCCAGTCCTCTTGGAGGTCTCGGTTCTTGATAGGGCGAATCTGTGTGCGGCGGCTGTTCTTCGGCCCCTTCATGGCTACGGCGAAGTACCGCCCACTCAGAGGCTCATCCTCAGAGTACTCCTCCAGCATCTCGGTGACCGAGACCCCCGTCTCAAACGTGACGTGGGTGGGGACGTCGCCCTGGCAGTCGAGGATGTTGAACCGGACCCTGGCCTGGGGCTTGGGATCCACCTCGTCCAGGGGGCAGTCATCCTGGAGGCACACATAGCTCTGCTTGGTGCCCCTGGGCACCCACTCGCACCAGTGCTGGAGAAAAGATGCGTACGGCCCATCCTCCAGGAACATGATGATTTTCTCTTCGTCGGCCACCTTGTACAGCTTCGTCCAGGGGGACGGGGCGTTGGCCTTGGTACGCCTGTAGCCGCTCCACCCCTTGGCGACGGCCATGTCGCTGCGCCGGGGCGTGTCCTTCTCTTCTGGCTCGTCACGCCGTAGCCGACGCTGTGGCACCTCCTCCTCGTCGTACTCTTCGGCTGGCTTGGGGTTGCGGACCAGTCTGCGGGTTTCTGGCATGGTTGCTCCTTGGCATGGGGGTAGTGGACAGGAAGTCTTCGGCAAGGTTGGGTTCGATTTCGCTCCATCGAGCGATGCGGGAAAGCTCGTCGCGTGCAAGTCTCTCGACTTCATCAATGACAAGTAGTTCCAGGAAGTCGGTGTTGGTGGCTCGCTGGGTAGGGGATAGCTCAGCCCAGGCCCGGTCATCCATCCCCAGGTCGTGGTGATCGGCCTCAGCACCGACCTCGACGTGGACGGTCTCATAGTCCCGGACCCGGACTAAGTACCTGATGTTCTTCGTCAGCTTCATCGCCACGATCTCCAGGCTGCGGTGACCCGCTTGGTGAAGTCGGTGGCGGTTATACGTGGTGGTTTGTCCTCTAGGAGGCCCTCCTCTCTGGCGATCTGCACGATCCCCTCGATCTGGCGACGCGTCCACAGCTTCCGACCCGCATCCCCCAGCGTTCCTGGGATCGGGCGGGTCTGGAAGCTGTTGCGTGGTAGCCAACCCTTTCGCATCCAGGCCCGGATGGTGACGCTGTCCTTGTTCAGGGCCTTGGCGAGCGCCCCGATGCGAAACATCTCGTACTCGACGCCCTGGTACCAGATCATGATGGGCCTGGTGTCCCATGGCTCGTCCTCGCGCTCCTGGCGCCGCTCAGCCAGCGTGCGCTCCCGGCGCATCTCCAGGGACTCCCGGCGCCGCTGCTTCGATCCCGGATAGAACTCGTCCTGGAGTGGTTCAAACTCTCTCATGAGATCTGTCATGCCCGCACCGGCTTCCTTTCGTCGTTCAGGAGGAAGAATCGGTAGCTGTCCACCTGAGGGAACATGCGGGCCAGTTCGTCATCCGTTATGCGCTTGTCGTAGTACGCCGCCAGGATCCGGGACTCGTCCGGAACCCGGATCACTTCGGTCATGTCCTCCCACATGCCCTTCTCGGTGAGGATCTCCTCACACACCTCCTCATTCATGCGCTTGGAGGACACCATCAGGTTCTTCATCCAGGCGATCCGCTCCTCACCTATGGGGTCACCCAGGTCCAGATAAAGGGAGCCATCTGAGGGATCCTTCTCACCGTATTTTTGCAGGATCCCTTTCAGGTTCTTGGTGCCCTGGTCCAGCTTCTCAGCCAGCAGGTTGGACTGGCGCTTAAGGGCAAACCAGTCGCTCACCCCTTGCCGTAGAGCGGCCAGGTCCAGGGACTGCGTACGTACCAGACGTGCCATGCAACAAGGCTACAGAGGGGGTGTGACCGTTACCCCTCCGGTGGGCGATTGTCTCCGCTGATTATGAAGGCGGGCCGGTGGTGTTTCGCAGCAACCGCCAGCAGCCGCTCAGAGGCGCGATTGTGGCTCATGCGGTCCATGAAGCAGAAGACGACGTTGGGATCCTCCCAGCCGTCCACCCGGCGATGGTGGATGTACTTGAACTGCTCCACCTCAAACTCCAGATCCCGGAGGCTGCCGTCGTCCTGGATGAAGATGCGCTCCTGCCACTGGCGTGCCCAGGTGTTGAGGCCCTCCAGAAGGAGCCGGAGGACGTAGGTGTCGTCGGTCAGCCGGGAGCCACAGAAGAGGTACTGAGGGCCATCGGTCATACGACGTGGCTCTGGAGCCATTCGGACAGGGACTGGAGATCCATGGTCAGGCGCCCCTTGGGGCTGATGCCGGTGCCGTCCACCACGGCGTCAGCCACCCGCTTCTTCTGGCCCAGGAGCCGGTACTGGTACTCCTCGATGCTGTCGGTGACCTGGAGGGTGAGCAGGGTCACCCTGGGCCAGACAGATGATAAACGTATGATTCGGCTCTGGCGTTGTGCGTAGGCCCCTGCGGACCAGGGTAGGTCATAGCTGATCAGGTAGTTCGCTACCGGTAGGTCCAGTCCGATACCGCCAGCATCGCTTGAGAGGAAGAGACGAGTTTCCGGATCGGTAGCGAACTCCTGCTTCGCCCGGTCACGGGCCACGGTGGAGATGGCGCCCGTGAACAGCACCGACTTGGTCACGTCCCTGGTGGCCTCCTGTATGAGATCGAGCATGTCCCGGAAGAAGGAGAACAGCACCACCTTGTTGGAATCATCAGCCTCCAGGATGTCCTTGACCAACTCGACGGCAGCATCCAGCTTGGGGGCCTTCTTGAGGGCCTCCAGCTTGCCCAGGGCGTGTAGCTCCTGGGCATACTCACTGCCCTGTCGGTTACCAGGAAGCACCCCTCGATAGTGCGCCGCCGACAACCGAAGGAGGTCCGGGTGGTCGCACAGCATCCTCATGCACACCAGCTTGCTCATGATCCGGCCACGAGCTTCGCCCTGATCCTCCCCGTGGTAGAACCCCGACAGGGAGAAGTTGCCCCAGGTGTTGATGGCCTCAGCGAGTTCGGACTCCAGGTCATGCACCATGCGTCGGTACAGGGCAGAGGTACCTGGATCGGCGTCGATGAGGAGCGGTGGTGGCTCGACCACCTTTGGCAGTTGATCTGCCACTTCAGCCCTGGTGCGGCGCACCATGTGATCGACCACCAGGCGATGCAGGGTGGGCAGGTTCCGGTACATACGCACCCGCCCGAAGTGGTCCCGCTTGATGAAGGCGGCATCGAAGGTCTTGAAGTTGCCCAGCACGCTTGGGTCGATCCACTGCATGATCGAAAAAAGTTCCTCAGCCCGGTTCTCGATGGGCTGCCCGGTGAGGCCCCACTGGTAGGTGGCCCGGAGCCGCTTGAGCTTCTTCGACCGGTGCGGGCGGAAGTTCTTCGCCCACGTCACCTCGTCGGCCACGATGACGTCACGGGGGAGCTTGCTCACGATCTCCCAGTCGTTGACCATCTGCTCGGGATTGAGGATGAGGTACTCGGCCTGGTGCTGGTTGTAGCGCCGATACTGCTCCTCCCGCTTGCGGGCATCCCCATTGACGACGATGACGCTCGCGTCGGGTGAGAACTCCTCGATCATGTGCTTCCATTGGAGCTTGATCGAGGCAGGGGCCAAGATCAACACTCCGCCGATCAGCCCCTCCTCGATCAACTGCTCGCAGGCGGCGATGGTGATGACGGTCTTCCCCAGGCCCATCTCGTAGGCCACGAGGAGCTTCTGCATCTCGATCATCTTCTGCACCGCTTCCTCCTGGAAGGGGTACAGGGTGCCCTTGAAGCTCACCAGAACGAGGCTAGGACCGCCGTGTCCAGCCCCTTAAACACCTCCGGCGCCGTTAACTCCCCCGGATCCTTGCCCCTCATCCCGGCGTAGTTGAACACCGAGATGGGGATCCGGTGGTGCCACTTGTCCTGGAGCAGGCGCCGGGTGGCCCGGATCCCGGCTTTATCAGCGTCCAATGCTAAGACCACACTGTCACACCGCTCTATCAGGAGTTTCATCTGGTGGTCGTTAACATCGCAGCCGAAAGCGGCCACGGCGGGCACGCCCAGGGTGTCGAGGTACACCACGTCGAGGCTCGACTCCACCAGCACCACCCACGCGCTGGCCCGCAGGACGTGGAGGCCGAACAGGGTGCGCCCCTTCTTGAGGCCGGGTGGGTGGTTCCTCACCTCGTCGGGGGCCTTGGCCTGCCAGCCCCAGTTCTCCCCGGTGGGGGAGTAGATGGGGATGATCCAGGCTGACTCCTCGTAGTCCCAGCGGATCTGGTAGCGGTCGATGCTCTCAGGAGTCAGGTGACGGCGCTCAGCAGCCCTGGGTGGGGGAGGCCCGAAGTCCTCCAGGCGGCTCTTGACCACGGCCCCCACGGGTGGCTCCCAGGGCGCCTCAGCGATGTCAGAGAGGTCGACCTCGTACTCCCGGATGAGCCGGTGGGCCTCCCACACCCCCATCTTGGTCACGTCCATGATGAGGCGCGTCAGGCTGCCGGAGTACTCACAGGAGAAGCAGTGGTGGGCGCCGGAGCGCCGGTTGATGGACCAGTGGTCTGGCCGACGCTCCCGCTCGCCCGTGCGCTTCTCGTGCAGGGGACACCGGGCCTGGACCTCATCGCCCAGGCTTCGGATGTCCTCCACCCCGATGTGTTCCAGCAGGTCTTCAATCATTCGTGTTGTCGTCTACGTCCGACTCGTACTGGTAGTCATCTAGCTCGGTGATGGAGCCGTAGTCCAGGTCGGTACCCAGGCGTACGTCCCTCTTGGGGCAGTTCCGGCTGGCGATGATCCGCAGTAGTAGCTCATGCTCGCTGATGGTGCCATCGGCCTCCTTCACCTCCTCTACACCAAAAATAACATCAGAGTCCTGGGCAAAACTGGAGGAATATCCGATGCTGTCCAGGGTCAGGTGCTTCCTGGCCTTCCAGGACAGAGCCTGGGTGGTCTGGACGATGGGGATGTCAGCCCGTTGGGCCAGCCGCTTCAGACTCCTGGTGATGTTGGTCAGGGCCTGGGGGGTGCCCGGATCAGCGCTCACGCCCTCAGCGTCCAGCATGTAGGTGCCGTCGATAAAAACTACGTCGGGTTTCTTGGCTGCTATTTTTGCGGCGATGGCTGACACGGTGGTGGTGCTGGTGGGATCATGAATCAGGGTGACGGGTGGCCGCTCATCTGCTTCATGCATCATTCGTACGAGTCGCTTGCGCTCATCGGGGGTGTACTCCCCCCGCTGGAGCCGAGTCAGGCTGATGTTGGCTCGGAGGGCGTCATGACGGGTGGTCTGCTCGGTGTCGTTCATCTCAAAGCTGACGAACATGGTGCTGGCGTCGGCCTGGCTGGCAGCGATCATCATGCACATCAGCAGCATGGATTTCTTTACCTTCTGGAGGCCGACCAGGGTGACCAACTGGCCCTTCTGGAGGCCCGCCGTGGCCTGGTCCATGCTTGGGAACCCGGTGGGCAGACCCAGGAGTCCACGCTTTGTGGTCAGGTTGTCGTAGTAAGTCAAGCGTTGCTCCATGGCGTCGGTGTCGTTGATGACGTTGTCCACGAGATCTGCGACGTCTGTGTGGATGCTCTCAAGGCCAGCGGCCATGAGCTTCAGCACAATGCCGGTGTCATGGTTCTGAAGTGGATCCTTGATGCCATCGAGCATGGCGCTGATGCGGACGTAGCGGTACGCCTCGCGTAGCTCGTCTATGTAGTAGGCCAGCGGCTCAGCGGTGGGCACCAGGGGATCGTCCGGGTAGGCCCGGTCATACGCTGCCTGGCTGGGTGACTCCCCGTACTTGGACCAATGCTCACGCATCCAGTCGAAGACGGCAGCGTTGTCCTCTGTGAAGTACTCGCTGGTGATCCGGGCCTCAGCTAGAGCCTGGAACCCCCTGACCCGGATGCAACACGAGAGGGTCTCCTCCTGGATGTCAGGCACTCCAGGGCACCGGCTGGTCAGGCTGGATGCAGGTACCGTGTGGCCCGTAGGCCCATCGCTGCTCGTCCAGCCCGAAGTAGATCCTGTCTACGTCAGGCATGGACGGCAGTCTGCGACCGAGATCCTGTGGGGCCGACTGGAAAACATAGCGCACCGGCCAGTTCTCGTTTTCCACACGTTTAGCCACAGCCTGTGCAAAACCCTCCGGCCTGGTGGTGACACACAGGTCGATCCGGTACTGGGTTCGGGCCAGGAGGGTCCACATCATGTTGAGGCCCCGCTCGGAGACCTCCCAGTAGCCCAGGGCCTGCCCGTAAAGGCCCAGGTTGCACTTAACCCGCTCCCAGGTACGGACCATCTGGTGGTCCGGGAGCCTGGCGACGGCGCCCTCCCATATGAAAATGATGCGCCGTTCGCCTTCAGTTCCTAGCTGTCCTTTCTGCACCGGGCGTCCTCTCCCTCGATGACGATGAACTCGGTGACCTCATGCAGAATGCTGGTCAAGCCCTGGCTGTAGCGGTCGGTCAGCCCGTCCAGGGACAGGTTGGCGGTTACCAGGAAGGGCAGACAGCGGTTGTAGCGGAATCGCAGGGTATTGAAGATGATGGTGTTGGCCCAGCCGCTGTCACCTACGTGTTCGCGCCCGATGTCATCCAGGAGGAGCAACTTCACCCTCTGAATGCGTCGGATGTGCTGATGGACCTCAAGCTCATCCTCACCATCCAGGATCATGCGCTGCTGGTGCATCTCGATGTAGGTGCTGGCCTCGATGCACTCGATACTGTCGCCCTCCTCCTTGGCGCACTTCATGATCATGGAGGCCAGGAAGGTCTTGCCCACCCCGGCAGGCCCCAGGATGGTGAGACCGATCCCCTTGACCCGACACTCGGGAAGTCGGAGCATGTAGTCCTTGGCGGTCTGAAGGGCCTCCTCGTGGCTGGGGTCGATGATCTGGAAGTCCTCCAGGGACTTCTCGGCGTAGCGTGGAAATACCTTGTTCAAAGTCTTTCTCCTTGGAAGTTTCGGTTACAGCCGTGGCAGTGGTAGCGCTGGTAGCGGCCCTGGCGTCCGTTCCTGACGACGCTCTCGGCGCCGCAGCGGGGACATGGGGGCATCTCTTCCTTGGCCTGGGCGCGCTTACCCAGGCCCGCCCGGAGCAGTCGCTTGGCCCGTGCAGTGGAGTAGTACTTCCGGATCCAGTCCTGGCGCCAGTCGTAGTACTGCTCCACTCCGGCGTGCAGCCGCTCCCGGAGGTGTTCGTTGAGGCCAGCGAAGATGCCGAACTCCAACGCGTCGTAGTTGGCGAGCGTCCACCGGGTGCAGTCCCGGAACACCGGGCACCGCACGCAGATCGCCTGGCATGCCGCCAGGTCTTCGATGGCCTCACCGAAGAACAGGTTGTTGACCCTGCCGTTGGGGGTCATGCACCCACGTCGGGGGTCGTCAAGGAAGTCAGCCGTGGGCCGGATACCGACCCACAGCGGGGTACGCCTGGTCACGCCGTGGAGTATGAGGTGGTGGTGTGACGGCCAAGCCAGTAGTCCCGGCCCTTGCGCTCACCCGGTTCTCTTCTGGACGGGTCACGTCGCTGGCGCTTGGCGATCAAGGTTGTCAGTTCGTCCCTCCGGGCCAGGAACACGCGCCAGGGCGGCTTGTCTGACCGGCGCCACCAGTCCGGGTGACGAGCGAACTCCTCCATCATCAGCCGGAGGGTATCGAGACCGATCCCGTACTGGCGCTTCCAGGTCTTGAGGTTGTGAGCCAGGGCTTCTGGCTTGCACTGAGCGGGATCCACGCCCACCACCTGGGCGAAATCGAACGCCAGGAGGCTGACTGGATTTTGGACAGACTCCGACTTAACCCCATTAGAAACACCAGAACCAAAACCAACCCGCTCGTCCATCCCGGCGCTTCGCGCCAAGATAGACTCGCGCCCGCCGCTGGCGGGGGACTTTGGGCGATCATCTCCGCAACAAGTGCAGAAGACCAGCACACGGTAGCGGTAGCTCTCCCCGATCCGAACCTTCTCGATCCATCCGCCGTCTTCCAGATGCAGGAGAGCAGCCCCCGCATCCGGCACCTCCCGCCCCATCCTGTACTCCAGCTTGTCGACCCCGATCAGGACGAGTCCCTGCCGTCCCGTGTTCCTCCCGGCCCACGTCAGTGACCTGTGTTCGGGGCTGTCACCTAGTTCCAGGCATGGAGGATCCAAGCCTTGTTCCATACTCACCCTCCCGGCATCCCCAGCCCGTCGTGTCGAGCCAGGCTCCTATGTTCCAGCCGTCGCCCCGGAGGGCGGCGGTAAGGAGGGAGTCTGCCCCCCGGCTAGCGTGGATGTCAACCCAATGGGCGATTATCTCCGGGAGGATTTGTTACCTATCGAGGTGAAGGTAAGACCGTGATCAACTACAAAGGCGCGCCTGTCCACACAGTTCCACACAGCCGCACAGAGGTGTAGTTGGTCACGAGACCGCCGTGAGAAAATGTCTAGTACTTCGTGTGGCTAAGATCAAGTGGATTTTTGGTGAACGATGACCTACGTTGGTGACCCTGCCCTGGAGGACGAGGAGTACGCTGAGGACGACTCCGAACTGTCCGAAGACCTGGAGCGCTACGCCCCGGAGCCGCTAGATCCCAGTTCACAGCAGTTTGTGGACAGGCTTGTGGATAAGGTGTGGGACTTCACGGTGATCTTCTCGGGCGTGGAGATGTTCCCCTACCAGGAGGCTCTCGGGCGCCGGATCATCGAGTCGGTGATCTCTGGCGACGGCGCCACCATCACCGGGGAGTTGTCCCGGCAGTCGGGCAAGACGGAGGTGGTGGCGAACGTCGCTGCCTCTCTCATGATCCTACTGCCCCGCCTGGCTGAGATGTTCCCGGAGTTTGAGCCTCTTAAGAAGTTTATCAAGGGGGTAATGATCGGGTGTTTTGCTCCAGTCGAGCAACAGGTTGAGACTTTATTTGGTCGCGTAGTGGACCGTTTGACCAGCGAGCGGGCGTTGGAGATGCTGGAGGATCCTGAGATTGACGATCAGGTGCGCCCCGGCAGCCGGAAGGTAAGGCTCAAGAAGTGCCAGAGCTTCTGCGCCATGCAGACGGCTAACCCTCGTGCCAAGATCGAGTCCAAGAGCTACCACGTCATCTTCGTGGACGAGTCCCAGTCGGTGGACGAGTACGTCCTCAACAAGAGCATCACCCCCATGGGTGCCTTCTACCTGGCGACCATGGTCATGACGGGGACGCCCGACATCGTGAAGGGCGTCTTCTACAAGACCATCCAGCACAACCGCCGCCAGGAGCTACGCCGGGGTGGCCGGAAAAATCACTTCCGGTTCGACTGGCACTACTGTGCCCGATTTAACAAGAACTACGCCGCCTACATCCGGGGTGAGGCCAGCAGGATCGGGGAGGATAGCGATGAGTTTCGACTCAACTACCGGCTGGAGTGGCTCCTGGAACGAGGGATGCTCATCACCGAGACCCGTATGGATGAACTCGGTGATCCGACCATGCCCATCGTCCAGGGATACTGGCGTTCCCCGCTGGTGGCAGGTATCGACTTTGCCCGGAAGATGGACAGTACAGTTGCCACCATCGTGTGGGTCGACTGGGATCGCCCCGACGAACTGGGTCTATACGATCATCGGATCCTGAACTGGCTGGAGATGCACGGGGAGGAGTGGGAGGACCAGTACTGGCGGATCGTGGACTTCTTCAGCAACTACTCCATCGTGGCGTGCGGCGTAGACGCCCAAGGCGTGGGTGATGTAGCTGCTGACCGGCTCAAGCGGCTGCTGCCGAAGATCCAGGTGGAGCCGCTGTCGTCACAGATCGCTGACCAGTCCATGCGCTGGAAGCACCTCCAGCAGCTATTGCAACGAGGTCTCCTTAGCTGGCCCGCCCATCCCAAGGCCAAGCGGACCAAGACCTGGCGCCGATTCCGCCAGCAGATGGTGGACGTGGAGAAGAGCTACAAGGGCGCCCATCTGGTTATTGCCGCCCCGAACGAGGCTGGTGTCCATGATGATTATGTGGACAGCTTGTCCTGCGCCACCATCATGAGCCAGGTGATGATGGTCCCGGAGGTGGAGATGACGTCGACCCCGTGGGCGTCGTCGGTGAAGAGGGCGCGCTCTGCTCATCATCGTCAGAGCCGAAGCCGCCGCTCGGCATAGGCGTCCCCACCTGAGAGCCGGTGGCCCGCTCCATGGAGGTGTTGTGCGCCCACTGCTCCGAGATGCTCACGGTTCCAGGGTACTGGGTGGTCACGGGGGGCCTGGGCACCGAACCTAGCCTTGGACGTAACCCCTGCGATGGGAGGAATCGCTATGTCTCTTGGCCCTGAGCCGACGTTCCCGGAGCGGGGACGGTACCAGTACGACGTCACCCAGGGGCCGAACGCCCCTGGAGGCCGTGGGCCTCTGCGCTTTGAGGAGGGCCTGTCCACCGATACGGACATCCCTTCAGATTTCAGCCGGGGCATGATCGAGTTCATGATCTCGGCCCCTGGCCGGATCAACAGGGTGGACCCACAGACCCAGTTCAAGATGCCGGAGGAGACCATCCAGGAGCGCGCCCATGTCGGCTCGGCTGCCTGGATCGACGCCCCCACAATGCTGGGTGAGTTCGCTCATGGCTCCTTCACCGACCAGGCCGAAGTCAGGTACGAGGAAGTGGTTCGGAGCGGGGGCATCCAGAAGCGCCGCTCCCCTGAGGTTGTCACTGACTGATCGTGGCTGCGGTCCAGGAGCCTGGCTGGGATGTCAACGAGGCGCCCCCTCCCGTCGTTCGGCGCGCCCGGAACGCTGGCCGTCAGTTCGGCGGCAGCACCCAGCCTGGAGCCACTGAGTCAGCCCCGGCGCCCAAGGCACGCCGGAGCAAGGAAGAGATAGCCCAGTCGAAGGCGGAAGCCGAGTCTCGACGTCAGGCCAGGGCGTCGGAGCAGAAGGCCAAGACCGAGAAGATGACCAGGCGGCGCCGGAACTGGGAGCGGTCCAAGGCGGGCCAGGCCCGCTCCCGTGACATCGTGGACTACGCCACCGAACAGCACAACAAGCTGGCTGAGGAGCGTCCAGAACTGGGGCTGACCAAGCAGAAGCGGCTCAAGCTGACCCACGCCCAGGCGTACGCCCACTACGGGTTTGAGCAGCACCCGGAGGGGCCTGGTATCGGGGAGCAGCAGCTACCGGGCATGGAGGATCCCCATGCCCTGGCGACACCCAAGCGGTGGGAGGATCACAGCCCCAAGCAGCAGGAGGACATCCAGCGTCGGGTCAAGGCGGCATCGGGGGCGACCCTGGACACCATGACCAGGGACTTCGGCGCCCAGCTTGACCAGGCGTACTTGCGGGCGCGCCGGGTCGGGGCCAAGGAGCCGTTCGCCATGACCTTCTACCACCCTCACGGTGAGGCCGGGTCTGTACTGCACGGCCACGCTGCTGAGTCCCAGGTGCCCATGGGCTTGATCGCGTCGGCCAATGCGGACACGTCCCCGAAGATGACCTTCCGGTTCGTGAGCAAGGCAGGCCAGGTCTCCTACCCCAATGCCGAACTGGCTCACCATGTGGTCAAGCAGGTCCAGGCTGGCGTGGACCCCAACAAGGTGACCAAGACGGGCCTGGCTGGTAAGGCCCGCAGCGTCATCAACGCCAACATGTACAAGGCGGCACGGCGGGCGCATCAGGTCATCTTCGGAGGCAAGACCGTGCCAGAGACCTACGCCCACCACGGTGGTGAGAAGTCGGGCTTCGGCCCCAAGACGGCGGCGTACCACAACTCCTGGCTGCCAGGGCACCCTGACTACTTCGTCTCCGACATCCACTCGGGGGGTGGCGGCATGCTGCCTCACCTGGGCCACGAGCAGCCCCTGCGCCGGGATGAGCAGGGCAATGTGGTGATCAACCCCAAGACCGGCAGACCCATGGCTGAGAAGGCTGAGCGCGAGGAGGCCATGGAGGTCTCGGGCTGGCACGCCATGGCTGACTACGCCGCTCGCCAGGCCATGGAAAAACGGGGGATCCGCCGTTTAAGGCAGGGCCAGGCGGCGCAGTGGGGTGAGGAGCAGATCCAGCGTCACGAGAAGGAGCCGATCGCTCGGCTCAAGTCTCAGTTGCCCTCAGAGGCCCAGTCATACCCGCCCATCGCCCACCCGGTCCAGTTCGGCCATCACCAAGGGACGTTGTTCTGATGAAGCAGCCCAAAGTCAAAGGCGTACCCGTCGAGTACATGGATGTGCAGACGCTGTGGAACGACCGGCGTGACCCCCACGCCAATCCCATGTCGTCCTCGCCCAGGAGGATGGGCCGTGCGCCCAACCCCAGTCAGCTTGGTGGTCTGGTGGAGCAGGTCTTCCGGGGGTCACCGACGCACCGGGCTGGCGACGAGTAGTGGCTGCGCCGCCCACCATCCTGGCGTCATCCCGGCTCACCTACACCTTCACCCGGCCCCGCCAGGTTGGGGTGGCAGCGCTGTCCAAGTCGAAGCAACTGGACCGTCAGACCGCCCACGCGCAGATGCGCGTCCAGTACCGCAGGTCGCTACCGGTCACTCAGGTCGACTTCTACAACCAGAGTCGGCAGGCACCAGGGCAGGCCAAGAAGTAGATGTCCATCCAGTTCCAGTCCCCCAGCTATAGAGCGGCGTCATCGGATCTTACGATCCAGATAAGCCCGCTCGGGCTGGTGGAGCTAGCGGACGAAGAGTTTGAGGTCCACGGCCCCAGGCTCAACCGCTACGCCATGAACTGGGCCTTCTACCTGGGCTACCACTGGGCGCAGCGCCCGGACCTGGGGGAGCCGCAACTCACGTTTAACTACGTGCGGGCACTGTCGGACTTCACCACTAACTTCGTCTTCGGTAAGGGCGTCGGCTTCCGATCACCAGACGCCACTGCCGCCATCGTTCCCACGCGCCTCCAGCGCATTTGGGAGAAGGACAACCGGAAGGACTCCCTCCTGTGGGAGATGGGGTCCATGGGTTCGGTCACGGGGGATAGCTTCGTAAAGGTTGCCTACGAGGAACCCTGGACCGATCCAGCGGGGATGCCACATCCCGGCAGAGTGCGGGTTCTGCCCCTGAACTCAGCGTTCTGTTTCCCGGAGTGGCATCCCCACGACCGCAAGCGGCTCATCCGCTTCAAGCTGAAGTACCGCTTTTGGGGCACCACGATGGAGGGCACTCGCCAGGTCTTCACTTACACCGAGTTGCTCACCGAGAATCAGATCGAGGAGTACGTCAACGACGAACTGATCGACTCTCGGGAGAACCCACTGGGTGAGATCCCCATCGTGCATATCTCCAACCTGCCCATCGCTAGCTCGCCCTGGGGCATGCCTGACATCCAGGACGTGACGGTGCTGAACCGCACCTACAACGAGGTGGCAACCGACATCACCGACATAGTGAACTACCACGCCGCTCCGGTAACGGTGGTGATCGGGGCCAGGGCCTCCAACCTGGAGAAGGGGTCGCACCAGACATGGTCGATCCCGAACAAGGAGGCCAAGGTAGAGAACCTGCTCTTCGACCCACGGGGCATCGAGGAGGCCATCAAGCTGCTCGACGTCCTCAAGCGCGCCATGCACGAGATGACCGGTGTGCCGGTGACCGCCCTGGGCGAGGAGCAGGCGATCTCCAACACGAGTGGCGTGGCTCTGGCGATCCAGTACCAGCCACTCATGAACAGGTTCCATCTCAAGGCCACCCAGTATGGGGAAGGCTTTGCTGAGGTCAACCGGCTGGCACTGAAGACGCTCTTCATGAAGGAGCCTGAGACGCTGGTCTACAACCCGGAGTGGGATCCCCCGCTCCGGGATGACCAGCTACCGATGCTGGATCCGATGGATCCGGTGACCTACGAGAACACCGTCCACTTTCAGCCGCCTCTGCCGGTCGACCAACTGGTGCTGCTCAACGAGCTACAGGTCAAGATGGCGCTCGGGCTGGAGTCCAAGCGGGGCGCCCTCCAGGAGCTTGGTGAGGAGTTCCCCGACGAGAAGCTCCAGGAGCTTTTCAAGGAGCTACTGGACGACGCTGAGCAACAGGCTGCGCTGGAGATGCTGCGCGCCCAGGTGTCCTCTCTCATCGTCAACATGACCGGCATGGTGTCCCCGGAGGGGCCACAGCCCATGCCACCTCCACCGGCCAACGGCAATGGCAATGGCGACAAGAAGAACGGCAGCAGTGATGTGAAGTCTGCCGGTGGCCCTCAGGTCAACACGGCGCCTACGGCCAAGATCGCCAGCGCACCGGGCCTGGACCTGAAGGACAACGCCGACGTGGCGAAGATGTTCCAGCGCATCGTGTCGTTGGCGCATGGCACCACCATCCCGCAGCGCCGGGTGCCTGAAGAAGACGAGCAGTCATGACCGAACCGGAGAACCTCAACGACTCCCAGTTCGGTCCCATGAAGCCGTACTACCCGCACCGTGGTAGCCCGGAGAAGCGCGCCCAGCCCACCCAGGGGAAGCTCTTCCAGGAGGGCAAGCCGCAGACGCCAGCCCGCTGGCCCAGGGGCTACAGCCCGGAGCGCATGGCTGCCGTAAAGGAGCATGGCCCGGTCATTACTGGAGGGGATCAGCCCTATAGCCACACCCTGACTGGCTCCACATTGGACAGCCCCTACAACGCGCCCCATGGCAGGCGCCTGGTCCAGGAGGCCATCGCCCGGTCCTCGATGGATGTGACCAAGCTGAAGGATCTGAGTGGGATCCACCTCCACTCGGGTATGCAGTATGTGACCGGCACGCCATCGGTCATGGGGGACTATGAGCCTGCCAACCGGCAGATCAACATGTACCCCCTCAAGGGCGACCTGTCGGTTAAAGGCCCCAAGGGTGGGGTGGTCACGAGCATCACGGGAGGGAGGGGCAAGCCCACCTCTCTGAAGCGGGCATTACCCCGGTTTGATGCTGGCCTCATGCACGAGATCGGCCACCACGTCGACTTCACCACCCGGTTCCCGGTGGGTTCGTCACGCGAGATGACGCCGGAGCGCACCACGCGCTACCTCAAGAGCCGCACCGGGGTGGGCAAGACCGAAGGTGCCGCCGATCGGTTCATGCTCCAGCACTTCCAGAACGATCCCCGCAACCAGCGGCGCACTGGGTTCAACATCCAGCGGCAGACCTATGGGTTCCGGGGCACCACGCCCAAGACCATGCCTGGCTACGACCCACAACTCAGTGAGTCGGGTGCGGAGGAGCGCAAGCGGGCCGACGTCGAGGACTACCAGGCAGCCCGGAGGAACCAGGGCCGCAAGGAACACGCCCAGCTACGGCGCAAGGCCGTGACTCGCTACAAGCAACAGCTAGCCAGGAGGAAGAAGAGGACATGACCGCCACCGAACCAGACCCCACCCAAGGCGACCCACCGCAGCCGCCTGACGATGGCACCACCATCACGGTGCCAGTCACCCCGCCTGAGCCACCGGCTCAGCCACCTCGTACCCAGCGTACGGGTGAGCCGCCCCAGGCGTTCACCCAGGAGGATGTCGAGCGCATCCGCCAGGAAGAGCGTGCCCGCTACTCCACAGAGCAGCAGCGTGCGGATGACCTGGAGAACCAACTCGCCCAGTACCGCAAGGCTGACGAGGATCGGATTGCTGCCGAGACCAAGGCCCAACGTGAGGCTGCACGGGCTACGAAGAAAAAAGAAGAGGAGGAGATGGAGCTACGCGACCTCATCCAGAAGAAGGATGAGGAGTGGGAGGCTCGTCTCGCTGAGGAGCGCCAGGAGAGGGAAAGAGCCTTTGCTCTGCTTGAGCAAGAGCGTCATCACGCCGGTCTCCAGACGTACCTAGCTCAGCGTATGGCTGAACACAGTGAGGAAATATCTCCCGAACTTCGGGATCTAGTCAGCGGAAATACTGAGCAAGAGATTGATGCCAGCATCGAGCTTCTTATTCAAAAATCCGCTCTGATCCAACAAAATGCCGTCAATGCTTTTCGGAACATCAATGCGGGCCGTCCCATGGTGGGTGTCACAGCGCCCCCAGTTGGCCCTATGGAAACGTCGCAGACGTCACGTACGTATACGGCGGATGAACTCAAGGCGATGACCCCCGAAGAGTACGCTGCTGAACGAGACAACTTGCTGCGAGCGGCCTCTCAGAGTCGCAGGCAATAAGAGGTAGTACCCTAAAACGGAGGTAGGCACTGTGCCTTCTAGCATCACTGGAACCCCGCTGCTGAGTGCCAGCCCGACTGGTTATCCGGGTACTAACTCGCAGCTTTCGCCCGCCATCCAGGTCATCTGGTCGAAGGAAATCCTCTTCCAGAGCATGCCGGTTTTACGGTTTGAACAGTTCGCCGTGAAGAAGACAGAGCTTGGCGTGCAGCCAGGTCTCCAGATCAACTTCATGCGTTACAACAACCTGGGCGATGCCACACAGTTGGTGGAAGGTGTCCGCATGCAGACCGCTGCGCTGACTGCCTCCCAGTACGCCATCACCGTGGCAGAGCAGGGCTACGCAGTGGCCGTCAGCGAGCTACTGCTGAACGCCTCGTTCGATGACGTCATGGCGTCGTCCTCCCGGCTCCTGGGCCGCAACATGGCGAAGTACCTGGACGGGTCCGCACGCGACACCCTGTACCAGTCGTCCTCCACCATCTTCGGCTACGCCCTGCCGACTGGCGCCATCACGCCGATCAGCCCGTACGACCAGGGCACCGTGGCAGCGAACTATGCGGCCCTGGCTGGCACCCAGTACATGAGCGTCAACGTCAGCAAGGACGCCGTCGAGACCCTGGCGACGAAGAACGTCCCCCGCATCGGTGAGACCTACGTATCCTTCATCGACCCTCACCAGTCCAGAAGGCTACGAGATAACCCAGAGTTCATCGAAATGACCAAGTACGCTGCTGCGGGAAACTTCATGATAGGCGAGATAGGTCGTCTAAATGACGTGGTATACATCGAAACCACTCAGATTCGGCAGTACGCTCCTGGTGCAGGCCCCGCTGGCGGCACCGGCCAGGGCAACGCTGGCGTCACCCATGGGGCGCTGTACCTGGGCGACAATGCCTTCGGCCACGCCATAGCTCTCCCCGTCGAGCTTCGTGACGGTGGCGTCCTCGACTTCGGACGTGAACACGCGCTCTGCTGGTATGCGATTTGGGGATTCGGTTTGATAACCGATCAAAGTGTAGTACAAGCGTGGACAAACTAAGAGATGCCACGAGGTGCTGCACAGCGGGGTGACTTCACTGGCTCAGAGCGGCAACGCCTGGCTGAGGAGAACGCCGCCCAACTGGCTGAGCGCCAGAAGGAAGTCGGCCTGGTCAATCAGGTGGACATCGTCTACGAGGAGGAGGGTGTGTGGGATCCCGCCTCCGGTGAGGTTGTGGAGATGTCCCCTGAGGCCCAGGAGCGACTGGAGGCTCTCAACCAGCCGGTCACGGTGGAGACCGATCCCATCCTGGATCCCTCTGTCCCCCTGCCTGGTTACGACCCCATGAAGGATCTCCAGGTGACCGAGACCCAGCAGCGGCCCAGGCCCCAGCCTGCCAACAAGCTGGAGGTCGAAGACCTGGGGCCGGAGCCGGTCGTAGTCGAAGACGAGTGGCGCGTCATCAGGGTCAACAGCGACATCGAAGAGATGACCTACGGCGCCGGTAACACCCTGACCTTCCTACGGGGCCGTCGTTATCGAGTACCGAGAGACCTATACAACTGGTTGGAGAGCAGAGGGGTGGTTTACCACTGATGACAGACACAGCACCGGCACAGCTTGAGGAGCGGACTTGTGCGAAGTGCGGAGCCACCGACACTGAGCCGCACCATGTCCAGTACGTCGCGTTCAACCACCCCGTCAGTGGAATGGGGGTAGACCTCTCGGTCACCAAGCATGTCACATGCTGTGCTGAGGACGGCTGCCCCATCTGCACCACCGACGTGAGTCGGGCCACCCAGGACGGGGCTGATCTCGGCCACCTGAGGGAGTGGCTGACCAACCGCCCACACGAGCATCTCCAGGTGCTTTTTGAGCAGTTCGGTGCCGAGTCACCGGACTTCCAGATCCCGTCTACGTCTGAGGAGGCTCCGGCCTAATGGCGAACCTTGTCACCGTCGAAGCCAACGGCATCCTGAATGCCTCCTCAGGCCAGGCCACCTACACCAACCCCACCACGCCCATCAAGGTGGCGTTGGTGACAGCCACCGGTACGGCCACCACGGCGGGTACGGAGGTGACTGGTGGCTCCTACGCCCGCCAGACCATCACCTTCGCTGCTGCGTCTGGTGGCTCGATCTCGTCCAACGTGGCCCTGACGTACACGAACATGCCTGCCTGCACCGTGACGGGCGTCGATGAGTGGGACTCGGCAGGTACCCCCATTCGACGCTGGTTCGGCAACCTGTCGGCCTCCAAGACCGTCAACGCTGGCGACACCTTCTCTATCGCTTCAGGGTCATATACCAAGACTCTGAGCTAGTACCTCCACCATGGCGAGGTACACCCCGAACTGGATGCAGAACGGGACGTACCCGGCACAGCTAGATCGCCTGTTGCTCATGGATGCAATGGGCACCAGCAACTCCTGTCTGCTGTCTGGCACGGGTGCGTTCGCCGTCTCCCAGCACGCTGCTGGCGCGTCCATGGTCCTCGACATCGCACCTGGGCGGGGCATGGTCCAGGGCAACTTCATCGCCAACCAGGGCAACTACGAGATCTTCTCGGACGCTGTCGACAACGTCACCATCCCCACGGCTCCTGGTGCGGGCCAGTCACGCATCGACCTCGTCATCGCCCAGGTGCGTGACGCCTTCGTGGACTCGGGTGGCTTCAGCGACTTCATCTTCACCACGGTCACTGGCACGGCTGCCGCTACTGGCTCCCAGGTAGCTCCTACGGCCCCTGCTGACTCCATGACCCTGGCTCAGGTGCTGGTTGGCCCTCAGGTCACCAGCATCGTCACGGCCAACATAACGGACTCCCGGCCCTTTACGCGTGGTCCGGTGGTGGTGCAGACGGTGCCCGTCTTGAGCGCAGGCCAGAGCTACACCGTCACCCACAACCTGAACACGCAGAACCTCTTGGTGCAACTGTGGGATGCCGTCACCACCATGCTGATCATGGCTCAGGTGGACATCCTCAACAACAACCAGATCTCGGTGTCGGTGACGGCAGCCACTCCCAACGCCATGAATGTGGTGATCTATGGTGCCGCCCCGGCTGCCACCCCGGTGCTGGCGTCGGATCTCGCGCCGAAGGCATACGTGGATGCCCGCACACCTAACCTTCCGAACCCGGTTACCTCAGGCACCACGGTGCAGAGCTATACCGCTCCCACCGGTCAGGTCTACGTTGCCAAGAACGGCGTCAGCGGAGGCAACTGGTACGACGCCAGGGATGTGCTTCAAACCAAGGTAACTCGGGCTGCTGCGCTGGCGTGTGCGGCGGCAACTGCTATCAATAATGGCTTCGATACCATAACGAGAGACATCTACGGCTTGTGGACTACCGGGGCCTCTTCTACGTTCACCTGTCCTATAGCTGGCTGGTATCTCCTCACCTATTACACGGGTGCGTTGGCTACAGCTACCACCGGACAGTACGTGCAGGCTCAGATTCGGCAGAACAACGCTACGACTGTTGCGGTCAACTCATACTCCGGTCAGACCACCTACGTCACCTACGTGACGGTGACTGATCGGATCTACTGTGCCGCTGGCGACACGCTCGCCTGCTGGGTTCAGACCCAAGTAGCCATGAACACCATCGCCAGCGGTTTGGGTCAGTGGTGTCATGTCGCTTATCAAGGTACGGGCTGATGAGCGTCATCCAGACCCCCACCAGTGTCCCGGTCAATAACCTGCCACCCCCGGTCACGAGTGGCTCTGGCATCCAGACCTTCATCGACGTCAACGGTGAGCAGTGGGTCGCCAAGGTTGGGGTGTACGGCGGCGTCTGGAAGCGGGCACGCGATGTCATGCATGCCATCGCCTACCGAAATGCCGCTTACACCATGACCACCAGCCAGGTCGTCTTCCCCTACGACGTGCAACGCAACGATCAATACGGCATGTGGACGCCCGCCAGCAACGGGTTCACGCTGGGTTGTCAGGGCTGGTGGCTGTGCCAGGGCACCATCTGTGGTAGCACCAGTGCGGGCAGCCAGTACATCCAGGGTTCGATTTGCTACAACGGCGTTGGTGCATCCAGTGACAACGTGATCCAGAGCGCCGCCACCGGGTTGTTCTGGCGCACCCAGTGCCTTCTCTACATGCCCGCAGGCACCATCATCAACCTTCAGGCTTACCAGAGCGTGGCTAACGCCGTGACTGTCGGCATCATCACTCATCTGGAAGTCATGTACCTGGGGTCAGGATGAGCATCCAGAGCTATGTCACCCTCAACGACCTGCCGCCCCCAGTTACCACCGGCACCACCATCCAGACCTTCCAGGATGTATGGGGCGAGTGGTGGGTAGCCAAGAACGGCGTCTTCGGTGGGGCCTGGCGGAAGGCACGCGACCAGATCCACGCCGTTTACTTCCGCAACGCTGCTCTCACCTTCGCCACGGCTAACGCTGTCATAGCCCTGGACACCAGGCAATGGGACACCTGGGGTCTGTTCACCGGCAGCCCTAACTACGGCTTTCTGCTGCCGGTGCCTGGGTGGTATCGCCTGATGGGCCAGTTGAACGGGACCAGCACTGCTGCCAGTCAGTATGTGCAGATGTACATCCAGGTCAACAGTGTGGGCGCGCTCACCACCTTCAACAATCAGTGCTGCGACAATCAGACCAGCCCTCTGACGGGGGGCGGGATCGGCTGTCGCACCCTGGGTTGGTATCCCGCTGCCGGTGGAGAGACCGCTCGGCTGACCGGCTACATGAACTCCGCTAACGCTGTGCAGACCGGCTTTATCAACACTCGCCTGGAGATCAGCTACTGGGGGACGGGATGAGCATCCAGACCTACGCCCCCCAACAGGACATGCCACCCCCTGTCACCTCAGGCACCACGGTCCAGACCTTCACTGACAACTTCAACGAACTGTGGGTGGCGAAGAACGGGGTCAATGGTGGGGCGTGGCGACGGCCCAGGGACGTCTTGCAGGCTCGCGTCTATCGGTCTGCCGCCTTCACCACTTCTACTACTGCCGGTATCTTTGGTTGGGACACCGTGTGGCGGGATACCTATGGGATGTGGGTTGGGGCCTCCTCGTACTGGTTCTTGATCCCTATAACCGGTTTTTACAGGGTCAGCTTTGACATTTCTTGCTCTATTACTGCCGCCAATCACTGGTACCAGGGGTGGATACGTCTGAACAATGTCAATCAGACTGATGATGCCTCCTTTAGCACCAGCTTGGCGTCGGCTGCTGTATTTACTCGTAGTACTGCTCTGCTGTATTGCGCCGCTAATGATCAGATCACCACTCAGCACCAGGCTTCCGCTGCCTTTGCCGGTGCCCCCAGCAATCTCTATTGTCACTTTGAATGTGTCTACATGGGGACAGGGTGAGCCATGAACTGGGATGTCGCCATCTACGAGACCTTCAGTCGCCTGGAGACGCGCTGGCTGGTGAACACGCGCCTGGATCTTGATCCTGACTTCTACGACTACAACGCCTGGCCCATGGCTGACTTCATGGCAAGCGTGGAGATGGTAGGCCAGTTCGTCCCACAGGGTCGGTTCCTGGACGTGGGCTGTGGGATCGGCACCAAGCTGGCCCTCATGTACTCCTTGGGCTGGGAGGTGTCGGGCCTGGACTGGAACCAGGAGTACGTCTTTCGCGCCCGTGAGCTTCTCCCTGAGCGCGCCGATGCCATCGTGGTGGCAGACTTGCGTGACGTGGAGTCCTTCGACGCCGACGTGGTCTACATGTACCGACCGGCCAAGAGCGACGAGCAGGAGGAGGCCGTCGAGCGTCACCTCATAGGGCATTGCGCCCAGGGCACGCTGCTGATTCTCCCTGAGACCCCCGTCACCAGTCAGCTTGATCTGGAGCGCGTTGGTCCCAACGTCTGGCGGGTGTAGTGGCTGCCGCCCTAGTCGCCATGGGCACTGCGGTCACCGGGACTGTCGGTGCGGCTGTCACGCCCGCCTTCGCCCAGTCTCCCACCCAAGGCAATCTGCTGGTCCTCTGGCAGAGCGGGAGCGGGAGTGGTACCGGTCCCACTACCCCGGCAGGCTGGACCCTGTGGACCGGTGTAGAGGGTACTACCTTCAACGTCTGTAACCTCTTCTGGAAGATGGCAACAGGTGGGGACGCCAACCCCACACTCGCTGCTGTAAGTGGTCAGACTCAGTCGGCCCAAGTTGGTGAGTTCTCCGGTTGTCGCGTCGGTGGTGGTGGCGGGCAAGTGCAGCCAGCAAGTGGCACCACAAGCCCATTGACTCCCACCCTTGCCGCTCCCGATGCGGTCTCTGGCTGCCTCATCATATGTGCTGCGTCGATTGCATACTCGACGGCAAATACCACTAATACCTTCACGCACACCCTGAATAACGGGGCGACAGCTACTACTACCAATAACGCCGCTACTAATACCACTGGGCACTACAGCTTTGGCTACGGGTTCACCACCGGTAACTCATCCGCTCAAACTGACACCTTTGCCTACGGCACCACCGGCACCGTCACCAACTGCGATGTCCTTCTTGTTAGCGTATTGCCTACCCCGGCGTCGGGTACTCCGTATCTGGTCAAGGCGGGGACGGTGGCGACGTCAACCACCAACACCTTGTCACCTACATACGGTCAGGCGACTTCGCCTGGGAGCTTTTTGGTCTGCCTCACAGGTTCTACTGGTGGCACGCCTAGTACGCCTGCCGGTTGGTCGAACGAACCCACGGGCAATAGCTGGATGGTCTATTGGAAGGCGAACTGTGGGGCCAACGAAACACCTCCCACCATTACGCTCACCGGTACTGCTATAACGTCCTCTGCTGTGCTTCTGGAGTTCAGCGGCATTGGCGTGAGCAGCACCATAGACCGATTTGCGAATCAGCTTGGTACTGCTACCTCTGGTGCCACGGTCACAGCGGCAGGGGTGGATACCGCTTCTACTCAGCTTGTTGTAGCGGCGCAGTTCGACCTACACACCACAGCCGAGACCTGCACTACCACCGTTGCCTTCAACAATGGCGCCACCGCTAACAACGTAGGCAACAACGACTCAACGTCAGTTTTGTACCACTATCGCTTTGCCTGGGGCATCACCACTGGTAACTCGGTGGCTGACTCTCTGACGCTATCTGACAATGGTATGAAGCTCAGCACCATCACCGGCAAACTGGTGTCGTTCAAGTCGATCAGTACACCGGTCGACGTCGGTGCTGTCGCCATGAGCGGCTCGTCGGGGATGGGCCTCACCGGCACGCTGCCCATCAACTATCTGCAAGACGGCTTCGCCCAAACCGGTGGGGTGGATACCACCAAGTGGACCGTCAGTGACACCAACGTGGCGACTGTCCAGGGTCCGGGCTACCCCTACGTGCTTCAGATCACCTTGCCCGCCAGCAGCACTGCGTACCATCAGCTTTACTCCACCTACGCCAACTACGCCTACAACTACTGGAACCTGACCAACAACGCGATCTCGATCAACTGCCTCAGCGCAGGAAATCAGGCCCTGACCTCACTAGAGGTGTACCCCCTCTACCTCACCGATGAGACCTACAACACTGGGGGCAAGAACGCCGTCTTTTGGCTGATCAGTCAGGGCAGCATTTCAACATGGCAGTGGGTCAACGGTGTCCGCTCTCAGATCGGTGGATACACAGCCTACAGCGCGTACAACCACGCCTTCTTCAGGGTTCGTGAGTCGGCTGGCACGATCTACTTTGACACCAGTCCCAATGGGAACAACTGGACCAACTACACCAGCACTCCAGACATCGCCCACATCAACGGTCTCGGTGTGTGGGTCCAGGCGGGGACATACAACAGTGAGACGTCGGCCACCTCCTGTCAGTTCGCCAACCTGAACATCATCCCCACCTTGATCTCAGCGATCACCGACGCCTTCGCTACGGCGGGTACACCTGACCCCACCAAGTGGACCCCCGGTACCTGGGGCGCCTCCTCCAGTGGCAGTGTCGCCAATGTCGGCGGGTCACTGGTCCTCACCCTGAACGCTGGTGCGGCCAATGGTAGTGGTCCCAACATCGTCACCAACCAGTCAGGTGGAGTCTGCCTTATTGGTAGTTCCTGCATTCTTCAGCTAGCTGGGATCACGGCTGGCAACTCCACCACCAACGTCATCCAGTTCGACTTCCGCTGCTATGCGGGAGGTACGAGCCTCCAGGCTGGGATGATCGTGGCAACGAAGGCCGGGTCTCCCTCCGGTCTGGCTGTGACAGTGGGAGGAGTCGGCCCCAACTGGGATCCCATTGCCATGCAGTGGCTGCGGATCCGAGAGGCCGGGGGCACGATCTACTACGACTACAGCCCCAATGGCAATGCCTGGACCAACTTCACCACGGCAGTCACGTCCACGGTCTTCCCTGGTAATACCGGTACGCAGCTTAACTTCATGCTGGACCTCGTCTGTGAGGGCACCTACATCGCGTCGACGGCATCGGTCGACAACTTCAACCTGCCGCCTGGGATCACCACCTTCGCCCCCGGTCCCAACCTTGTCTCCGCTGCCGACAGTGAGTTTGAGACCGCTCTGACCGGTGACTGGGGTGCTGTTAGTTGTACCTTGGCGCAGACCACGGCCCAGGCCCGTGCTGGGTATGGCAGTCTTCAGATCACCAGCACCTCGACATCGACTTGCTCTATCGGGCCTATCAAGGTCGCCCTCCCTGCTGGAGGTGGAGGCCAGAACTACAACATTGCTGGATACGTTCGGGCTGCCACTGTTGGGCGAGCTTGCTCTTGGAATATCTCCTTCCTCACCAGTGGCAGTGTCTACATCAGTGGTTGGGGCGGCTCCAGTGCTGGTGTCACCGACACCACCACGGGTTGGACGATGGTCTCCGCTATCGGTATGGCATCGCCACCTAATGCCGCCTACCTCAGTGTCAGTCTCAATGTCTTCAGCCCAGCCGGTGCTGGTGAGGTTCACTACCTCGACTCAGTGAGCTTCTCTCAGTCAGCCGGAGCAGTTGCTGGTCTGACCGCCACCCCGGCTATTGGGGCGACACTCAACGGTGCTACCACGATGACCATTGGGGCCAAGGTCCAGGAGAACGCCACCCTTCTCCTGAGTGGTAGTACCGCCATGAACGTCGCCGGGATCACCACTGAGCAGGGTGTGGTCCCCATGTCCGGTAGTACCGGCATGACCATCGGCTCCATACAGACCATCCCGGCTGCGGTAGCCATGAGCGCGTCCACCGGTATCAACGTGTCGCTCTCCTACCGGGCCGACTTGGTGGGGACCACCTCCATGACCGTGGTCGGTCAGCAGATCACCGGACGCCGGTACAGCTTCTCGCCCTCCCGTATCTACATCGGTGGTGCCGCTGGCGCCATCGGTATGGTGGGCACCTCTGGCATGACGGTGGGTGCCATTGTCCGGGAGATCGCTGCCGTCTCAGTGTCAGCCACGGCGGGCTTGACGCTTGGCAGTGCTGTCCTGATCGCCGCTCAGAAGATGGCAGTGCTTCAAGACGCCTTCGCTACAGCAGGCACTCCGGATACCAACAAATGGATCGTGTCCACCAGTGGTGGAACTGTTGCTAACTCCGGTGGCAACCTGACCATCAGCCTCCCAGCCGGGTCACCTGTGGGTAATGGTGGACTGGTCTATGCCGGTTCCACGGGCACTGCGCCGAATGGCACCTACTACGACCTGACCGAGAGCTATGCCGTTGTACAGGTGAGCAACGCTGGGGTCCAGACCGACTCCAGTCATCAAGTTCTGGTCACCATTCTGCTGTATGACCAGGACGGCAACGACTTCGGCTGGTGGATCCAAAACAATCAGATTGGTTGGGTTGATCAAACTGGAGCAGTGAACGGGCGCGTGGCCTACGTTGCCACCACCTACCAATGGCTGCGGATCCGGGAGCATGCCGGGACCACCTACTTCGACTACAGCGCCAACGGCAACATCTGGTCGAACTTTGTCAGTGTCCCCGACACCACCTGGATCTACCCGCCTCAGTATTTGCAGCCCGTCATCCAGTTTGACTCGCAGACCTCCTCTGGCCTTCCGGCGCAGACCGCCACCTTCGACAACTTCAACCTGCCGCCTCCAGTCACGGCCTACGGCCCCGTCACCGGCAACCTGCTCACTGGTGACGCCAGTGACTTTGAGGCCAGTGTCGGGGGTTGGACCGCACTGACGGGTACCACCATCGCCACCTCCACCGCTCAGGCCAACACCGGCACTCACAGCCTGGCTCTCACTTCGACGTCCGGTGGCAACATCACAGCCGTCAGCGCCCACACTGGGGCTTCGGCTGCCCCAGCAGTGCCGTTCCAGAACTACACCGTGACCGCCTACGTCCGGGCGGCTGCCACTGGTCGCCAGGTATCCATCGGCATCAACTTCTATGACAGCGCTGGCAACCAGTTGTTCTCCGGTGGCTCCGTTTACATCAACGACACCACTACTGGTTGGACCCAAGGCTCTCAAACCTGGACCTCTCCCGCCAACACGGCCTACGTGGCTTGCTTCGTCATGGTCCTCGCCACAGCGACCAGTGAGGTCCACTACGTCGATACGGTCGTAGCTCAGCAGGCCCCTGGGGCGGTAGCGTCTTTGACGGTTGCCGGTGCGCCCATAGAGGTCGCGTCGGTAGCCCAGTCAGCCACCTCTGGCATGACGGTGGCGGCATCGGTCAAGCAGCTAGCCAACGTCACCCTGGCTGGTGGGGCTTCGCTCAATCTCTCCACCACCGGTCAGCAGTTCGGCACAGTCGCCTTGTCGGGTACGGCTGGGATGACGGTGGCCTCGACGGGCGCCGTCACCCAAGTCGCCTCAGTTTCCATGGCTGCCACCAGCACGGCGACGGTGGCTGGGTTCATCACCTGGCTGGCTTCGGTGGCCCTGGGACCGGCTAACTCCACCCTGAGTGTCACCACCAGCCTGGTCACTGAGGTGGCCTCTGTGGGCCTCTCAGGGACCGCAGGGCTGACGGTGACTGGTGGCCGCACCCAGTTCGCCACCGTCCCCTTGGTGGGCACAGGTGGCCTTGTAGCCGGTGCCATGGTCCAGCAGTACGCCGCTGTCTCCATGGCTGGCACGGGGAACTTGGTCGCCTCTCTGGCCGGGTTCACGGCTGGCACGGTCACCATGGCCTCGCTCACCAACTTGACGGTGGGGACGTTCATCGTCATCGAGGTGGCGTCGGTCGCCATGTCGGCCAGTGCGTCGGCCAGCATGGCTGGACAAGTCCAACAGAACGCCTCGATCACGCAGACCGGGGTGGCTGCCCTGACGGTCACCGGCACCCGGATAGTGCCCAGCGCTGTCACCATGACCCCGGTCACCACCCTGACTGCCACCGGGGTGGAGACCTACGTCTTCACCATCTCGCTGTCGGGCACGGGCACCCTGACCGCTGCTGGTATGACCCAGGAGAACGCCACGGTGGCGATGTCCGGGTCGGCTGGCTTGATCGCGTCCCTGGCCGGGTTCTGGTTCGGCACGGTCAACATGACCCCAGGGACCACCCTGACGGTGGGTAGTGCCGTCACAGAGATCGCCTCTGTGGCGATGAACGGGCAGACCACCCTCAACGTCTTCGGTGCCCAGGTCCAGTTCAGTCCGGTAGCTATGGCTGCCACCGCTGGTCTGACGGTGGCGACGTCGGTCCAGGAAAACGCCATCGTCGGTACCAACGTCCTGAGTGCCGCCGACTCGGAGTTTGAGACGGGGGTGGGCTTCACCTGGGGTGGTCAGAACAACACGGTGGCCCGAACCAACGCCGTCACAGCGCACAATGGCAGCTACTGCTTGGCGATCACTGCTACGACTACCGCTGGAGGCTCAGCCTCTTGTGGGTGGTCCTACTACGGAGCCACTCCCGGCCAGACTTACACCGCTTCCATGTGGGTCATGGGCGGGGCCAATCTTCGCAATGTTCAGTCTGAGATTCTCTTCTTCGCTGCGAACGGCAGCACGGTGGTCGGCTCTGCCTTCGGCAGTGTGGTGGCTGAGTCCAGCAGTACCTGGCAGTTTTCTACGGTCTCAATGGTGGCTCCGGCTGGTGCTGTCTATGTGGCGGTGTACTGGCGCAACAACAGTGCTGCCAGTGCCATAGGTGAAGTCCACTACGTCGACAGCGCCCAGGTTCTCTCACCGTACGGGGCGACGGCCAGCATGACGGTAGGTGGCCTGACCGTCGAGCAGGCCAGCGTCTCCCTCAGTGCTACTACCACGCTGACTACAGCCGGGACCACCCAAGAGAACGCGTCCGTTGCCCTGGTGCCCGTGTCCAGCCTCACGGTGGCTGCGACGGTGGCACGCGTTGCGGTCGTTGCGATGTCGGGCACCGGCTCTCTGACGGTGGCGCCGCTGGTGACAGAGCTTGCGTCGGTCTCCATGGCAGCTACGGCCCACCTGTCGGTGACGCCCATCGTCTATGGCTTCGTGACCATGGCTTCAACGGCTTCCCTGGCCTTAACGGTGGCCGTTCAGGAGGTCGCTAGCTTCGCCGGAGTAGCCATTACGAGCCTGTCGGTGGCAGCGGGTGTGGCAGAGCTTGCTTCGGTCAACCTTGTCGGCACCGGCACCCTCACGGCCACGGCCCTCCGCATCGCTGTGTCAACGGTGAGCATGCTGCCGGTCAGCACGCTCAGCCTGACCAACGTCCACGTCCAGCAGAACGCTGTGGTCAGCTTCAACGTCACGGCCTCCCTGACCATGACCTACCAAGCCCTGGGTGTGGTCAGCATGGCTGCAACGGCAGGGCTGACCATGGTGGCCCGCTCCTGGAGCATCATCCAGGGCCAGGTGAGCATGTCCGGGACTGCCTCCCTGCAAGTCATCCCCCAGGTAACAGCGACCATCCACTTCGTGGCAGTAACATCTCTGAATATCACCGCTCGGATGATCATCGGCGTGGCCCCAGGATTCTCGGCCACCACCGACATGGAAGTGGATGTGGGGGTGTACCACTACGCCCAGGTCATGATGAGCGTGTCGGCCAAGCTGACGGTGGACGCCGACGTGCGAAGGAAGGCTCCCAGCCTCTTCGATCAGATCCAGGCCCTGGAGGGACAAGACCCGATCATGGTGGGCGCCACCGGCTACATGGACGACATCTTCACCACGCGCCTGGTCAGTGACAGCGAGTAGCTCAGCCGATCACGCAGGCCCATATGGTGCTTTGCCCACCCTTGCCGTTGAGGGTGATCTCCTGGAGGGATGATCCAGCGGGGCAGGAGAACCCGCCTGGTGGCCCCGCTGGGCCTGCTGGACCTCGTGGGCCTACAGCGCCAGGAACGCCGGGTGGACCCTGAGAACCACTAGCCCCGGTGGATCCAGTCGCGCCTCGCTCGCCGGGAGGCCCAGCAGGGCCAGCAGGTCCGGTGGCTCCAGTCTCGCCAGTTGCACCCTTGCTACCCGTCGCTCCCGTGCTACCGGTGGCCCCTGTCTGTCCCGTCGAGCCGGTGGCTCCTGTCGAGCCGGTGGATCCCGTCGCTCCCACGCTTCCCGTCGCTCCCGTAGCCCCTGTTCCTCCGGTAGCCCCTGGTCTTGTTGCACCTAATACTCCTGGCGTTACGAGGTTGCTGACTGTCTGACCTATCGGTCCTCGCGCTCCGGTTTCGCCCTTCTCACCCTTCTCACCTTGCGGACCCGTTGGACCGGCTGGCCCAGTAGCTCCTGGAGGACCGGGACCACCCGTCTGTCCGGTGGCCGTCTTGCTGTGTCCTGCCAGGAGAGCGAACAGGATCGAGGCTGTCACGAAGATGACGGCGAGAAATAGCAGGAAGTTGGGGGAGATCCCTCCCCGCTCACCCTTTGTCATCTTCTTCCATTACTTCTGGGTGTGTCATGCGTATGTGGTGGAGTTTGGCTTGAGCGTCCTCAGCTTCCTGTCTGGCGACAGCCAAATCTTCGTGGCACTCCTTGGCGGCGGTCTTCTTGGCCCGGATTATGGCAGCCCAGGCCGTGATGATGGCGGCGACTCCCGTACAGCAGGCTGCGATGAGAGCGCCGTCACCAGACAAGTCACGTCACAGGTGCGGTCCAGGCCGTGTTCCAAGTCGAAATCCCGATAAGGCCATCCACCGAGAGACCCTTCTCCTGTTGGAACTGGCGAGCTACTCCAGCGGTCTGATTTCCATAGAAGCCATCAGCGCTGATCGTCCAGCCCCTGGCTGCCATCTGGCCCTGCCACTGCTTCAATCCGGCCGCTCCGTTCGGCCCACCGTAGGGTGGGTATTGACCGGACACTGACTCAGTAGGCCCTGAAGCTGGGCCGTAGTAGTAACCGGATGGGAGGGGGAAGGGTGGGGCTTTTCCGGCAGGGGGAGGAGTGGGTGTCGGGGTTGGAGGTGTCGGGCTTGATCCTCCGGCTTGGGCGATGACCTCGTCCATGGGGAAGGCAGTGCCACAGTCAACATGCCCGCCGCCCCAACTTCCGAGATCAACGTGTTGACATATCCCTCGTCCTCCTCCCTGAGCTTGCTGGGGGGTGAGCCGTACCATGGGGATGCCAAAGGCTGAGGCTTCCTCGCGAATCCATGTAGCAGTGTTGGTAAGCATGTTGGGGTGCCTGTGCCACTCGGCGTTGTCCCAGGCGGCAAAGGCACAGAGTTCCGCCTGAACAGCGACGGGGTTGGCGTTGGCAGCCGTCCACGCCTTGTTGCTCCGGCTGACGTACTCACCCACGGTGTTAGCCGTATCGTCAATCCCAACATGGCTACTCACTTGGCTGGAAGAAGACCCGAAATACGAGCCGAGTGACTGGTACGTACGGCTGCCCTCAGCCGTATGCAAGACGATCAACCTGACTCCAGACCCACCACGGCTGGAGTAGTTAGGGGATGGGATCCAGACGCGATTGAGCGCCATTAGTCACCTCTCCGACTGAGCCTGCGCTCCGCTGCCTCGCGACGGCGGTCGCCCCTCTCTAGGAACTTGGAGTCCTCGTCGTCATCCAATGGAACCTGATGAGGATCCGCTGGTTCGTGGTCCGGTGTTGGTGAAGGTTCGACCTCTTGGTGTTCCTCTTCTACTTCCTGGTCCTCAGGATCCGGCATCCGGCTCTGCCTCCTCAGGCTCCGCAGCCTCTTCTTCGACCACGTCAGGAGGAGTGAGTTGCTCGCCCGTACCTGGGTCGTACTCGGCAGGGGCGGGGGTCTCGGCTGGCTTGGCTGCGTCCTCAGTGGACGGCTCGCCTGGTGCGTTGGTGGGTGTCTGGTCGGGTGCCGGTGCGTCGGCGGGAAGATCGGTCATGGTTTAACTCCTTAGGATTAGGCGACGATCCAACTGATGCTGTCGAGGTACAACTGTCCCGTGGTGTTCAATGCAGGGAACCGTAGATAGATATTGCCATCGGCTTGCACGTCCACCCTGTACACCCGTGCCGGGATGACGTTCTCCAGGGTCACCAGATGGAAGTCCTGGGAGGGTGCCGTGTTGGGAGGGCAGGTCATAATCAGCGAGTCGTCTGTAGGGTTTCCACCCTGGAAATAAATCTGTCCTTGTAGCTGGCATCGACCCCACGCGTCCACCATGAACTGCAATGTTGAGCCTGGAGTAACGCTCCAGGGTGAGACCAAGGTCAGCAGCGGCTGCCATGAGGGACGTGTCAGAGTGCCCATACTTCCGGGCGGTCCCGGTGGCCCTGTGGCTCCTTGAGGTCCAGCAGGCCCCGGCACCCCTTGCCCGCCCTGGAAGCCCATGCCACCCGGTTGGCCCGGAGGCCCCTGAGGTCCAGGCACCATGTCCAGGGTCATCCAGCCCGTCTGTGTGTCGTAGAAATAAACCACGTAGTCGCTGATCCCGACAAGCCAGACCATGCCCATCTGATCATCGGCTGGGATGGCTGGCAGGTAGCTCTGGTTGGGCACTACTCCGGCGATGTTCCACCCGCCTGGAGGCCCTTGAACTCCTGCTGGGCCGACGTCGCCCCGTGGGCCTGGGATTCCCTGGACTCCCTCACCACCGGTAGGTCCGACCGGGCCGGGAGGCCCTGGTAATCCTGGTGTCAGGATCTCGATGACGTCAGGGGCTGGGTTGACGACGATGACGTCACTCATTGCGGGTAGCTCCCTCGTTGTCCGATGGCGAGCATCGGGTTGAGACCAGCGTTGTACGGCTCAGTGATGTTGGGGTCGACGTAGAAGAAGCCACGCAGGAGCCGGTCGGTAGGTCCGTTGACGTAGGTCACGAACATGTCATAGAGGTAGCTGCGCCCGATGCCCCAGTAGCCCACGGCCTGGACAGAGCCAGGGAAGTTGCCCCACTGGAAGTACTGGAGGCTCTCGTTGCTGGTGATGTGTAGCTGGATGCTGGCGCCGTCCTCCAGGATGAGGCAGCGCCCGCTGGGCGCGTCCAGCCGTAGCACCAGGACATTGTTCTGGTTGCGGATCTCCATGACGGCGCTCAGGAGTGCGACCAAGTTGCCGGTGTTGCTGTCTCGCATCCGGATGACCTTCTGCCAGTCGGCCCCGGAGTCCAGGTAGAAGTCGTAGGAGCTAGTCATCACCACACCATCTGCTGGACGAAGAAGTCCTGCTGCTGGACGTCATTAACCACCTCTTCGGCCTTTACCTGCTCCCCTAGAGCGGAGATGGTGAGGTACTGACCGTGGACGAAACCTTGCTTCTCGTACTTGGTCACCCGGTACACGATGTTGTCGTAGCTGAAGCGATCCCGGAAGTGAGCCGCCGTGTTGGCGGGGCTAACTCGGAACCGATCGTTGGCCTCAGTCACCTGGAAGCACACGCTCGCTGTCGACAGGACGTAGAAGCCCTCCTCTGTGTCGATGGGATCGTCCTGGCGAAAGTCCAGGAACATCACCGGCAGCACGATGGGTGGGTACCAGGCCCTCGACGGCCCCTCGTCGTAGACGTTGTTCTTGGAGGAGGACATGGCGTTGTACTCAGACCACAGCACGTTCTCGCCCCAGTAGCGCTGGTAGTTCCGCATGGTCTCGTTCATGCGGAGCATCTGGTTCTTGCTCTCCCAGGCGGCGGCGTAGATGGGCATTAGAAGAGTGTCCCCTGTCCTTTGGCCTGCTTCGGATGGTGCTTCTCCACCTCCTGCTGGAAGGGATGGAACCGCTCACCCACGTTGGGCCACTCCGGCTCCTCCCACTCAGGCTTGTCCCTGACCCGGCGCTCGACATGACTCCCACCCCTGTCAGCGGGGCGCAACACGTCTGGCTTGAGATCGGGGCGGTACTTGGTGGCGAAATGCTCCCCGGCTGCGGTACGGAGCGGGGAGTGGATGGGCAGGGTCTCCTGGCCGAAGTTCCAGTGGTGGGCTGACTTCAGGAGCGCACCGGCCAGGCCCTTGGCTACGCCCGTCCCGTGAATCTCCCGGCCACCAGCCTGGTAGTTGACCACATGGGAGATCTCGCCCGGCACATGGCTGTGTGCCCTCTCCCAGTTCAGTTCCGCCGCTTCATCCGGCCCGTATCGGGGGTCAGACCCTTCCACATCCATGGCCCTCAGGGTGTGGGTGTGCCTGGAGGAGGAGAAGTCGAGCATGAAGCCACGCGCCAGGTGCTTGGCCCAGGGATGTGACATGTGTTCCATGCCGGGGATGGCTAGCTGGTGTGGATGGACACCGGCAGCGGTCCCAGCGAACTGGGTGCTGTTGAGATACCTTCTCGGCGTCGGCGGGATGTCCGGATATTCCTCATCCTCTTCATCCGAGACCCGGCGTTGACGCGTACGTGGCACCTCACCACCACCCCACCCAGCCGGTATTGATGGTGGACCAGGCCCAGTAGTATCCACTGCCGGTAGTCGGATCTACATCCCTGGTGGGGTCGATGTTGGTATGGGGCTGGAGACAGAGGTAGCGCCGACTCTCGTAGTCGATGAGGTCGTTTTTCTGATAAGGCCGAGTGGAGTCCCAGGTTCCCTGGTAGGTGTACATCTGCTGCACCACATCGACGGGTGGCATCTCCCGCTGGGGCCAAACGAGGTTGTCGTATTCCTGGGGGCGGTAGATGGGAACGAGCCGCTTGGTAGTCCGAGAGACCCGACGCAGCCTCGACTGGGTGATCCGGTACAGGCCCACTCCCAAAGCACTGGACAGCGCGAGGTACTGCTGCTGAAGCTGGCCGATCATGGACGTGACTTGGTTGAAGGTCTGACTCAGTGGGATGGTGACGCCATCTGGTGTGTGGACGTCATGCTGCTGCGCCAGCCCCACTGCCATGTCCCACAGGGCCATGATGGTGACCAGGATGGAGATCGGGTACTCCTCGACTTCGTTGACCATCATGGGTGCCGGAGAGCCATAGGCGACTGGCTGGCCGGTCGTGCCCAGGGGTGGAGGCCCTGGTGGTGGCGGGTACCCGGTGTCAACCTCACCCGCAGGCTGCTCCCCGTAGGTGTGCTGGATGTAGGCGGTCCTCACGTAGAGATCCATCTCGGCTGGGAGATAATCCCGGTAGTAGGTGCCCTGCGCCACCATGAGCAGCCCCCCAGGGGGAGCGGTGTTGAAGACCAGGGTGCCCCCGTGTTCGTCCAGCACGTAGTCAGTACCCAGGACCAGGGCCGTAGTACCTCCCTGGCTCGTGTCGGTGAGGACTACCTGGAGATTGGGGGCCGACACGTTCTCGACGGGAAGCTCGAAGCGCCAGGCAGCCCCTGAGCAGGTCTGACGGGCCAGGAAGGGCCGGGGCAGATCCCGAAGACGCAGCCTCGCCATCTGTGCGATCCTCTGTGTCGAAGAGGGATTGACAGGTGGATAGGGGAGTCCCTGGTCGGTGTCGGGGTACTGCCCCGGCGTCCCTGCCGTGATGTCGTAGGGGTTGGGAAGCCCTGAGACCTTGGTGGTGGCCGGTGAGGTGGTGGTCGCTAGGACCGCCATCCCGCTTTCGCTCGACTGCTGCACGTCCGACACACTCCAAGGCTATGGCCGGGTGGTCAGGGGGGCTGCGTCACCCGGACCTAGCATTGACGTGGACCGGCCCGCTTACGTCGGTCAGCAGTACCGCCAAAATAATGCCCATCCATTCGGGGAAAAATGCCTTCCTCTTTATTCAACTGCGTCAATGCCCAAGACCTGGCTCAGGTGCGTAACATGGCGGCGCAGTACCAGAAGATGTCGAAGGCCGTGGTCCCCGCAGCATGCGCCGCTGGCGAAGTCATGCTGGCGAACATGAAGAGGATCGGGCAGGGCGAGTACAGTATCCGAGACTTCCACGTCCTGATCGACAGGTTCCGGGTGACCGCTGACCAGGAGAACGTCTACGTCGGCCTGCCCCCCAACAGCCGCCTGACTCCTGCGGCTGAGGCCATGGACAAGCTCTACCAACTCAACGAGGTGGTCATCGACCTGGCGAAGCAGTCCGGGGACGTCGAGGAGAAGTTCCTGGCTGAGCTAGCAGCGGAGGGGTCGATGTGACCCTGGTCAACCCGCCCTATGACACCGACACCAACCCTCCCTTCCTGGGTCTCTACACCGAAGAGGACATGGGCCTCAAGACCCTGCTCCAGGGCGTCACGGTTACCGACCTCAACGCCGCCCCGGATACGCCCAGGCCCGTGCCGGTGTGGTTCCACAATCCGGAGCGGGAGGAGCGCAGGATCACGTACCCCAACATCGTGATCAACTTCCTCTCGGAGCGGGTGGCCCACGAGCGTGAGCATCGGGGCTGGGTGCCGGTGTTCTGGCGCTACCTCCAGAACATCCCCTTCGACCTCAGCCAGAATGCGCCGCCCAGCATCGAGTACCCCATTCCGATGGACTTCGACTACACCGTCACGGCCAGCGCTCGGGTCAACCAGCACATCAGCCAGATCTCAGCCACCCTGGCCTTCGGGCGCCTGCATCCCCGGTTCGCTCAGATGACGTGCCCAGGCGGAACGGTGCGCCGTATCACTGTGATGGGGGTGTCGCGTACCAATGGGATGGAGTCCGACAAGCGACTCTTCCGGCAGATCTACCAGCTACGTATTTCCACCGAGATCGAAGACCCCGTCTTGTTGCTGAACACAAGGGTGAGGCATCTCGCCCTGACCATCAAGGACATGTACAGCCAGGAGACAGTGTGGGGACCGAACGACATCGCCCTGGTTCCTGGCACCGTTCTTCCTGACTTCATCCCCGGCCAATCCCAAGTGTCACCAAGGGAGTAAAAAATGCCCACTCTAACGCGCCCCGGCGTCTATGTGAGTACGTCATCGTTCCCCACTTACATCAGTGCCACGCCGGGTGTAGCGACGGCATGTTTTTGTGGGCCGATGAACCGTGGTCCCCTAGGCCCTCAAGTCATAAATAGCTGGCGAGATTTCTGCAACTTGTACGGCGGATTTGAGACCGCCTACCCCCCGTCACCCATGAAGCTGGCTGTCTTCACCTACTTCTCGGCTGGCGGCACAAGCTGCACGGTCATCCGGACCATCCGCCTGGATGCCAGCGGGCCGGTCACGGCCAGCCATGTCTTCAACGACAGCGCCACCACCCCGGTAGGTGGCATCGCCACGCTGAAGATCAACGCTGACAACCCTGGTGCCTGGGGTAGTGGCACCACCACCAACCCCAACGGTGGCCTCTGGATCGACATCCTGCCTGGCACCGTCAAGGATGCGCTGGGCAACGTCCTGACCTTCACCATCGTGGTGAAGTACATGGGCAACGCCCCGCAGAACGTGGTGGAGACCTGGCAGGACGTCACCATGGTGCCGGGGTCGACCAACATCGGCCAGAACAACTACGCCCCGGCTGTCATCAACAGCCCTTACTCCGGGTCGAACTGGATCAGCGTGGTGGACCAGTCCTCGACGTCGGCTGCCCCCATCAACAACCCCAAGGCCACGGCCTCGTCGGTGCAGCTAACCGGTGGCACTGATGGCTCGCCCATCACCTCCAGCGACATCATCACCCAGCTTCAGAGCGGGCTGGACACGCTGCCGGATCAGCCCTTCATCATCAACATGCCGGGGATGACCACGGCGGCTGACCTGGGCAACGTCATCGCCTACGCGCAGAACCGGGGCAACGGCTTCGTGGTGGTCGACTGCCCGCCTGGTCTCAGCCCCACTGGCATGGTGTCCTGGGTGCAGGGTGCGTCGGGCCTCCCGGCCAGCGCTCAGGCAGCGGTGTACTACCCGCAGATCCAGATCTCCGACCCCTACTCGGCCAACCCAGGCGTCACCAGGCTGGTACCACCGGGTGGGTTCGTGGCTGGGCTGTATGTCTCCACTGACTCCAGTCGAGGAGTCGCCAAGGCCCCGGCTGGCCTGGGTGCAGTGCTGCTGGGTGCGTATGGCCTGGAGTACTCCTGCACCAACACTGACCAGGGCAACCTGACCCAGGCCAACATCAACGCCATCATCTCGGTGCCTGGCTCGGGCGTGGTGGTGTGGGGAGCGCGCACGCTGTCGCCGTACCTCATCACCCGCTACGTGCCGGTGGAAAGGTCGCTGATTTACCTTTCCACTCAGATGGTGGCGCTCACCAAGTTCGCCGTCTTTGAGCCGAACGACTACATCCTGTGGAACCAGATCACGTCGGTGCTGACGCAGTTCTTGAACTCCTTCTGGCAGAGCGGGGGACTTCAGGGTGTCAGCGCTGCCCAGGCGTACTACGTGCTGTGTGACTCCAGCAACAACCCGATCTCCTCGATCCAGCAGGGCATCGTCAACGTCGAGGTGGGTGTCGCTCTCCAGTTCCCTGCCGAGTTCGTGATCATCAGCATCGGCCAGTGGGCTGGCGGGCAGTCAGTCAACATCGCCACCACGTAAGGAGGAGACATGACCAGTCGAGGACTCAACAGCGACCCTCTGCGGAACTTCCGGTTCCGGGTCGCTATCAACCATCCCAGCAGCCAGCTTTCCAACCTGGCCCGTATGGGCTTCATGGCCTGCTCCGGTCTGTCGGTCAACAACGAGGTCATCCCCTACCGGGAGGGCGGCAACAACACCACCACGCGAAAGATGCCAGGGCAGTCCGACTTCGGCCCCCTGACCTTGACGCGTGGCTTCATGGCAGCCCCCATCGAGAACGGGGTCACGTCCAACATCGGCACCAAGGAGATCTATACGTGGTTCACGCAGATCTTCTCGGTCGCCATCGGGGCGGGCTTCGGCAGCGCCACCACCAACTTCAGGGTGGGGCTGACCATCGACGTCCTGGAGCATCCCATCACCAACGGAGGCATGGCTGCCGGGAGGGACCAGCCACCCCCCATTAAGGCCCGGTTCGCCGTTTACAACGCCTGGCCGATGGGCTACTCGTTCTCCGACCTGGAGGCCGGTGGCAACGCAGTCTTCATCGAGAACCTGACGCTCGCCCATGAGGGCTGGGCCGTCATCACAGCCAACCAGGATCCGGGGAGCTTCGTCGGTCCTACGCAGATGCCATGACCGACATCGGCCCCGTAGAAGTCATCGAGGCGGCGTCGAGGCCGGAGCTTGCCAGCGACCTGGCCGAGAAGATCACCAAGCCACCCATCCCCCTCATGGGGCCGCTCCCGGCAGACACCGTGGTGCTGCCGGGTGGCTTCCTGGACGCTGATGGCATCCTCCATACGGAGTGCCGGATCCGGGAGATCAACGGTGCCGACGAGGAGGCCATGGCTCGGGAGCTACGCAGCCCCACCATGAACGTCCCCAGGGTGGTGGACCTGATCCTGAAGCGGTGTGTGCTGTCGGTGGGCACCTATGACCCGGTGCCCGTGAAGATGCTGGCCGATCTCCTGGCCGGGGATCGCTCCTACCTCATGCTCTCGATCCGCATGCTGACCTTCGGGACTGATTGGGAGGTGCCTGACTTCCCCTGCCGGTTCTGTGGGCAGACCTTCGGCTGTGTCGTGGAGCTAGAGAGCATCCCGATCTCCAAGCTGGAGAACCCCACCGTGCAGGACGTGGAGGTACAGCTACGCAACGGCCACCTCGCCCTGGTGCATCTGCTGACCGGCGCCGTCCAGCTTGAGATGGTGGGCGACGGCAACAGGACCGGCCCGGAAGAGGTCACCACGGCCATCAACGGCAGCCTCCGCTCGATCGACGGCCAGCCAGTCATGGGCCACATGGCTCAGAAGCTGAGCATGGCTGACAGGCGCAAGATCACCCAGGCCATGGCAGATGGTGCCCCTGGGCCACGCATGGAGGAGGTGGGGGTTACATGCACCGAGTGCGGTCGCGAGGGGGACTACACCGTATCCCTGGTGGATCTCTTTCGTTAACGACCTCACCCCCTTCGACCTTCTCTACCTCCAGTACCAGAGGATCGCTGAGCGATTCCCTGGCTGGTCTCTGTCTGAAATCAAGTCGATGCCTTTCCCCGAACGACGTCACTGGATAGAGGTCGTTCTCCACCAGGAGAAATAAATGGCGACGGGCTACGGCGCAGGTCTCTTCGACAAGTCAGGGCCGGAGGAGTTCGGCAAGGCCGTTAGCAAGATCTCTGACGCCCTGACGGGGGTCACTACCAGCTTCACCACCTTCGGCTCCCAGGCACAGAGCGCCATCGCTGGCATCGCCGCAGCCGTCAGCGACCTGACCACCAAGCTGAGCGGCCTTCAGAGCCAGCTAAAGACGGCAGCAGGGGCTGGTGGAGGAGGCGGGGGCGGGGGTGGTGGCCGTGGCATGGGGCCATCGGCACCTCCTCCTGGCAACGGCAACCTGGGACCGAACGGCACCAACCTCACCTCCAACGGTCCTCTGTGGGTGCCGCCTAGTGCCCAGGATCCCAACGGCACCTTCGCCTCCGGCGCGCCCTCCATGGATCCAGGCTCAGCGTCCAGGGTCAACCCTGGATCGCAGACGCCTCAGCCCATGGACGCCAACGTCAACGACGCCAACGCCAAGCGCACCCAAACTCAGACCCCCAACCAGGGTGGTGGAGGCCAGGGTGGCTTCAACTGGGGGCCGCTGGTCTCCGGTGCTGCTGGCTCAGCCGCCCAGTTCCTTGGCCCCCAGGGCTATGGCGGGGGCATGATCTCCACGTCTGTCCAGGGCGCCACCATCGGTCAGATGCTTGGCCCCGCCTTCGGGGTGAACCCCAGGAGCCTGTACGTCATCCCTGGCGGCACGCTGTCGCAGAACGCCGGGGACTACGCCCAGGCCAACTACTACGCCATGATGAACATGGGCGTGGCTCCCGGTACCAACAACTGGAGTACCGTCCAAAGGGGCGCCAACCAGTTGATGACCCTGGTTCCAGGCATGTCCCGCCAGGGTGCCATGCAGGCGCAGAACATGCTCCAGCAGCCTGGTGTGATCAACCGTGCCCTGGCCGTGGGCCTCAACCTGCGCCCAGGTGGGCAGCTACAGACACCGGAGCAGCAGTACCAGCAGATCTTCAACCGGCTGACCATGGGTGGTCAGGTCAACGCCAAGACCTTCGCCGCCATGATGCAGCCCGGTGCCCCTGGTGCTGTGAACCTGGAGGCCATCGGCATCTCCCCAGGGAGTGACGCGTACTACGGCTTCATGCAGTACGCCTACACCAGGCTGGGCCAGCAGGCCAAGGGCGCCAACATGCCCGACGTCGGCACCTCCAAGGGGGCCAAGCAGGCGGGCCTGGACACGCCCTACTACGCCCAGCTTCAGGCTCAGTCAGCTAAGTCCCAGCTTGAGTCACGGGCTGAGCCAGGCATCGCAGAGGCAGCTAAGAACTTGAACGACGCAGCCGCTGCCCTGCTCAGGCTGGCGAGTCCCCTAGGCAGTGGGATTGGCAGCCTGATCGGAGGGCTGAGCAGCCCGCTCAAGATGTTCGGTGGCGGGATGGGTGGTGGCATCGGTGGCTTCCTCAAGTCGCTCATCGGTGGCGTCTTCCAGACCGGTGGGATCGTCCCCGGCATGGCGAATGACCCCATGCTCGCCATCGTCCATGGTGGTGAGCGCATCCTGACCCCAGCGATGGGCGGCATTGGCAACATGCTGGGTGGCCTCAACCCCATGCACATGATGGGTGGGCTGCTGGGTGGCATCGGTGGCATCTTCAAGCATCTCTTCGGCGGTCTCTTCGGAGGCGGGGGAGGTAGCTGTGGTGGAGGAGGCGGCGGGGGAGGCGGCGGTCTCCTGGGTGGCCTCTTCGGTGGTGGTATCGGCGGGCTGCTGGGTCACCTCTTCGGTGGAGGCGGCGGGGGAGGAGGAGGCGGGGGCTTCCACATGCCCAACATCGGCGGCTTCTTCGGTCGCATCGGTGGTGACATCACCGGCTTTCCTCGTCACATTCTCGGTGACGTGACCGGCTTTGGTAATCGCATGGTCGGTGACGTGACCGGCTTTGGTCGTCGGGTTGCCGGTGACGTTGTCAGCATCCCCCGCCATGTTCTCGATGATGTCCTGGGCTTCGGTAGCAGGGTTGGTCACGATGTCATGGGTGGGATCCACCGGGGCCTGGGCTTCGGCAAGGACATCCTGAAGGAGATCCCCGGCCTGGGTGAGCTATTCGGTGGCAGCATCTTCGGAGCCGGTGGTGGTCTGGTCCATGGAGCCATGCATAAGGCTGGTGGCCTCTTCCATAGCGCCATGCATGGGATCGGTGGCCTCTTCAAGGGTGCGGAACACCTGGGTAGCGGTCTCTTGGGTGGCCTGGGCAGCGCGCTGGGCAAGGGCAAGGACTTCGTCTCCTCCCTGCTCATGGGCAAGCTGAGTGACATCAAGGACACGGCCCTGGGTGAACTGCTCAGCCCTGCTCCTGAAGGCTCTGTCCTGGCGAGCATCACGGCCAAGGGAGCGGCACCAGCGGCGCCCCACCCTGTCCTCACCTCTCAGCAGCAGGCTCCTGCACCGAAGCAGCACGCGCCCATGCCGCAGAAGACCACGCACCACAAGGGCGGGATCCTGGGTGGCATCGAGGGCTTCCTGGGCAGCGTTGGTGGCAGCATCCTGGGTGGACTCAGGGGCCTGGGTAGTGACTACGCCCAGTTCTTCGGGGGTACCCCCGCAGCCGCTGCCACTACTACAGGTGGCCCGACAGGGGCAACGGGACCGGCCACAGGCCCATCGGGCTACGTCTGGAGCTACAACCGTCCGACCGCCAACATTGCTGACTACTCCGGCATGTTCGCCACCCCTTCATCGGCTTCCGCCAACAGCCAGACATCGTCCGGTGGCAGTAGCCCTGCGGCTGGTGGCTCAGGTGGTACCGGGGCTGGTACGCCCACCAACCTGACCGGCAGTGGTAACGCCCAGCAGGCGTACAACTTCTTCATCGGCAAGGGTCTGAAGGACTACATGGCAGCGGGCATCGTCGGCAACATGGCTCAGGAGTCAGGGGTACAGCCCAACCAGTCGCAGATCGGTGGGGGCGGCGGTTATGGAGTCGTCCAGTGGACACCACCGACCGCCTTGCAGGCGTGGGCCAAGGCAAATAATCGTGACGTCACCAGCCTCTCCACCCAGTTGGATTTTCTTTGGTACCAACTGAACAGCACCGAGAAGGGTGCGCTGGCGATGCTGCAACAGTCGACCGACGCGTCCTCTGCTGCTCAGGCATTTGAGCAGGGCTTTGAGCGTGCCGGTATCCCAGCCATGGCGAACCGCATCAAGTACGCCCAAAACGTGCTGGCCTCCAAGGGTGCCAGCTATGCCCGTGGTAGCCAGTACATCGCCCGCTCCCAGCTTGCCTTGCTGCACCGTGGTGAGGCCGTGGTGCCTGCTGCCGACAACTACTCCGCAATCCCCTACAACAGGGGTGGTGCAGCGGGTAGTGGTGGCGGTCCCATCGTCCACCTCAACTTCAAGCAGGGTGCCATCGTCCTCCAGGTGCCTGCCACCTCCAGTCAGAAGGACATGGAGAACATCGCCAACCAGTTCATCGCCGCCGTGTCCAAGCCCCAAGTTCTTGCCGCCCTCAGGAGCAGCTAGTGCCTGACGCCTCCTCCGCTCCCCAGCAGAAGCCAGGTGACTCGGCTTACGCAGTCGCTCAACAGCAACTCAACAAGCCATATGTGTACGGCTCCCAGGGACCGGACACCTTCGACTGCTCGGGCCTCATGTGCTACTCGTACGCCCAGGGGCCGCACATGGACATCGGACGTGACACCACGTCTCAGTGGAACAACCAGACCACGCTCTCCACCTTCTTCGACGCCCTTCAGCCGGTGTCAGGTCAGCCCAGCAAGGATCAGCTAGCCAGCCAGATGGAGGTGGGGGATCTCATCCTCTACTTCCAGCCGGGGAACAGCGGAGAGTACGCCCACGTCAAGATGTACGCCGGGGGCGGGCAGACCATCGAGGCCCCGCATACTGGTGCAGTCGTCTGCATGAACCCCCTGGATCTGGTGGGTGACTCCACTGAGCCGTTCAGAGGGGTGAAGCGGCCCACTGGTGGAGGTAGTGCCGGTGGTCCGGCCAGTGGTGGAGGAGGAGGTGGGGGTGGGGGCGCCAACAGCAACCCAGGCGTCCCCACGGGCACCAATAAGGCGTTCCCTGGCGTTAAACCGGTAGCTGGAGCGCTCCCTGACCTGAGTACGGATGCGGGCAAGCAGGCTGCCATGGAGATCGCCCTGGCGGATCTCCCTGACCCCCGCAACAATCTGCCCTTCGACCCTCACTTCGCAGGCAAGACCGTGGCTGGTGGTGCGTCCAGCAACCAGTTCGGCCAGCCCGCCAGCGCTCAGTTCGGCTACATGCCCAACGACATCCTGGTGCGGGGCGGGATGATGGAGTTACTCACCAACACCGACACGTCCGGTGACCCGCTCAAGGCCACGATGAAGCAGCGCAAGGGTGGTCCCTTCGCCTGCTACTTCATGATGAACCCGCAGTCCATCGCCACCGACTGCTCGATCACCACCGACGCGACGGCCCCCTCTCAGACCGACCCCACGGCCCTCCAGGCTGGCCCCTACTGGGTGCAGAACCAGAGCATCAGCTTCACCCTGATCTTCAACCGCATGTACGAGGTGTACATGGGTGGGTTCAACAACCCCAAGGACGGCAGCCCCGGTCCCTCTGCCATTGGCTGTCGCTGGGACATCAGGGCGATCGAGCGACTCATGGGGGTCTACGACGCTCAGTCCCAGTACCCCGGCCTCAAGAAGGGCCAGAAGCTGCCTGGAGGAGCCACCGGCATCACCGGCCTGGGCACCTACGGAGCCGGTGACCGGCCACCCATGTCCCTGCCCATCCAGGTGGTCTTCGGCAGCCCACCCGGCAGCCCTGGCTGGGGCTATCAGTTCCAGGGTCTGATCTCCTCCCTGGACTACACCTACACGCTGTTCTCCAAGGACATGATCCCCATCGAGGCCACGGTCGACATCGGCATCATGCGGATGTACCTGCCCAACCTGTCGAGCGCCGACGTCATGAACCCACTGGTCAGTGACAAGGGTCAGTACGGCACCATCATCGCCCCAGGCCAGCCCTCTGGCTTCAACAACCCGAAGGCATTCAGAGGATGATCGTCAACGGCTCCAGGTACATGGGCAATCCGGTGGTGACGGTGACCGATGCCAACGGTGACAGCGCCCAGGCTGTGTACCGCTCCGGTTATCCCAATGTCCTGTCGAGTGGCTTCGTCTACTACACGGTGGTGGCCGGAGACCGCTTCGACCTCATCGCCGCCAAGATCTACGGCGTGCCCACTTTCTGGTGGCGCATCGCTGACGCCAACCCGGAGGTGTGGTACCCGGAGAGCCTTGTCGTCGGCACGATCATTAGGATCCCCCAGTGACCCAGGCCCTCAAGCACACACCAGGGGCCTACCCCCTCTTTGACCCAGGCGGCATCAACGCTCAGAAGACGGTGAACACGGTCAAGGTGATCATGACTGAGGGTATGCATGACATCGCCATCATCACCTTGAGAGGCGTGCCCCTCGACGTGCCGGAGCTACAGCCAGGCACCCCGGTGCAGATGCCCTACGGCTGGTTCCCCCTCGACACCGAGATGTTCTATGGCTACATCGACCATGTGGAGAACCACTACGACCGGGCCATCCCCACTGGCGTCAACTATGAGGACGTCGTCTGCGTCGGGGTGAGCTACGCGCTCAAGGATCCCTTCGTGGGGGCCTGGTCGAACGTGCAGTGTTCCACCCTGGTCAAGTTGGTGGCGCAGAAGTACTTCCTCTCGACGGTGGTGGAGGACGACGACGTCCAGTGGCCCTCGATCACCAGTCCTGGGGACTCAGCCTGGTGCTTCCTGACTGCGCTAGCGGCCAAGGTGGGCTACAGCCTGGCTGTGAACAAGAGCCAGATCCGCTTCACCTCTGTCGACCTGGGCATGAAGCGCTACTGGACTGGCATGCCGGTGTTCCACAGCCGCAACACCGTGGTGAACTTCGGGGACCAGTCCATCTCCAGGTTCAACTCTGTCCAGGGTGAGACCTTCCCCATCGCCGGTCATACCAAGGCTGTCCGCTCCATCAATGGCATGGACAGGAACGGCAACATCGTGGGCTGGGCTGACGATGGCAGCAGTCTGCCCAGTCAGTTAGGGAGGAACACCGTCTACCCCTTCTTCGGCCAGCAGGTCTCCGATCAGGTGGTGACCAGCCAGTCCCACGCCCAGGCGATCCTGGCGGGCATGACCCAGGCGAACCGGTTCAACTACCAGGCCACGGCCACCCTGGCTGGGCTGACCACGGTGAAGCAGGGCATGCCTATCGTCCTCCAGGGCATTGACTCCAACCAGGACGGTATGTGGTGGGTCCACGAGGTCACCCATAAGATCAGCACTGACGGCTACTCGATGGACACATGCCTGGGACGCGACTCCCTAGGTGACAGCGGTCATCGCCCCACCCAGGGGACAGCAGTGGCCTACACGCCGAACAACCCCTACACCTACACCGTCACCAACGTCCCGGCCACTCGCATGATCAACAAGCGTTGGCGTGCCGCTACCGCATCCAATGTCGACATCTGTTAGCACGCCAACCAGCACGCACTACGAAGGCGTCTACGCCGCCAGGGTCTACAACAATCGAGACCCGTCGAGCCAGGGACGCGTCCAGTTGTACATCCCTCAGATCTTCGGGTCCACCCCGGTGCCCATATGGGCGCCGCCCCTGGTCAACTCGCAGAGCCTGCCTCCGGTGGGCAGCATGGTCTGGTGCATCTTCCAGGGTGGTGATCCGGCCTTCCCCGCTTACCTGGGGTCACCCAACGAGATCCCCGACGCTGGCCTGCCTCAGGGAGGCACTGTTGGTCAGGTGCTGACCAAGAACAGTGCCGCCAACTACGCCGCCTCTTGGCAGACCCCCTTCGCAGGGCTGTCAGGTGGCCGTGCCCAGCTAGGGGCTGTCACCGTGACCAACTCCGGGGGCTGGGCTGAGATCCATGCCAATGTGCGGATGACCGTCACGGTCGGTCCCTCCGGTGTAGTGGATGTGTTCTATCAAGCCCAGGACGTCTATGCATCTGCGGGTATAGATTGCACCATTGGCGGCAACGTGGATGGTGGGGGTTGGAATGCCGTAGCTGGGCATGGCTTCAATGCGGCAAACACGGTCATGAATATCTTCGGGGTTCGCCAGTGGACAGGGCTTACTCCTGGTCCTCACACCTTCAGCATGGGATGGGCACCGACTGGGGCTGGTACCTTGACGATTAGCTCAGCCAGGGGACCGGGGGCGGGCACTGCCACCGTCTGCTTCCCCCGTTAGGCTTGTGACGTGATCGACGGCCCCCGCCCTGTGCGCCTGCAAAATAGTGGGGACATCTACCGTGAACTCGGCCCCAACTATTCCAGCCAGGAGCTACTGGTCACCGCAGCCCTGCGGACGGCCATGATCCCCGGCCAGGAGCTAGTGGCTGAGGTGCGCCCACCCATTGCGACTCTCGGAGTCCCCTTCCCACCCAGGTGGGGCTTCCCCACCTACCCGGAGCGCCAGGCGGGCATAGACGAGTGCCTGGACGCCCAGCGCAACTTCATGAACCAGCGCTACGCCCTCTCGGGCGGGGTCTCGGGCTGGCAGGGGGCGGCGCGTAACGTGGGGGTTGAGGAGGTCTGGTAGTGGCCTGGGAGTTTCACCACAGTTCGGGAGCGGCCCAGGGCATCGGCCCCATGGCTGAGATCGGCCCTGGTGGAGCGCACGCTGGCCGGGTGGTGGGCCTCATCCCAGCCCTCCACTTCATCGGTGACGTCGGTGCCCCGGCTGTCACCGCTCTCCAGGGAGCCAGGAAGAGGGCCAAGGACTTCAACGACGCTGAGACCTTCCGCATCGCAGGGGTGCGTGGAGGCAGGCCCGTGAGGACAGGCGGCAGATGGAGGCCACAGCCAGGTCAGGCTGGAGGGGCCAGGCCAATGCCACCCGGTCCCGGTCCAGGTGGTGGCGGTGCCTGGCCCTGGGGTGGTCCCGGTCAGCCAGGCAGGCCCCCACAGCCTGCCGGTCCTGATACTCGCCCCGGCGCCCCAAGTCAGGGCACTCTGTTCTAGGAGGACCATGAGTCAGTACAAAGACAGGAGCATGAACGCAGAGCTACTGGAGGGGACGGTGGATGGGACGTACAAGCGCTTCATCATGAACCGCTCCCTCTGGCCGGATCCTGATGCTCGCCTGGAGAAGGCTGACAAAATGGCGCTGAACCGTGGCGACTGTGGCTACGGGATTTTTGAGGCGCCGGAGAAGCGCACACCGGACGGTCGGTTCACTGCCTAGGCTCCTGGTCTGCCGGGAGTGCAAGACCATCGAGCAACTCCCTCTCTATGACGGCCCGCCTCAGCTTGAGGCCCAGGATCCCATCCTGGATCGGGTGGTGCGTCAGCACGTCCAGAAGCATGGTGACATCAACCCGGAGGTCGCTGCTCTCCTGGTGGCGTCAGAAGATCCCTGCAACTGCGGTGAGAAGCAGATGGTGGGAGTGAATGGAGCCAGCCTGGGTCGATCCAGGATCTTCGGGCGGCACACCTTTTGGGAGGGTCACAAGGACGAGATCCTGAAGGGCCTGGGTGAGCGCTGGACGGGCCTACACCCGGAGTTCTACGCCACCAAGGACACCTATAAAGAGGATGCGATGCGGTGCTACAACATCCATCGCCGTCCTCAGGGCACTGACTGCATTGACTGGCACGATGACGGGCGCCGGGTAACTCCTTCCACATGGAAGGGGCGCGAGGTCTACCTTTGTGACTTCTGCCCCGTGGCCTCGTCAGTGACCACAGCCCAGCGAAAGCTGCTCCACATGTATGACCGTCAGCCAGGTGAAGTCGATTGAGTATGAACGGATCAGAGCCAGAGCCAGAGCAGGTTCTCTGCTTGTTCATCGTGGTGGTGGACCTCGACGGCTCCTCCAGGGTCGTTCTGAACCCTGTCCAGCGGTTCGTGGCCCAGCGCGAGGCGACGGCCAAGGATGTCTATCCAGCGGTGATGAACGTGGCGGCTGACTTCCAGGGTCTCAAGACTGCGGAGGCTGTCATGAGCTTTCAGCAGCAGATCGCCCGCCAGATCCAGGAGAACCAGCAGGCTGAGGAAGAGAGGAACTCGGGATGAGCTATCAGGGGATCGCTGATCTTGCCAAGGATGCCATCTTCCAGTCACGGGTGGAAGCCTGTGTCCTGATCGAGTGCCAGGAGAACCTGGACATCCCTGACGAGCCAGACCAGCAGAACTGTGCCTATGACGCTCTACGGGGATCGACCCACGTTGTGACTGGCTTCATCCGCATCGTGGCCCAGGATCCCAACATCATCAGCAAGGCTCAGCCTGGAGGAGGCAGGGCCGCTCCTCCTCCTGTTGACTACGTCCCTCCCGATCAGTCCCTGCTCGCTGACTCTGACATCCAGGCGTCGGTGAAGGTAGCTTTCCCCATCGTCTCCAGCATGTGGTACAACTCGGACGGCACGCCCTGGGGAGGGGCTGTCGGTGAACCACCACTGATCACCCAACCCACTGGACCTCCCACCTTAAACACCCCCTAGAGGCCCCTACAGCCGCCTGTGACCGGCTACAGCCGACTTTGGGTAGTCCAGCCCTCAAACCACTGGTAGGCGTCCTCCAGGGGCACTGAGGTGTCGTGGTCATGCCCGCAGACCCAGTCACCCCACCGGTCCTTGAAGCAGGGCGGTAGCTCCCCGGCGTCAGCCACGAGGAAGGTGCGCCCGGAGGGTCGTAGCTGCTGGGAGGTGACGACGCCCTTCTGTGTCGCCACTAGACCCGCTTCTCCACTACGACCACCTCTCGCCGGTCAGGGAGGAGCGCGCCGATGTACCAGCACACCACGAAGAAGAACCCCAGGATGAACCACAGCATGTGGCGCTTCCGAAAGCAGATGAAGGCGCAGAAGATCCCGAAGCCCCAGATGAGGAACACCAGGAGGTAGGTGCTGATGGCGAACCCGGAGTCCCAGACGCTGGCGAGCATCAGGTGTAGGTGAAGCTGGCTGCCTTGTAGGCGTTGCCGTTGGGGCCGGAAACCGACACGCCCAGGATGCCTGGGCACTCCCCAGCAGGAGCCACACAGGTGATCGAGGTGGCACTCACTACCACCACGCTGGAGGCAGCGCGCCCGCCCACCGTGACGGTGGCCCCGGCAGCGAAGCCGGTCCCGGTCAGGGTCAAGGCAGTGCCCCCAGCCGTTGGACCGGTGGCCGGGGCCACCGTCGTCAAGGTGGACGTGGAGGCAGGCAATAAGGCAGCAACCGCCGTTAACTGGTTGCCCACCAGGGTCTGCTCAGCCTGGAGTCTCGGCTTGATGCCACCCGCTGTCCCCAGGTTGGCGTTGTTCACCGTGTTGGTGGAGCAGTCGGTGCGGTTGGCGTTGGCCGGTCCCGCTGTGTCCGGTGCGTCAGGGAAGGCAGTGGGGCTGAGCGCCACGCCCCCAGTGGGCTGGGTCGAGGGAGCCAGGGAGTGGTTGTACCCAGCCCCGTCCTGGGGGGCGTTGGTCTGATACCGGGCCACCGGCATGACCGATAGCTCCTGGGGGTAGAGGTGGGTGGTGACGTTGTTGGGGTCGTAGCCGTAGGCGGTCATGGCGTGGCCGTGATGACGGTGATGTCCCGGTTGAGACGATCGCTCTGACCCTGGAGCCTGGCCTGCTCAGCAGCCAGGGCAGCCTGGGCGCAGGACGTACGACTGACAGCCCCCGTAGGAGGTACGTCACCGAAGGAGGTCTGCCCGCCCGCTCCGTTGGCGCTCGGGATCAGGGGGGACGAGGACCACGTTGCCCCGGAGGTGTCCACGATGGAGGGGAGGAAGGGGTTCTTGCTGTAGAGAGCCGCAGCGTTCTGGTTGGCGGGCATCTCCAGCGGGTTGACCGTGTACGGCCCGGTGTAGGCGGCGGGCATGATCCTCCTAGGTGAACGTGTAGGTGGGGCCGTTGAGGGTGGACATGTCAGAGAAGGAGATCTTCACTGTCTGTGCGCCCGCAGCCACGCTGGCTGAGGTGGTACAGGTGACGCTGGTGGCGCTCACTACGACCACCTTGGCGGCGTCCTTGCCGATGTTGACCTTCCTGGCCGTGGTCAGGTTGGTGCCGGTGATGGTGAGGGGTACGGCAGACCCGTGAGCGCCCGACGTCGGGGCCACTCCGGAGGCTGTGGCTCCTGCCGCTGTCCCCTGGCCCGCCTTGCGGGGGTCATTGGAGGCCAGGGCTGAGTTCGCCTGGGTGGTGCGGTCAGGGTTGAGCGTGGCGTCCAGGGTGACCTGATCCGGGAAGGCATTGGTGAATGCCTGGGCCGCTGACTGAGCGACCGGAAGCTCCAGGGGGTTGAGGAGGTACGGCGCAGGCATTAAGCCTTGGCCTCTACCTTCTCTGCCTCCTCCTTCACCTCAGCCTCAGCCTTCTGAGCCTCCCTCTCGGCTGCCGCCTTGGCCTGGGACTGGTTGTACTCCTGGAAGTCTGCGCTCCCACCCAGGCGGGGATCGTCGGTCACCCCAGCCATGGCCTCCTGGACGGCGTCCTGGTGTGCCTGGATGTTGGCCTCAGCCTGGGCCTTGCGCTCGTCGGAGATGGGCGCCTCCGGATCCACGGCCACGTTCCCAGTCGCCACGATGGAGGCAGCGGCAGCGGTGTTGGCGGGAAGCTCGTACGGGGAGAGGACTTGCTTGTAGGGATCCACCACCTCAGGAGGGGCGGGCTGCTCCTCCGGGGGGGTTACCTCGTCTTTGGCCTCAGCCTGGTGGGATGACCTGCGATGTGGATGCTCTTGCTCATCTGCCATGTCCATAGTCTTACCCGTGGCACCTGGGGGGCCTTGACCACCCAACTACGCTCCTGCTATGGCACTGATTCTCTTGGCAGTCTGGCTCCTGACCCGCTCCAACATCGGCGCAGTGGCTGCGGAGGCCCTCCCGGAACTAGCTGGAGGTGCTGAAGCGGGTGGTGCTGCGGAGGGTGGCGGCATGATGAAGGACTTCAACGACATGCCCTTCGGAAAAATCGCTGGGTCGATGGGTGGGAAGCTGATCCACACCATCACCAGTGCCATCGGTACCCATGGGATGGATGAGCGGGTGAACGAGGGGCCAGTAGGCACTCTGGCCTGATTTTTTAGCCAGAAAATACGAGAGGCCCCCCGATGGGGGGCCTTCTCGATGGCTACATGGCTACCACACCATGACCTACCGACACCCACTCGCAAGGAGGAAAGGATCAGGTGGCGTGGATCACAGTATCAGGTCTTAGCTCGCCTTGCTACGCACCAGCCTGCGTGGTGCCAGCACATGCTCCTTGACCGTGCGTTCCTTGCCCTCAGAGTCCAGCCTGGTGTGTTCCTTGACCACCAGGCGCCGCTCTGTGAGGCCCCTCCTGGTCAGGGTCTGCTGGATGTACTGGTAGGGCCAGTCCTCAAGATCACGAGATATTTCCATGATTCCCTTGCCATCTAGGAACATAGCGACGATGGCCTCATCCCTGGGCTGGGACTCCTGCCACTTAGCCATGGGGGAGTCCGCACAGTCCTCGCTGCACCAAAAAACGAACCGTCCTATGCGGCGTCGGTGGCCCATGAACACGCCGCAGCAGCGGCACCTCATCTCCAGTAGCTCGTCGTTGGGTTCATTAGCCATCAGCTATGCACCTTCCTCAGGGCGGCGATGACCTCGTCCAGTGCGGACTCGGGGAAGACCGCCCCGCTCATGTTCTCACCGTTGGGGAGCAGGTTGATACCGACCCTGATGTAGTCGTCGCTGGTGCCGTTGGGGATGCGCGTGATACGCACCTCCCGGCTGTCGCCCAGCCTCACCCTGCTCACGATCTTCTGCTTCATCTGTGTGTTAGCGCTTGACATTGAATATCCGATCTTTCTCTATGAGGGGCAGATGCTCTGGCCCCTTGACTGATGCGGAGACGGTGGTCTCCCTGTAGTTGCCGTGCTTGTCGATCCAGCGGCGCTTGTGTTCCCTGGACCGCCAGCGATGAGTCCACAGGACAGTCTGTGGAACATGGTCCGGGTCGACGTGCCTGGGCGGGGGATCTTCCGCCCTCAGGTCGACCACGGTTACCTCTGAGAGGGGGCTGTGTGCCCTCTGGAGACGCTTCAGCATGGGACGGTCAGCCCGCATGCGATGGGGGATCTGTTGCTGTACGAACTCCCACAGGCTGATCAGGAACCCGTTGAACCGGTCCATGCTCTGCACCGTGGAGGGCAGGTTCTGGACCATCATGTCCCGCTCTTCGGGGGTGGTGTCGTTGGGGTCACCTAGCTCCTGCATGCGGAAATCATCCGCCGTCAGGTTCCTGATCTTTTTCCCCCAGGCCCACGGCATGATGTGGAACAGGGGTAGCTCGCAGGTCTCGTAGGTGGGCTTGCCGGTGCCGTTGTAGTCCAGGGTGTTGATCTCATCCAGTGGGTCACGGGCATCGCTGAACTCCACGATGCTCACCCCACCCCGCTCTTCGGACCACAGGATGGCCTTGACTGAGCAGACCCGGCCACGCGTGTCGAAGAGGTGGATGGGCTTCTCCAGGTAGATGAACCCCCTGGGGCAGGGCAAGTCCTGGTACTCGATGGTCTCGTGTTCGTGGGCCTCGTACACGTCGGTGAAGTGCCAGAGCCGGTCGATGATCTGATTCCTCACATAGAAGGTCTCAGCGTTGTCGAGCCTGCTCACCAGGAAGGTGTCGACGGCCTCGCCCATGGTGGAGCGGAACTGTCTGATCTGGAACTCAAAGGCGTCAGCGAAGCTGTGCCGGTGGATGCTGTGCTTCCAGAAGCGGATGAGATCGACCTGCTGCTCCAGCACGTCGATGGGTCGGTAGACGCTCGCCATCAGGGCCACACCGCCTCAGGGTGACGCTCGATGAAGGCCAGCCGGTCCTTGTTGAAGGGCACCCACTGGGGCTGGCCGGTGCGCTGGATCTCCTGGGCGATGGCGTAGTACTCGTCGTAGAGCGCCCGCTGCTTGTTGCGCTTGATCAGGTACCACACAGCGAAGATGGGCAGGACCAGGAAGACGAAGACCGCATCGACCCCGCAGATGAGGGGGCCGACGATGGCTGAGATCAGGAACGTGGTGTACCACTTGGTCCACACGTTCTTGCTCTCTTCCATGAGTCCCTGGGCGCCGAAGGGATCGACGTAGCGACCCAGCACCGCACGCCCGTTGACCCACCGATAGGTGGGGGCAGGAGGCTCAGGCTGGCCTCGCAGCCTGGCCCAGTAGTCCTGGGAGTCGAGTAGGTAGTGGTCATAGTTTGGCTGTGGTAGCAGTTGCATCATGGTCTCATTCTATCGCATGGATGAGCGAACGCAGGTAGGTGGCAGGGATTTCTCCCTGCCACCATGTACCTACGACTTGCGAACCTCCCTGATGTTGGTGGTGCAGTTGCGGAGCCTGGCGCCCAGGCGACACGTCCACCTGTTGTAGGAGTCAGAGAGGTGGTCGGCCTCCCAGTTGTGAGCGAACTCGTGGATGAGTAGCTCGTCAATGTCCTCCTGGGACGCGTCCTGGGGCCAGCGCTTGCCCAGGTAGCGGAGGTTGAAGATGATCTCCCGGTTCCCCCACATGGCACGGGCGTTCGGCCCAGCCAGGCCCTGGTTGTAGAAGTTGACCTCAGGCTCAAAGCCCAAGAGGAACTCGCCCACGGCCCTGGTGTAGGTAGCCAGGCTGACCATGCCAGCGGTCCACTCCACCTCTTCGATGGGAGGCATGCCATCGAGAGACGTGGGCACGCCCACCTCGATGACCTGGCCGCTGGGCTTGGCGATGCCCTCGCCCTTCATGCGGTCCCAGGTGTCGCCGGAGTAGCTGCGCCCGTAAACGATGCGCCGCCCCTCATCCATGGCCCGCTTGTTGGCCTCCGGGTTGGACGGGTCGAAGCTGACAGCGTCCTCGCCCCACACGGTGTCCCAGTGGGTCTTCAGGGCCTCAGCACTGGCCTTGGGCAGCGCGTCCTTGACCCAGCCAGCTTGCAGTTCCTCCACAGTCAGCAGGTCATGCGTGGCATTGAAGGCCACCTCGTTGAGCCGACGCAGATAGGAGGGGCGCACGTTGTCACGGGCGCTGTTCAACGGCACCTTTTGGTTGACGTTGATGTGGAACTTGCCGGGGTGGCTGACGACAGGCACGCCCAGTTCCATGATGTGAGGATCCTGGTTGGGACCAGGCTCAAAGATCTCCACCACGGTCTTGCGGGTGGACTCTTTCATCTCCCCGTCCTTGTTCCAGAACACAGTGTCGAGCGACTCGCTGACCGTGCGGACTGGCGTCGGGCGATCGACCACCTTGTCGTTGAAGCGGAAGGTGACCTCCTGCGGAGGGATGATGGTTGCGACCAGGCGGCGGAACTCGGCTGCCTCCTTGACGTTCAGCTTCAGGCGAGCCGTCAGCTTGGTGCCCAGGCTGGTCTTGGCCTCCTTGTCCTCAGTGCGACCGTCCAGGTTGAAGGTGACGGTGCCCGTGGTGGAGGCGATGGTGAGGAAGGCTTCCTTGCCGTCGCAGCAGATGGCGATCAGTTCCTTCTCGCCTTGTCCGAAGCGACCACGAAGCGAGGTGTCCTCACGCCGCTCAGAGGCAGCGAAGAGGGTCCACGCGTCCTTCAGGCTCTTGAAGCCGTCCGGGTCGTTGTCCTCGACAGTCAGGTCAGCCCAGCCATCCTTCTGCGCGAAGGTGACGTGGATGACGGTGGTGTTAGTGTCTGCCGCATTGGACCAGCCCTCCAGGAGGATGCGAGCCTTGCCTTTGTTCTGCAAGGTCTGGCGGTACCCCTGGAGATCTATCTCCAATACGTTTGGGTTATGGGTGGTATTTGCCATGCATCTAAGCTACCACACATCCATGTCACATACAAGTCACCCCCAAACCGTGTGAGCTGTGACATGCGTCACATCAACCCGATCCACACAGGTCTGCTCGCTGTGCTATGCTAGAGGGATGACTCAGTTCACTCCTGAAGTCCACACCTACGAGGATGACTTCCCCCGTTACCTTGGCCCGCCCCCGGTCGCCAACTACACCGGGGAGAAGCTGACGGCTGACGGCCCGCCCACCATGCTGGTTCAACTGGACCAGGGTGCTTTTTGGGCACTGTGGGAGCTACTGGAGAAGGAAGCCAAGCATCGCTTCCCCGCAGCCAAAGCTATCTCTTCCTATGCGGCTCTGCTCCGGGCAGTCAAGTCGTTCCGGACCTGCTACTGGTCGCATAACGTGCCACCTGAGCCGCCCAGCAACGGGCCACGTCGACTAGTCAGGAAGCCACGCAAGTGAGTCAGTTCTATGAGACAGACCCCGATGACCCGGAGGCTCCGACCCTCCTGGACGAGTACAACGGGCTGAAGCCTGGTGACCACGTCCTCTACCAAGTGGATGAGTGGAGGCAGCCAGACGGCAGCTACAAGACCGGAGGCATGGACCCTCCCCTGGTCATCACTGAGCTTGTCCACCTGGGTGACGAGTTCGTGACTGCCATCATCAACAACGGGCAGTGGGAGGTCAACGCAGACAACCTGACCCTAGAAAAATCTGAGGGGTTATAGGGTCTGACTGGGTAGTACCCTCCAGTCTCGGACGGTGTGGAACAGAGGTGCGGTGCCCTAACCTAGGAAGGGGGCACAGCAAGGGCCACATCATGTCGGTAGGGGATAGGCCGACGCTTAATCAGGGATGACGTTCTCCAGCATGCCCAGGCTGGCCTCCAGGCTGATCCTGGCCTCGCGTAGCTGGTCTAGTTGGTACTCTCGGCCTTGACTGCCGTTCCGGTACCGGGAGATCGCCTGGCCCGCTGTCATGAGGGCCAGGTCGACCTCAGCCACGATCTCCGGCTCCCTCAGTGAGGCTGAGCGGTCGCGTGCCTTCTTCCAGTAGCCGACGTCCCGTCTGTCCTGCCGCCAGGCTTTAAGCGGATTCGCCACTTGCCGTCTTGCCTATCCGGACGAGACGACGTGGTTGTGGCTGAGGTAGCTCAGTGATGGTCGCTAGCTCTTCGACCGGCTTGGCCTTCCGCTCTCGTGCCCTCACTCGCTTGGCTCGCTCTCGCTCTAGCTCTCGCTGCCGCCTCTTGTCGGCAGCCATGGCCTCTCTGGACCCAGGCATCAGACCGTCCTTCCTGGGCCTCCCACGGCCTCGTACAGCCCCGTCGAGGACGTCCTTGGCCTGGGCACGCCTATCCGCCTCTGTACGGCCCTGTGGAGGATCCTGGAGGGAGAAGGCAGCCTTGGTGAACTCATGTCGAGGCCCGTACCGCAGCTTGGAGCCAGGCACGGTGAAGTCGACAGTCTGTCTGACGTGAGAGTCCCTCGATCCCACTGGTAGGACGAAGGCAGGGTGCCTGCCCATCCGCACCTGGATCTTGATGTCGTCGTAGGCCAGGGACATGGCGTCTTGGACATGAAGAGGAACCGATGTAGTCGGCCCGGTGTTGAAGAACGCCTCAGCCCACTGTTTAACGTCAGCTTCGGTCTTGATGGGCTTGTTGAGGAGTCCCTTGACTCGGATCCCCAGCTTCTCTAGTTCGGGCAGGGTCTCAGGAAAAGCAGCCAGTAGAGCCAAGACGTTCTGCCTTAGCTTTTCCACCTTGGCCGGGTCTGCCGCAGTCTCTACGCCAGGCCAGACGATAGCTGTATTTCGATAAAAGGCCCACTCGCCGTTGTCAAACACTGGGATCACTCCGGCCCGCCCAACCTTCACCGGTTCCCCAGTGAGCTTCTGCCAAGCCTCAGTTACGTTCAAGTCCTCTCTCCAAGTCGCTCGCTCTGGCTACGACATCACGCCAGTCCTTCTCAGACGGCGCGTCGCTCAAGATACGGGGTTCCTTCCCACGAATCCAGACGCCGACTGCACTAGCACGATGTTTTCTGTGGAACATGATACCCAGGCCCCTACGCCAGGGAGCCGTGATTTCCCTGGTGAGTGCCACCGTCACGGGCCAGTGGCCCTGCCGTGGCTCGCCTCGCCAGAAGTAGAAAATCCAGAGTGACTTGGTGTTGTCAGGAACTGAGGCCGGGTCCGGGAGGTTGGGTAGTACCCACAGATTTTCCTCCGGATCGTCGTAGTCGTCGGGGTGGATCTCCAAGAGGTTGGGCCTCGTTCTCCTCTAGGGCCTTGTCGATCTCAGCCAGGATCTGGTCGATCCTCGACGGCAACTTCGGCTTGGGTGGCTCTTTCTCTACTCCCCGACAACGCTGCCCCATCCGCCTCTCCCGTATGGATAGCCGTTCAGCACCGAGTTGATGTAGCGGCCTGGGGACTCCACGCGCTTGAACCGAGTCCAGATGCCCGGAGGCACCTCGTCGTAGTGCCAGGGGGTGCCGTCCCGGAAGATGACCTCCAGCCGTCGCTGAGTCCTGGAATACCGGGCCTGGAGGGTCCGGGGCCTGGGTGGGTTGATGGTCCGAGTGGGCCAGTAGAAGTCCCAGTCGGGCATCGGACTGGGACCGAACGGGCCTTGCATGCCATGTGGCTCAGTGGCGTCTGGTCCCGTCGTCTCGGTGGGGAACGGGAGATCCGCCTGGACCCACTCGGGTATCTCTTCCTCGACGCCCGCAGCCTGAGCCTGGCGGATGCTCCTGATTTTCTGTGACCGGAACCGTTCCTCCCGCTCCTGACGGTAGGTGGATCCCTTCTGTTGGTAGAGCCGCTCGCCCTTGACCTTGGCGAAGCTGACGCCCCTCCGGCGCGCTTCAGCCCGGATGGACTCGCTCTCAGGCATGGCTGGTTAAGGAGACGTCAGCCCTGGGATAGCTGGCCTCATGGTGGGCACCTGTGCCCCAGCCGAGTTCGCCACGAACTCCTTCTGATCCACCCAGCCGCCGAAGGGGTCAGTCGGCTTGATGGTGGTGGGCGTGGCTGAGTAGGGCGGGATCGAGGTGGCCGGGTTGATCAGGTCGGTGATCGGCCCCACGCCGGGGAACGGCGTGTTCGGCACGTAGGGGGTGCCAGGCGGGTTGGGGGCTGTCGGCAATGAGCCGCCGCCCTGGTTCGTCCAGGCCCTCCAGTCAACTACTCCCATTTCCGCTTCCTTCCTTCACTGTTCTGACGGGTGTGCCCTTTTCCTGGGCCAGCTTCTGCCTGATGACGTAAAGCTCCGTGAGTGTGTTGTCCACGAGGTCGATCTGACGGCCCCGGTCCTCTGACTCCTGGACCTCCTGTAGCTCGCTCAGGACGTTCCTGAGTCGATGCTGCCAGGACATGATCGGCACCTTGGGCTTACGCGCCGCCGTCATGTGTTCCTGCTCAAAGTGGGCCTGGACGTCATGGTGGATAGCGGTGTTGCAGAGGTAGCAGAAGCCACTCAGCACCTGGGCGTCAGACACGAGATCCAGCCTAGGTGGCCGGGGTGCGCCCACCTGGGCCACCTACGCTTGAAGCGTGTCGGTCCCCTTCAACACGAAGCAGTTTGAGGACAAGCCCAACCCGAAAATGCCAGCCACCACGGTGCGCCTGGACAAGGTCGTAGCCACCCAGCGGTACCTGGACCCGGCCAAGGTCCAGAGCATCGCCAAGAAGGGCGCCTACGACGGCACTGACCCCCTGGTCGCCAAGCACAACGGCAGGTACTACGTCCTCGACGGCCACCACCGGGTAGGAGGCGCCCTGGAGCGGGGTGACACCAAGATCCGGGTCCGGAGGGTGAAATGAAGAAGCCTCTTGGTCGGACGCCGAAGGCTACGAACTGGAGCAGCTTCTACGACTCTGCAAACGGCTCACGCGATCCCGGAGAGTGGCCCAGCCCCCTGAGGGAGTCTTGGGAGACCCACTTCGGCCAGACCCAGCCCTACCCCTACGGCCCGGACAACATCCACAGCAAGGGGTCCAGAGCCAGTCAGTACACCTCATGAGTACGGTCCTGATCAGCATCGAGGGAGTGCTGGGGGATTATTCCACCCTGAACGGGTTTTATCCCATCCCTGACGGGGTCAAGCTGGCCCACGCCCTCCGGACGGGCTACTCGATGATGCTCGGGACCGTCCAGGCTGACCACGTCGCTACGGAGCATTGGCTGCTGGTCAACGGCATGACCCAGCCTGCCTTCTACCACCGGCTCCTGGTCCGGAGTCCGGAACAGGCGGATATGTCCGATTCTGAGCTACGGGCTGACCAGGCTGCCTATCTACGCCGGGAGGGCCATGACCTGGGCCTGGTGGTCTCGGCTGACCCGGCCACCATCCTCCTGGTGACCGAGATGGGCATCCCCTGCCTGCTCTTCACCAACCCGTCCTACCGGTGGGCCGAGTACCGCCCTGACAAGAAAAGACTGCCTCGTCCCTGGCAAGAAATAGACGAGGAAATAACTCGCCAGAGGGAGTTAAAAGCCACCGATCCACGCCTCACTGAGCAGGAGCCAGAGCGCATATGAGTGCCGGAGCTTTGTCGAACCAGCAGTTCAACACCGAACGCAGCATGATCGAACAAGGGAATGCCGACGAACTGACCACCAGGGTTCGTGGTATTCAGCACATGACGTCGAACGTGTTTCGCCCCTCATTTTCCAACGACCTCACCACGGTTCGGGGCATGCCGTCTGGCACCGAGTTCGGTGGTGAGGGGGGCGGTCGCAACATGATGCCGTGGAGTGAAGAGGGTGGAGAGGAAGAGTGAGTGACCAGCCTCTTCGACCCCCGCCCGGATCCTAGGGCACACCTCAAGGAGCAGCCCTCCCTCTTCGACCAGAGGCAGGTCAAGCCCCGCTCGGACATCCGCTACCAGCGTGGCTACACGCCGGAGCGGATGCGGGAGGTACGCGCCGCCACGCCCAACGTCAGCATCCCCACCTACGGGGAGGTGCCAGGCCCGCCCACCAAGGAGCCGTGCCCCCACTGTGGGGGCCGGGGAGAGAACCCCACCTTCCGGGTCACCGGGGACATGCTGACCAGCCCAGTCACCCAGGCCCACTGGAAGGAGAGGGGCATCACCCACAACGGGGTGGTCGCCACCGCTCCTGGGACGTGCTGGTCCTGTGGAGGCAAGGGCACCACCCAGGTGGCCCAGCAGACCAACCGGGGGATGGCTGCCTCCCTCGATCACCCCTTCTACCAGCCTGGGGGCCACGGGGAGCGGATGATGCGGGAGGCCATCGCCCGCTCGACGGTGCCAGCCCAGCACCTGGAGGGTCTCCAGTCCATCGAGATCCCGGCAGAGCGCAAGCTGGGCACCGGCAGCATGAAGAACGTCCTGGGCCTCTACACCGGCAAGAGGGGCCAGGGCACCGGCAAGGTGCGGCTGTACCCGGTACCGGCCAAGACACCTGGGCGTGGGGAGCAGAAGGGTCAACGGCTCATCGAGGACATGGACAAGCCGTCAGCCGCCCTTCGGCAGGCTGGCAAGCCCACCTTCGTGCCCAAGGCTGGTCACCGGCAACGCCAGCAGTCGGAGGCCACCCTGATCCACGAGATCGGCCATCACGTCTCGGAGTCACCGGCTGGACCGGCTGAGGAGGCTCGGGCTGACCGCTACATGGTCACCCACTACCGGCCTGATCCCAGGGACGTAAAGGCCGGGCGCGCCCTTAATGCCAACCGTACGACGTACCTGTCTCGCCTGGGTGGTCCCTACACCAGAGGCCAGTTTGAGGAGACCCAGTCGCCGGAGCCGAAGCCGCCCAAGCAGAAGAGGGTCAACGTCAGGCGTGCCCTGCTCAACCCTAAGTACGGCCCATGACCGTCCTAAGCTCCCAGCAGTTCCCCGTGGAACCATGGCAGACGACGAACCCGCCACCCTTTGCGGAACGCAAGCTCAATCCAGAGGCCATCGCTCAACGGCAGTCGGCCAGGGACTGGATAGGCAAGAATGTCGAGTCTTCGGTGGAGCCTACGGAACACGAAGGCTCGTATGTCATGAGTTCAGCAGGCATCAACTCTGCCATCCGACACAAGGACGCTCCTCCGGAGTTCATGAAGCAGATCGCCCCGGTTATCGAGGGCATTGATAAGTCGATTGCTGGCAGTCATGTGAAGGTCAATACGACGGCCTTCCGGGGTCAGCCGAAGTCGATCCTGGCAGGGAGAAAGGTGGGTGACGTCTACAGTGACGAGGGCTTCGGCTCGACGTCGCTGCTCCATCGCACGGCGGCCAGCTACGCCGGTCATGAGGGTGAGACCGTCGAGGTGCGTATCCCCAAAGGCACTGAAGCCAGCGCGCCAACGATGGAAGTCAACCGGAGGATGACTGAGGGCCGACGTGAAGGGAATGCGGACCAGGAGATCCTTCTCGGTCGTAATAGGCAATATCGAGTTGAGCGTTTAGGGCCACATCCCAGGGTCAGCGTGGTGCCCCGTTACACACAAGGCAAGCTGTTTTGAATGAGCCAGCGCGCCCTGAACACTGAGCAGTTCGGCTTCCTGTTCCACGGCTCGACTCATCGGGAGATGGGCGGCAAGCCCTACCACACTGTTGAGGTCTGGCCCAGGGAGAAGCTGGAGTCGGAGTACGCACAGATGCACCCAGGGGAGCGGCTCCGGGATCCCCGATCGGCTGACCCCGCCCAGGCCCCGGCTGCCTCGCTCTCCTGGCACCACCGCTCCGGGGAGATCCTGGGGCTGTACACGAACCCGGAGCATCAGCGTCAGGGCATCGCCACAGCCATGTTGGGGGAGGCTCGCCGGATCGCCGGAGACACTCGTGGTGTGACCCAGCCCAGGCACTCGGAGCATCGCACTGACTCAGGAGAAGCCTGGGCCAGGTCGACTGGGGACCGCCTACCCCGGAGGCGCCAGTGAGCTATGAGGCGCGCTGGGGTTACGACGAGTACACGCACAAAGAGGTCATCCCGAAACGGCCACCATGGCGTTGGCGGGTCGGCCCAGTCACCGAGAAGTTGCTTCAACCAGTGCCGGGACCGCCCGGTCGACCCCCAACAGGAAGAGAGGACATCCTCATGCAACTGACCGCTGACCAGCAGGTCGAACTCTCCATCACCGGAGAGGACGCCTATGGCAACCCAGTCACCATCGCCGGGGACACCCAGTGGAAGTCTTCGGACACGTCCATCGTGACGGTGACGGTCCATGACCCCTCCCACGCCACGGCGGTAGCTGTCGGCCCGGTGGGATCCGCTGCGGTGACGGTCTCCAACGACGTCAACCAGGACGGGACCGGTGACTACATCGGCTCGCTGGCTATCGACGTGGTGGCCGGTGTCATGACTGAGATCGCCATCGTGGCCGGGACGCCGGAGAACAAGCCAGCCTGACCATGACCGACGCCCTGGGTCGCCAGTGGGCTGGCACCACGCTCCACCACATGGTGGGTGACTACGTAGAGAGTGCCGTCCGGGCGGGCAAGGTCACCCGCCTGGAGAGGCTACGTGGCCTCTCGGAGTCGTTCGCCAAGCAGGCCACTGACATGCCCTACGTGCGTGGTGACCTGGGCCATGGCTTCGGCTCTGTGCAGTCTCAGATCCGCCCAGGGGCCAAGGTGGTCCTTCGGGGTGAGGACGAGGAGCATGGGGACGAGGACATCACGGTCAGGCCCTCCCTGTGGAAGCCGGAGCATTTCCACGAGTACGACATCCACAACCCCAGGGCGGTCTCCCGGCTGTCGGCAGGCCCTCAGTTCACCGGGGCTGACCTGGCCCGCAAACCTGAGTCCCACCGACTCAAGTCCTGGGCCGACAACGAGTTCTACCACCACACCTCAGAGGCAGCCGCCCACGACATCATGGGGCGGCTGCACCAGGGCAAGCCAGGGCTGCTGGTGTCCAGGACCGGTGACACCGGGCCGGGGATCTACACCTCTGCTGACAAGACCGCCTGGCAGTACATAGGCCATCGTCGGGAGCATCCTGGCTACGAGTTCGCCCTGCACCTCCACCAGTCCAGTGGCAAGCGGTCCCTGGGGACTGGCCCAGGAGGGTCAACCATGTGGGATCCGGATCCGCCCAAACGCGTCGAGCAGATGTGGCGCCGCACCAGCCGTTACGACTACCGCACGGGCCGGGGCATCGACCCCAACTTCTGGCGTCAGCACGGCTACGACACCTTGGCCCTGGGAGGCAAGGAGACCGTGGTGACGCACCCCCGCCAGGTACAGGTGCTGAGGGCCACTGACAAGGCCACGGGCCTGGTGACTCACTTCCAGGACCAAGCCTTCCGCCACCTCAAGCCTGAGGCCCAGGTGGAGGAGCGCCACTACTCTCCCAGGCAGGAGAGGAACTGATGAAGGCCCCGCCGCCCCGCACGGGGGAGATCACCTACGGTCCTGCCCACGTCAGGATCAATCAGGTCTCTCCCGGTCATCACTACCTCCACAACCTGTGGGTCAACCCTGACCAACGAGGCCATGGGATTGGCACTCACCTCATGCACCAGATCCTGGAGGAGCATGACAAGGCCCACTCCCGGATCACCCTGCACACGGCCAGGCCAGAGCTTGTCCAGTGGTACAGCAGGATGGGGTTCCATACGGTGGAGGAAGACGAGCTAGGGACCAAGATGACGAGGGCACCCCACGAGTGGACGGCGCTTCATGAGTATCCATAGGCTGGAGCTTTATTTCGCCGGGGCAGAGGTGCCCACCTGGCGCAAGCTATTGCGCGAGGAGAAGGCCCCTCATGTGGCTATCAACTACATGCACCTGAAGCCTCGATTGCCACAGAAGAAGCAGTGGCTACTGGTGAACAACTTCCCCGAAGACCAGAGGATCTTCCTGCTGTCAGGGGCCAGCAGCACTGAGAAGAAGAACTGGACGCTGGCTCAGCACGAGGCATATCTCACCGACTACGTGGCCTTCGTTAGCCAGAACATAGACCGGCTGACCTTCTTTACCGAGTACGACCCGGCCCTCAACCTGGAGTGGATCGAGCGCCAGCGTGAGGTGTGGGAGGGCCTGGATCAGGACAAGCTGGTGCCGGTCTGGCACGAGGACTGGGGTGCCCCGTTGCTCCGCAGGATGGTGGAGCAGTACACCAACTTAGGGGTGCCGCCAGTCGCGCCACGCACCCAAAATGTCCTGTCCTCTCTCGTACGGCGCACCAGGCTGAACCTGCATGGGCTGAGCTTCTCTCACCCCTACGACGCTCCTGGCGGCTTGTACAGCACGCTAGTTAGCTCCTCCTGGATCTCGCCAACGAGATTTGGAGAGACCGTGGTGTGGGACAACAACCGGCTGCGTCGGTACCCGGCTGACGAGAAGGAGAAGATCCGCACCCGGCACCGGCAGCACTTCACCCAGGCAGGCTTCGACGCCGCCAAGATCCTGGCTGACGACTCCAAGGAGGTGGGCCGCTACACCATATGGGCCTGGCGCCAGATGGAGGCCAGCATGGAGGCGCCAGACCGTTCGGGATTAACTCACGAGGGCAACGGGCGTGTACCCGAAAACGGGTCGACTGCCGTTGAACTAGTTGGTCACGTACCCCTGGAGATGCAACAAAACGGGGATACGCGCCGGGTGTTGCCGGTCTTCGACTACCGCCCGGTAACCACCGTGGTGCCCAATCCGGACGGCGCCGGGACCAAGGAGATCGTCACCCAGGTAGCTCACATGGGGAACGCTGACCTGCGGCTATGCGACTCCTGTGCCCTGGCCGTGGTCTGCCCCCTCTACGAGGCAGCCTCAGCCTGCAAGTACAAGATCCCCAGTGAGATCCGGAATCGTGACCAACTAATGGGCATCCTGTACTCCCTCCTGGAGATGCAGGGTCAGCGCATCCAGTTCACCTTCCTGTCGGAGCAGCTACAGGGGGGCTACCCGGACGCCAACCTCAGCATGGAACTGGACCGGTTCATGAAGATGACCCAGTCGGTGAAGGAGATACAGGACAACCGTGACTTCCTCAAGGTCACCGTGGAGGGGCGAGCGCAAGCAGGCGTCCTATCAAGGCTCTTCGGCGCTGAACGGGCAGAGACCCTACGACGCGTCGACCCCGACAGGGCAGAGGACGCCATCCGGCGCACGATGGAGTAGGTCATGCATCTGGATCCTGTTCATGCTGGCCCTGGGGCTGGTGATCCTGCTGGGCTTCACGCTGGGTGTGCTGTTCGCCCTGATGACTTCCTAGGAGGACTGAGATGAGTCAGAAGCATCAGATCCTTTCTTCTCAGCAGTTCAGCAGCTTCGTTGACACCCATGAGGAGCAGAGCGCTGCCAATCCTCAAGAGCAGGCCAGGAACCCCGAACCTGAGGATGTGCCGGGTGCCTTGGATGGATGAGCTATCGCTCTAGGCGGATCTCTTCTACATGGTGGGTGGCCCTCACCCAGGCGTCCTGGCGGCTGGTGCTTCTCTCCAGGTCATTGCAGTAGGCACACCACGCCAGCCAGGCGTAGTGACGCGCCCGCCATAACCGCCATCTCCACCGTAAATACTTCATCAGTCAGGGAGTCGCTTACCCTTTATTTTCTCGGAGTCCATGGCCTGGCCGTGGAAGTAGTCCGCAATGTCTAGCATCCGCTGACGCTCTTCCGCAGTCATGGACGCGTCCCTGTCGTCCATTAGCTCCAGGAAACTCATGATGGTATTGCAGTAGGTGTAAAGGGCTGTTGCTGCAAAGGGATCCTTGCGCCGGATGACCACGGCGTCGTCCACCCTGCCCTGGAGGCCAGCCCTTTTCGTGCCACCCACCAGATCGTTCCAGCGGTTGAACTCCTCCAGCTTGAAGACGATGTACTTATCCTCAGGCTCTTCCCAGTCTTCGGTGGTAGTCATGCTCTAGCTTTAGCAGAGCCAGCCACGGGCCGTCAGGGGCCTGGGCGAATATCTCCGGAGACAATCGCCCACCGTCCCAGGGGCGCCCTGTGGCCCCACGTACGCTCGGAGCATGAGTCAAGTCGAGACCCAGGCCACCGTGACCGGCGTCGTCAGCATGTCGGCCTCGACGGGGCTGAAGAGCGGCTACGTCAAGATGATCCTCCAGGGAGGCCCGCTCGACGGGGAGCAGAGCCTGGTCCAGGACTTGCCCAGGACACCCGGCTCGATCCTGACGTTCAACGTCCCCAACTGGCAGACCTTCGCCCCGGACGGTGCCACCCTCCAGGGCCTGGGCCTCCAGGTCCAGTACGCGCTCGTGGGCCAAGGCCCGCCACCTGTGGTGTCCAATGGCGACACCTGGGACACGTCCTGGATCTTCAGCTTCGTGCCGTCGAGCTACGTCCCGCCACCTGCCCCGATCACGCCACCCATCATCCCGCCGCAGATCAGTCCCTCTGTGTGGATGGCAGCCAACAGTGGCATGAATATCGACGTCACCTCCTATGACCCCACCTCCCCAGGGGTCTGGATGACCGACTCTGACTCGGAGCTTGACGTCGAGGCTGACACCCAGGCTGTGGGCTGGTCATCGGTGAGCATGACCGACACGGTCACCACCCTGAACGCCTTCCCGGTGGACTGGTCCACCTACGGCGTGGCCCTGGAGGGTGACAGCACCTTCGTGATCTACAGCGCCAACGGCGTGGTTCCCAACGCGCTCAACGCCCAGGACTCCGACCTGGAGGGTGCTGGCCTGGGTGACTGGACCGTGGGCACCAACTGCACCCTGACCAACAATGCTTCCTTCGCTAACACGGGGAACCACTCCCTGGGTATGACCGCTGTAGCTGCTGGTGACATGTATGCCCGCCTGGCCCACGCCACCACTGGCTTGACCTGCATACCCAACAACACCTATGTGGCGACTGCTTATTTTCGGCCCAGCACCACGGTTCGGACAGTGTCGGTGTACATCCAGTGGTACGACACCACGGGCGCGTACATCAACATGGTCTCCTATAACGTGGTGGAGTTAGCTGGTACCTGGACCCAGGCGGTCACGGTAGCGGCAGCCCCGCCTGGTGCGGCCTCCATGGATGTCCTGGTCTATGTCTACGGTGCCGCTGCTGGTGAGCTACACACGGTCGACACCATCACCATTGGCAGCACCTCCACCCTCAACCCATACAGCCCGCTGAACATCGCGTGGGACCACGCTTTTTGGGCAGAGGATCCTCAGTGGACGAACCCTGGGGATCAGAACTCGGTCACCTCTTGGAGGAATGCTGGGAAGCAAAGCACCATGGCGCTCACCGCTCAGGGAACGCCCTACCCCACCTTCAACGCGTCGGATCCCCACCTCAATGGTCAGCCATCCGTAGGTCTCACACGCAGCACCAACTTGCTGCAAACCAGTGGGGCCGTGGCACTCCAGCAACCTGGCACGTCGGTGTTCATCGTCTTCTACGACTCCACGAACGCTGGTGGAGGAGCAGAGTGCGGTCTTCATGACGGTATTAGCAACCGCTGGCTGTTGCGGCTGAAGAGCGCTTCGGGCGGCGCCAATGCACTGTTCATGTACGCCGGGTCCATCGTGCAGGGATTCCCAACCAACAGCGCTGCCCCGGCTGGTGTCGCCTACATGGTGGTTGCCAACTGGAACGGCGCGTCCTCCAGCCTGAGGCTCAACGGTGCTGCTCCAGTCACCGTCCTTGCCAACATCGGACCCACCGGCATCGGTGACCTCCAGATTCCTGGCGGGCCGGTTGGCTATGGCTTTGGCGGCAGCATCGCCTTCATGGGCTTCAAAGGCAGCCCGCTCTCTGTCAGTGAACTCAGCAACCTAACCACATGGGCACGATCCCACTACAACCTCTGGTGAACACATGAGTACACAAGTCACTTGTCAGACCCAGGATGGTCGCACCACCACTGGGATCAACTACACCACCATCGTCACCGCTGTCCCCAGCTTCCTGCCCAACCTGGGGGCGCTCATGCCGGGTGGCCCCACCATGGGCAGCTACCACATCCAGACCAACAACGGCTGGGTCTACATCCCGGTCAATCAGATGGCAGCCCTTCAGTTGAAGCCAGGATGCTCGCTGTGACCGATCGCAGGATCTACGGATCCGGCCTCCTGGAGAGCGCCGACATCTTCAACCGGCGCGTCAACGTGCCACCCAGTCACAAGAGCGAACACCTGGGCATCGTCCCCTGGGAGAAAGAGCGGCTCCAGCCCGCCAGCTACGAGATCGCCCTGGGATCCCAGTTCCGGGTGTTCGACCCCCTGGTGGAAGTCATCGACCCCCTCGACGTCAAGGACTACACCAAGCTGGTCAACATTGATGACAACGAGCAGGAGTGGTACGACGTCGGCTACTACCTGCTGCGCCCAGGGGAGTTCGTGCTGGGCACCTCAGTCGAGACCTTCACCTTCCCCTACGACATCGCCGGAGAGCTAACCGGCAAGTCCAGGATTGGGCGCATGGGCATCCAGGTCCACTCCACAGCGGGCTTCTTTGACCCCGGCTTTAACGGCACTGCGACCCTTGAAATCAGCAATCTGAGTCCCGTCCCAGTGAAGCTGACGCCTGGCCTGATCATCGCTCAGATGAAGTTCTGGATGATGTCCAGGCCCAGCGAGTGGCCCTACGGCCATCCAGAGCGCCGCAACAACTACCAGAACCAGTTCGGCCCCACGCCCGCCAGGCAGACCGCCAGGCCCCAGGTGCGCCTCCTGGAGGACGTACAGCACGAGCAGCTTCAGCTACCTGGGGTGGACTGGAAGCAGTACGAGACCCGTGGACGTTGACCACGGGTGCTTCAACGGCAGTGAGGCCCAGTTCGACAACCTGCGCTGCATGTGGGCGCAGGCGGCTGGGTACGGCCTCATGGACTTCCGCAACCAGGGCGGGCCGGTCATGCCCAGGATCGACATCGGAGCCTTCAGCCACGAGGATCTCCTGGGTGAGTGGCCCAATGGGGCGCCGGATGACCCTCTCCTGATCCTCCTGGCCCACTACGAGGACAAGGGCATCATCAAGTGGCAGCACGCGCCCTACCTGGCTGACTGCCTGGAGCGCATAGAACACATCATGAGTGCCCCAGGCAGCACGCCTGCCTGGGTACTGTTGACCCAGCAGTTCATCCGGGGGCTGCGGACTGCTGCCCACTGGAGGCAAGATGTCATCTTCTCGTGACGAGTACGAGTCCAAGCTGGACGCCGCCTCCAGTGAGAGCCGCTACGACCCGCTGAGGGATGCCGCCCACGAGGTGGTCATGGCCTGGGAGGCTGAGGACAACCTGGAGAAGAACGACCTGTCCGAGAGGATCTGGCGGGCCATCGGTGCCCTGGCCTCAGCCCTGGTGACGGTCAAGAGGGGCGAGCCGTACGTGCCGGAGGTGGAGGTCACGCCCACCCAGTTGCGCCATGCCTACGAGGATGCCCCTGGGACTGCCACATACACCAGTTCCCTCATACCTGTGGATGCCACTGAGAGGCACCCAGCAGCCCGCAGGAGCGGCGCAAAAAACATTTCCGACCGGAAGTACCAAGACGCCTTTATTTCTGAGGCACGGGCTTCTATGGGCCAGCCCACCAGGGGGCAGGCTGAGGCCCTCGTGGGCGAGCGCGTGACCCTGGTCTTCAACGTGGACTGGCATGACGCCACGGGCGTGCTGAGCGACATCAAGGATACTGCTGGCGCCACCTACCTGATCCTGGATGGGTATCGGGAGCGTCTCTACCCCCTCAACTCCATCCAGGAGATCAGGCGTGGCGGATAACGAGCCAGACGAGTTTGAGCAGTGGATCCTCGACTGGTCGTTCGTGGCTAGGAGTTCGCCTCCACCACCCGCTCAGTCCCCTCCACCACCGACTGAACAAACCACTTCAGACCCTTGTTGAGCCGGTCCAGGTGGTCATCGGTGGGCGCGTCGAAGCGCACGGGGTGGTTGTGCCACTCGCACTCCACCTTGCAGCCCACGCCCACGCTGACGAACAGGTAGTCCCTGTACTCATCGAAGGGGGCCTCGCCCTGGGCGGTGCGGATGTCCAGGAGGAAATACTGCTCCAGGTCATGGTCGACCTTGGCCTCCAGCCACATGTAGCTGTAGGCGCGTCCCTCCCTCCACAGTGGCATGCCATCGGCGCCCTGGGCATCGAACTTCTGGCACCACTCGTCAATGAAGTAGTGGGCGATGTCCATGCCCCCAGGCATGTCGTAAAACGGTGATTCCTTGCTCATAACTCACCTCCTTCCTCGTCTCTACGTAGAAACAAGGAGGCTTGTCCGGGCAAGTGTCAAAGTTTTTTTCTAAGATTCCTGATGGCAGCGAGGATGCAGCCAGTCGAGAACCCGATGGCAGCGATGACCCAGCCGACGCCGCTCATCGGAAGCGCAGCCGCTCGTACTTGTCGCTCAAGCGAGCGACCACGTCCATGGCCTCCTGGGAGGGGTTCTCGATGTCACGCTTGCCATGCTCGCACGCCTCAGCGCCACTGGAGAACAGCGGGGTGCCCTCCCTGACCTTGTCTAGCTCAGCGAAGTCGAACAGGCCCATGCCAGCGGCCAGGCGCAGCGAGATCAGTTCGTGAGCGCCCTCCTGGCGCCCGTGGACGGTGGCCCAGCCATGGCAGATGACATCCGGCGTGGCGTGGCAGTGGAACACGCCCATGGGCTGCTCCTGGGTCTCGTTGTCGTAGCCAGCGAGCTTCTCGTACTCGCTGGCAGCCCATACACCGGAGGGCACGTCCCTCCGGTAGGGGCATGCGGTGCAGGACTCTTTGCGGATGGGGATCGGCTCAGGCACGAGCAGTGGCCCTCTCCAGTTCAGTCGGGTAGTCGAAGGGGACGATGACCGACTGGAGTTCCTCCTGGAGGGCCTGGAAGCGAGCCTCGATGTCGAGGTACTCCTGGGCCTGCTCCTGGGTCATGAAGAGGTAGTGGGTGCGCCTGGGTGCGTCCAGTTCACGGGTGAGCATGGGCTTGTCGTCCTGGATGCTCCAGGGGTACTTGTTGATGACGGCCCGCTCGATCAGCGAGTCACGCAGTTCAAACACGGTGGGCGCCGTCATCGTCCAGCCGCCCCAGGTGGCCTTGTAGTCGTCCTCAGCGTCCCGGTACATCACCTGGACCTCTTCGTCCTCAAACTCCCGGCTGGCCTCGTGGTAGCCATGCTGGAGGTCGTAGCGCTTCATGCTCAGTTCCTTGACCTGCTCAGCGATGGCGCTGTAGAGGCCCATGTCGGTCTCGATGCTCATGAGGCCACCCACGGTGCCCTTCTCACCATCGTCCTGGTAGGTGACGAGGTACTCGCCACTGCTGGCGTGCTGGCCCCGCACCTTGACCTGGCGAATGCCGACGTACGCGTCGACGGTCACAGCGGTCTCCAGTTGTGCCTTGCGGCTCTTGGTGGCCTGGCGCTCTTCGGCCTTGGCGTCCAGGTAGCGCTCGATGCCACGCCGCACCTCACCCAGGTTCTTGCCCTCGACATGATCGGGGTAGCGAGCCTTGGGGTTGATGGCTACCCGCATCCAGCCGTTGGCCTGGATCTTGATGGGGTACCACTTGTCTCTGACGTAGATCTCATTGGGGAGACCGGTCACGGTCATCTTCATTCCGATGTTCCTCCTGGTAAGTACTTCTCAAATAGGGCGTTGGTGGCGGCAGCCTTGGCAGCCGTGGTGGTGAAGTCATCCTTGACTCCGAACCCTCCAGCGAGAGGCACCCACTCAGCGACGGCCCAGCCCAGCCACTGCTCAGCGGCCTGCTTGGCGCCCTTGTCGTCACCATCCCTGGTGGCGTAGAGGCGCACGAACTGCACCATGTCCTTGTTGGGGTGACCGCTGATCTGGAGGGTCCAGTTGCGATCCTCAGCCTTGCTGCTGCTGGGGTTCTTGGGCTTGATCAGCGTGATAGGTGTCGCACGCTGATCGTGTCCAGTGGCCCAGCCATCGGGGCTGTGTGAGTGTGTCAGCACTCCATCGTGGAGGTGCCGGTGGTGCAGCGCTAGCTGCCGGTGGTTGCCACGGTTGCTGTACTCCTGGTGCAGCGTCTCCAGGTGGGCGATGAGGCCCTGCTTGGGGGTCACCATGCCAGCCGGTCCTTGCCTGCGCCCCAGCCGCTCACCGTGTGGAGAATCTGTGAGCCGCTGCCATTGGCGGCGAAGCCAGCGTCCTTGCCATCCAGTAGCTCGACAACGGCCCACTCATCGGGGTTGTCGATGCCCTGGTTCAGCGTGGCAGCCAGTTCAGCGATGAAGTTCATGGACGGGCGAGCGTGGGGCTGGTCCGGGGTCTGTGGGATGTGGATGCGGATGGTCACCTCGACGTGACCGTCTGGCATGTAGCCGAAGTTGCGGTCGCTCATCGTGTCTGCTCCAGGCTGAGATAGTCCACGGGGTTGTTGTGGCCCTCGTCACGCTCGTCGTTGTAGAGCGCCCAAAACTTGGTGTCGATGCCCAGGCGCTTGGCCCAGGTCACGTACTCACGGGCCTCATTCCAGGAGTAGAAGTGACCGATGATGGTCGCTGTGTCATGGAAGTGGCGGATGGAGAAGATCTTGAAGCGCTCGTCCTGGTGGCTGTAGCCATCGTTGGCCTGGTCGCCGGAGAGTACGTAGGTCATGCCTGAGGCCAGCGAGGACATGAGGTTCTCCACCTGGCGGATGGGCAGGACGATGGTCTGATATGCCTCGTCAGCCTTGGCGAAGCCACGCCCGTCATAGGTGCGGGTGGTGACCTTGATGTTGGTGACCATGACCACCTCGTCGCCCCTGGTCTCGACGTCGGACTGGAGGACTTCGGTCTCAGTGCGGATGGTGTTGCGGAGGGTGGCCTTGGTCATGACTGGACCGTCCCGAAGATGATGGGAGCGAGACGGGCAGCGAGCCGCTCAGCCCTAGCGACCTCGTCAGCACTGCGTGCCGGGGCCTCAGGGGCGATGGTCATGCGGGCCGTGTAGCCCAGGGTGCCGATGGCGTCGTACGTGCGACGCGCCATCTGTTCGCACCCCACAACCATGCGGGTGCCACCACGATCCTCCCAAAGGAATGCGGTGATGATGAACAACGGTCTTGCCTTTCTGTGTGTGGTAGGTGTAGCTGTCAGTCAGACTATCAGGTCCGCATGGGTGAGTGGTGTCACCCATGCGATTTATCTTGCCAGGATCCCCTGGACATATCGTAGGCAGCCTGGGCAGTCCAGGTGCCGCTCAGCCTCCCCTGGTTGGATCCAGGTGACGTTGCCCAGGCCAGCCAGGCGTCGGCCACAGCCAGCCCGTACGGGGCCGCTGTAGGGCTTCCCAGGGGCCGCTGGCAGGTAGGCCACGATGACATGGCTATACCTGGACATCGGCCCGGATGAGATCTGGATCTCCTTTGTAGCCAGAGCCATTGCACTCGGGGCACCAATCGCCCTCGCGCCTGGGATGCTCACCACGGCCAGCACAGCCACGGCAGTGGATGTCCTCGTCAAAGGTGATCATCGTTTCTTCCCGAACCACTCGCCCAGGAGGCCCCGGATGCCCAGGGCTGCACCGTAGAGGCCCAGGGCATTGGCCTCGCGCTGGTCGTTGAAGCCTGGTGCGTGCTTAGGAGGCCCCTGGTTGGGCTTCTCTTCCTTGGGTCGACGGTTGACCAACCAGGCCACCCAGCCGCCCAGGAGGGCCAGCCAGAGACCTATGTGGATGACCACGAGCAGGGCACCAGCACTGCTGTAGTCACCACCAGGCCAGGCGTTGCCGGTGGCCCACAGGAAGATGGTGAGACCTATGAGCCAGTTTCGGCGCCGGTCCCACACATCGAACCTCTTGGACCGCCGCTCAGCCACCCAGCCGTTGTGTCGCCAGCCATGGCAGTAGGGGCACTCCACCTGGGTGCTGGGCATGCCCTGGACATCCTCAGTGAAGATGTAGCCACGCCCGCCACAGAACTTGCACTCCATCGCCTGGTTGGCCTGGACCCACTCCTGGTAGGTCCGGGCCTGGCCTGGGTCGATCCAGTCATCGCTGACTCTCCATGGCTCATTCATGGCTTCCTCACATTCCCCTCGTGGTCCATGACAGCCCGCACCAACTTGGTCTGGCTGCCCTCAACCTGGACCCTCCAGGTGCCAGGCCACATTGAGCGGCCCAGCACCAGGCAGGGTTCCAGCGTCCCGTCACCTGGGTCATACCAGGCATGAAAGGGGATCATGACTCGCCCCCTTCCTCTTCGTCATCGAACGTGGTCCCCAGGACGAGGTCCACGGCCTTCTGAGCCTGGGCAGCCGCCCGGATGATCAGCTTGTCGTCCTGCTCCAGCTTGGAAATCCAGTGCTGGATGTAGGCCACGCTGTTGTCGAATATCGCAGCCTGCTCGACGTCAGCGATGGCACAGAGCATGCTGGCGCCCATTTCGGCCACTAGCTCTTCCTCGCTGTAGACCTTGGAGCCGAACCCGCCGAACGTGCCCTTGGCGATGCCCTCACGCTTGAGCCTGGAGTCATGGCCCGTCGAGTGGGTGACCTCGTGATAGAGCGTGGACAGGTAATGCTCGCTGCTGTCGAAGTCCTCCACCTTGGGCATCTGGATGTGGTCAGCGGCTGGCACGTAGTGAGCGCTGTCGCCCCCGTGGCCCAGCGACGGGCCGGTTGCCAGGTAGTTGGCGAGCAGGCTCTCAGCGACCTCGTCACGCTCAGCGGGGGTCACCTCAGGCTGATGGGCCAGCCTGTCCATGATCCGGGCGCCCTTGGTGCCCTCAGGGAACTCGCACTGGTCCATGTTGAAGACGTGGAAGAAGCGCAGCAGGGGGATGGTCTTGGTGACGTTCTTGCCCTTGGTCTCGTCCCACTCTTCCTTCTTCAGGATTTTCCAGAACACGATCTCAGTGCTGCGCTCACCCTTGCGGACGCCCCTGGGGGTGGGATCGACGGTGCCATCAGGCAGGGTGGGCGAGAGGTACTTGACGCGTCCGTTGATCTCGGTACGCACCATGCCAGCTAGCTCAGCCATCTGATTGAAGGTGCCCCAGGCGTCAGTCCTGTAGCCCTTCTCCTGGGCTGCGAGCATGAGCAGGTACACGTTGATGCCCCGATACAGCTTGCCGGTCGCCAGCGAGACAGGGCCACAGCCACTGCCCAGGCCGGTGACCCGCCAGGGCTTGTGCCAGGGGATCTTGCCGCCCTTGAGGGCAGCGATCATCTTGGTGGTGATCTCAGCGTAGACATCGCGTACCGTGCGGGTGACACGGCCCTTGTGCTGGATCTTGGTCTTGGTTGCGGTTGCGGTAGCCATGGGTGTCACCTTAGCAGATCCGCATGGGTATGTGTCATCACCCATGCGGATATTTTCTGCTAGAAGGGTTCCTCCTGCTCATCCTCAAGCTGCTCCTGGTGGGCCACGAGAGCCTCCCAGGAGGCCCGCTGTGCCTCTCCACGGGTGGGAGCCTCACCCTGGGCCACACGCCATTCCTCGTCCCTGTGAGTGTGCCTCCAGGTCTCCCAGGTCCACTGCTCGCCATCCTTGTGGGTGTACATCCAGTAGTCCTGGGAGTACATGCCAGCCATGACTTCGGCAGCCATGCCCGTATGGTCAGTGATGGCAGTGTCGTCAGGCCAGGGGTGCCACTCCAGGTTGTTGTACTGCTCTTCCCAGGCTTCCGCTAGCTGACTGTTCAGCTTGCTGGAGGCCAGGATCAGGAGGTTCCCCTGGTCAGTCTTGCCCTCTGCCTGGAGCCTCTTGCCCTGGGCCTCCAGGCTGAACATGACAGCCCTGGTCTTGGGTCGATTGCTCAGGATCAGGTCCACAGCCGCATGCTCCAGTTCCTCATGGGCATGCCTGGCAAACGAGGTGACGACGCTCCGCTCATCCAGGGTCGCCACGTTGCACTTCCGGCCACAGGTGCAGGACCAACCGAAGTTGGACCCTGCACCCTCAGCCTGGGTGATGATGGTGCCCCGGTGGGCACCGATGTAGCTGGTGTCGTAGCTCATACCGGGCACTCGTCCACGATGCTCAGGTTGCCCTGGACTTCCTCTTTCCACTCGTCTACCTGCTCGACGGTGGGTTCGTCATCCTCGACGCGTCCGGTGCCGTCACAGGTCTCACAGGACACCTGGGCCTCAGTCTCCAGCAGGAGGGCTTCAACGGCCTCCAGTTCCTTTACCAGGGCTGGGATGGTCACCTCCAGCAGCTTCTTCCGCTCAGCCGCCGCCTGGGGGGACAGGGGCACCTGGATGGCATTGAGCAGGGTCAGCCGCCTCCGGAAAGCCTCCAGGGCCACCTGGGTCTCTTCCTGCTTGTCATGGAGTAGCTCGTACTGGTCGTTGTCGACTTCCCCGGATCCCTCGCAGTCATCGCAGTCATGCTCTTCAGCTTCGGGGTAGTCAGGGATGTCAGCCGACTCGATGTCATCGGCCCAGGAGTCCAACTGGTCAGCCACGTCGTTGAGTTCGTCTGACTGGTAGGTGCTGTGACCGAAGCCGTCCTCGATGTTGGAGGCACCCTCACGCTTTTCCTCAGCGATCTCACGCACCCGCTCAGCGGCGCTGTTGAGGCACTCCTGCACCTCATCCGCATCGCTGGCGTTGTCAACCTCGTTCCAGAAGTCATGGCTGATCTCAGCCACGCGAGCGCTCAGGCTGGACGAGTACTCCCATACCTGCCACTGGGGGCAGGAGGCACAGCGCCGCATGGTCCGACCGCCGTAGGGGCCTGACTTGGGGGTGATGTGCTTGTAGGGGTCTCCCACCTTGATCTCACAGCCGCACTTGCCGCACTTGTAGTTGGGCAGGGGCTTGGTCTTGTCAGCGACGGTCACGCTCATGAAAATGGGGCGCCCCGTCTTGGTGACCCGCTGCTTGCCATTTCGCATGACAGGGGTCTGCTTCTGCTTGCCGGTCTCGGGGTCGATCACCGGGACCATTTCGTATCGCTGCTGTGCAGCCTTGACGTAGGTGGTCTTTGCCATGGTGGTAGGTGTAGCTCCTGTTCTTCAGTCGGTCGGTTGGATTTCTGTGCCGCCACAGTCGATGCAGCGGTCGTTCTCCCAGTACTTGCAGCCGCAGACACAGCGGTCGCAGCCCTCCACCCGCACACGGTTGCCACGGGAGTCAGGGATGGTGTAGGGCACCTGATCAGGCGGTGTCATGGCTGCCTGGCACTGCGGGCAGACGGGCCGCTCGACGCCAGGGAAGTCATAGGCGTCGGTCAGCACCGCACCGCACACGGGCGCCTCCCCCTTGGCAGGGGGAAGGCCCATGAAGGTCTTGAACGCGTGGGTGAAGTCGTCAGCGCTCATGACTCGTCGTCGTCATCCTCGACGCCCTGGGCGCCGATGAGGGCCACCACGAGGGGGGCAGAGGCCCAGCCGTGGCTGGTGGTGCCAGTGGTCTCCAGCGTGTGGCGACGGCCATTGCCCATGGTGAAGACGCCAGCGGTGGCGTCCTTGCCATCCACGAAGCTGTGGATGTCGATGGACAGGTGGCGCTTGGGGTCATCCTCGTTGCCCAGCCCCTGGGGGTTGATGATGGCAGCGAACTTGCCGAAGCGCACCAGGATGAACGGGGAGTAGGTGTCGTTGGTGGACTGGGGGACGTCAACCGTGATCAGGTTGTGGACGTCTCCCTCGTTGTAGGTGTCCAGGAAGTCCTGGAGGGTCTCGGTGGGCATTGCAGTGGTCCTTTCGGGGTGGTAGTGGTGTAGCCAGGTACAGAGTATCAGATGGGTGGGACGATTACATGTCAGGGCGAGCCTGCCTATGCGGAGACACTCTCCGCACGGGCAGCCGCCTCGATGATCTCAGCGATGGACAGAGCCTGGGTGAAGCGCTTGCCCGTCTTGTTCTCGACGGCCAGGTACTCCTGGGCCAGGCCCTTGTTGTGGGTGGCAGCGATGAGCAGGTCAGGCTTGCTGGCGAGGACACAGAAGCAGCAGGACAGGCGGCTCATGCCCAGGTCGTACGCACGGTGGTAGCGCACGCCAGAGGCATGGATCCGGTCCCACACCTGATCCTCAGTCCAGTCGAAGATGGGCAGCCAGCGGTCCACGTCACGCTTGCCGTTGCATGCCTTGGGGTCTTTCTCCCAGGCCAGCTTCTGCGAGCGAGCGACCGACTCCTGCGCCCGGATGCCCAGGCAGTTCAGGATGCGGATCTGATGGCCCCGGTAGACCTCATCGGTCAGGCGCGTGATCAGCTTCAGCACCTGGGCGGTCTTCTGATCAGAGGTACACCAGCGAGCCTTGCTCGACGGCCAGGCAGCGATGTCCTTGCCCTTGGCGACGTTGGTGGCGTGGCGGGTCTCCACCTGGGTCAGCAGGTCGCCCAGGTCACGGCGCACGATCTCGAAACGCAGTCCGTAGTGGGCAGCCTGCTCAGCCGCTAGCTCAGCGGTGCCCTCCCACTCGACGCGACCCAGGTCGCAGTGAACGACCACGATGCGGTCACGCGAGACGCCCTGGGCGTCAGCGAGCGAGACGATGTAGTCCAGCATCGCCTGGGAGTCCTTGCCAGCACTGCTGTTGACGAGGATCCAGTGATACCTGGACAGGTCCGGGATGGGGGGCATGGTGATGCGCCCCTGATGTCGTTGCTTCGTAGCCATGGGGACAAGGTACAGGTCAGCCGCATGGTTGTGGTGTCAGGTTGATGTGTCATCGGTCACATGAACAGTGGCACTGGTCCATGCAGACTCCTGCTGGAATGCCCTGAGAGGCCCCTGTACGGCCCTGTGAGGTCACAGACCCCCTCCAAGCACCAACCACCCTCGCGTGAGGCTCCTAGAGCCTCCTGGGGCATTTCACAATCGCACAATGTGTCGAGAAACCCTTACGCCACAAGGGAAATCCCCCTGTTTGGCAGGTACATGAACGTGTTACAGCTTCCATGTGGACTCGATGCATTCCATGTAGCTGGGCAGGCCCAGGAAAGAAATCTGGAGAAATCTGCCCACCTGAACGTGTGACACGGTCCATGTGCTGTACCATGCAGTCATGGCTACGAAGACGAACCCAATCACCCCCGAACTTGAGGCTCAGGCACTGAGTGTCGTCGCCTCCCTGACTGGTCCCCCCGCTGGGTGGGTGCCTGCCACGCCTGGTCAAGTCCAGGTGGGCCAGGTGATCTCCTGCTGGGGCCACAACAAGCAGCGCGTGGGCGTGGTCACTGAGGTGACCAAGACCCGTGTGCATGTCCTGTTCACCACGCCTGGTGCCATCAAGGAGGCCCAGGACGGTCTGGCTCGCTGCCTGGCTCGTCCCACCACCCTGGAGGCTCACATCGCTGAGTATCGCCCCACGTTCACCAGCAACTACCTGTTCCTCATTGACGAGTCCCGTGACGCCACGGCCAAGTACGGCTGGAACTACAACGCTGGGACCAAGGTGCGTGACCAGGAATACCTCGTCAAGAACGCTGACAAGCTGGCAGAGGTTGAGGAGGAGGGCTTTGAGGCCCGCCTCGCCCGTGGTGCCCAGGCCAGCCTGGACGACGTCATGCGTCGGCGCGAGGTGTCCTGGCAGGATCGGGTGGGCTACACCCACTCGTGGAAGAAGATCTCCGACTGCTTCGTGGAGGGGGTGGTCGCCTGACAGACATCCTGATAAAATCCTAAGGATCCGCATGGGTGACACCACTCATCCATGCGGATCCTGTACCGTGTACTTGCTACCCACTACCACCCCTGGAGGTTCCCATGACCACGTTCCGCCGCCCCCGCACCTGTCGCAAGTGCGGTGCCACCTTTGAGGCATCGCCTGCTGACCGCACCGTGAACTGCCCCGCCCACCGGGGTCGCCCCATGGTGACTGGCCCCATGTCCCGGTTCATCACCACCTGTTTCTGTGGCAAGACCGTGACCGCCGTCAACGGCACCTCCACCGGAGCTACCTGCCCCAGGGAGTGCCACGCGTGACCGACTTCTGCCGTCACTGTGGTGAGGACATCGAGTTCCAGGCCACCACCTGGCTCGCCACCGATCGCCGCCTCAACCTGGACGAGTCCGTGTGTGACTCGTCCAGGGATGGCTACCACCACCCTGCCCGCCTGCCAGAAAATCCGCATACCTGACACCACATGTCCATGTGGACCCGCTAGCATTCCCCCTGTCGCTACATCTACCACCCGAAAGGACCGACAACCATGGGACTCATCGTCTCTGTTTACCGCCAGGCTGAGACCGCCTACAGCCGCCAATGGCCCAACGATGCCACCAACGGTGGGATCTCCAGCCTCTACCCCCGCCTGTGCGTCATGAACGTCTCAGGCCCCTTTGACCCTGACGACGAGACCGCCCCGGTGGTCCTGGTCAAGGGCCAGGGCAACACGGTCATCCTGGTGCCCGCCTACCAGGACGAGTTCGGGGTCTGGACCGCTGCCCCTCGTGACACCAAGGATCACTGTGGTCCCATGTTCGGAGGCAACTACGCCAGCACCTCTGACAGCCGCTGGGGTGACGCTGTGCGTGCCCTGGGTGGCAAGAGCCACTCGGCCATCGCCATCCATGACCGGTTTGAGACCTGGGCTGCCTATGAGAGCCTGAGCCGCTGATGCCTGGGCGCGATTTCCCCCGCTTCGGCATGTTCTCCGATGAGGGGGACATCGCTGTCCAGCGCGTGGTGCAGATGATCATCGCTGAGGTCCGCATGGGCCAGGTGACCAGGGAGACCCTGCCTGACCGCATCCGCCTGGGGCTGAAGTACGTGGCCTACCAGGCTGACGGCAAGGGCCACCCTGAGGTGTACGACACCGCTGTGCAGGAGGTGCTGGAGGACGAGGTCCACCGGCTGTGCCTGTCACAGGGGTGGGACAGACTGAACCGCTGGGACTGGTGAGGGAGGTGAATCGAATGCAAGTCAACGTCAAGCTGAGCCTGGAGCAGGCCAACGTGGTCAACGAGGCCCTGTGCGCCCTGCTCAAGACCAACCGTGGCATCGCTGCCCTGAAGCACGCCACGCCCGAAGAGACCCTGGAGGCGCAACGCCAGGTCTTCCAGGTGGAACTGACCATGCGCGCCCTGGGCCTCACGGTCCCGGAGGCTCCCAAGACCCCTGTGGGGTGAGGTGTAGCCACGCCCCCTGGGAGAAATCCCAGGGGGTGACCTCACATACCAATGCTCGCACTGGTATGCTGCCTCTCGTGACCCCGTTGGGACTCCGAGACTCACCGACCCCGCTCACCGACCCCGAAAAAAACCGCATGGGTGATGCCACATGTCCATGCCGATGACCTACCATGGAGCCATGGCTACGGAACCCACCACCGCACAGATTGAGGGCTGGCTCGCCAGCCTGGACCGCAAGGTTGAGGTCACTGACGTGACTGAGGAGCTACGCCAGGCAGCTACTGCCTGGGCTGTCGCCTACACCGGCAGCTTCGACTTCATGCTGGACATGAGGGCTGACGCCCGTGGCCCTCGTGGGCTGTCGGTCGGCAAGGCCAAGGGTGTCCTGAACTGCTGGAGGGCTGACGTCAACCGTCGCCCCAAGGCTGCCGCCCCGGCCAAGGCTGAGGTGCAGGACGGCTTCTACACCGATGGGCAACGCGTCTGGAAAGTCCAGGTCGCCGTGCATGGCTCTGGCAACCAGTACGCCAAGGTGCTGAACACTGAGTCAGGCTCGTTCGTCTACGTCAGTGGGGCCATCGGCACCATCCGCAAGGGCATGGCTGACGGCACCGTCCAGCCCCTGACCCTGGAGATCGCCAAGTCCCTGGGCCACCTCTACGGTCGCTGCATGGTCTGTGGTCGCACCCTGACCGATGAGGGCAGCATCGCTGCTGGCATCGGCCCTGTCTGTGCTGGCAAGTGGGCTGAGGCCCCCAAGGTGGAGGTGCCCACCGACCTGCCCCAGCCTGAGGCCCATGCCCCCCAGGCCCCTGCTCCCACCCCTGAGCCTGAGGTGCCCGCCTGGTCGCCTGAGCCTGTGGTCCAGGAGGCCCCGGCTGAGGTCACCCTGGTGGACGGTCGCATCATCATCAAGACCAACCTGACCGCCCCTGGGCAGCCTGCTGCCGACGCTGTACGCGACCTGCCTGGTCGCTCGTTCGTCCGCAGCCTGTACGCCAACAGTGCCAACCCCACGCCCGATGTGCTGGCCTTCGCCACCCGGTTCGGACTGGTGGTGGCTCCTGAGGCCAGAGCCGCCTGTGAGGCCGCTCAGGCTGTCCTGGTGGCCCAGGATGCCTCTGCCCTGGCCCAGGCTGACCTGGACACGGTGATGAACGCTGTGAGCCGCTGTGGCAGCCCTGAAGACCTGCCCGCCTCGTTCGTCATGATGCTGAACGAGATCCTCTGATGACCGCCGAGAAAATCCACATGGGTGACGCCGCTCACCCATGTGGATCCGCTACCCTGGGGGACATGGCTACTTCTACCTCACCGATCAACTTCGACCACCTCTTCACGGGTGATCGCAAGCCCAAGCCTTTCCAGACCGTGGGCATGGCCTACGCCCTGTTCCAGACCCAGGACGGCAAGGGCTGCTTCATCGCAGACGAGATGGGCCTGGGCAAGTCCATCCAGGGCATCGGCACCGCTGTCCTGCACGCCAAGGCCCACAGCCTGGCCCCCAAGTTCCTCTTCGTGGTCAAGGCCAGCCTCAAGGCCAACATGGAGCGCGAGATCAACCTGGCCTTCCCGGACCTGACCACCCAGGTGCTGGGTGGCAACCGCCCCTACGAGATCACGGCCCAGGTCGCCATCATCAGCTACAACCTGCTGAGCAAGTGGCAGACCGCTCTCAGCACTGAGGGCTTCACGGCCCTGGTCATTGACGAGTCCCACAACGTCAAGGATCCCAAGGCCCAGCAGACCAAGGCTGCCCTGAAGATCGCCGCCGCTGTTCGCCAGGCCAAGGGGCTGGTGCTGCTGCTCACCGGCACCCCGCTGCTCAACCGCCCGGTGGAACTGGTGGCCCAGTTGATGATGATCGGTCGCCTGGAGGATGTCACCCCCCGCCCCAAGGCCCCCTACGGTGCCCCCGCCGACTGGCAGCCCACCGAGAGGGACTGGGAGTTCAGCTTCAAGTTCACCTACTGTGGGGCCACCAAGAACAGCTACGGCAAGTGGGAGTTCAAGGGGGCCAGCCGCCTTGATCGGCTCAACAGCCTGCTCCGCAACCGCTGCTACATCCGCCGCCTCCGCAAGGACGTGCTGGACATGCAGGAGACCCAACGCCAGCACATCCCCCTGAGCCTGAACGGTGACCTGGACCGCTACTGGGACGTCGAGAAGAACTTCACCGGCTCGGGTGACCCCCGCAGCTTCGTGATCGAACTGCTGGGTGCCCTCCGCAAGACGGTCGCCTCCTGCAAGATCAACGCCACGGTGGACTGGATCCAGGACGAGTTCCTGGCTGACAACCCCGGCAAGAAGCTGGTGGTTTGGGCCGATCATGTCGAGGCCCAGCGCGAGATCGCCGCCGCTCTCAACGCTGCCGGGATCAAGACCATCCACCTGATGGCTGAGCAGGAGCGTGGTCGCCTGGAGGCTGCCAAGGCTGAGTTCAACCAGGGTGACGCCCAGGTGCTGGTCTGCTCGATCAAGGCCCACGGCTTCGGTCACACGTTCACCGGCAACGGCCACAACGTCACTGACTGCCTGTTCCACGAGCAGCCCTGGCACCCCGGTGCGGTCATGCAGTGTGAGGATCGGATCAACCGCATCGGCCAGGAGGCTGACGTGGTCTTCGCCCACACGCTCATCGCCCCCGGCACGGTGGACACCTGGCTGGAGGATCTCATCGCTGGCAAGTGGGAGACCTTCAAGGCTGCCGCTGACGGCTCCATCGCTGAGTGGCAGGAGGACGAGATCTTCAAGGCAGTGCAGGCCAAGCTGCTGGCCCACCTCCTGGCAAAGTACGGTGAGAGCCGCCTGCCGGAGGGGGTGATCGCCTGAGACCACCCACCCACATCTGATCCACCAGGAGCCGCCCCCAGGGGCGGCTCTTGTACGTTGTGCCCCCATGCCCACCTCACGCGCTCCCAGGCCCGTACGCAGGCCCACAGAGGCCACACAGCCGCCTGTGGCTGCACCAGGCACCCAGGCCCAGGAGACCATCTGCCTGCCCGTGCCCATCGCCCGCTACCGGGTGCTGTTCGCTGACGGTGCCCTGGTGGACTTCCTGGCCTACGCAGACCACTCCGGCATCCGGGAGCAGATGCTCGACGCCCACTACGGCAAGAGGTCGCAGGCCAGCAAGCACAACGACCCCACGTACCGCATCGAGGGCGTAGCTCACCTGGGCCAGGAGTACGTCTACACGCCCCAGGTGCAAACCCAGGACCAGGCATAGGTCCAGACGCCTCTGTAAGGCCCCCAGGAGGCCACCAGGGGCCACAGAACAGGTCCGCATGGGTGATTGCATCAAAGCATGTGATTGGTGACCACACAGGGCCACACAGCCGCCATACAGGCCATTGACGCTTGCATGTGCCCACCATGGCTCGTGAGGATCGCCCTCATGCCCCAGTACGACTGAGGCCATGACTCCATACATGCCATAGGCCCTAGCACTGCATCGGTACGGGATCAAGTCACCCTCCTGACCCCCCTGTCTGTAGCCTGGCCGTACCCACAGTCCACCACGCTGAGTGAGCAGGCTCAGGGTACCCTGTGCATGCACATGCAGTGCATGAGTATGCATGCTGTCCACAGCACTGCATACGGGGTGAATAACCCTTGCTACGCAGGGGGAATCGCGTACCAGCAGCTATGCAGCCCTGTGCATAGCTGTGGAAGGCATGCATAAGCATGCATGCCACCCCCCCACCCTTAACCACTCTCCGTGGTCGGGGCGGTCCCAGGAGGTAGCCTTAGTTGAGAGCGGAAATGCGGGGTAGTACCCCCCGTGACTAACTCACGAACAGCCCCCAAATGCGGTGCTTCGGTATAAGTGCAGGTCAGCGCACTAGTAACTGCTCGCTTTGATATGTATGACCCGACTTGCGAGGTCGTATGGGGTGCTGTAGTATCCCCGGTGGCTACTACCACGCCGATGACAACAGAGAGGAAGTTTTGAAGTGCCCTTCACCTTTCAGGGGCGCATGCTCGTCATCCCCGTACACGGGGAGCCATGGCAGCCTGGCGCCACCCACGATATGGGAGGAGAACCCCTCCCGGACCCTATCCAGTTGGCGCCTCCGGTCCTCACGGTCATGGAGGTGACCAGGGAGATGGCTGACGCCTGGCTACGAGTGAGGAAGCCGGGATACCAACCGGCGCTGTTCCTGGAGGAGCGGGGCGAGATCACCTACTCGTCAGCCTGGCCGCTGGCGGGCGCCTCCATCCTGGACATAGCCGCTATGAACTTGAGTGGCGGCAAGACCAACGTCGACCTGAAGATCCCCGAGACCGCTGCGGTGTTCCGCTTCGGTGAGGAGCAGGCTGACAACGCTGTGCATGCCGTGGTGGCGCTACGCAGCGTCATAGGGGAGAACGTGGACCCCGACGCCGCCAAGGGCGAGTACAACCCCCGGTACACCCCTGCGGTGGTTTTGAACGGGCACACCGGCCAGGTGATAGCCGGTGCGGGCGCCCTGGGGGACGAGCTACCGCTGGTGATGATGGTGGTCCTGGCCGGATCCGAAGTGTGGATCTCCTGATGCGCTTCATCATCGAACCGGAGATCTCAGAGCAGAAGGGCGACATCAAGCGCATCGCCAGCCTGCTGGCCCAAACCCTGGAGGACGAGCTAGTCGAGAAGGACGACTACGGCGAGACCGTCCCCGGCAAGTACATGACCATATCGAGCGGCGACGACAGCGTGACCGTGACCGGCTGGACGGTGACGGTGGTCGAAGAGCGCGTGTTCAAGTTCCCCGGACAGACATAACCAACAGAAAGGCACTACCACAATGACAACCATCGAGCTACCCGACTACAACGACCCGGAGTGGTGGACCCAGGCTCCTGGTGAGGATCCTGCCGCCTGGCAGGCGCGTACCAGTGCCCGGTCCAATCAGGAGAGCTACCTGAGGGACTACCAGGAGTACAGCCTGGTGATCGACTTCATCATGGAGAGCTACAGGACCGAAGACGGCGAGCAACTGGACCAGCAGGAGGTGACCAAGCTGGTGTCGGGCTGGATCTACGACCAGGGCCAGCAGGCGTCAGAGGAGAAGGAAGAGGAACTGAAGGACGACTACGAGTCGACTGCCGGTGAGATCGCCTCCGGTGAGTCCTGGGTGGAGTACGACCCCGATGAAGAGGAAGAGGAGGACTAACGGGCGGGAGAAGCGGCAGAAGGGCAAGCATCGCAAGCGTCGTCGGTCCTGGCATCACACCAGGGCCGAAGACGCCCGGTGGCAGCACGCCTGCCGGATCTTCCGGGAAAAATAACGTAGACTCGCCCCCCTACCACAGGAGGTGGATTATGACACTGACCGACCACGAACTGGCTGGCAAGCTGGTCACGCCCAGGATGATGAAAGCCCTCAACGGGGTCGGGCAGGGGCTGAACAAGGAGGCGGCTACTCGCCTGGAGCAGCGGGCTGCCGCCTACGGGGTCATCGCTGAAGCCTTCAAGTTCCACTACTACCGGGACAGGATGAACGCCGCCACCCACCGGGACGACGTGCGCTACAGCCCCCTGACCGTGCTACTGGCCGAGACCCTGCGGGACGACGAGACCTCTGACGCCGAGATGGACTACGGCGCCATCAACGAGGTCATGGGCTGGGTGGAGGGCGTGCCGGAGACGGTGGCCTCGTGAAGCAGTACCTGGCGACCATCCAGATCGTCTTCCAGGCCCCGGAGCTTCAGGCCGCTGACGACGCCGCCCAGGCCACCGTACGCTGGGCTGAGGGCTTCTACGCCGCCGATGGCGACGTCATGAGCATCGAGGAGGTGGAGCGGGTTGGCTAACCATGTGGTGAGCAAGAGCCTGCTCGACAAGTTCGCCATCCTGGACTCCGAGACCAGGAGTGACCTGCCGCCTGGGGCGTCCTTCGATGACGCCCTGGCGGCCATGTCGCCCTACCTGTGGGCCACCATTGACGATGACGACGTCGAGATCACCAGGGACGACAACGACAACCCCCTCCAGGTCACCACAGAGGACTTGGACCGCTACCACGGCTCGTCGCCCAGGTGAAGGCGGCGCTCAAGGTGCTGTGGCAGGAGCTAGCCGACGAGGGCATCATGCCGGAGGAGTTCGACCGGCGCTACCGCAACGCGACCGGCGACGAGCGGGGCGTGGGCAAGCAGGGTCCGGGCGATCCCGACTACGAGTGGCTCCAGGCCCTGGACATCAAGGAGCGTTTCGGACGCGTCCTGGACGAGACCAAGAAGCGCATCATGGTGGGCCGGGGCAAGACGCATGAGATCCACGGCTCCTGGCTCCTGGAGCAGGAGATGGGCAGGCCCCCCGATGGCTGGGGGGTGGACGGCAGGCCCGTCGATGGCCTCCCCCGATAATCCCGTCTCCGGGCTGGCACGCGCCGGCAAGACTATTTTCCCGTACTGGCCCGGATTCAACGAGTACTACCAGGCCCTGGTGGACGAGGGCGGCTCGAAGCCGAGACCGGACTGGCCTGGCGTCTTCGGGGGGCCGTACGACGTCGATGACGTGGTCCCTGGGGTGGTCTGGAGCGACGAGGAGCGGCTGTAGGCGGCGCTGTGGAATGCCGCATTGCGCTTTTCGCGATGTTGCGCGAAGATGCGGCCCTCACCAGGAGGTGACGCCATGCCAAAGGTCAAACCGACCATCACACCCATCCCTGTGCCCAACCAGCAGGCTCCCAGGGCGTACGTGCGCCTCGATGACACTGGGGTGCCCTGCGACCTCGACGCCAACGGGGATCCTGTCAAAAAGCCGCTGTACTTCGCTGACAACGACCTCGACGTCGATCTGATCCTGGCCGACACGAACGGCGCCGTCACGGGCAGCAACACCCAGTGCCTGATCTCCCACGGCTGCACGCGTTCCTTCGGGGCAGTGTGGGCCGAGATCGGACGCACCTACAGCTACATCGAGTACCCCACCTACGCCATCAAGTACAAGACGATGGACCTGGCCCGTATGACCACCATCGCCTTCGACATGTCCAAGGTCAACAAGAACGACCTCAGCAGCCTGCTGGGCACGGTGCGGCTGGGCCGGATCTCACCGGGCCTGCGGGCCGTCAGGGTCCAGGGCAAGAAGTCCGGTAAGGGTGGCACCAAGAAGCGTCGTCCCGGCCCGATCAGCACCCAGGGGGCCAACAACGGGCTGCTGCGCCCGGTGGCTAGGCGCCGTTAGGAGAAGAAAGCCCCCCTGGCTTGCCCCCAGGGGGGCCTTCATCGGGCGGATTCTGTTTCTCGGCAGGCTCCTCCTTTCTCTCATCCTCAAGCCTACGCTTAAAGGCGTCTTTGGCCCTTTGGATGACCTCTGGAGGCACTGGGTCGAAGCTGGGGTTATCTCCGTTGCTCCCCACACTCTCTGAGAGTGCCAGGGTCTGGAAATAATGCGACCTAGCCCTTGTCGGGCACCCCCAGCATTGGGGGCGGGCGATACCGGTAGGCGTCCTCCCCCGGCTCCGGCCCTGGACCCTCTACGAAGGTGGTGGTACGGGGCCGGGGGAACAGGATGCTGTAGCCCAGGCTGCCACGCTCCAGGGCACGCTTGCACTTGGCGCAGGCCAGGGCGTGGATCCAGGGAGTCTCCTGGGGGTCGATGGCCCCCAGTTCCTCCATACGATCCACAGATTTTCCACATGCTGTGGATGAACATTCTGTGCAGCGCAGATGGCGGGTGCCGGTGTGGGGGTTCTTGTACTCGATGAGGCCGTGTTCCCACCCGGCGTAGGGGTCATGCGTGTCCAGCCAGCCTGGGGGCAGTCGTCCGCTCAGTTGCCAAGTCCCTTCTCATCCAGGGTCTCCCCGTCGATGAAGAAGACCTCGTCGGGCATGTAGTCCACCATAAAGACGCTCTTCTGGCGGGAGAGATACCGACCGATGCCCCAGTCCTGGTGATTGCGCTGCTCAGCTTCGGTGAGCTTCATGGCCCGCCCGATGGCGTTGGCCCTGTCGATGAGGCCAGGCTCGATCTCGCGTCGCTTGGCCCAGCCCGTCCTGGCAGCGTCCCATATGGCGCCGGATTGCTCAGCGTTGGGGAAGTACATGATCTTGCCCCAGGTCAGCTTGGTGCCCTCCCGGACGTAGGGGTACTGGGCCGACGTCGGCTCCCCGATGAAGGGGAACCGGTAGATCGACAGGCACTCATGGATGCCGTCACGTCGACCGGCCTCCCAGTCGTCCTGGAGGCCCCCAGGGGCTGGTAGCCCCTCGTCCAGGCTCTCCAGCACCTTGTAGCGGGCGTCGGAGACCACGAAGATCTCGGAACACTGGGTGGTCAGAGCGCTCCAGAAGACGCACTCCCTCATGGCGAAGGGGCCAGGCCCGTGGTACACGAGGAAGGTCGGTCGACCGTTCCTCACGCACGAGCAGTAGCCCATGATGTCGGCGTCCTCCGGGTCACGGGTCTTGCCGAACTTGCGGACGGCCTCAGCCTTGAGGCGCCGTCCGATCTCAGCCTGCTGGGCGAAGAGGGTGTCATTCATCGTCATCGTCGTCCTCCATTCCGTCAGCGATCTCGTGGAGGTGGGCCTTATCGGCTTCCTCCTGGGCCAGGGACGCCTCGTATGCCGACTCGTCCCAAACCTGATCGAGTGCTTCGGTGTAGAGGCGCCGGAGGGTGTCAGGCTCGATGGCCTCGACTTCGGTCTGGAACAGTTCCCCGTACCTGGCGATGAAGGACGGGGCACGCGAATCCCGGTACTCACCGGCCTTGGGGTGGTTGCCGGTGAAGAAGAACTTGGCGTAGTCATCGGCGGGCGTGATCTTCGCCAGGCCCAGGAACTCCCTGATGTGGCCCCTCTTGCGCTCAACCTGCTCGATCTTCACGGCGATGTGTTCGACCTTGTCCCACACCGGGCAGCGGGCCTGGAAGTCACGCAGGATGTCCATCCCGGACGGGTCCAGATCCCCGGCGTAGATGAGGATCGTGGTGCGCCCCCCGGCTTCGCGTTGCACCTTCCGGCGCACCTCGTCCACATAGGTCTGTGAACCGTAGCCACGGGTCAGGATGACCGGCAACCCCCTGTCGAAAAACCAGGCGTTCAACTGGGCCAACAGGGTGGCTTTTTCTCCAGCCAGGGCGATGTAGTAGGGCTGGCCCTCCGTACGATCACGCCGGTAGTAACCAGCCATCCAGTTGACGGCGTCGGCGGGGTCATCCCAGGAGTCGGCCTGGTGGACCTCACGGGTCTCGTCCAGGAGATCGGGGAAGGTGCCCTCCCGGCGCCCCTCAGCGGTGAGCTTGGAGAGGTACTTGTAGTCGTCCTCGTTGTTGTGGTAGCCCAGGCCCAGGGGACTCATGTACAGCCGGTAGTGAAGCTGCCGGAGGGTGATCAGGTAGCCGGTCCCACCAGGGTTGTAGCTGTTGACGATGTTGCGGGCCTCCTGGATGATGGGAGGCCATGAGCGGCGCTTTGCCATTGGTTTCCTTTCGTAGGTCATGCTGTGGTAGATGCAGCGGAAGTCACCTTAGCAGGTTTTTGGACCTGTCGTAAAGTCAGGCAGAAAAAAATCCTCCCCCAGGCGGGTGGGGGAGGATCCCGGCGCCAGCATGGGCGCCTCGCACGTCCCCTTAGGCCCTCCAGGGGGTGGCGGGTGCCGCCCTGGCGCCTCTTACGGGGCTGATAGTGCTGACACCCAAGGTACACAAAAAAATCCCCCGACGACGGGCGCCGGGGGATTTTTCGTTGTGACTACGTGTTCACGTAGCGGTGATCAGTTTAGACCCCGCACATCCTGCTGGTGTTCGGCCAGGCCCCGTAGCCACCGTTGGCGGCAACGACCCGGTTGGCGACCGCCATCTGCTCAGCGGCTGACGCGTCGGCGGCACTGCCCTGGCCCCCGTACGCCGCCCACGTCTGAGCCGTGAACTGGAGGCCACCGTAGTAGCCGTTCCCGGTGTTGATGTGGACGTTGCCACCGGACTCGTGCTGGGCGATGCAGGCCCAAATCCCCGTGTAGCCCCCGGAGCCTCCCCCTGAGGGGGCCGTAGGTGCTACATAGGAAGTACGACTATGCAAAACAGGGGTGCTGACCTGCTGTTTCATCGGTGCATAGTTGTACTGGCTATGTACAGGGGTGCTGGGTATAACCGGCGCAGGGGTGTTAAAGCTGGCCGGTGGGATCGTCAGCACGTTCCCGACGTAGATGAGGTTCGGGTTAGGGATGTGGTTCCAGCTTGCCAGCGCGCTCCACGTCCTCCCGAACCTCAGACCCAGTGCCCAAAGCGTGTCCCCACTCACGATCGTGTACGTGGGGAGCTTCGGTGCCGCTGCGGTCAGTACCAGGGCTTTCGGTGGCGAACCACTGGCTGCCGCCACTTGCGCTCCTGCGTCTGGTGTCGGTGCGGCTGTCGCCGCTTGAGCGGGTACTGCTATAAGAAAGCCGCCCAACATGGCGGCGGCAAGTAGAAGTTTCCTCATGGGATCCTTTCGTCGTAGCCCCTTCGGCTCGTGCGATGGGTCTGCTGAGGGAACGAGTCGGTTGACACGAACCCTGGTCAGTGCCAGAGGCTTCTCCTCCCTGTAGTCACAACAATCGGAGGATGCTAGCATCCCCGGAAAATCACTGCCCAGGCTGGAAACCAGGAGGCAAGCTGTGGCGACAGTGCATCGCATAGACACCTCACTCGATCTCACTTACCTGCGCTGTCGGTCCTATGGACACGCATGGGACGAGTTCGCTCCGATCGACATGGAGGCGCCCTGGTACGGCTGGCGCCTGTCGCTGAGGTGCTTGCGCTGCCAGACAGAACGGCATGACAACATCGACTTCAAGGGCAAGGTGATGGGGCGCCGCTACATCTACCCGGATGGGTACCAGCAAAAAGGCGTCCCGAAAGTCATCTTCCGTGAAGAGCTTTTTTCCAAGCTCCGTGCTAAGTTGGAGAAGTCCAACTCCATCGGCCAGGAAGTTCCTGAGCCAGTCAAGACTAGGAGCAGAAAGAAGGCAGCGGTCTAAGTGTCACAGCAGTCGGCTACAACTACCACGAAGTCAACCAAGACCAATAACAACGGCAATGGGAAGGTGAGTAAGACGAACGAGAGCGTTCGGATCATGGAGGTGACTCCCGCTCAGGCTCAGAAGTGGCTTGAGGGGAACGTCGACAACCGCAACCTGCGGGAGCCACGAGTCCTCCAGCATGCCCAAGTTCTCCAACGAGGGGAGTGGGAGCTAACCGGTGACGCCATCGTCTTTGACGAAGACGGCACCCTCCTCAACGGTCAGCATCGGCTCAGCGCTGTGGTGATCACGGGGATCCCGGCTCGATTCATCGTCCTTAGGGGCGTGCCTTCCAAGGCACAGGAGGTGTTCGACTCGGGGCTACCACGCCAACTCGGGGACCAGTTGCAGCGCAGGGGAGTGCCGTACTACACGTACGTCTCCTCAGCGCTCTTCTGGCTGCATCGCATGCAGTACTCAGAGGCCAGCGGCGTAGCTCACTATGCGGAGCCGCAGCAGCGGCCCACCTTCCGCCAGCTATTGGCCCTCTACGACGCCAACAAGAACCTGGCCGAAGAGGCGCCCAAGATCGGCAAGCACGTCAACAACCTCAAGGTGCGTGCTGGCGCCACCCTGGCGATCTACCATCGCCTCCGGGAAATAGACGATCCGAACATCGACCAGGAGGTCGACATTTTCTTCAAGTCCTGGCTGGAGGGGACTGACCTCAGGGCCAGCGATCCCATCTTCCGGCTGCGGGAGTGGTGCCTGGAAGATGCCGCCAAGCGGCACACCAGGGGCCGTGCCCCGGACTACCGCTACGTCGCCTATGTCCTGACGGCGTGGAACGCGTGGCGTGAGGGCAAGCCCATCCGCCAACTGAAGTGGGTCTACACGCCCACCACTCGTATGGCCTGGCCGGTGCCGGAATGAGCAAGCGTAGACGGCGAGCCGCTGATCCTCGATATGTGCGGCAGGCGACGAAGAGGCAGCCACGCGATCCGGCTGACGGCACGGCTCAGTCAGCACGGGCCACCACCCACGTCCACAAGGGCAAGCAGGTCGATGACATGCGGGCCTACACCCCGGACAGCCTGGCTGCCGCCTACGACCCGGAGTACCCCGGCAATCTGGACGGCAAGACTCAGGCGGGCGAGCGGACCCTCCAGCCTCACCAGGCTCCACAGGATCGGACGGCTTCCGCTGCCCGCCAGCGGGAGTTGATCCACAACGAGATGCGGCGGATGGAGGCCGAGAACCCCATCCCGGACCATGTCCTGGAGATGTCCCTCCGGCCCGCCGACGTCGTCCACGTCCGCAAGCAGCTACTGGACTGGTGGTCGGAGCCAGGGGTCTGGCAGCAGCGCTACGCCCTCCAGGGGCGCCGCCCGATCGAGGGCTTTGAGAACACCCCCCTCGACGCTGAGGCAGCCAGGGGCTGGGTGGAGGACGGCTTCCGGGACGCCGAACTCTTTTGGGTGTCGACCGAGATGACCCAGTTGGTCACGGCCATGGCTCCCTCCATCCCGGACTGCATCCCGGAGCCGCCCTGCAAGGACGGCTTCGTGGTCTTCTCCCGGTCCCTGGCGGGCCTCGACGCCGAGACCGGCACCGAGATCTACACCACGGCCTACCTGTGGCGCACCGTCACCACCAAGGTGGGGGTGTGCTGGGGGATCGAGACCTACTGCTGGCGTGACCTGATCCACACCTGGCGCATGATGGACGAGACGGAGCGCAACACCTTCCGTACCGCCATGCCCATGCGCCTGCACCCCACTGGGGGGTCGGAGTGGCCGGTCGACTGCATGACCACTGACTTCTCCAAGCTGCCCGCTGGCAACCCCCGGATGGAGCAGTCCATGCTGGAGGACCGGCGCATCCTGGCGACGTTTTGGGCGCTCTGTAGCCAGCGGATAGCTCTCCAGGAGACCTATAAGCCTGACCGGAACATCCGGCGCCAGGCTCAGCGCGAGGGCTGGCGCTCGATCCCCGATGTCCGCATCATCAGGCTGCGGGAGGCGGCGCCCCGGACCAAGGGTGAGCAGCGGGACGTCGAGTGGAGCCACCGCTGGATCGTCGGCAGCCACTGGCGCAACCAGTGGTATCCCTCCGACAACACTCACCGGCCCAAGCTGATTGACGCCTATCAGAAGGGGCCTGCTGACAAGCCCTTGGTGGTGCGTGAGACCGTCAAGGCCCTCGTGCGGTAGTGCCCCTGAGCAACCTGCCCGGTCCCTGGCGTTGGGAGGAACGTAGGGGTCTTTGGTGGCGTATCCACACGTCCCTGAACATCGAGGACGGCCCTCACACCTGGGCTGAACTAAATCCGTTTGGTACTGATCACTGGTATGACAAGCAGGGCAAGCGCATCCCCATGGTGGTGGCGAACGACTACCTGGCTGACTATGACTACAAGGTCATCGCCAAGGACGTCTACATCATGGGTGACGCGCCCGTCGAGGTGTCCACGGTATGGCTAGGGCTGGACCACAACTGGTGGCCGGATCGCCCCATCAAGATCTTTGAGACCATGATCTTCGGCGGCGACCTAGACCTGGAGCAGTGGCGCTACAGCACAGAGGAAGAGGCCCTGGCGGGCCACGCCGAAACCTGCAAACTTGTCCAGGTGATCTGTGCAGCGCACGTCAAGGAGGTAGGAGATGGCGAAGGTAACGGCGGTTGAGTGTGACCTTAGATCCTGTGGAAAACTCGGGGCGGCGGCTGATGGCGCCGAGATCCCGGACGGCTGGCTGTCAGCCGACTACTACCAGGAGGGCCAGGGCAACCTGGAGATGCGGGTGTTCTGCTCCTGGGCCTGCGTCAGCCGGTGGGCCAACGACCGCATCCAGACCCCGAAGAAACGCGTACGCCGCACCAGGGAGCAGATCGAGGCCGACGAGGCAGCCAGGCTAGAAGTCAGCGCCATGGAAAACAGAGGTGCCTGACGTCCCGGAGAATCTTGAGGCGTTCCCCCCGGTCGCTGAACTGGGGGGAGCCGTGGGCCGCACAGCGAGTGTGGCCTGCATGCAGGGTCAGCATGACCTGTGTACTGATGAGACATGCCAGTGCCGACATCATGAGCGGCTTTGGTACGACAAGCCAGGAGGACAGCCATGACAACGCTCGTAGCAGAAGCCAACAAGGAGGAGATCCCCGGTGTAGGGGTGATCGTCGTCCTTGACCACTCCGGTGACACCAAGCACATATGGGACCGCAATAGCGAGGCCGAAGTCGAGGAAGCTCGCTCGCTGTTCGACCGCATGATCAAGCGTGGTATGCAGGCGTGGTCGGTCACCAGGAAGGGCGACAAGGACGCCCGCATCACCACCTTCGACCCCCAGGCCGAGAAGATCATCTTTTCCCCTGCTCTACAGGGGGGCTGATGCCACAGACCGGCTACTGGCCGCAGCAGTACTACACCACGTCGGCCACTACCACCAACTACATCCCGGCGAACTACACCTGGAGCCAGACCCCCAGCTATCAGACCACTGTCTCCTCCCCTGACCTGGCCTGGCTCAACTGGAACACCACTTCCACCATCATCACGCAGAACACCTACGCCAATCAGGTATGGATCCAGTGGAATCAGACGCCGTATACGCCACGGGTCTTGACGCCGGAAGAGGTGGCTGAGATGGAGGCCCGTGAGGCTCGCCAGCGGGCTATCTATGAGGAGCGCAACCAGCGCAGGGTGGCGGCTCGGGCACGAGCGCGTACCCTCCTGGAGGACTTCCTGGACGACGAGCAGAAGGCCGAGTTAAACCGGCATGGGCGCTTTTACGTGACCGGTTCTAAGGGCCGTCGTTATTGCATCCGGGCTGAGGGCCAGAGCGGCAACGTCGACCTCCTGAAGGCCGATGGGACCGTGCAGGCCCGCCTGTGTGCCCATCCCAGGAGACCACCCGGTGACACCTACGAGATGCTGCCGGAGGGTGACGCGTGGCTCATGCAGATGATCGAGATCCGCCACGACGAGGACCACTTCCTCCGCACGGCCAACGTCCATCGAGGGAGCCTGCCAGCCCTGGTATGAGCCATGGGAGGGACGCCGGGGGGCCGGAGAGTCGGGTCGCACCCGGCCTACTAGCGGGCGAGGAACGGCCCGCACCCCCGGCGCCACCTTTCAAGAGTCATGAATCATGAATCGTGAAGACACCTTCAACGTGATCTGCACCGTCCTGGAGGAGTACGACGGTGACACGATGGAGCGCGTAGCTGATCAGCTAATCGCCGTCCTGGCTATCACGGGCGACGATCTGCTCGATCACCTGGACCCTCCCGTGGGCCTCAAGCACTGGCTTGGGTCGCACGGCCTCTCCCTGGTAGTGACCTCCAACATCACGCCGCCTGCGGTGTGGGAGGCCCTCCAGGGGGAGGACGAGGAGGACGATGATGACCTGGAGGACGGGCCGGGGGAATCGCCCGTCCTCCAGGTGGGGGGGTACGTGGAGTATCGCACAGCCCCAGTCGGCCCCCGACAAGAGAGCCACGTCGGCTCAGGGCGCATCAACGCCATCACCGACGACGGGTGGGTCATCATCCAGGACAGCCCCACCCACGAGGAGTGGGTCAACACTCAGACCGACGTCATCCGCCCTGTTTCGCCTTGACGAAGCGGGTCAGTTCCTCCCTGGTGAACAGGGTGCGGCTGCCCAGCTTGACCGGGTGTAGCTCACCGTTCTGGACGTACCGGTAGAGCATGGACGTGCTGATGCCGCCCAGGATGCGGGCGGCAGCTTCAGCGTTGTAGAGCAAGGGTTCCTCCGGGGGAGTCTCATCCCCCTCCTGATCCTCCTCCGGAGGAAGCTCCGGCTCCTCAGGCTCTGGCTCCTGGCTGCGAACCAGCCTGCGGGGCATTACCGGCGAACGAGACGACGACGCCCGCTCGGCTCAGGAGCAGGCTCGTCCTCGACCTCCATGGGCTTCTCAGGGGCGACGTTGAAGAGGATCCCCTCGACGGTGCTGGCGAAGGCCAGGCGGAACTCCTCCAGGTCATCGGCCAGGCCCTTCCTGAAGGCCGTCAGAGCCTCAGATAGGGCATCCACGTCCACAGGAGCGGCTGTGACCGCCTGTGGCCGCTCAGGGGCCTCTGAGACGGCTTCAGGAGAACCCTGAGCCTCCAGGATGGCGACGATCATGTTCTCCCTGGCTTTCCTGGGCGGCAGGCCCAGGCCCACGGCCACGTCCTTCACGTCGGAGTGGCTCATCTTCTCAAGCTGCGCCCTGGTGAAGACCGAGACGACAGCCTCAGCTTCAAGCTCGCGCACCTCTTCGGCCTCGTCGGTGCCCTCGTCCTCTTCCTCCGGCTCGTCAGGGGCCTCACCCTCATCGCCCTCTTCACGGCCCAGCCGCACGAGGTTGTTGGTGAGATCGAGGACGTTGATGTCGGCATCCACGAACTTGAAGCAGATCTCCTGAAGCTCGTCGTCCCTCTTGTCGTCCCACAGGACGAAGAGAGCGGACTTGGGCGCGTCCACCAGGATCTGCTCCATCTGCGTCCATATGTCGGTGACCGTGTGGGTGTGGACGGCCCCGTTGATGACCTCCTGGAAGGCCCTGCGCTTCTTGTCCTCAGGGGTGACGATGCACTCGTAGGCGATCTTGGACTTCCTCGCCATCTCGGCCAGCCGGTCCATGGAGTCCGAGAACTCCGCACTAGTCAGGGGGAAGATGAACTTGGCTGGCTCCTCCGGCTTGACCGACTCGTTGATGAACTGCTCGATCAGGTCGGTGGCGGGGTCCACCTCCATCTCCCCAGTACCCAGGAATCCGATGGTCACACCTTCCTGGGCTTTCGATCCTCTTGCCATGGCTGCTCCTTCCGCCACTGATGTGGGCATGAACGACGTGAGGCCATTCTGAACGGTCACTGGCGGCTGGTGCAGCCTGGTGGGCGATTATCTCCGCTAAGAAAGCCGAAAGCCTCCCCGCTGAGAGGGAGGCTTTCTGACTACCGCTCACTCCGGCTGGAAAGGAGGTGAGACAGCCAGAAGATAACAAGCCGGGTACTACAAGGTCAAGCACTCTATCGTCGGGTGCGCCGTCCTAGTACCTCAGACACGATCCGGTCCCGCTGGTGGCGGATCAGGGTGTCGGTCGCATGGAAGAGCATCGAGAACCCTGAGGCCCCCACGGCGATCAGCACACGGGTCTCCCAGGAGTGGTGGGTGACCAGCAGGGCCAGCACCCCGCATACAAGCAAGTTGAGGACGGCTTTCCACCATGCCTGTTGCCGGATGATCCCCACCCGGATCATGACCTCTTTCCATAGCTCTGTCAGCCGGGTGGCCCCGAAGCCGATCAGGACCGCCCAGCCCAGGTCTACGGCCACGTCGTGGGATCGAGCGGCGGGGCGACGGCGGCTGAGGCGTAGGTGATGGAGTAGGTGCTGCCCATGGGCACCCAACGGTACAACTGCTCATTGAGGCGGGCGACCCTGGGCGTGCGGCGCCGGTAGACGTAGCTGGCGCCTGAGCCGTCCTGGATGAAGTCCCCACTGGCTGAGCTATAGCTGGTCGCGTCCATGTAGGGCGGCAAGCTCAGGCCCGGTGACAGCATGGCCGAGTTCAGGAGGAACTGAGCGTTCTGAGCGGCTGTGAACCGCACGAAGGGGTAGACCAGCGTCGGCAAAATACCGGTGGGTGGATTGGGGTCATTCGGCGTCGACCCTTCCGGTGGTGGCTCGCCCAGGTAGTACGAGGCCAGATTATTTGGATCCGGCATGCTGTAGCGAACGTAGTTGGCGGTCAGCATCACCGTCATGCTGGTCTCGATCCAGTTGCCGTCCGGGTAGTACCAGCGCAGGCCCATCTGCATCTGTGCGTTGGTGGGATCCTGGACGGTCATGTACTGGGCGTAGATGCTGAAGTTAAAGGGCTGACCCGCCGTTACATTGTACGCGCTCAGGTTGCTTCCGTAGATAGGCGGCTGGGGTGGGGCGGCGAACCAAATGCCGTTGACCACAGCGCTGCCGGTGCCAAAAAATGTCTGGTTGGTCATGAACCAACCCCACACCGGATCCACCCAGTTCCTGGGGTTGTAACCCTGCACCGCTCCAAAAAACCAGTCGTTGGTCAGTGTCTTGACTGGGCCAGCAGGGTAGGCCGGAGGCGGGGTGGGCCTACTGGAGGCGAACCACCCGGCAGGGATGGTCGATGGCGGGGACCAGACGCTCACCTTGCCCCACCAGATGGTCGCTCCTGGCCCAATGGCGGTCACCTGGAGGGCACCGATGCCGTTGATCGGTGCCAGGCTGGGAGGATCCTCCAGGCTGGCGTAACGGATGCTCATCTGGCAGCTTGCGACGGCGTTGGTGTAGTAGACGGAGACGCTGTCGACGTAGTGGATCTCATTGACGGCGCCGGGGTACTGGACCTCCAGGCGAAGCTCCATCTGTGTGGTGCCCACGGGCGCCACCTGGGTGGTGGGAGGGCTGCCGGTGTTGGTGCCAACCCAGGCAGCAGCCGTCTCGGTCACCAGGAAGGGCGGGGTCTGAGCGCTCAGGGCATTGCCCTTGGAGTCGAAGAAGACGAGGTATGCCGCCACCTGGCGAGCCGTAGTACCTGGCCGGAAGTAGGCATTGACGGTGTAGACCTGATTCGACGTCGCCCCCATCCGGGGAGAGCGCACGTAGACCCGGTTGGTGCCGCTGCCGATCACCGTCGAGGTGATCTGGAGGCTGTGGGTACCGGTGTTGGCCTGGGCCGTCGAGTTCGCCAGGGTGCAGTTGTTGACGATATAGCTGCCCGTGGTGCCCGTCTCAAAGTCGGAGGCTGCCGCTGCGATGATGTTCAGGGTGGAGGGCTGGTTGGGGTCCACCGTGTTGGTCAGCCCATCGAAGCCGATGCCCAGCAGGCTGGGCGGCGGGCTGGGGTTGATCTTGGAGAAGGTGCTGACCGTGTTGGTCAGCAGGTTGGATGCCTGGGGCTGGAGCAGCAGCTTGATGTCTCGGGGGTAGTCGTAGGTCGGGGTGTCGATCCCGATCTGCGCCGGGGTGCAGGGCCACAGCCCGCAGATGGTGACGTAGTGGGCCTCGTTGGCAGCCGCTCCGGCGATGCGGATCTGCGGGAAGAGCCGGTAGTAGCTCGCAGGCCCGGTGGGCGCGCTCGCCCCTGGCAGCGAGTTCGGGTACGGGTTCATGGTCCCCGTGATGGTCATGGTGGTCCAGTGGCCTGCCGTCTCCACGAAGCTCTGCTCGGGTAGTACCTGGACCCTGGTGCCGGAGCCGACATCACCCCACACTGACAGCCAGACCGTGCGGGCCGTCGCTGACCAAACCTGGATCCGCCAGGTGATGTTGCCCGGACCCCCGTACTGGGACAAGAAGTCGGTGATGGGGATCCCGCTGGTGGTCAGGTTGTAGTCCCCGGCGCCGGTCCCCTGGACTCGCATGCCACTGTTCTGATAGGGCGGCTGGATCGAGGAGGGCCAGGTGCTGGGGGTGCCGAAGGTCTCCAGCGGGTTGGTCATGTTGGCGATCGAGCCGCTCAGCAGGTTGGGGATCCAGGTCAGAGCTTCACCAGCCGCCTGGCCTGCCAGGGGAGCGAAGACGTTGGTGTAGGTGCCGGTGTAGCCCCCTGGGTTCGCGTTCCAGGTGATCGGGTCGGTGGGGATCCGGGGAGGCCAGACCTGCCAGGTGCCGATGGCGTCGGCCATGACGCCGTCATCAAGGCAGAGAAGCTCGTTATAGCCATGGTGGACAAGCTGGGTGGCCGGATAGCTCGTGAGGATCGAAGCCATCTCGGTGATGCCCCGTGGGCTGCCCTTCTGCTTGTACAGGTGGACAGCGTTCTGCACTAGCTGGCGCTCCTGCTGCATGCCCACCTCAGGCTCATGTACCAGCCCAAGCTGCTGAGCCATGAGAGGGAGCAACGCGCCGGAGCAGTTCGCTACGTCGTTGATCGACATCAGGGACTCCATCTCGGTGCGGATGAAGTCGAACTGGAAGCCGACTAGCTGGAGGTAGCGCTGGAGCGGGGGAGAGCCGCCTGGCAGCCCCTCAGTAGACCAGGGGTTGTATGGGTCCACCAGGATGATGTCGGCGTCCCGATAGGCCATGGGCATGAGGTTGTACATGCGCCAGCCGTAGCCCCAGGGGAGGGGCACCAGGGCGATCAGGTCGGTGCAGCGGACCCAAACCTGACTGCTCGCTGACCAGCCGAACATCGTGTAGTACTGGAAGCCACCGGCTAGGTGGACGTCGGTCAGGCTGGTGATAGCTCCTACGACGATCGCGTCATTGGTGTTGGTGGTGGCGTAGTTGGACAGCACGAAGACCTGAGCGCCGTCGTTCTCGTCCTGGGGCAGGTTGCTGCCATTGCGAACCAGTCGCAACTGGGTGCAGTCGGCTGAGACCGGGTTCTTCCAGGTCAGGTGGAGGGACTGGTAGTCGAGCGGCAGGAAGTCGAAGGGAGCTACCGAGAAGTCGGGCCGCACCAGGGCCGGGTCAGGACCGAAGCGGCCCACCCCGTAGAAGTCGATGCCGTAGACGCCCACTAGATCCCCAGTGCGATCCAGGTGCAGGCCACGTTGGCTCGCCGGTCCACCACGATGTCCTCGATGAACTGGATGAGCGCCCCCGTGTTGGAGAGGCCCAGGAGGATCAACTGGTCCTCCATGTACTGGTAGTTGTACCAGCCCAGCATGCTCTGGCCGGGGAAGGGCATCTTCATGTAGATGAAGCTCAGCAGTCCGGAAAACTGGGCGGCGCTGAAGTCGACATAGGCGTTGCCATTTTCGTCGGTGTAGCCGTTGAAGTACCCGCCCGCCATCTTCCAGCGGCGGTTGTCCGGTCCCAGGATGGGTCCGCTGGCACCACCATCCATGGCGTTGGTCAATGAGGACTGGATGATGCTCTGCACCTGTTGCCAGGTCAGCCCTGCGCCCTTGGCCTGGGCCAGTGTGATCAACTCGTGACCGTTCTGTGCAGCGGGCGCCGTGACGGGGTTGATAAAGGGCCGACTGCCGTTAACGAGCATGTATTGGGGGTGGTCGTCACCGTTTCGGCCCGACATCTGCTGGTGGACGTGGCTATGGGAAGGAGGCGGCAGAGGGTCGATGGAGCCACGAGGCCCGACATGACCGGGGGACAGGTTGCTGTGTAGCCACTGGATGGACTTCCCGATGGTGGGGTTCCCCGGCACCATGAACGGGTTGGCTCCGATCGTCTGTTCCAGGCTGATGATCTCGGTGTGCAGGTCACGCGTGACCACTGCCCCGTCGAGAGTCAGGTCTACCGGGCCGGTGGAACTCTGGACGATGTGGTTGTTGTCACCAGGCTGGTTTTGGTAGGTGACGAAGTCACGAATCGCCAGGGGGTAGCGCTGGGCGGCTGGGACCGGGGGAGGCGTTGGCATCAGTTACCTATGGCGATCCACGTAAAGGTCACCCATTGATTCGGCTGCCAGGAGTAGTCATGTGAGAACTGGACGGTGGCGCCGGAGCCGGAGACACCCACCAGGGTTAGCTGGGCCTCGATCCAGTTGTAGGGCGGTCCTCCTCCTGAGGGTGGCAGCTTGGTGGCGCTGAACGCTTGGACGCAGCGTCCATAGCCGGGGTTGAACGCGACTGAGATCCGGCCACTGCCATCGGTCAGGCCCGACTTGAGGCCCCCCTGGATCCTCCAGGCGGGGGAGGAGGCGGCTCCGGCCAGCGGTGGCCCTCCCCAGGCCCCGGCCATGAGGTTGGCGAGCGCAGCGTTAACAGCAGCTTGTACCTGGGCGGCGTTCTGATAGCCCATGCTCTGAAGCTGGCTGAGTGGCACGAGGTCCGCAGGGCTGCCCCCAGCTTTGCCACCTACTGGGCCGGTGAAGCCCGGTTGCCCGGTGGTGAGTATGTACTGGGGATGGTCGTTGCCCTGGGTGTCGTCCAGCAGGTTTCGGTGTATGTGGGTGTGGTTACTCGGGGCCTTGTTGAGGTAGAGATCCTGGATGGCGCCGCCCACGGTGGTATAGGGCGTCGACTGGAAGGGGTTGATCCCCATCATCGACTCCAGGGCCTGGATCTCATCGTGGCACTCGTTGATCGAGACCGCCCAAATGATGTCGCTGTAGTCGTGGAAGACCTGGAAGATCTTGATGGCGTGGGGGAAGACGGCGGTCAATAGACCACACCTCCATTGGCCGTGATGGTGACGGCATGGCACTGGGGGATCTCGTAGACGGCGCACTGGACATCAGCACAGGTCTGAGGGGTGACCTCGTCCCGGCATAGCACCGTGACCACTACGTAGTCGATGCCTTCCACCTCCATGATCGCGTGGTACAGGCTCGATAGCGTGACCCTCCAGCCGAAGTCCACCACCGAGAACAGCAGCAGGTTCTGGATAGCTGCTTGAGCGGCTGATGACACCGTCGACTGGTGGTACTGGGGCAGCACCTGGATGGTCGCAGCGATGTCGATGGGCACGTAGCCGGTCTGTAGCACCCCTGCCTTGTTGTACTGCGGAGGGATAACAGCAATGGACGTACCCACCATCTTCTTGTCGTCCATATAGCCCGTATAGGCCGAGTTGGTGATCGTGGGGATGAGCGCTGACACCCTATTGCCCAGGGCTGTGGGGTCGGAGATGAAGTCCCCGGCAGGGTGGATATAGACGCTGACTGCGTTGTAGGCCGTCGATAGTGTGGCAGCTTTAGCGATGCTCGGGATGTTCAACACCAGGGCGGCATAGTCGTCCAGAGTGACCGCTCGGTTGATGGCCGTGATGGACATCGGGGCGTGGATCCGGATGTGGTCGATGGTCTCGACGTCGGCCCCACCCGTAGCTGGCACGGTGTTAGTGACGGCGGTAACGGTGGGATCAGTACCGCTACTGATCTGGACCAGTGACCCGGAAGCTACGTTGCCGATCGAGCCGCCCCCCATCAGATAGGTAGCGGTGATCATGGCACCCGGTGCGGGGATTCTTCCGGTGATGTTGTCCCCGAAGCTCACCGTCACCACGCCGTTGGCGTCCACTGAGAGGGTGTAGGCGCCCTCTGACGCGAAGGCGTCGACCAACCGCTGGTGGTAGATCCAAGCGGTGGGACCGCCTCCCTCGTCCACATAGACGGTGATGCTGCCGTCGACTACCGGGGTGTTGAAGAGGGTGTAGTACTGGTTGGGCGTGCCGTCCGAGATGCCGATGCCCTCACCCACGCTCGACGTGCCGTTGATGGCCGAGACGGTTCCGGCGTACTGGGTGGCCGGGGTAGGGGGGTTGCCTGCCGTCAGGGCGGTCATGCCGTAGTTGATGACGATGGCGGCGCCGTTGGCCGGGATGGCTCCAGGGGACTGCGTTGTGCCGCCCCCGAAAAGGACGGTGTTGCCGTTAATGATCGTGTACATGGTGGCCGCAGCCGCCTGGCCCACGAAGCTGTTGCCGGGGGCCATGGTGTAGGTGGTGGCCCCCACCTGGACGATCTGCGTGACGCCGGAGCCGGTGGGGTTGTAGTAGGTGGGCCAGGGCTTGGTGGCATCTCCCAGTACGTACTGCTGTCCAGCCAGCCCGGTGCCGGTGGCGTTGAGGGTGGTGACGATGCCGTCGCCATAGATCCACAGGTCGGACTGGGTCTCGAAGACCACCATGCTGGTGCCGGAAAGGGTGGTGGACACCTGGGTGTTGGCCGGGACCAGGATGGGCTGGGGCACCGGGCCGACGCCCCCGTTGAGGGTGAACTGAAGGGTGGTGGTGGCTGCCACGTTGCCATGGGGGGTGTAGTCCAGGAGGTTCGCCAGGTTCAGCACAGACTGGCGTTGCTGGGCCGTGGCGATGAACGCCTCGTTGGCGATCCGGTCGGAGTAGTAGTTGAGGATGTCCCCGACGTAGGCGAATAGCTCCAGGAGGACGATGCCGAAGTCCCCAGGGCTGCGATCGGTCCACTCCGGGAGGTAGCTCGGGATCAGCGTCAGGAGATCGTTGATGATCGAGGTGTAGTCCCGGCTGGTGTAGTCGATGGGCGGGACGATGACGTTGGTGGGGATGACGTCAGCGATGGTGCCCAGGGAGACGGGCGCGATGCTCATGCGGTGATCTCCACGCCGGAGCCGCTCAGGTTGACGGCTGTGGAATAGGTGGTGGGCGCGTTGCCCACGGTGAAATGGATCAGAAGGTTCATGATCCCGGAGAACTGGGGCTGCTGGGTGAACTCGACGTCGATCACCGTGATGTTCGGCTCATACATGGACAGCCCCATGTTGATGGCCGACACGATGGTGGCTTCCACCACCGGGTTGTCGTTCTCCCACACCATGTTGAAGATGCCCACGCCATAGGTGGGCCGCATGACCCGCTCCCCTGGGTTGGTCAGCAGGAGGGCCAGGATGTGGTTGGTGGCCCACCTGACCGGGTCGACGTCGAAAGCAACGGCGCCGGTCGTGTCTATGTGGAAGGGCTGCGCCATCTCCCAGCTAGTGGGAAGCTGTCGGTAGTTGGTGGGGACTACGAAGGTCATCTCGACATGGCCCTCACTATGAAGTAGGCCGAGTACCCACCCACCATCCCCTGGAGGCCGTTGGTGGAGCAGTTGTGCTGGACGGTGATCTGGTCCCCGGCCTTACAGGGCATGACGTCGGTGGCTGAGACTGGCAGTACTGCACCGGCTACGACCGCATTATCGGTGCCACTCCAAACCGTATAGCTCCCGTTCTTACAGAGCCGGATGTTGTACCACTGGCCTGCCGCATTGCTGACGAAGCCCACCTGGGCCGTGACGAAGTAGTCATCGGCATAGGGGCAGATGAAGGTGTATGCGCTGAAGAAGTTCTGGCCGTAGTCGTAGGTGTCGAAGCCATACGTATAGAGCGTGGTGCTGGTCCCATAAGCCGCAGCCCGGTGCATCTTGCCCCTGGCGCAGTAGTTGCTGTTGTTGCTATTCAGGCCCCTCGTGGTCGACCAGTCAGATGTCGCTGTGGCGAACTGGCGCACGTCGGTGAAGGCCGTAGCAGAGGAGACGTAGTACAGCGGGATCTCGTAGATACCTACGTTGGGCTGGCCTGGTTGGTTCGGCGTGGTGACACCTGGCAGGTAGTAGAACCCGATGGTCTTCGCCACCGGGTCCACCCGCAGCACGCACAGCCCTGGGCCTAGACCGGCGCTGCTCACCGTGTGCGCCGTGGTGGTCTCGCCATAGAACCCGTCCACCCACACAGCCCCAGGATTGATGGTCAGGATCCCGTTGGAGATGGTGGCGCTGAACTGGTTGGCGTAGCCGGGGATGATGCCTGACCACTGGAACTGGCGTCCCATCCGGCGCCAGCGATCCGGCGTAGCTGTGGCGCCAGGCCCGGTGTCGAAGGGAAAATAGTTCTCTGTCAGGTTGCTCATTTATGCGGCTCCCGGAGTTCCACCAGTGGATATGGACATGGACATGGTGGACACCTGGATGCCTGGGCCTGGCCCCGCCACCACGCGCCACCCGAAGGTCTTCCGGCCCTGGGTCACCGGCACCAGTCCGGTCAAGCTCACCGGTAGGGATAGCTGTTGCCCAGCGGCTCCTCCAGCAGTGATAGCCGGGACGATGCTCGGGCTGACCTGTTGGTCTCCGGCTCCGTACTGATAGGTCAGCGTGCAGGTAGCGGTTTGCGCCTGGCTCAGGTCAGTGAAGGTCAGGAGCAGTACGCCGTGCAGGAACGCCTGAGCTACGTAGGGGATGCGGGCGGTACCGAAGCTGTTCTGGAGGGTGCCGTTGGCAGCGATGGGCTGGACACCGGCTGACTGCGCCCACCAGCGCAGGCCCTGAGCCGGGTTGATCAAGGTCCGGATGTCTACGAGGGCACCACTGGAGACCAGCCAGACCGGGATCTCCCAAATGTTGGCGTCCTGCTCGTAGTTGTTGGCCGGGTTGGAGCCATAGTCGAGGACGCCATCCCGGTACACCAGGGCCACCACTTCGGTGTTGAAGTTGACCTGGGCCACGATGCTGCCGTTGGTGCCGACTGAGATGGTCTGTGGGGTCTGGATCTCGGCGTAGTACCCGTGGACGAACACGGCCCCCTGCTGGATCTGAGTCTGACCACCGGAGATGGGAGTGGCGAATAGCTGGCTGACGTTGGCCGCAGCACCGTAGGGGTAGTTGGCGACGACACCGTCCGACTGCCACAGGTTCGCCATCTTGCGCCAGCGGGCAGCGTTGGCAGCCGCACCGTAGCCAGGGTCGAACGGAAAATACTCGTCAAAGTTGCCCATCTACCAATGCTCGTATTCTTCTTCGGCGTGTTCGGCGCCAGGGTTCCGACCGATGAGGTTCATGTTGTGCCTGGCCCTGATCCAGTCGTTCATGTGGGAGGGCGTCGGCCTCATGCCCAGGGCGCCCCGCAGGCCCGCCGTGAGTCCAGCCTTCCGGTAGAACTGGGAGGTCGCGTAGGCGTCGAGGCCCTTCTCGATCGTCTGCCGGATGGCCCCCTTGTTGAACTGCAACCCGTTGGCATTGCGATTGACGTACCGGCCCAAGCCACCTGACTGCCACTGAGAGGTTGGTCCCGTGATGGGCTTGTCGGGGTCGACGGGCTTCTGCTTGCGCTGGGCGAACTCGGTGCCCACCTTCAGCCCTTCGGCGTAGGGCACGTTGGGGCGCCCGGTCGGTCCTTTGATCGGCTCTGAGGGACCGGGGCCTGCCGGTGGTGTGTCGCCCCCTTGAGCGCCACCCCCGCCACTCCCTTGGTATGGAACCCAGTTCTCTCCCCATATCGACATGGCTACCTCCAGGGGGGTGCGAGCTTGCGTAGCTGAGTGGTGCGACCGATGCCTGGTTCAGCGCCCATCATCACCTCTTCCTTGAGAGTCAACTGGGGCACGAGATCGAGCCGGGGGGCATTGCGCTGGTTCAGCCACATGGTGTCGAACGGCTGGGCTGCCATCTGCCGCTGGATGCCGTCAGTGGGCTGAAGCTGGGGTGGGAAGAAGTAGTCGCTCTGGTCGATCTGCTCGCCCTTGTGGACTCCCCTTACATAAGACCGCTGGTTGGCCCGGTTCTTAAGGCTGTCGAGGAGACGATCTCCACGCCGGGTGTTGATGGTGCCCAGGTAGCCATCCGGGTACATGGCCTCCGGCGTGCGGTTGTACGCGCTCCGGCGTGCATCCATGGCGTCCCGGAAGAACGGCCCCATGCCGCCCCCGCCGCCGACTGTGTTGGCATCACCGGGCGCGCCGAAGCCATACGGCGGCAGATACTGCCAGGGAGTAAAGGTGCCCCTGGGCACTGACTACCCCGTTATGGACGTGGCGTCGAAGAAGCCTCGTACCTCGTCAGTCCGAGAGTGAGCGACCGGAAGAAGCTGGCCCAGGAAATGGGCGTCCTGGGGATCCTTCCTGGACGCGTCCTTCTCGCTCATCACCATGTCATAGGTGGGGCCATGGCTCTCGCCCACACCCTGCTGGTGGCGTTCGTACGAGCCAGGTCCGACGTTGGTGGGGGCTGGGCCTTGGAAGACCCCCCGATCACCCGGCATAGGAACCCGCCTGACCGGCGCCGAACGACGCCTGGCGTCCTGGTGTCGACGGCACGGGCCTGCCGCCGCCCTGGGTGGGGACCGGCGACTCCTGCGGCACCTTCATCGACGGCGAGACCGTGAGCCTGGCGCCAGCCGACTCACCCGGACTCAGCCGCCCACGAGGGGGAGCAGGCTCGTTGACGGTGTCGGCTACCCCGGCCACGAAGTGGCTGCTGTCACCGATCTCGGGCCTGGACCCGTACCCATAGGTGTCAGTGCCGGTCTCGTAGGTGTCCGGGACGCCCTTGATGTGACCTCCAGTACCCAAGTAACGACCTCCTGCAATAGGAACCTGCGCTACGCCCTGGGCGGTAGCTTCGCCCGCAGCCAGTGCAGCTTCGCCTCCTGGTGAGGCAGCAAACGGAGGACTCCAGATACCGCCTGGACCGCCAGCCTGTCCGAGATGGCTGGAGGAAGCACCCATGCGGCGACGAATCGCGTGTCCAACTTTGCGCTGATCAGGCATGCCCCCAAGCCTAGGGCTGGGCTACCGGCCCACCCTGACCAACCGGCGCTGAGCGATCGGGATCCACTCCGTACGCCCGTCCAGGGCCGCTATGACGTCTAGCTGGAACTGGGTGAGGCCCTCAGGGCGGGCGTCCACGGCGTGAGCTACACGAGCCAGGGCGTACGCCTCAGCGATATTCGGGTCGTTGAAGTCCATCTCCCAGCGCTTGTATATCTCCTTGGGCATCATGTCCTTGCGCCCGTTGCCCTTGCCGGAGACGAACTTCTTGAGTTGCTGGGGGGCCACCAGGACCGGGAAGCCACGCCGGTCATCGCTGTCGAATAGCGAGAGGATGGTCAGCTTGATGGCGGCGCCCACCTCCCCGGAGGCGTGCTGGCCGTACTTCTCGGCCATGGAGTACGCCTCCATGGCGACGAGCTTGATGACCCCCCCTGGCTGGTGAGCGGCGATCTTGGTGAACTCGTTGGCGATGTCCACCATGAGCTTGCGGAGCCGCAGTACCCCGGTGGGCATGGGTGGCTTGGGCTTCCAGGCGGTCACCAGGCCCGCCTGTGGGGACCAGGAGACCATGGCGCAGTTCTTACTGCCAGGGTCGATGCCGATGTAGATGTCGCTCATGTGCTGACTGGGGCTATGCCTCGCTCTTCCTTCCACTTCATCAGTTGCCTGGCGCCGTGAAGCTGCTCAGCGTGAGCCTGGGCGATCCGCTCGACATGCTCAGGCTCAAGCTCTGTGCCGTGGTGGGCCAGCTTGCGCTTCACGCCCTCTCGGGCCACTGCCAACGCATCCAGGAACTCTTGGCTACGAGACACGGCGCAATCATCCCACACTCACGCGTTGGATTTCCCGGTTGATGTACCAAGCGGCCTTCTGGAGATCCTCCAGGGCCGGGGTGCTGTCCTTGAGGCCCGCCCGCCACAGATATTTAACGGCGTTCCCCACGTTAAATGTCATGTGTTCCACCACGTCGATGCACTCCACACCAGAGGGGTGCTGGTTGTAATGGGCTGGGTGATCGACGGCGCTCATTTTTTGGGCCGATGCTCGGGCACCTCCAGGGCGCTGTGGATCTCGGCGTAGACCTCAGCCTCCTCCCTGGTGGAATAGTTGCCCCCGCAGTACCCGCAGTACTCGCACTCGTAGGAGAACCGGCCCAGTACCTTGCCCTCCACCACCCAGGTTCTAGCTGCCATCAGGGACCAGGCGCACAACCACTGCTGATTTCCTGCCAGGGCCTAGCTGCTCCTTCAGGGAGGTCTGGAGGTGGATGAAGCACACCTCATCGTCCCCGACGACGTACATCGCCTTGTTGGTGCATGGCCCTTTTTTGGTCTGACCTGAACACTTGGTCATGATTTTCCCCATCTTTTTCTCATCTCGGTGGTGGACTTCGGTTCCTGGCCCTGTCGTCTCCTCCGTACCTTGGTGTGAGTGGGGCCGATCGTCCCCTGGTAGAGCCGCTGGGAACAGTCGGCGCAGTACACGCACCGGCCTATCTGCTCCCACTCGTGGTCATCGTGCCTGGCGATCTCGTCCCACATGGCCTGCACCGCATCCATGAGGTGTCCATCGGTCATGGCGCCCCCCTGTCTGCTCGGCGGTACCCAGGGTTTTTTGCATCGGTCCTCCTGGTCAGTTCCCGGGAAACCACGGCAGCATCCCGCTCAGCCGACTGGAAGAGCATCTGCTTCAGCTTGCGCCTCGCGTAGTACAGCATGAGGGCTTCCCTAGCGGCACGAATCTCAGAGTCCGACTCCATTTCCGCCCGCACCCAGGTGATCGCTTCGCTCGCCTTTGTAGGACGATTGCGTGTGAGGAACAGCCCTTCCAGCTTTCGGATTTCTGCCTCTGCATGGTTCTCGTAGATCTCCTCGATGGCTAGCTGGTACTGGAAAAAATCAGTCCACCGGGTGAACTGTACGAACAGGTTCATTAACTGCTTGTCGGTCAGGTCGTCAATGTCGGCTTCCAGGATCGGTACCTTGGTGTCGGGGGGTGGCGGCTCGTCAATCCCCAAGTCTTTGAAGGCGTCGCGTCGCTGGCCTCCCACCGTTTTCGCCAGGGCTTCCCTGATGGTCAGTGGTGGCTTCCGGGACAGGCGCCGTCCTCCGGACGAGGACTCTTCCTCCGTTGCGGTCATTCTTCTCCTCATAGCGTTGACAGTCAGCACATCCGCCGAAGGGGCACTTCGGTACGTTGCCACCCTGGAGGGCCATGGCGACCCTGCTGCACTGGTCTAGTCGATCGGAGATGCGTTCCTCTCGATACTGGACGATCATCTCCTTGACTTTTTGGTTCCACTTGCACTCGTAGATGAAGATCACCTCTCTGATCTTCCGGTGCAGGAAGCAGTAAAAGTCGCCCTGTCGTACGTGTGAGGGGAAGGGCCTGCGGATCGCGTCCCACAGCCCGTCGTAGTCCAGGAAGTTCCTGGTTTTTCCGTTGATGTTCAGCTTGTAGGTGTGTTCAGCGATTAGCTGAGGGGCCTCAAAGCGCAGTGTCCCCAGGCCCACGCTCTTGATCTCCACCAGGCTGTCCTCCACCCCGCCATCGGCGTGACCGACCATGTGGAGGTTGTGGTTGATCAGCGGGATCTCGTGGTAGCTCAGGGCCTGGCGCCCCCGGTGGCACTTCTCACACTCCTGGGGAGCCAGGGCTGGGAAGGCGTAATGGCACTCCTGGCAATAAAACGTGCCCCACAGGCGACCGAGATCCCACAGCCTTTTCTGCCACTTGCCGTGGATCTCCTTGCCCTCATCGAAGACCATCTGCATGCGCCAGTGCAGAGAGGGTAGGGCCTCCCTGGCTGGTACCCCGGCCATGCGGTAGTAGCTAGCCCTGGGACACCAGTCCGAATGGCTGATCTCCGATGGATGCAGAGCGTCGTCTCTCAGCCCGTTCTCGGCGCCAGGCTGCAAGAGCAATCTTTGAACATCCCCAAGGAGTCGGGTGTCCCGCTTGGTCGTGTCCAGGAGCATCCGCAGGTTCGGGTCGATCACGCGCCGTGATGTCGATGATCTTCCCTGCCTGGATAGCTGCCTCACGATGCCGTTGGCGTTTGATCCGGCGCCGCTCCCTTTCGCTGGTTCCTCCCCAAACGCCGTACCTCTCCCCGTTGGCTATCGCGTAGTCGAGACAAGCCTCCAGGACCGGGCAGCGGCCTGGGTGGTCCGGGTGGGTTCCTAGGCAGACGCTCTTCGCCTCCTGGACCTGAGAGTTGTTGTGTTGGTACTCGGCGTAGAACAGGTTTCCGGGCAGGCCCCGGCACTTCGCCTGGCTCAGCCAGGTGGGGGCCTCCCTCTCGTAGATCGCCGGGAGGGTCTGGTTGTTGTCGATGAAGAACCAGTTCGTGGTAGTCCGATTCCCGGAGGACCACGAAGTTGTCTCCGCATAGCTCAAATCCGAGAACAGGGACGCGAGACTCGACCACTGCGTGGCGATAGAGAGCGTCGAGGTCTGCATGCCGGAGGGTGATGACACTCCGGTTATCTGTACGCTTGAACTCGACAAGTTCCCAGTCTGTGCGACCGTCGTTTTTTCGACTCCAACCCGCACCAGAACGTGGCGACTGCTGCCCTCCAAATCTCCGCATGCCCTTTCTCTCCTGCTGACGTGACAACAGGAGCCGCTTGGGCGCCCTCACTTCTTACTCCTCGCTAGACGCCGGGGGGACGGGCGTGGCTCCTCCGGGCGCTTGCCCTTCGTGATTTGGTCATGAATAGCATCTCGGAGCCTCTGCTGCAACCCCAAGTCATACCTGACCTGCTCCTCTAGCGCCGCCCGCCCGTGCCAGCTTTCGTCACCCAGGTAGTAGTAGCTGGTCTTGATCCGGAACAGGTCCAGGGCCAGGGCCTGGGTCACCAACTCTTTGGCTGAGTCGTACTGACCAGGGGTGATCCCCACCTCGTTGTTGTCGAAGTAGAAGTCGAAGACGGCGACCTTTTCTGGCGGGAAACTCTTGTTTTTGGCGGTACGCGCCTTGACCGTGATGCCCACCTTCCGCTGGTTCTTCCGGTCACCCTCAGTCAGCCACTCGTCACGCTTGAGTTCGACACGGCTGGTCATCCAGTAGTTCTTGGCCCTCCCACCTGGGGTGGTGCGGGGGTCACCGAAGAGGACGCCGATGCGCTCCCTCCACTGGTTGACCATGAAGATGGTGACGGCCCGGTCGTCCTCCACCAGGCTGCGCTTCATGGCCGTGTAGCCCTTCCGGAAGAACTTGCCCAGGAGCCTGGCGGCGAGGCCCACCTGGGTGTCGTCCATGGTGCCCTCCGACTCGCTGATCGGTGATAAGGCAGGCAGGCTGTCGAAGACCAGAACGTCGCAGGTTCTACTCTCTAGTACCCGGATGGCGGCGTTGCACGCCTCCTCCAGGATGTTGGTCTGCATGACCATGATCCGATCGGTGTCGCAGCCCAGGTCACGCGCCCAGGAGGGCACGAACTCCTCCGCAGCGATCCAGAAGGTGGTGTGGTCCGGGTTGAGGGCCTGCTGGGTGGCGATGGTCTTGAGGATGACCGTGGTCTTCCCGCTGGACTCGTCCCCATAGATCTCATGCAGTGCATTGACCTGCCAGCCGCCCCCCAGGGCCATGTCCAGGGCGAAGCTCCCGGAGGAGATCCGGGGCAGGTCCGAGTACCGGATCTGGCTGCCCCACACCACGGTCTCGGGGCCAAGCTCCTTGTTGATCTCGGCCATGACGGTCTGGACAGTCTCTAGCTTGGTGGTCATGGTTGCTCCTTAGAACCAGCCGCAGCGGTGGAGGATGAGTTGCTTCCACTTCTGGACCGCTGCCTCACCGTCCCTGTCGAGGAGTACCTCCTCGACCTGCGTGATGGCAGCTACCAGATTCGGCACCCAGGTGACCCTTTGCACCAGAGCCAGGTGCCCATGGGAGTTTTTTCGGGTCAGGAACTCCTCGCCTGATCTAGTCTTTTTGCTGAGATAGCTCGGACCCCACTCTTCACCCTTCAGGAGTTCCCAGCCCCCGGTTGTTTTGGAGATGTACTCCACCCAAGGTGGGTCGTACAATGGGTTGGGGACGCGATTCTGGAGACGACGATCCTCACCCCGCCCTGTCTGGAGCCTGCTCCCTGAAGGTACCGGGCAATCAGGCTCAAAGATATCTCGGTGGATCTCCTCGTTGTCTCGCGCACACATGCCCCAGTAACCGGTCATGGCTAGAACCCAGCACTGTTCCTTAATCTGACCCTTTGCCCTGACGTGTTCGGCAGCGTCCCAGGACACGTCCGGGTGGTACCTCCCTACCTGGGCGATGCGGGGGTCATCTGGCATTACGACGGTGCCTGCCTCCGGCCCTCCTGGCGCCGGTCATGAAAGAGGCCAGGCCACACGTAGCTCGGAGCGTCACGGCGAGCCTCTCGTGTCTTGAAGCCCATCTTTCGGGCCTTGTTGAGGCGGTTCTGGTTGACCTCTGCCGCCTGCTGTAGGCGGGGGTCGTTCACTTCTTCTTAGCCGCCTTCTTGACCGGTGCGGCCTTCTTCTTCTCGTCCTTCTCCTTGCTGCCGAACGGCTTGGCCTGCTTGCCCCCGAAGGGCTGCTTCTTTTCAGCCATCAGCGGTTCTCCTTTTTGTTGTAGCGCTTGGTTGCCTTCTGCGGGTGGGCTTCACCACCCTTGGTCATGGCCTTGGCCTTGGGGTTCTCTCGCGTCTTGGCTCCCTCGACGCCCATGGCGTGG